>Ga0055445_10000180_pt1 | contig 10167 bp, 6 predicted proteins | sample China_Galinas_PW_FD_57737 | JGI IMG/M metagenome (GOLD analysis project Ga0055445, IMG submission 57737) | Wetland microbial communities from San Francisco Bay, California, USA, that impact long-term carbon sequestration - China_Galinas_PWA_D1 | ecosystem: Environmental > Aquatic > Marine >... | reverse complement strand
GTGCCCATGCCGTTGCCCAGGCCCAGCGGCGACGCCAGCTCGTTGTGGAAGCCCTCCGGCGCGATGTTGGCGACGTTGGTCTGCAACAGCACGCCGTTCATGTCGCGGTACTCGATGGAGACGGTGATCGGGTTCACCGGGTCCGGGTTGTCCACCACCACCACGGTGCGGAAGTCTCTGAACAGTTGCGTCGGAGCCCCGAAGCTGGGCAGCCAGAAGCCCCAGGCCCACTTCTCGGCGGAGAGCTTGCCCTGCAACTGGGTGCCGGAGTGGACCCAGTGGTAGTCGGGCTGGGTGGTGAAGGTGTCCCCCGGCTCCTGGGTGACGCCGGTCGGCGTCGGGTCGATCTTGATGGCGCACAGGGCTGGCTGCACGTCCTGGTCCAACGTCTGCGCAGCAGCGACGGAGGGCAGGGTGGCGAGCAGGACGGCGGCGAGCAGGACGGCGGCGACCGGCAAGGCGGCGGCCGGAGCGGCGAGCCGCGGCGCGGCGCCACGGCGGGTTCGGTCCAACAGACGATGAAGCATGGGTCCTCCTTCCAGTGAATGGATGCGGCCGACACGGGCGGTCGGCCCACCTCACTGGAGTAAGCGCAAAAATGCGCTGAAACCTATTAAAGGACCCGAGGAAGGACTGCCTGAAGTGCAACATTCTAAAGCTCCCTGCGCTCGGGGATCAGCTTGCCCGCCGTCACACGCCATCTGCTGAAGCACCGTCGCCCCGACACCCTCTCCAGGTTGGCGCGGCTCTCGGGCGCACCCGCCTGGATCCCTGTGCTAGATTGCAGTGTCAGTCAACAACCTCCCTTCTCCCGATGGCACGCGCAGATCTCCTCGTCCGCCTGGTCCGCTCCGCGGCCCGCGGCGATCAGCCTCTGATCCGAAAGACAGTAGAGGCTCTGATCGCCGAGGAGCGGGCGAAGCAACATCACGTGCTGGCCGAGCGGCTCGAGGAGTCTCTTAAGACCAACGGCACGAGCCGCATGCCGGACCAACGTCTGGGGACCCTGACTGGTGAGCAGGTGATGGAGGTGCTCGCGGAGCGGCGGCTCTCTGATCTCGTCCTCCCGGAGAACGTCGCGACCGCCATTCAGGAGGTGATCGAGGAGCAGCACCGCGCCGAGCTACTCCGCAGCCACAACCTGGAGCCCCGCCACCGCCTCCTTTTCGCCGGACCGCCCGGGAACGGCAAGACCAGCCTCGCAGAGGCCCTGGCCACGGAGCTGATGGTACCCCTCTGCGTCGTCCGTTATGAGACGGTGGTAGCGAGCTACCTCGGGGAGACATCGGTGCGCCTCCAGCGCCTATTCGACTACGTTAGAACCCGGCGGTGCTTGCTCTTCTTCGACGAGTTCGACACGCTTGGCAAGGAGCGGGGCGACGAGCACGAGACAGGGGAGATCAAGCGCGTGGTGAGCACCCTTCTCCTCCAGATCGATCGGCTTCCGAGCCACGTAGTGGTGGTCACGGCCACGAATCATCCCGAGCTGCTGGACCGGGCCGTTTGGCGCCGATTCCAGGTTCGTCTGGCGCTACCGAGCCCGGACCAGAGGAGAATCGCCTGTTTGCTGGGCCGCTATCGTGAGCAGATGCAAGTGGACCTGGGCTGCGAGCCAGCGGAACTTGCCCGGCATCTCGAAGGGGCGAGCTTTAGCGAAGTTGAGGAGTTCAGTCTGGATCTCCTTCGCCGTCAGATTCTGGCCCAAGCCGACCTAGATCCCGCCAAGATCTTTCGCGAGCGCCTGGCGCAGTGGCGCGCCCGCTACTCGCCGTCTCCGGAGCCCCGGACCTGAGGCATGCCTGACGGCGAGAAACTTCCTTTTCCCTTCCTGCCCCTTCCGATCGCCGAGATCGCGGAGCGGGGCCGCGGGTCGGGCGGCAGGTCTGCCGTCTCCGGCTGGGGCCACGCGAAGCAGGCCGAGCGTGTGGGCCTCCAGCTCCAGCGTCTCCAGAGTGCCTTCGAGAACCGGCGTCTGCAGCTCCGCGGCGAACTCGTCGGAGTCGAGCCCGAGTTGGCCCTGGTGATTGAAACTGTGGGCTCGGTCGATCGCTTTCAAAAGGCGGTGGCCAAGATCCCCGGACTCGAATGGCTAGTCGAGGAACCCGTCGAGGACATGGAACCCGGCGAGGACTTCTTCAAGAAGGACAAGGAGGGGGAGCCCCTTGGCGGCACGCTTTACCTCGTGATGAGTGACCAGCGGGCTGTCGAGCAACTCCTCTCCTTGTTTGAGCGCTACCGACGGGACGAGAACGCCAAGCTGGAAAAGAATCTGAACCCTTGGCGTGAAGCCTTCAAGCATGCGCGCACCATCCGACCCTGGGGACCGAAGGACCGCATCCGCGACACTGGACTCATCGAGGACTGGAGAGATCGCCTGGAGTGGGGCTCAGACACCGTCCGAGCCCAAGTTGAGCTGTGGTTCCGAGGCCATGCGGAGCACCGCCGGCGCCAGCTCCGGGAACTCGAAGGGTATCTACAGAGGAGTGGCGGTCGATTCGTCGGGCAGTCCGTGGTGATTCCGGAAATCGCCTACCACGCCTGCGTGGTGCAAGTACCTCGGGCAGTCGCTTCCGACTTGGTGGAGCATCGGGATGTTGACCTTCTCCGCTGCGAGGGGATTACCTTCATGCGACCGGTGGGGCAAATGGCCGTGGTCCCTGTGGACGAGGAGCCTGCTACGGGTTGGGACGAAGTCCGAGAGCCAATACCGCCAGTCCTGCAAGACGCGGAGCCCCTCGTGGCGTTGCTGGACGGCCTCCCTCTGGAGGGTCACGACCAACTGAGAGGCCGTATCCGGATCGACGATCCAGACAACTGGGCGGCGGAAACGCCCGCCGCCGATCGCCACCACGGCACCGCTATGGCCTCGCTCATTGTGCAGGGAGATCTAGTCGAGACCTCGGCCACAGAGCCACTACGCCGTCCGGTCTACGTGCGGCCTGTGCTTCGTGCGATCTCGGCCGGTCCCCTGGGACCGAGAGAGGTCATCCCAGAGGACGTTCTTGAGGTGGACCTCGTTCACCGGGCAGTCCGGCGGATGCTAGAGAGGGAGGGTGAGGAGGAGCCCGTGGCGCCGGAGGTTCTGGTCGTCAATCTCTCGATCGGCGACTTGGCGCGACCCTACGAACGCCACATCAGCCCCCTCGCTCGACTTCTGGACTGGCTCGCCTGGAAGTACGGCGTCCTCTTCGTGGTCAGTGCCGGGAATCCGGCCTGTGGGGAGAGCCTAGAGCTCGCCTGTTCTAGAGAAGAGCTTCGCTCCATGGGGCCTAAGGAGATTCGGAGGTACTGCTGGCAGGCTCTCGTGAAACAGGCCCATCTCCGCCGAATCCTCGCTCCCGCCGAGAGCATCAACGCCCTCACGCTCGGCGGGGAGCACGCAGACGCCGTACACCAATACGAGTCCCGGGGTCGGATGGACCCGCTCAGAGTGGAGGACGGCTCCCGTCTCCCGAGCCCGGTGACCGCCTTCGGGAACGGGATCAATCGCTCGCTCAAGCCGGAAATCTTCGTGCCGTCGGGTCGGCAGCTTTACCGGGAGAGGTACTCGACAGACGACGGTGATGCGGTGCTTGAGCTTGCGCGGATGACACTGGTTCCCCCCGGACAGAGAACAGCTGCTCCGGGTCGCGAGCCAGGCCGAACAGACCAGACCCGTTTCCTGTGCGGGACCAGCAACGCGGCAGCGCTCACTAGCCGTGCGGCGGCCCAAGTTCTCGAGCGCCTACCCGACCTGCTGGCTGCCGAGCCCCTTGGGTTCCTTCCGGAGCGGAGATTCCTCGTGCCCTTGCTCAAGGCACTCCTCGTTCACGGCGCACGATGGGGTGCCTCCCGGGAGCTGCTGGAGGTACTCCTGGCAGGCGAGGATGGAGCCGGACCTCCGAACCGACTGGCCCTCGGCAGGTACCTTGGCTACGGCTTCCCGGCCGGTGACGTGCTCCAGGGCTGCCACGATCAACGAGCCACACTCTGCGGCTGGAATGAGCTTGGTGACGGGGAAGGGCACGTCTACCGCATTCCACTGCCTCCGAGCCTCAATGGTGTTCGGAGTTGGCGGCGCCTCACCGCAACTCTGGCGTGGCTCACGCCGATCAACCCATGGGACCGCCGCTATCGAAAAGCCCATCTCTGGTTTGACCCAAAGGCTTCCGCCGAGGACGGCGATTCGGCGAAGCTCCTCAAGGTCGCACGGTGCGAGGCGGACAGCCGGGCCACTCGGCGGGGGACCGTGCAGCACGAGGTCCTTGAGGGAGAGAAGGCAGCGGTATTCGCCGATGATGACGAACTCGTCCTGAAGGTGAGCTGCCGCGCTGACGCGGGCGATCTCGACGAGTCGGTGCCCTACGCCCTCGTAGTCAGCCTGGAGGTGGCTCGGGGACTGGAGGTGCCCATCTACGACGAGATGCGCGTCCGGCTGAGGCCAAGAGCACGGATTCGGCCGTAAAGTAGGCAGGACAAGCGCTCAAGAGCCAGTCGCCATCTCTGTCAAAGAGGACGAGAGGCACTGAGGAGCGTGACGCCAGAGGACGAGCGCTTGGGGCACGGCGGCGGCGAGATTCGCCCGTTTGCCGGTCCACTCTCTCGCCAAGTTCCCAGGTTTGCGCGCTTTCAGACGGAACTCTGGAGAAACCCGTGCCGGCGGCATCCCGCTGTCCGAGGCGTGGCGGTCCGGTGGTACTGGACGAACAAGACAGCCCGGTCCAAGTGCGGAAATCCAAACGCAAACCCAACGGCCTGAACGCCCCGGGGAACGTAGCGGCCTGCTACCCTACTAGCCGCCCATTGTCGCCTCGCTCGCCCTACTCCCCCGGTACCGGGAACCCGCGGTCGCGCATCAGGGCGTCGATCTTGGCGTCGCGGCCGCGGAAGGCGCGGTAGGCGTCGGCCGGGTCGACGGCGTTGCGCGGCGCGAAGAGGTACTTCACCAGCTTCGCTGCCAGCTCCTTGTCGTAGAAGCCGCCGGGAGCCTCGGCGAAGGCCTCCGCCGCGTCGGCGGTGAGGACGTCGGCCCACAGGTAGCCGTAGTAGCCCGCCGCGTAGCCTTCGCTCGAAAAGATGTGCCCGAAGTGGGGCGAGCGGTGGCGCATCGGGATCTCGTCCGGCATGCCCAGCTCGGTCAGCGTCCGGCGCTCGAAGGCGTCCGGGTCGAGACCGGTGGGGTCGATCGTGTGGTAGCGCATGTCCATCAGCGCCGAGGCCAGGTACTCGGTGGTGCGGAAGCCCTCGTTGAAGGTGTCGGCGCGGCGGATCTTGGCCACCAGCTCACGCGGGATCGGCTCGCCGGTGCGGTAGTGGACCAGGAAGCGGTCGATCACCTGGTCGGTGAGCAGCCAGCGCTCGAGGAGCTGGGACTGGAACTCGGTGTAGTCGCGCACGCCGCCGTTCAAGGTCGGGTAGGCGACGTTGGACGACAGGGCGTGCAGGGCGTGGCCGAACTCGTGGAAGAAGGTCTCGGCGTCGTCCCAGGAGACCAGCACCGGCTCGCCCGGAGCGCCCTGGATGAAGTTGGAGTTGTTCGACGCCAGGACGGTCTCCAGGCCGTCGAAGGTCTCGTGGCTGCGGTAGGTGTTGGCCCAGGCGCCGGAGCGCTTGCCGGCGCGGGCGAAGGCGTCCAGGTACCACAGGCCGACGTGCTCGCCGCTGTCGCGGTCGGTGACCTCGAAGACCTCGACGTCCGGGTGGAAGACCGGCACGGAGCCGGCGGACGTAGAACCGGCAGCCACCGGCGTGAAGCGGAAGCCGAACAGCTCGCCGGCGACGAAGAACATGGCCTGGCGCAGCTTGTCGAGCTGCAAGTACTGCTTGACCTCGTCGGAGTCGAGGTCGTACTTCGCCTTGCGCACCTTTTCGGCGTAGTAGCGGTAGTCCCACGGCCGGATGGTGATCTTCGCCATCCCCGCGGTCTCCGCCTCGGCGTCGGCGACGGCCTGCATGTCGGCCACCTCCTGCTCCACCCGGGCCAGCGCCGCCGGCCACACCGCTTCGAGCAGGTCGAGGGCGTGCTCGGGGGTCTTCGCCATGCGGTCTTCGAGGCGCCACTGGGCGTAGTTGTCGTAGCCCAGCAGACCGACGCGCTCGTCGCGCAGACGCAGGATCTCGGCCAGGATGGCGTTGTTGTCGTGCTCGTCGCCGTTGTCGCCGCGGGAGTAGTAGCTCCGCCACACCGTCTCGCGCAGACCGCGGTCGTCGGCGTAGGTGAGGAAGGGGTCCATGGAGGAGCGGGTGTTGAAGATGGCGTAGCTCCCCGCGTGGCCGAGCTCCGCCGCCGCCGCGCCGGCAGCCTGGCGGAAGGACTCCGGCAGCCCGCCGAGCTGGGCCTCGGTCAGGAACAGCGTGTAACCCTCCTCGTCGGCCAGCACGTTGTTGGCGAAGCGGGTTTGCAGCTCCGCCAGACGCTGGTCGATGGCGGCGTAGCGCTCCTTGGCGGCGCCGTCGAGGGTGGCGCCGTCGCGGGCGAAGCCGTCGTAGACGAGGCGCACCAGGCGCTGCTCCGCCGGGCTGCGGCGCGCCGTCTCGGGGTTTTCGTACACCGCCTTCACGCGCTCGAAGAGACGGCGATTCTGGACGATCTTGGAGCCCAGCTCGGCGAGCTTGGGAGCCATCTCGCCCTGGATCTCACGGTACTCCGGCGACGACAGGTTGGAGCTCCAGATGTAGTAGTAGGTGGAGACGCGGTTCAGCACCCGGCCGGAGCGCTCCATGGCGACGATGGTGTTTTCGAAGCTCGGCGGCGCCGGGTTGGCGGCGACGGCCTCCAGCTCGTCGAGCTGCTCCGCCATGGCGGCCTCCAGGGCCGGCTTGAGATCCGCCAGGTCCATGCGGTCGAAGGCCGGCACGCCGCCGTAGGGGCCGCTCCACTCGGCGAGCAGCGGGTTGTCGGCGGCGGCCGGCGCGGCGGGCAGGGTGGCGGCGGCGGCTTCGCTCGGCATGGTCTTCATCTCGGGTTCGGTGCGGCTGGCGGTAGCGTGGCCGCAGGAGAGGGCGGCGGTCGAGACCGCGACGAGGGCGAGACGGGAGAACGCAGATCGCATGGCGTGGATTCCTCGGCAAACGCTGTTTCGGTGAGTCCGCGGCGCGGACGGCACGCCTCCGGTAGGAGACCGCGAGGCGCACCGGCTGCTGTCGGTACGACGGCGGTCCGGCTTTGTTGCGTCCGGCTCGCGCCCGGGCCATAGATCCGACCGGCCACCTTCTTGATTCTTATGAGGTCCGCCGCCGGAACGCACCGGCGACCGGTGCAAAATACCACGGGGACGGGGGTTTGCACGCCTGGCTCACCTCTTGCTTCAGCGCCCCACGAGTCTGAGCCCAAACCGATGTCACCCAACCCCGTGGAGCCTCCCCATGCGTCGACCCGAATCCCGCCGTGTCCTTCCCAGCCTGGCCGCCGCGGCTTTCGCCGCCGTCCTCTTCGCCGCACCGCAGCACGCCTGGGCCCAGGGCTGAGTGGCCTCGCGACTTGACGCGCCCGTGCTTGGCGCGTTAGACGAGCTTCCCGGCGAAGCTCAGAAGTGGCAGGTCTCCCTCTCGTGGCGCTACCAGAAGTCGGACCGCCACTTCCGCGGTACCAACGAGGAGGAGAATCGTGAGGCCGAGCACAGCGAGGTCATCAACACCATCCACCTCGCCGAGCTGGCCATCCGCTACAACTTCAACCCGCGCACCAGCCTCACCGTCGGCATCCCGTACCTCATCGCCGAGCGCTCCAACCCGATCCGCGACGCGGACCGCGAGGTGGTGGACCGCTCCGTGGTCCAGGCCCGCGCCCTCAGCGACATGACCCTCGTCGCCCGGCGCCTGCTGTGGGACCCCGCCGGCGGCCACCGCGGCAACCTCTCCCTCGGCTTCGGCATCAAGCTGCCCACCGGCCAGAACAACGTCGTCGACACCCGCGAGCGGGAGGTGGACGGCGAGCGGGTGCTCAGCGTCGAGACGGTGGACCAGTCCATCCAGCCCGGCGACGGCGGCTTCGGCGCCATCGTCGACTTCAGCGGCTACCGGCTGCTGGACGCCAACAACGAGCTGGCCGCCTACGCCTCCGGCGCCTACCTGATCAACCCGGAGGGGACCAGCGGCGTCCAGACCTACCGCAGCCGGCCCGGCGAGGAGATCATGTCCATCGCCGACCAGTACGTGCTGCGCGCCGGTTTGCTCTACGGGCCGCAGGCCTGGAAGGGCTGGTCGGTAGGCCTCGGCGGCCGCATCGAGGGCGTGCCGGTGCACGACCTCATCGGCTCCAGCGAAGGATTCCGGCGGCCGGGCTACGCCCTCTCCGCCGAGCCGACGGTGAGCTGGACCCACGGTCCCCACACCGTGTCCGTGGGCGTCCCCATCGCCGTCGAGCGCAACCGGCAACGCAGCGTCCCGGACCTCGCCAACGGCACCCACGGCGACGCCGCCTTCGCCGACTGGCTGTTGCAGGTGGGGTACTGGTACTCGTTCTGAGGTAGCGATGGGCCCGCACCATCTCGGCCGCCCGCGCGGGGGTCGGCGGTAGCGCGTTGCTCCGCAGCGCGAACCAACCACCCGCGCCGGGCGGCTCAGGCGCCGTCCGGCACGCCGTCGAAGAAGTCCACCACGCCGGTCTCCAGCGAGTACTCGGCGCCGACGACCCACAAGCCGGCGTCGGCGATGAGCTGCTCGAGCAGCCGGGAGCCGTGGCGTAGCTGGTTGGCGGAGGCGCGGATGTTGGCGCGCACGGCGCGCTCCAGGAGGGCGTCCGGGTTGCTTCCGGAGTCGGCCTCCAGCAGCACCTCCACCGTCGGCCGGATGCGGTCGACGATGGAGGCCAGGTTGGGCGAGCGGCTCTGGCTCGGGCGCCGTAGCTCCTCCAGAGTGGCGGTGACGGCGCCGCACTGGGTGTGCCCCAGCACCACCACCAGGCGCGTGCCGAAGACGTCCGCCGCGAACTCGACGCTGCCGACCAGCGACGGCGCCACGACGTTGCCGGCGACGCGGATGACGAAGAGGTCCCCGAGCCCCTGGTCGAAGACGATCTCCGCCGGCACGCGGGAATCCGAGCAGCCGAGGATGATGGCGAAGGGGCTCTGCCCCGCCAGCAGCTCGCGGCGGCGCGCCGGCTCGATGACGCCGCCGACGCTAGGCGTACCGGCGACGAAGCGACGGTTGCCCTCCTGCAGACGGTCGAGAGCAGCGGTGGCTGGGATCATGGACCTGGCCTCACGGAGATTCGTCAGGGCTCTGCGCTACGGAGCCGCGAGTATACGGGGCCGCGGCGCAGGCGGGAGCTGCCGGTAACGCCTGGCAACGTCGCGCGCCCGTAAGTTTCATAGCGCCCCCAGGCACTCGCCGCGGGGTCAATTCAACCGCAGGTCCAGGGTGGTCCTCACCCAAGGAGCCCCACAATGTCCAAGCTGATGATGTCGGCCAGCTCGGTCGCCAGTCTGCTCGCGCACGCCTTCGGTCCCTCCTATTACGATTCCCCTCACTTCGACCACGGTGGCCCGGTCGGGCGGGTGATCGCAGACCTCGCCGCGGGCCCGCACCCCGAGCCCTGGCGGCAGAGAGCGCTCAACCCGCAGCCGTTGCCGCCCAGGGCAGCGCAAGCCCTCGCCCTGGCGGACGCCCACATCCAGGAGGTCCTCGCCCTCGACCGCATGGGCTCGCTGCTCGGCGGCGAGGCCATGGAACGGGCGGAGGGGCGGGCGTTGCGCCTCCTCGCCGAGGTCGACGAGCTGTGCCCGCGCTGGCCGAGGTGGCCCGGCCACTGGCCGCCGCCGCCGCCGCCCCCGTTCGGCGAGCACGACGAGATGGAAGCCACCGAGCTGCTGCTCTTCGGCGCCCGGCTGCTGGCGGCCTCGGAGCTGCTGGACCAGGGCCGCCTGCAGAGCGCCCTCGCCGCCCTCGGTGAGAAGGCCATGGGTCTCTCCCTACCCTCCGAGGGGCGCTTGGGAACCACCGTGGCCGCCTGATTCCGTCGTCGCTCGCCGCCGGGGGGACGGTCGTTCCCGGCCCTCCGGCTCTCCTCGCCTGGGCAGTAAGATGGCGCAGAACACCACCGCAGGCGAGGAGCACCGGCCGAGGAGGCTAGCGATGACGGCACCCGCGGCTACTTCGAGCGCGTGTTCGAGACGCCGGAGCCCGAAGCAGAGGACCCGTAGACCGGCCGCGGCGCGGCGGCGAGTCGCCAGCTACGCCGGCACCGGG
>Ga0055445_10000177_pt1 | contig 10227 bp, 12 predicted proteins | sample China_Galinas_PW_FD_57737 | JGI IMG/M metagenome (GOLD analysis project Ga0055445, IMG submission 57737) | Wetland microbial communities from San Francisco Bay, California, USA, that impact long-term carbon sequestration - China_Galinas_PWA_D1 | ecosystem: Environmental > Aquatic > Marine >... | reverse complement strand
GGTCAGCAGGTTACGAGGGCCGCCCCTGCAGCACGAAAGACCACTGAGGGCATTGCGACTTCTCGTCCAACGGATTGACGTCCCAAGACGCTGGGACGCCTGCAGCACGAAAGACCACTGAGGGCATTGCGACCTTTCTGAACCCCCCGTCTCCGGGCGTAGCCAAGCCGTAGATGCTTCCGCGCCTCCGGCGCGGCCACCCTCTCCCCGCAGTCGGAGTCCGCGCAACGATGCGCGCGCCGGCGACGACGACGGTGCCCGGAGGCGAAGAGGAGGGGTAGGGAGGGGAGGAGTGGGGTGAGAACGCAGGCGCAGAAGGCCCGCGGTGGGCCAGCGCGAACCGCAAGGCAACCCTGGCGGGCAGCGCTTCGCGCTGACCTTGCGGTTCGCGCCTCTTGGCCGTGCGCCTTGGCGCTTGACGACGACAACAGCGCCCGGAGGCAGACCGCATGAGTTTTCCCACGTTTCCCGAACTGACCACGAAGAAATCAGACGATCCCAAGGGCCGGAGCTTCACCGTGCACCTGGTGGCCTCCGTCCAAGCGCAAGGGATTGTGTCGCCGGCGAGCAACGGCACCGAGCGGCCAGTCCTCCTCGCCTACGCCGGCAGCCCGAGCGCCATCCGAGCCTTCACCGCCAACCTGCGCTCCGGCCTCTCGCACTCCCCCCCTGCCGGCAGCTCCCCTGGCGCTTCGCACCGCCTACCAGGTCCTCCTGGCCGACGTGGAGAAGAATCTCCTCCACGCGCACCAGTACGAGACGAGCTTCTGGGCTCCCGTCCAGCTCGCCGGCCAGGTGGCACTCCTCCTCGACGACGTCGAACCCTTCGCCAACCGGTGCCGAGACCTGGCCGACCGTCGCTCCGTCAGCACCGACTACGGCCCGTCCGTTCCCCAGGTCCTCAACGAGCGGCTGGAGACACTCCAAGAGGAACACCTCCGTTTCCAGGAAGCCGAGACCGCGGAGCGCAACGTCGTCCTGGCTCAGCTCTTCGACAGCCTCCTCAACGTCGCAACGTGGAAGTCTCGAACCGGATGCGGCACGCCTCTCTACGCCTACACCCCTCAGCCCCGGCGCTACCCCCTGGCCCGCTACATCCAGCGCCGGCGCCGCCACCACTTCGACCTGTTGGTCCTCGACGAAGCGCACGAGTTCTCGACCAAGGGCTCCGCACAGCAGAAGGCGGCCCACCGCCTCGTGCAGTTCCCCGGCGTGCCCACTCTCGCCCTCACCGGCAGCCTGATGGGCGGATACGCCAGCTCGCTCTTTCCCAACGCGTGCTCGTGTCGACTCTAGGTATGCGCAACAACGCCGGCACCTCCACACTGACGGAAAGTGCCGGCGCCTAGTTGCGCCAAGGACACCGAAGCACCTGCGGGTCAGGCGTCGAGGCTCTGCCCACTCGCCTCCAACTCCCGGATCACCTCGCCCGTCTCCTCGTCGACGGCTTCTGCTTCGCTCAGCCGACCGAGACTGCGCAGGGTCTCGGCGAGCATCGCCAGCGCGTGGAAGGTCTGCGGGTTTACCCCGTCGCCATGTTCGCGTGCGATCTCCAAGGCCTGACGTGCGTACTTCTCAGCCAACTCTGGCTGGTAGAGGCCCTCCTCCGCAGCCAGGAGAACCCACCCTTCGGCCGCTTTGAGGCTTCTCGCTCCATAGGCCGCCTGCCGAACTCGCAGCGCCTCCTCAGCCATCTCCCGCGACCGTACTCTGTCGGCGCCCGGCGACTCGGAGAGTCCCGTCGAAGCGTTTGAGCCGTAAATGTTCGACAGCTCATCCAGCAGGGCGACCCGTTCGGCTGCGTCCTCCCCCAGGGCCGCCGTCACCGCCTTGAGGCCGTTCTCTAGCACCCGGATTGCGCCTTGCCGGTCCTGGTGGTACACGAACAGCACGTCGCCCCGTGCCGCCGCAACCCGAGCGGCCGTCGCAGGGGACGGATCCTGGACTGCCCCACACCTCGCGAAGGCCCGATCGTACGCTGCGAGCGCCCGGTCGATCTTCGGTGTGCCCCCATGCGTCTTCTCCAGGACCTTCGCTTGATCGAGGAGTGCTGCGCATTCGTTGGAGTCTGCGCGCTCCGCGCTCTGCGCCAGAGCTGGCCCGGAGACCAGCAGAAGGATTCCCAGGATCCACGTGATCTGTTTCATCGGTCTCGGCTCCTTTTCGCCGTAGTTTATAGGTTGCATGCGTCTTTGACCCGTTGAGTGATCTCGTTCGTCGTCGGGAAGTCTCCCGGGCCGATGCCTGGCGTGGCGTCCTCGGGTTGCCCGGCCACGTGGAGCACCTCGTGGATCATGATCGCTGCAGCGTCGTTGACTCCGAGGTTCTTGTACGACGAGCAGACCATCACATCCGGGTCGTGGGCACAGCACGTCGTCCACATCGCCGTCCCCCCAGAGTTGCATGGGACCGTCCCATCCGGTGCGTGGACCCCCGTCCCGTCACGGAAGTTGACGTAGTTATCGAGAAGACCCGCGCCCAGCATGCCGAGAGGGTTGCCGACGAAGAGCTTCGTGCACTCGTTGGGAACGTTGTAGGGCTTGCCCGCCAGGCAGCATTCGCTGTCACCCTTGAGACGCAACCTCGCAATCGACTTAGCGTTGTTGATTGCAAACGTCAGCTCACCCGACGTCGGCTTGCCCGGGTTGTCGCTCGTCTGTCCGCCTCCCGGTCCTTGCCAACCGCCCCCGCCGCCATAGCCCGGTGGCAGGTGTCCGTTTGGATCGGTCGTGAAGCCGCTTTCACCGGCGGATGGACAGCGCACCTCGATGTAGGTCGAGGCGGGTCCATCCCAGTCGATGCACAGGCACGGGGTGCCGCCCTCCGACGTGCAGAAGTAGACCTTCGCCGCAGCTTCGGCCCGCGGGGCTAGCGTGGCAGATGCCACCACCAACCCGAGCAAGACTCCCCACACCATCTGGCGACTTCGCAACATCATCCTGCCTCCTTCCTGTGGTTGTCAGATCGCTCCTCCTCATGGGCGTCCCGTCTCCGTCTTGGAATTCATCGCTAACAACATACGCTAAACAACGGCCTTACAGTTGTCAAGTTGATGCACGTATGCGCCGTACCCTCTTGGTCTGTCTTTTCCACCCCCGCCGAGGAGGCTGCCCGCCTCGCCCGCCGCGACCAGCTCACCGAGCGCCTGGTCGAGCGTCTCCCGGACCGGTGCGGGGTGGAGCTCATCGCCTTCGCTCCCAACTCCGTCCGCGTCCAGGGCCATCTGACCGCTGCCCAGGCTGAGGCTGTCGTCGAGGTCCTGGCCCGGCTTGCCGCCGCCGGCGAGCCCGTCCGCCCGTAGCTTCGAGACTCCCCACGGAGGCGGTGGCCACCGCCTCCGTGGGGAGACTTTTTGATGTGTACATGTCAATTCTAGGAGACTCCATCCCCATGAGCCGCACCACTCCCTTGCTTGCTGCGCTCGAGACCACCTGGGACGCCATCCGCACCCATCACCCCGGCCTGCCGCCCGCTGTGCTGCGGCTCAGCCAGGGACACGACCCGCGCCACCCCGACCGCAGCATCCGCGGCCACTGGTCCCCCTGCACCTGGCAGCTCGGCGAGGTGATGCTCGCCGGCGAGCGCCTGCGCGACGGCGCCGCCGGCGTGCTGGCCACCGTCCTCCACGAGGCCGCCCACGACCTGGCGCACGCCCGCGGCATCCAGGACACCAGCCGACAGGGCCGCCACCACAACCACCGCTACCGCGACATCGCCGGCGAGCTGCTGCTCGACGTCTCCCGCGACGACCGGCTCGGCTGGACCGTCTCCGAGCTGAGCGCCGCGGCGCGGGAGCGCTACGCCGCGGCCCTGGAGGAACTCGCCGGCACCGTCCGCCTCTACCGCCTAACCTTCACCGCGGCCGCCGGCGGCGTGCCGCCACGGCCCTCGCGGGTCAAGCTCGCCTGCGCCTGCCGGCGCTCTCTCTACATCGCCCCCGGCGTCGCCGCCCTTGGCGAGCTTGCCCACGAGGTGCTCCTCGACGTCACGCGCAGCGAGCAGTACGGCTGGAGCGCGACCGGGCTGAGCGCCGCGGCGCGCGAGCGCTACCGCGAGCCGCTGGAGGAGCTCGCCGGCACCCTCGGCGTCTACCGCCGCACCTTCGCCGCGGCCACCGCCAGCGGTCCGCCGCGGCGGCCGTCGCGAGTCAAGCTCACATGTGGCTGCCGCCGCGCTCTGTACATCGCCCCCGGCGTGGCCGCCCGTGGCCCCATCCTCTGCGGTTGCTGCGAGGAGCCTTTCTTGCCCGGGTGAAACCCAGCTCGCCAGCACCGACGGGACGCGGAGCTATGGAGCTGAAGGAGTTGTCGGCGATTTTTCGCACGGCCTGTTTTCGCTGCTACGGTCCTCTCACGTCCAACCGCCGTATCCTTGAAGGAGGTCCTCATGATCCGAACGCGCCTCGTCCGTTGTCTCGCCGGTCTCCTCATCGTGGCCGCCTCACTCGCCGCCGCGCCCACGGCCCTCGCCTACTACAACTGCGAGTACGTCATCAACGTCTACGCCAGCGGCGGCCAGACCTGCGAGCGCATCTGCCGCTTCTACAACAACGAGACCGGCGCCTACCAGGGCTCGATCAGCATGGAGTTCCAGTGCTAAGGCGTCTCCTCGTGCTCCTCGCCGCCGCCGCGCCCGTGGTGGGCGCGGCGGCGGCGGACACCCCGTCCCCGGCACCGTCCCTCGCTCCGGTCGAGGTCGTGCTCGACGCTCCTCACACGCAGGGGCCGCAGTACCTTGCGGCTGACCAGCAGGGGCGGCTTTATCTCCTTCGCGGCCACCGGCCGACGTTCTTCCGCCTCGACCGCAACGGCAAGGCGACGCCCTGGGGCGAGAAGACGACGGCCCAGGCTGAGACCCTCTTCCGCCCCCCTCTGCTCAGCGCCGCGCTCGCCCCCGACGGCCACGCCTGGCTCCTCCTCACACCAGACGACGTGCTGCTCGCCACCAGCTCCGAGCTGAAGCGTTTGCCCGACGTCGGGTGGTTGCCCCTCGGCGCCGGGTTCGTCGGCGGCGACCCCTCCCTCTCGGTTCTGCCTCAGATACGCTCGAAGCCCAGCGCGCAACGCCTCGATCCCGACGACCCGCCGTTTCTCGTCGGCCTCGCCGGGACGAAATGGCTGCCGCTTCTCGGCGACCCCGGCGCGCGGCCCGACGACACCCAGCACGGCGTCGACCGCCACCGCGTCGCCCGCGACGTCCACCTGGCGCCCGCCTCGCCGCGCGGCAACTGGATGGCCCAGGTCTACGCCTACCGCCTGTCGCGCTTGACGCCGGCCGGGCGACCCGAGCACGTGGTGACCCTCGGCGCCGACAGCGAGCCGCAGCACATCGAGGATGAAGAGACCCTGGTCCACCTGGACGAGAAGCTGCGGGAGCGAGCCGAGATGGTGGGGATGAAGGGTGCCCTGGTCCATCCCTTCACCGCCCGCATCGCGGTCGCCGGCATCACCGAGGGCACCGACGGGCGCCTCTACGTGCTGGTGCCGCACGGCTATCTCGGCTCCACCGCGGTGCTCGACCGCTGGGACGCCGGCCGGCTCGTGCTCGAGCGCCTGCGCCTCGCCCTCGACTACCCGGGGCTCGTCTCCATGGCGGCCTCGCCGGACGGCCTGTGGATCGCCGCCCGCGGCTCGGGGCAGCAGGTGTGGTTTCTCGCCTGGAGCCGGCTGCAGGCCGCCGCCTGGCAGACGGTCGACGGCGTCGAGATCGACGGCCTGCCGCTCCCGTCGCTCAAGGAGTGATACCGCCTCCTGCGCCTCGCTGGCCGTCGGTCCACCGCCCGCCGGCCAGTCGTGCGCACAGGAGGCCGGCCAGGGCCACCTCCCACTCCCCCACCGCGAGCTCCTCGAGGAGGAGCTCGACCAGGCCCGGCGACCAGGGCTTCACGCCTCCCTCCAGCTTGCTGAGGTCGCCGCGGGTGAGCCCCAGCTCAGCTTCGACCTCATGCTGGGGTCGGCCGGACGCGATGCGCAGCACCTTGGCCGCCCGCCCCTCGGTGGCGCGCACGGCCCGCACCACGGTCTCCAGCTCTACTGGTCCCACGGCGTGCTGCATCATCGGTCCTTGCCCCCTCGACCCAGCACGCGATGCAGTCCTTCCCGGATGATCGCCGCCTCGGAGCGGTGCTCCTCGTAGGCTTTCCGGCGCAGGGCTTCGGCGACCTCGCGCGGCACCCAGCGGCAGCAGGCCGGTCTCGGCCAGCGACCCACCTCCGGGTGCGTGCGGGTGATCTGGTGCCGGGCTCGCTTCTGACCGTCCACGCCAACGGAGCCGCCGAGACCCTCGGCCGCCTCGACGCCCTCGCCCAGGAGGCCGGCGTGCCGTCCCAGGCGCGGCGCGTCGCCGAGGCCATCCAGCGGGTGATCTTCATCGCCCGGGTGGGTCTTGCCCGGCGCGTCGTCGAGGTCCTCGCCGTCGACGGGCTCGGCGCGGACGGTGCGCCACGGCTCACCCGCCTCTACCACCACAACCACACCCACAACCACCCTCGACAAGGAGACACGCAATGACGCGAGTCCGAGCCTTCACCCTCCAGACCCTGGTGCTCCTGCAAGTCACCGTGCCCGTACTGGCTTCCGAAAAAGGCCTCCCCATGCCCTGGAACAAGCCCCTGGAAATCATGCTCGGCAACCTCTCCGGTCCAACGGCCAGCTCCCTGCTCTTGATCGCCTTTGTCATCGCCGCCTTCGGCTGGGCGTTCTTCTCCGACAACCGCTGGCTCTACCGCGCCGGCATCGCCATCATCGTGCTCGCCGCCGTCGCCTCCGTTACGACAGTCATCAGCAAACTCGGCCTCGATGGAGCATGCCTGTGACTCTGCAGCGCGGCGACCTCGTAGCCACCCCCCTCCACCCCTCGCTGCTCACCCCGGTGCTTGTCCTCGGAGCCGAGCGGCGCGCCGTCGGGCCGCTGCTGGGGCTCGCCGGCGGCCTCATCTTCGGCTTCGGGCTCAACCCCGTCACCTTCACCCTCGGCGTTTTCGTCGCGGCCACGGGGCTGCCGTTTCTGCGCCGTCTCGCACGCCGCGATCCGTGGGCCGTCCAGGTCCTCGCCCGCTACTACGTCGTCGCCGGCTTCTACCCGGCGCAGGCGCGCCACGACGTGCCGCGCCGCCACCGGCCCACCTTCTAAAACGGAGACCCTGAGCCCATGATCCTGACCGACGCCCCGCGCCGCGAGCTGGCCCTCTACGACCTGCTGTCCTGGGAGATGTTTGAGGCCGAGGGGGCGCTACGCCACGTCGACGGCGCCCTCTCCGGCATCCTCGAGTACCGCGGTCCGGACCTGGCGTCCGCCACCGCGGGCGAGCTCGCCGCGCTGTCGCGCACCCTCTCCCAGGCCGTCAACCTCCTCGGCGACGGCTGGATGCTCCACGCCGAGGCGCAGCGCCTTCCCGCCCCGGACTACCCCGTGGTCGACCACTTCCCGCATCCGGTGCTGCGCGAGCTGGACGAGATGCGCCGCGCCGCCTACCTCGCCGACCGCGCCCGTTTCCGCACCCGCTACTTCCTGACGCTGACCCACAAGATCGAGCGTCCCTTGATCGACGGGCGGTTCATCGTCACCGACTGGCCCGGCTCCGCCGAAGACCTCCACGATCTCGAAACCGAGCAGCTCGGGATGTTTCTCGACACCATCGACGACGTCGCCCGCCAGCTCGCCACCCGCCTCCAGGTGCGGCGCCTCTCCAGCCGCGAGATGATCCCCGTCCTCTATACGGCACTGACCTGCCGGGACCACCCGATCCAGATCCCGCCGTATCCCATCTCGCTCGAATCCATCTTCGGCGCCGGCGAGCTGCACGGCGGCACCGAGCTGCGCCTCTCCGAGCACCACATCGTCCCCGTCGCCCTCACCGGCTTTCCCGCCGCGACGACGCCGGCGATCCTCGCCTTCTTGGACGAGCTGCCCTTCCCCTTCCGGGCCGTCCACCGCTATCTCCCCATGGACCGCTACACCGCCCGCGCCGCCATCGAGGCCGTGCGCCGCCAGTGGTCCACCTCGGGGCTGTCGCTCAAGCACTTCCTCGCCTTCGCCTTCGGCGGCGGCACCGAGGCCCAGGTCGACTTCGCCGACCGCCAGCCGCGGCGCATGGCCGAGGACGCCGACGACGCCGCCGACGAGCTGCAACGCGACGAGACCTCCGCCGGCCACCTCTCCTCCACCGTCGTCACCTGGGACACCGACCGCCGCCGCGCCGTCGACCAGGCGCAGCAGATCGTCAAGCACCTGCGCGACGCCGGCTTCGTGGCCCTCATCGAGGAGTACAACGCGGTCGAGGCCTACCTCGGGTCGCTGCCCGGCCACGGCTACTTCAACGTCCGCCGCCCCATCGTCACCCACCGCGCCTTCGTCGACCTCGCCCCGACCACCGCCGTGTGGTCCGGTCAGCTCGAAAACCCCCACCCGGCGCTCGCCGGCCAGGGTCCGCTCCTGGTGGCGGCTACCGAGGGCGCGACGCCTTTCTTCTGGAGCCTCGCCTCCCGCGACGTCCAGCACACCCTCATCGCCGGCCCCATCGGCGCCGGCAAGTCCACCCTCGTCAACCTGCTGATGGCTCAGTACCTGCGCTACCGGGACGCGCAGGTCTTCTCCTTCGACAAGGGGTGGAGTCAGAAGAAGCTCTGTCTGTCGGCGGGTGGCCACCACTACGCGCCGGCACCGGACGAGCCCGACGGCGACCGCTTCGCGCCGCTCGCCCACGTGGATGAGCCCGCCGAGCGGACCCGGGCGGCGGACTGGGTCGAGGATCTCCTCCAGCTCCAGGGCGTCGAGATCGGCCCGCCGGAGCGCGCCGCCTTGCAGCGGGCGCTGGAGCTTCTCGCCGGCAGCTCGCGCCGCACGCTCTCAACCTTCGCCGCCAAGGTCCAGGACACCGCGCTCCGGGCCGCGCTGGCTCCCTACGTCGGCGACGGCCCCTTCGCGCACCTCTTCGGGGCGCAGCGCTCGGCGCTGCGGGACGGCTACCTGCACGTCGTCGAGATGGAGGCCCTGCTGCCGTTGCGGAAGAAGGTGCTCACGCCCGTCGTGACCCACCTCTTCGCCGAAATCGAGCGGCGCCTGGATGGGCGGCCCACGCTGATCGTCATCGAGGAGGCGCCCAACTACCTGGCCGACAGCCTGTTTGCCCGGAGGTTTCGCCAGTGGCTCCTGGAACTGAGGAAGAAGAACGCCGGCGTCGTCTTCGTGACGCAGCTCTTATCCTCCGTGCTGGAGAGCGAGCTGCAGGACGCCATCCTGGAGAACTGCCCCAACCGGGTGTTTCTGCCCAACCCGGCGGCGGCCGACCCGCACGGGGCTGAAGGCTACCGGGCGTTTGGCCTCAACGAGCGGCAGATCCAGCTCATCGCCGAGGCGACGCCGAAGAGGGACTACTACCTGGATTCGCCGGAGGGGAGCCGGAGGGTGCAGTTGGGGTTGCGGGAGGGGGAGCTGGGAGTGCTGGGGATGGGGGCGACGGGGGGCTGAGATGAGGGCCAGGCGGCTCGGCAGCGGTGCGAGAACCGCCTGGCCTCAACAGCTCGGCGGTCGCAATGCCCTCATTGGTCTTTCGTGCTGCAGGCGACGAGTGCTGCGACGTCACCTGCGGGGGCGTTCCGTGGGTCGCAATGCCCTCATTGGTCTTTCGTGCCGCAGGAACGGGTACTACTGGGTGTTCTCCTTCGGGGGAACCAATCAGAAGTCGCAATGCCCTCATTGGTCTTTCGTGATGCAGGCGCAGGAGGCGATCGACGCCACCGGCCGTCGTCAGAAGTCGCAATGCCCTCATTGGTCTTTCGTGCTGCAGGTAAACAAGGACGAGAGACCGCCCGATTGGGACAGAAGTCGCAATGCCCTCATTGGTCTTTCGTGCTGCAGGAGAGAACTGGCGGCTCGTGGGCGCGCCATCGCCTGGTGTCGCAATGCCCTCATTGGTCTTTCGTGCTGCAGGATTATCTTCGTCCTGATGGTCGCCACCTTAGCGGCCTCCTTCCCGTCGCAATGCCCTCATTGGTCTTTCGTGCTGCAGGGCATCATCGACCACGGCCATCGCAGAGCAATTCGGTTCAGAGTCGCAATGCCCTCATTGGTCTTTCGTGCTGCAGGCGGCTAAGCCCGAAAGGCTGAGCCGGCACTAAGCGAGGTCGCAATGCCCTCATTGGTCTTTCGTGCTGCAGGGGCATCCGAGGGTGACACCCGAGCGTTTCAGCAGGTCAGTCGCAATGCCCTCATTGGTCTTTCGTGCTG
>Ga0055445_10000175_pt1 | contig 10321 bp, 8 predicted proteins | sample China_Galinas_PW_FD_57737 | JGI IMG/M metagenome (GOLD analysis project Ga0055445, IMG submission 57737) | Wetland microbial communities from San Francisco Bay, California, USA, that impact long-term carbon sequestration - China_Galinas_PWA_D1 | ecosystem: Environmental > Aquatic > Marine >... | reverse complement strand
CCGCGCCGCCCAGGTGCCGGGCGTGTGCAGAAGGACGTCGAGGAAGGGGCGCACCTCGCTGCGAGTGACGCCGCCGGAGTGAAGCCGGGTGGAGAGCTGGCTCGCCCGCTCCAAGGCCTGGCGCCGATTCATGGCGCCGCTCCCTTGCCGGCGAGAGTGTGGTGCAGCGCGTCGAAAGCTTGTCTGCGCACATCATGGCGGGCCAGTGCAGCGCGTGCCAGGTCTGCGGCCCACGCCTGGGCCGCTTCGCCCTCGGTGGCCGGTCCGGGCGGTCGCCGCGGCACGACCTTCTCGACGACCACCTGGCAGGCGCCGAAGCCGTGGAACTTGCGCCCGCCGAGCCGCAGGCCAGGGGACACGTCGGCGCCGAGACCGAGGGCTGCGAAGAGGAGCCCCAGCTCGTCGTCGGACGCGTTGTGGAGGCGCAGGCGGGAGCGGAAGGTGCCGAACACCGACCACGTCTTCTCGTCCTCCCTGGCGAAGTTACCGTCGCGATCTCGCGCCTTTCCCGGGCCATAGATGCGGAAGGTACCCGCGATGGGCTTCTGTTTGCCCCAGCCGCGGGGCACCTTCGCCGGCAGAACCTGTTCGCTCTTGGGAACGGGGACGGCCTCCAGGAAGGCCAGGCGCCCGGCGAGCCCCTGGCCGCCAAAGAGGGAGCAGGCGGGACAGACCTCTGGCTGAGCCTCTTTCTGGCCGACCTGGCAGCGGCCGGGCGACAACGGGTTGCAGGACGGGCTGAGCAGCTCGAACGCCTGGCGCACCGCACCCTTGAGGGAGCTGCCGGGGAGAACCGGCGTTCGCGCGGCCCCCCGGCGGACGATTTCGGCGACGACCTCGTGATGCTCGACCGGTGGGATGGTGACAATCTTCTTCCCGATTTTCTGTCGCGTTGCCCGCCCTTCGGTCCAGGTCCGCACCGTCAGCCGGCCGATGCCAATGGCCACGGGACTCTGACGCTCAATGACCCACCGCAGGTGGATGACGCCGCTCCAACGGTCCGGTCGAAACCGGTCGAGGCGCAGCACCGGCGTGCGCTCGACGCTCGCGAAGGCGGGGCGGACCGCTTCATGCGGCACTGTCGGCCTCCTTTCGCGCCACCGCGACGAAGGCGCTCCAGCGGGGCACGAGCTGTGCCTGGAGCTGGTCGAGAGAGTCCCAGCCGGCGAAACGGGCGCCACCGAGGAGGCCGACCCGGCGTTCGGTCGCGCCTTCCGGAAACGCCACGGCGTCCTCGGCGTCGAGGCCGTAGCGGTCGCGGCGCGCCGCGTCCGGCTCGCGCGCACCGGCGCCCTCGAGGAGTTGCGGCCTCCCCCCCGGCCAGCGCAGCTCCAGGGCAGGCTTGGCCACCGTAACCGCCCCGAAGCCACGCGACTTGCTGTGACCGATCTGCACGAATCCTGCGTGAAGGTCCGCGACCACCTGCAGGGCCAGGGCGAGCATCCACAGGTCGTAGTTCTCCAGCGTGAGACGGAAGCAGAAGTGGCCGCCGGTCACCGCCTCCTGCTCGAAGGGATTCTGGCCGGCACCGCTTTCCCGACGGATGCCGACGCCCCAGCGGATTTCGGTGCGGTTGGCGGTGGCGCTGCTGTCGGGGCTAGGGAAGGCATCGCCGATGCGTAGCCGACCGGCCACGTGGACCGAGCCAAAGAGGCGGTCGGCCTCGCAGGAGGCGCGATAGGTGAGGGCGGTGTCGCCGTCGCCGCGGGCCTCGCCGGCGGCGACGCGGCGGCGGGCGGAGAAGTCGAAGGGGTCCTCCGCCGCGGCCGGGTGCACTTCGGTGGCGAGCAGGCGCTCGGCGTGGGCGCGCAGCACGCCCTTCAAGGAAGAGCCGGGAAGATAGACGGTTGGATGGCCGTTGTGCCAGCAACGCACGAAGGCCAGGTCGGGGGCGGCGGGATCGGGGCTGGAGCCGCCCTCCTTGATCAACACCGGGCCGTCGGGCACCAGCTCGGCGGTCAGCAGGGCCTGGTTGTAAAGCTTGCGGAACATCAGTTCTCACCTCCTGCGTAACGTTGCTGGGCTGCCGTGCGCGCCTGGGCTAGGGCGTCGTCGTCGAGACGCTCGCCCTCGGCGCCGGCGAAGAAGTCGGCGGTGCGGCGGCGCGTGACCTCCAGGTCTTTGACTTCGGCCCAGCCGAGACCGCGGGCGGTCTTCCCGCCCACGCTTCCGAAGCCGTCGTCGATGAGGTCGAGGGCGGTGAGGAGGAGACCCAGCTCGTAGTCTTCGGGGTTGTCCAGCTCGATGCGTAGCGAGAAAGCCGAACCGGGCGGCACCGCCTCGAACTGGTACAGAACGCCCTTGGCCACGGAGCGCAGGTCGCGGTCGATGCCGACGCCGTCGCGCACGTAGCTGTCGGCCGGACCCGGCTGGGCGGTCAGCGGCAGGTCGGCGATGCGCACGCGGGAAGCAAAGAAGGAGTGGCCGAAGAGGCGGCACACCTCGCAGGAGCCCTCCCAGGCCAGGCTGTGGGCCAGCTCCTCGGTGATCTCCTGCTGGTCCTGGCGCGCCTGACGCACCTTCTCCGAGCAGCTCAGGGCAGGTAGCTTGTCGTCGCGGCAGAACGGGTCGCAGACGCGGTAGCGGTCGCCGGCGACGCCGCGCAACAGGGCCTCCAACGACGAGCGCAGGCTGCCGCGCAGCGACGAGCCCGGCAGATAGGGGCGACCCCTGCCGTCGCGGGCGACGGGCAGGTCGCTGGACTCGACGCCGCCACCGGCCGAGCCGCGTCCAACGTGCAGGGCGCTCTGCGCAACCAGGCTGGCGCGCAGCGAGACGCGCTGGTGGAGTGCGGCGTGGGACTTGGCGTCGCTCACGGGCGCACCTCCTGGCTGCCATGGCCGTTCCCGTTGCCACTCTTCTTCAGCCAGGAGTTGTAGGTATAGGAGCGGCTCGAGTAGAGCAGCAGGTGGCGGATCAGCAGGACAGCCAACTCGGCGTCGTCCCCAGCCTTGCGAACGCACTCGACCATATCGTCGAACAGGGGGTCTGCGACACCGGACCAGGCACCGTCGTTTCGGGCCTGCTGGTAGCGCAGCAGGTTGAGAAGGACGCGGGGCTCGGTCTCGTTGCTGGCAGCCTCCGCCAGACCGTTGATCTGGCTCTTCCACTCCTTCTTGTCCCCCGCGAGACCCCCAATGTGGTCTCCTTGGTCGACGAGCCAGCGCTTCTCGCGGGCGAGGAGCTGTTGCGAATCGGGGGTGGGGGCGGTGGCAGGTTCGCTCATCTCAGGTTCCTCCAGGCTCACTTTGAAAGGTCGGGGGTCCAGACTCGCAAGCGTCCGCGGGAGAGGGCTCGTTCTGAGCCCGCCACCGGGCCGGCCAGGATCTCGGCAAGCCGGTTGGCGAGCTCTGCACGGCCTACCTCGTAGACGAAGACGGACCCCGCAGCGGCGGCGGCCACTGCCGCCACCTCGCCCCCGGCGACCGAGGACGGCGCGCCGTAGCGCTTGGCCTCGATGGCACCGAAGCTGCCCACAGCGGCGCCGAGCAGGAAGCGGTGGCGCAGCGACCACGGCAGGGGGCCGGTAACCGCCTCCTGAGATGTCTGCTCCTCCGGCATCCAGGGCTCGGTGAGAACAAGCGGCAGGAGGATGCGCTCCGCTGGCAGGAGATCCTCCGCCAAGGCCGCCGCGGATCGCAGTGCGGCCCAGGCGGTGCGCAGCTCCCGGTCCAGGCTTTCGACGGCGGCGCGTAGCTCGTCCACTTGGTCGGCCGGCGCCTCTCTGACCCGAAGCCGGCAGCGCCCGAAGCCCTGCGATCGCTTGCCGCCGATCCATGCCGGTCGGCCGTCGAGGCGGGCGAGGGCAGCGGCGGCGGCCGAGGTGAGGTCGTGGACCTCGGCGACGAATCGCACCGGCTCACGGCCTCCGGCGAGGGTGGGCTCCACCACCTCCATCGAGAACAGCTTGGCGTCCATGGAGGTGCCTGTGCGCCGATTGAGGGCGGTACGGGTGCGGACGCGGATGTCGAGATCCTCCTCGACCGGCGGCGCCGGCGCGGGCACGACCTTGGTGGCCGCACAATCGGGAACGGGGCACAACTCGCGGTCGACGGCGGCGAGAGCGACACCGCGGGCGGACGCCGTGCGGCGCAGCAGCTCACCGGCCAGGTCGTCGAAGACGTGCTCTCCGGGTCGGCACTTTCGACGCGTCGCACAGGGCTGCTTCGCGTCGGGGCGCGCCGAGGTGAAAGCAGCGCTGGCCGCCTCGCCGAAGAGGTCCTGGAACCCGGGCTCTTCGGCTTGCACCAGCCCGCCGTCGAGTAGGGCGAAGGCGAGGGCGCCGCGGACCGTAGACGCGGGGACATGGCGCAGAGTGCGGTGGAAGTAGCCGAGAGGGCGACCCGCCCCCAGATGGACCGGTGCCTCGGCGACAAGCTCCACCCGCAGGCATGTTGCCCGGGCGGCAGCGTCGACAACGTTCGGCGCCTGCGGCTCCGGCGCTCTCGCCTTGTGCAGTGAGCACTTCACCCAGCCGAGCCCGCGGCTGCGCCCGCCTCCGATGCCGCTGACTGCCTGGCAGGCAGCCGCCAGGTTCTCGAAGTCGGTCTCCAGCCGCTCCCGGTCCTCGTCTGTGGGACCCAGGGGCACGAGACAACCACGGGCACGGAAAACGGGTTCCTTATCCTCGGAGGCGGCGGCGACGCTGCCGGGCTCGGAGAAGGCGAGGTGAGCTGCCACCGCTGAACCGGTGCTGCGGCTCACCGCCACCTGGGGCCGCAGGCGGGTAGGGACCTCCGCGCCCACCAGCACGGCGTCTTCCAACCGCAACGCCCCGGTGGCACTTCCTTCCGAGCCGAAGAGTCGGCAGACGGGGCAGTCGCAACTCCTCTCCTCCTCGGGTGCCCGGTTGGCACCGCAGGCTGCCCCGTCCCGCGCCCGCAGAAGTCGCTCCAGCTCGGTGCGAAGGGCACCGCGCAGGGCGGAGGCGGGGATGGTGAGCCGGCCGCCGGCATCGCGGGCGGTCGCCTTGTTGCCGCCGCGGCTGGGGTCGGTACGGCCCCCAACGAGGAGGTCGGACTCGCGGAGACGGACTTCGACTGAGACGGGCTTCATGGCACGGTCTCCTCGGAAGGCGAAAGCGGCGCAGCGGGAACCGGGTCGAGAGAGAGCAGGTCCAGGAAGCGCTGTAGCCGGCCGTCGGCGGCGCGCAGCATAAAGGGGAGGGCGCCGTCGCGCGCTTCTTCCGGCTCCTCCTGCCACGTCGGCCCCACCTGCTGCCACCATGTGGCGAGGGCCGGATTGCGGGCGACCTGGTAACGCAGGAAGTTGGCGCCGCAGCGTGCGAGCACGTCCCGGCGCTCGGCGGCGTCGACCGAGAAGAGGCCGTCCTCTTCGCGACGCAACTCGGCGAGAAGCTGCTGCAGGGCCGAGCGCGGCACCCGGGCCGCCTGCGCCGCTGCCACCTCGCCCAGGAGACGGTCGAAGGCGGACAGGGAGCTGTCTGCTCGGTCGCCGGCGGCGAGATCGCGGGTGAGGGGTGAGGAGTCGGTGAGCAGGTGCCAGGCGACGGCGGAGCGCAGACCCTTCTCTGCGCAGCGGGCTTTGGCACCGCTCTGCAGGGCGTAGGCGTAGCGGCGCAGCAGGCGCACCGGATAGGTACCCTGGGCCACCACCACGCCGGCGGCGGCGCCGGCGCGTCGGACGAGATCGAGCAACGCGGGATCAGCGGCGAAGACGGTGGCCAGAAGTCCGTCGCCGGAGGCAGCCTCGTCGAAGCCGGTCTCGACGGCGCGCAGCACGTCGCCGGCAATGGAAGGGGCCGCGGAAGCAGGCAGCACCAGAGTGATCTCGTCGCCGCCGCTGAGCAGCGACAAGAACGCCTCGTCAGCGGGCCAGTCCGGAGCCAGGAAGCTCCCCTGGTCGAGGAGGTCGGGCACGCGGCTGCGGGCGGCGGCGTATACGCGAGTGGTTGCTTCGCTCAGGGCGCGGAGCTGCAGGAAGGTGGTCACGCGGCGGAATAGGCCACCCATGGCGTTGCCGTCGAGAGCTACGAAGCCGAGGAAAGAGCGGCCTCGCAGGCTGGCGGCGGCGAGGTCCTCAAAGGTGAGGGGCCGGTCCTCGTGCTCGAAGGACCTGCCCGGCCCACGCTTCCAGCTCTCCCGCAGGTCGCGGCAGCGTCCACACCAGAACGCGGGGCCGTCGTCGGTCACCGGCGAACGACCAGGAGGGCGCAGCCCGCAGGAGGGACAGCGCTCGGCGACCAGCCCGCCACGGCGCCGCAGCGCCGGGCCCATGGGCGGCAGCGCCTCATCCTTGCGGCGCCGTACCTCGGCCTGGAGCCGGGCGAGAGTGCCGGCCACGCCGTGGGCGATCTCGAAACGGCTGGCCAGGGGTGAGCCGGTGAGCCGCGTGGGCGCCGTGGAGGGCGCCAGATCCGCAGCGCGGGCCGCGATAGCGTGGACGGTGAAGCTCAGGCCGCGGCTGCGCTCTTCAAGCCGGGCGCCGACGCGACGAGCCAGCTCCGTTGGCGAGTCCGTGGCCGGTCCCACCAGGAGCCCGCCGCCGCCGGCCGAGTAAACGACGCCGCTCACCCCCTCCACGCCGCCGACCAGCTCGTCCACCTGCTGATTGAGGTGGTCCAGCGTGGCGGATGCGCCGGCGGCCACCTGCACTCGCTCGGAGGCGAACACCCAGCTCTGGATGCGGTCGGCGTCGAAGGCAACCAGCGTGACGAGGGGACGGTCCGTGGAGTGGAGAGTGTCCGGCAGAGGAGCCCCGGTGGCGATGGTGGTGGCGACGGTCAACGCTTCGGGAGCGCCGAGGCTCGATCGCAGGGCGGCGGCGAAGCTCTCTGTCAGAGCTGCGACCAGCTCGTCCTGGTCGGGAAGAGGGGGCGTGGTCACAAGCTCTCCTCGCGGTTGGGGATGGGGGTTTCGGCCATGGGTCGCACTCTCTACCCCCACCGACACCACCCCGCCGAAAAATGTTGGACGGCCTCCCGGCAAACACATTTCGTCATCCAACAAACGCCGTTGGAAAGGTGTCGCTGAGGGGAGAGGGCGGCTGGGCGCCGCTCCGATCCATCCGACCCGAGGAGGCAGCGATGCATTACGACGAGCTGGAGATCGAGATCCGCAGTACCGCGGAGGACCGCTTCGCGGCTCGGGTGACCCGGGCGCCGTTTCAGGATCGGCCGGAGGTTAGCTTTGGCCTGCCCCTGCAACGGGCACAGGTGACAGCCCTACTGCTGGCGACGGGCCGTGAGAAGACGGAGACCGCCCCTCCCGATCCCGAGGTCGTGGGGCGAACGCTCTACGCGGCGCTGTTCCAGGGGGATCTCGAAGACCTGCTGCTGCGCAGCCAGGCAAGGGTGGAGGCACAGGGGCTGGGCGGACTGCGCCTGCGGTTGAAGTTCGATCTCAAAGACAAACAGCGCGACTACCTGGCGGCGCTTCCTTGGGAGCTTCTCCGCAACCCGAAGCTCAACGCTGCCGTAGCCACGGACATCACCACGCCCTTGGTGCGTGACCTGGTGCACTCAAACGCTGCGAGATCACTGGAGGTGCCGTCGCCGCTATGCATCCTGGTGGTGGATGCAGCGCCGACGACGCTCCACACTCTCAAGCTGGATCTCGAATACACGCGCCTGCGCCACGTCTTGGCCAAGAGGGTCCGTGCCCGCGAGGTCAAGATCCTGCGCTTGACGAAGGCGACGATGGAGTCGATGCGGGCCAAGCTGCGCGCCAAGACGATCCACGTCCTCCACTTCATGGGGCATGGTGGCTACCACGGGCCGACCGGGTTCGGAGCCGTCTACTTCGAGACGCCCGACGGCAAGGAGGACCAGGTCAGTGCCGAGGATTTCGCCGACCACCTCGCCGGCATCCACTCGCTGCGCCTGGTGGTCCTCAACTCCTGCAAGAGCGGCCGCTACGGGGGCAGGCTCGGCTCCGGCTACTACGGGGTCGCCGCCCGCGTCGTGGAGCGTACCGGCATGCCCGCCGTCATCGCCCACCAGCACTCCATCAACGACGACGTTGCGCTCAAGTTCAGCGAGGTGCTGTACGGGCGCATCGCAGCCAACGACCCGGTAGACGTGGCCCTCACTGAAACCCGTCTCCTGCTCAAGCGAACGCCGCAGTGGACGACACCGGTGCTCTTCATGTCGTCGCGGGACGGCAAACTGTTCGCGGATCGGGTGGAAGGGGAACCGGTGAGCCGGGCTGCCGCCGTCGTGCCGCGGAACGGCGCCGGCCAGGCGAAGCCTCTTCACCTCGGCATCGTCAGCTTCCGCGGGCAAGAAGGAAAGTCCTGGGGCGACGACGTGCGCCGGGACGCCGACGAGACCCTGGACCTCACCGAGTGCTTCGATCCTGCCTCACCGGACGGTCGTTACGTCAGGGACGACGCCCAGTGGGGAGACGAGATCTTCCCCCGCCTACGGGAGTTCCTCATGGCATTCGCCGGTGGGGCGGATTCGCTCCTCCTTGATTTCGCCGCTCACCTCACCGTTGCGTTCGCTGCCGGCTACGTCCTGGAAGCCAAGAGCGGCCTCGACGTGCGCGTTCGCCAGCGTACTCAGAACGTCGTCCTCGACTGGGCGCCGGACGACGGCCGGCTGCCGGACTCGTTGCAGATGAACGACGGTGCGCCACGGCTCTGGTTGCCGAGTCCGGAGATCGAACGGGGAGGCGACCGGCCGGATCGGGCCTTGGCGGTTTCGATCAGCAACCCGGGCGTGGCGGAGCAGGCGAGCCATTTCATCGACCGCCGGGATCTCCCTGTCGGCCGCATCCTGGACGCCACCATCGCGCCTCAGCCTGGGCAAAGAGCCATGGCCGGCGGTACCCACGCCCTGCGCGCGGCCCAGGATCTCATCCCCTGGGCACGGCTGCGCAAGCCTGGCGAGGAGCGGGGCATGCTCCACCTCTTCCTCTCGGTCCCCCACTCCTTCGCCTTCTACCTGGGCCAGCTCTCCCGCTCCCTGGGCGGCCTGGCGCTGTACGAGTACGCCATGGGAGCGAAGGACAGCTACGGCCGCTACCGCAAGTCCCTGGAGCTGCCGCCCATCCAGGAGGCGACCGAGCCGCCGGCCGACTGGTAAGAGAGGGTCGTTGACGCCGTGAACCCTGAGTAGCGCAAGGGAGGAGATTGTGGGAAGCTTCCGGCCGTATGGCCCGCCACGGACGGGGAAAACCGATCGGTACCCGGCACGGGCGCGTCTCCGACTCTCCGTCGGAGGCCGCCGCGACCACCGCGATAGCCGACCCTCCGGAGATCCTCGACGCCATCCGCACGCTTCAGGCCGGGGGCGACCCGAACGCCTTCGAGCCCATCTACCGCCGTTACCGACCTTCCCTCCAGGTCTACTTCGCCAACCGCCCTGAGCTGCGGGAGCAGGCCGAGGACCTGGCCCACCAGACGCTTCTTCGCGCCTACCGCAAGATCCGGCAGTTCCGCTTCGACTCCAGCTTCGGCACATGGCTACGCAAGATCGGCGAGAATGTATGGAAGAACGCACGGCGCCACGCCCGCACGGTGAAGCGGGACGCCCCGGTGTCGTCCCTCACCGTCGTCGGCGAGGACGGCGCGGAGCAGACCCTCGACCCGGCGGACGAGACCGTGTTCCACCGGCCGCCGGCGAGCCCGGAAGAGGAGGTTCTGGCGGCCGAGGGCACGCGCGTGCTGCGAGACGCCATGGCCGATCTGCCGGACGGCATGCGCCGTTGCGTCGAGCTGCGAGTGATGGAAGACCTCAAGTACCGAGAGATCGCGGAGAGGACCGGCATCGGCATGGACAGCGTCCGTTCGCAGCTCTACGAAGCACGCAAACGCCTGGAGCCCGTCCTGCGCCGGTACTTCGACGGGGTCGGGTTCTAAGGGGGCGGGGTGGGCGGCCGGGAAGACCTCATCGCAAGTCTGCGAGCCATCATGGCGCGCCGTGACCTGGAGCACGCGGGGGCGCCGAGCGCCGAGGAGCTGTTGGCCTACCGGGACGGCGTACTGGACGGCGAGGAGCGCACCCGGCTGGAGGTGCGGATCGCCGCCTTCCCCGACGCCGCCCGCGCCCTCGAAGATCTCGCCGCCTTCCCCGACGTCGTGCCCGCGCCCGGCGTCGAGCCGCCCAGCGAAGAGGAGATCGACCGCGGTTGGCGGAGCTTCCGCAACGAGCTCGCTGCGCTCGCCGCCAAGGAGGCGGAGGACGACGAGTTAGGCGATGGAGCTGGCTACGGGGCGGTGCTCCCACCACCAGCCGCGGCGCTCTCTCCCAAGGCGACCTCTCCCGAGCCGCAGGCGACCAACCCGGCGTGGCTGCGGTTGGCCGCCGCCTTGGCTCTCCTGGCGATCGGTGCCACCGCCGGCTGGTGGCTCCGGGGGG
>Ga0055445_10000174_pt1 | contig 10347 bp, 7 predicted proteins | sample China_Galinas_PW_FD_57737 | JGI IMG/M metagenome (GOLD analysis project Ga0055445, IMG submission 57737) | Wetland microbial communities from San Francisco Bay, California, USA, that impact long-term carbon sequestration - China_Galinas_PWA_D1 | ecosystem: Environmental > Aquatic > Marine >... | reverse complement strand
GGCAACCGTCGCCGCGGGCGCGACCTACTGGGCTGGACGGCAGGCCGCAGACTCTCTCGTCGGAGTCGCTCCGGCTGTGCTGGCCCGCATCGGTACCCATTCCGACTGGGGGCTTTACACCCTCTGGGCGGTCGCGCTCCTGACCACGGCGCGCCTCGCGCTGGTGCGCTGGCGGCCCGAGCACCGGGGAGCCCTCGCCGTCGTTGCTCTCCTCGGCCTCGGTGTTTCGGCCGTGGTCTTGAGGACGGCGGATCTCGGCGGCTCGCTGGTCTTCGAGCACGCGGTGGCGGTCGCCTCGCCGATGGCCGCGACGAGTGGGGAGAGCGCTCCCGAAGGCAGTGAGACGGCAGCGGAGCCGCCGGTCAGCCCGCCGCAGGAGAGGCTCCACCGGACGGAGGAAGGGGGCCTCGAGTGGCGTCCCCTGGCGACGGACGCGGCAGCTCTCGGGACCATCCTCGAGGCCCTGAGCGGCGCGGCTGGAGTGAGCGTGGCACCCACCGCGGGAGGCGACGCCGGCGGTTTGCGGCTCGCCGTCGCCGGGCGTTCCGTCCTCGCGCTGCCCGACAGCTTCGACGACGTGCAGGTCGACGCCGAGCTGGACGTCTCCGCTTTCGAGGGGACGGTCGGGCTCGTGCACCACGTCGAGGCCGGCGACCAGCTCGGGTTGTTGCAGGTCAGCCTGCCCGACGGGGAGATGGCCCTCGTCACGCTACGGCCGGCCGAGCCGCCGACGGTGCTCGACCAGGGCCGGCACGAGATCCCCGCCGGCACGGTTCAACTGAGCGTCTACGCGGCCGGCCGGCACCTGCGCGGCATGCTGGCTGGAGAGACCTTGGTGCACGGCCACGCTCCGGCCCTGCCGGCGGGCCGCGTCGGGCTGCTCCTAGACGGCGAAGGCCAGATCATCGTCCGCGCGATCACGGTCACGCCCGTCGAGCACTGAGAGTCTGTCCAGCGTCCAGCGGTTCGGTGCACAGGACTACACGTCGCGGCCCTAGCAACCCATGGAGACGTGGCTGGCGACCTGCGCCACCAGCTCTCCCGGGGCCGCGGCCGAAGAGAGGAAAAGGGTGGGGCGCGAGACGTTGTAGTGATCGGTGAGGTCGAGATAGAGGTCCAGGCGTCCGTCGTGGTCGAGGTCGCCGGCCCACAACACTTGCGGGGAGGCCTCGCTGCCGAAGTAGACGTCGCCGGTGTCGGGATCGATCCAGAGCTGGAAGTCGGCGAGGGTCTGCTCGACGCCGCCATGGCTGAGCACCAGGGCGCCGTCGTGCCAGGAATCGTCCGCGGCGTCCTCCGCGGCGTCGTCCGGGCTCGGCGGCCGGCCGAGCCGGAAGCCGAGCTCGTAGATGTCTCCGCCGAGGCTGATGGTCATGGGATCGAGCCCGGAGAAAGTTCCCTCGCTGGGGCTCGCCGGCGTCACGGGACCCGGCTCCAGACCGTGGGGACCGGCGAGCAGAAAGACGGGCTCCGGCCCCCCTCCGGCCACCGAGACCCGCTTCCCGGTCGCCTCTCCTTCCTGATCGAGAACGGCGTCGAACGTCACGTCGATGCGGACCGCCACCGGAGCAAGCCGCGGCCCGCCGTCCTCGCCGGCGGTGTAGAGCGCCAGCCAGCCGGGCCTCGACACCACCGCCACCTCGTCGCCGTGGTATTCGCCCGAGGCCAGGAGGATGACTTCCCCGTCGCCGGTCTCGGTCCCGCCCCGGAGAGGAACGTTGGCGACCACGATCAACAGGAGCGCCATCCACACGAGTGAGACACGAGGCTTCATGGAGTGGCAGGATAGCGCGGCGTTCTACCGCGCAGGCTGTCGGGAAGCCCCCGCTCCCCCGCGCCGCCGCGCCACCCACACCGCCAGCGCCGCCAGGGTCATCGTCAACGCCGTCCCCGCCGCCGCGCCGTTCATTCCGAAGCGCGGGATCAGCAGCGCGTTGAGCACCGAGTCCACCACCAACGTGGCCGCCGTGATGGCGATGATGACGGTGCCGCGCTGGGTGTACTGGAGCCACAGGATGGAGAGCGCGGCGGCGGCCCAGGTGACGTTGCCGACGAGGAGGAAGACGAGGACCGGCGCCGCCTGCGGGTAGGCGGGGCCGAAGAGGGAGAGGATCGGGCGCGCTCCGAGGGCGAGGAGGAGGGCGGCGGGGAGGAGACCGGCGAGCATCAGGCGCTGGCCCTGGCGCAGGGTGCGGTGCGCCGCCTCGGGGCCGCTTTCGAGGGCCGGCTGGACCAGCGGCGCCATCAGGCCGACGACGGTGGTCTGGATGAGGAGCAGGAAGTGGGCGGTGGTGAGGGCGGCGGCGTAGTGGCCCACCTCGGCCTCGTCGCCGAGCCATTCGAGAAAGTAGAGGTCCGACTGGCTGAGCGCCAGGGTGACCAGGAAGGCGCCCATCATCGGCACCGAGGTCTGCAGCCACAGCCGCGGCGCCCGCACCTCCGGGTCGCGCGTCAGCTCCGGGAGCTGCAACCGGCGGAGCTGCCACCACTGGACGGCGCTCACCACGGCGGTGGCGACGAGGGCGAAGATGAGGGCGTGACGCAGCTCGATGCCGCCACGGCCCCAGGCCGTCACCAGGAGGAGCAGAAGGATCAGGCCCGGAAATCCGACGCGCCAGGGGAAGGCGGCGAGGAACGGCCGCCGGGCGGACTGCAAGCCGCGGCTCGCCAGGGCGCCGACGGAGAGCATGGGCACGCTGAGCACCAGCCAGGCGACGGCGTGGTGGTCGCCGGGGTCGGTGCTGCCGACGTGGAGCCAGCTCGCTCCCCAGGTGGCGGCGATGAGGACGACCGAAAGGCCCAGCGCCAGACCGAGGTAGAAACGGATGTACTCCCACGCGCGGGCAAACTGCCCCTGTGCCAGCGGCCCGGCGAGGGCCTTGGGCGCCGCCCGGTCGCCGCCCAGCAGCACGGCGACGCTGAAGAAGGCGGCGAACTCCCGCGCCACCCGGTAGTCGCCGAACTCGTGGGGCGGCAACAGGCGCGACAGGCCGACGTTCAAGGCGTAGTCCGCCACGAAGCCGCCGACGCCGACGGCGATCAGGGTCAGGCCGCCGCGGCGGAGGTAGGTGGAGACGTCGGACATGGCGAAGTCGCGCAGGGTGCGCGGCGATTCTGCCAGTCGCCGCCGCTGACCGCAAGACGCCGGTCCACTCCGCCAAGAGGCAAAAAACCCCCGACACCGCGGGGCAGAGCCGCGCGGCACCGGGGGCCGAAGGTCCGCCCGAGGGCGGACGTCAGGTGAGGTTCAACTCAGCTCGTGTGGTCTCAGCTCTTCTCCGGCAGCCACGTGGCCACCAGGTCCGGGTGCTCGTTCTTCCACTCGCGCGCCGCCGTTTCGGGGTCGTCGGCTTCGCGGATGGCGAGCATGAGGTCGGAGAGCTGGGCGTCGGTGAAGAAGTAGCTCTCCAGGAACTGCGCCAGCTCGGGCTTGTCCTCGCGCAGACCGAGGCGGCCCATGATGTGGATGTTGCCGGTCTTCCACATCGTCTTGTCCGCGTCCTGGTCGAGGAACTTGAGGTCCCAGCGGCCGAACATCCAGTGCGGTTTCCAACCGGTGATCACGATCCACTCGTCGGAGTCGACGGCCTTCTTGAGCGCCGCCGTCATGGCCGGGCCGCTGGAGGACACGAGGTCGTAGTCGAGGCCGTAGTCGTCGATGAGTTGCTCGGTGGTCTTCATGATGCCGGCACCGGCGTCGATGCCGATGATCTCGTCGTCGAACTGGTCGCCGTGCTGCGGCAGCTCGGAGATCTTGTCGATGGTCACGTAGCTCGGCACCACGAGGCCGCTCTGGGTGCCCTCGTAGACGTGGCCCAGGTCCACCACCTGGTCCTTGAACCGATCGACGTAGTCCTTGTGCAGCACCGGCAGCCAGGTCTCCATGAAGGCGTCCTTGTCGCCCTGGGCGACGGCGGTGTAGGCCGGCGCCACGTCGGCGGCGGTGAGGGTTACGTCGTAGCCCAGGTCGTCTTCGAGAATCACCTTGGCGAGGTTGGTGTAGGCCACGCCCTCGGCCCAGTTGACGTAGACCAGGTCGGCGGTCTTGTCGACGGCGGCCATGCCGTCCGCCGCCTGGCCGCCGCTGTCGGTGCCGCCGCAGGCGACGGCCAGACCGGTGAGCAGGAGAAGTCCGAGCAAGGGGATGAAGCGTCGCGTTCGTCGTAGGATTTCTCTCATCAGTGGTTCCTCTCGGTTTTCATGGGGTTCGGGTTTCGTGTCGTATCAGTTGCTGAGCTGGGTCGCGCTGCCCACGGCCTGGGTCACGCGGTCGAGGTAGATGGCCAGGATGACGATGGCGATGCCGCTCTCGAAGCCGAGACCGATGTTGAGCTGGGTGATGCCCTTGACCACCTCGTTGCCGAGGCCGCCGGCGCCGATGAGACCGGCGATGACGACCATGGACAGGGCCAGCATGATGGTCTGGTTGACGCCGGCCAGGATGGTGTTGAGAGCCACCGGCAGCTCGGCCTTGAACAGCTTCTGCGCCGGCGTGGCGCCGAAGGACTCGGCCGCTTCCTTGATCTCCTTCGGCACCTGGCGGATGCCCAGGTTGGTCAGGCGTACCGCCGGCGGCAGGGCGAAGATGAGGGTGGCGACCACCCCCGGCACCTTGCCGAGCTGGAAGAAGAGCACCGCCGGGATGAGGTAGACGAAGGCGGGCAGGGTCTGCATGAAGTCCAGTGCCGGCCGCACGAGGCTCTCGGCGAGGTCGCTCTTCGACGACCAGACGCCCACCGGCAGGGCCACCACCAGGGCGATGATCACCGAAGCGGCGATCAAGGCCAGGGTCTCCATGGACTCGTCCCACATGCCCATCTGCACGATGAGCAGGAAGCCGACGGCGGAGAAGGTGGCGACCTTCCAGCCCGCTGCTCGCCAGGCGAGGGCCACGAGCAGGATCACGAGGATCGACCAGTGGGGCCACAGGAGGGCGCTTTCGAGCCCGTCCAGCATGCCCTCGATGACCGCCGCCAGGGCGTCGAAGAAGGGTCCAAGGTGGGCGCCGAGCCAGTCGATGAGGACCTCGAAGAAGTCGCCGACGTCGAAGTGGAAAGGGGTCTGGGCCACGGCTACTTGGATGAGTGTCGTCATACGGTCTGCTCCTCCTTCTTCTCGTTGGCCTCGATCCCTTCCTTCTCGGCCCAAACGGCCTGTAAGTCGCTGAGCAGCGTGACCGGCTCGTCCACCTGGGAGCTCACCTCCGCCAGGATGGAGGCGCGGTCGACGATGCCGAGGAACTGACCGTGCTCGTCCACCACGGCGAGCGGATAGTTGCTGGCCACGGCCATGCCAAGCAGGTCGGAGAGCGGCGTTTCGGGGCTGGTGGCGTAGATCTCGTCCTCGCGCAGGATGGGCTCCAGCGACTTGCCGTCGCGGACCTCCAGTGCGTCCTCGATGTGGACCAGACCGCGCAGGCGGTTGTCCTGGTCGGTGACGAAGAGGGTGGAGGTACCCAGCTTCTCCATCTGCCGCACCGCCATGGTCGGGCCGTGCTTCGGCGTGATGACCGGGCCGGCGTTGCGCATCAGGGTGGCCGCCGTCAGCACCTTGGTGCGGTCGACGTTCTCGACGAAGCGGCGCACGTAGTCGCTGGCCGGCTCGGTGAGGATCTCCTCCGGCGTTCCGATCTGGTGCACCACGCCGCCGGAACCGAGGATGACGATGCGGTCGCCGAGCTTCAGCGCCTCGTCGAGGTCGTGGGTGATGAACACCACGGTCTTCTTCATCTTCGTCTGCAAAGCCAGCAGCTCGTCCTGCATCTGGGTACGGATCAGCGGGTCGAGGGCGCTGAAGGCCTCGTCCATGAGCAGCACCTTGGGGTCGTTGGCCAGCGCCCGGGCGAGCCCCACGCGCTGTTGCATGCCGCCGCTCAGCTCGTCGGTCCGGGCCTCCTCGTAGCCGGAGAGACCCACCAGCTCCAGGGCGTCGGCGGCCTTCTTGCGTCGCTCGGCCTTGGCCATGCCGGAGATCTCGAGGCCGAGCTCGACGTTGCCGAGGACGCTGCGCTGCGGCAGCAGGCCGAAGTGCTGGAAGACCATGGACAGGGTGGTGCGGCGCACCTGGCGCAGCTTGTCGCGGTTCATCTGCATGATGTCCTGGCCGTCCACCAGCACCTTGCCGCGGGTTGGCTCGACCAGGCGGTTGAGACAGCGGATGACGGTGGACTTGCCGCTGCCGGAAAGCCCCATCACCACGAAGGTCTCGCCGCGGTGGACCTGGAAGCTGGCATCGTTGATGGCCACCACGCAGCCGGTCTCGTCCAGGATCTCCTCCTTTGACTTGCCCTGCTCGAGCAGCGGGAAGACCCGCTCCGGGTTGTCGCCGAAGATCTTGTAGAGGTTCTGGACCTCGATGATCACGTCGTCGCTCATTCAGCTCTCCTTCGTGGTGGGCGGGTCGATTAGAAGTAGTAGCCGAAGTTGAGGTTGAGACGGTGGTTGGTGTCGCCGCCGTCCTGGCCGATGGAACCGCCGATGAACGGCTGGTTCTCCCCGCTCACGTAGTCGATGTAGGTGTACAGCCCGCCGGCCGAAATGGCGACGCCCAGGACGTTCATCCGGGTGTCGTCCTGCAAGCCGCCGCTCTTGTCGGTCATCAGGCTGAAGTCGTTGTAGAACGTCAGATTGGTCACCGGGCCCCAGTCCACCGGCAGGCTGTACGCCAGGTTGGCCGTGTAGGTGGTGGCGGTCGAGGGGATGGTGTCGTAGAAGCTGTAGGCGCCGACCACCAGCAGCTCGCGGCCGCTGTCCAGGTCGTACTCGTACTCGGCGCGCTGCAGCTGCAGGTTCCAGCGTCCGTGGTTGGCCACGAAGTGCACCGCGTGGGCCCATTGGTCGCCGGCGCTGCCGCCGGGTCCTTCGAGACCGCCGTAGTAGCCGGAGAGGCCGAATTCGCCGTTCCAGCCGCCGGTGTCGTACTTGAAGGCGAGGCGGGAGCTGACGGTGTTGCGCTCGGCGAGACCGACGCTGGGGTCGTCGTAGGTGCCCTCGCCGGCGGCGCGCTCGCCGACCACGTCGTAGGAGTAGCGGTCGGAGCGGTTGTCGACGAAGCCGTCGAGGCCGCCCTGCTCGTCGTTCTTGAAGAAGGCGAGGTCGAGATCCCACAGGTCGCCGCGGCGGCGCACCAGGAAGCCGGTGTCGTAGTCGTCTTCGAGACCGACGTAGTAGGTGCTGTCGAAGAAGTAGCTGTGGGAGTTGTAGGGCAGCACGCCGAAGGGGACCTGCATGATGCCCAGGCGGCCGTGCCATTGGTCGTTGAAGTCGTAGCCCGCCCAGCCGTGGTGGACCACGTTCATGTACTGGTAGAAGCGGTACTCGGCGGAGAGGATGACGTCGCCGATCTCACCGTCGAAGTTGAGGCGTACGGTGTCGAGGTCGAAGTCGCCGGCGCGGTCGGTGTTGCGGTCGTTGTAGTCCTCGTAACTGTACTGGGTGCGCACTGCGCCGCCGACCTTGATGCCGTCGTCGGACTCCTCGGCGGCCTCCTCTTCCTCGGCTTCCATGGACTCCTCTTCCATGGACTCCTCTTCCATGGAACCGTCGTCGTGCATGGACTCTTCGTCCATGTGGCGGGAGCCGAGCTTGGCCTCCAGCCGCTCGACCTGCTTTTTCAGGTCGTCGACCTGCTGTCGGAGGTCGTCGTTCGAGTCGTCGGTCTGTGCAAGGGTGGTGGCCGCCGGAATCAGCAGCGCTGCGCAGAGAAGGGCGCAGAAGGCGGCGCGGAGTGGGGTGATGGTCGTCTTGAAGACAGTGATGTCTGGTGTCCTTTCCCTCCTAGATCAAGGCGTCGCGTCGGCCGCGAAAAAGACACGGGCCGCGCGGCGAATCAGGGCTTCACCGGGCCACGCCGCGACGCGCCGGTCGAGTCGAGCCCCAACGCCGATGTCTTGTCTGGGAAGGGTGTGGCTGCGGGCGTACTTCGCCGCGGTGTGCCGTGAAAGCCATCTCACCTTAACATGCCGTCGCCAGAATGCCAGCCCCCGGGCCGGTCGGTGGTCGCCGCGGCCCGCTGCCGTCCTGCTGCGCTGCAGCGTCAGGAGTCCCGCGAGCGCAGGTGGTGGCTCAGCCCGTAGACCCCGATCTGCCGTCCCAGGTCGTTGCCCGCCACCGAGTCGTAGCGGAAGTGGATGCCCAGGTAGACGCGGGACATGGCGCACTCCCAGGCGGCGTCGGAGAAGCTGGCGAAGGAGCGGGTGGGTGGCTCCATGGCCATCTTCTCGGAGAAGGGGCCGGCGCTGTCCACCTCGGGGGTGGACATGGTGAACGGGTGGTCGTCGCCGAAGGTGTCGGCGAGCACGGTCATGGCGGCGGCGCACACGGTGCCGTGGGCCGACGGGTAGGAGGGGAAGGCATAGGTGTGGTGGTGGGTATTGTTCCACTGCGGCTCGGGCACGGTGGCCGGGTTGCCGTCGTGGGCGGCCCAGCGGATCGCCGTGTAGGGGCGCCAGTGGTTGTAGTGGAACTTGTTGTCGAACACGTTCACGTAACCGTCGTAGATGCTCATGTTGAGCAGGGCGAAGAGCCGGGCCGCCGTCCACAGCTCGACCTCCTCGCCGCGCACCAGCTGGCGCGCCAGGCGGTTGTGGGAGTTTTCGGCGAAGTCCTTCCACCACAGGGCGAAGTGGGTCTGGTCGGCGGTGCGCAGGGTGCTCTCGTCGCGGCCGACCTCCTTCACCTCGTTGAAGGCGGCGGTGTAGGCGTCGCTGCCGATGGCCGGCGGCGGCGGGGAGCGGAAGTGGTCCGCGGTGGGGAGCAGGAACGGGGCGGCGGCGGCCCAGCCGGCGCCGAACACGAAGCCCTCCGGCGTATTGCTGTGCTCGTGGAACTCGGCGTAGACACCGGGGCCCATCGGGTGCCACTGGTACTCGGCTTCGCCGTCCCAGCCGTCTCCCTGGCGCTGCTCCTCGATGGCCGCCGCGGCGTCGCGGCCGATGCGGCGGCCGAGCTCGCTGGCGGGACCGCCGCCGGCGGCGTCGAGCCAGCGCTGGAGCTCGGCGGCGAGGTCCGCCTCGCGGTCTGGGAACTGCCCCACCACCACCTCATAGGCGGCCTGGGCGGCGGCGGCCCGGGGATCGGCGGTCGACAGGTCACCCTCGGTTCCGTTGCCGTCGTAGGCGTAGGTCTCGTACTCGGGGCGGATGGTGTTCAAGGCGTCGTGCATGGCGACGTGCATCATCGCCGCGGTGCGCACGCCCTTCAGGGTCAGGAAGCCGTCCTCCTCCTGTGCGAGGGCCAGGGCGAGCTGGTTCCAGCCGGCCGCCAGGTCACCGGCGGGGGCGGAAGTCGCGGGCACGGCTTCGCTGCGGGCTTCTTCGCCAGGTGGTGACGAGCAGGCGGCGAGGGTGGTGACGAGAAGGAGGGCGACGACGAGAAGGAGTCCGGCGCGGTGCAGGGGGAGACGGCGCGGGGCGGGTCGCGGCATGGCTTCTCCTTGGCTGGTGGTGGGCGGCGGCCCGCACCGCGTCTCCGCGGCGCAGGCTCACGGCCGCTTCGGCCGGCGTGGGGCCGGGGCGGTCGAGGGAGGGGCGTTTCGGCCCTGCGAGTCGTTACTCTGCGCCGGATTGTAGCGAGCGGACTCGGCGCCCTCGGGGCCGCCGCCTCAGCGCAGGCCGTACTTGTCGAGCCGCGAGTAGAGCTGGGCGCGGGTGAGACCGAGCAGGCGGGCCGCCTTGGACTTGTTGCCGCGGGTCTGCTTCAGGGCTTTCTCGACGAAGGTGCGCTCCACCTCTTCGAGGTCGACGCCGCCGGCCGGCAGGGGGGCGTCGGCGAGCAGCGCGCCCTGGGTGGGGGCACCGCGCGCCTCCTCCGGGCGGCCCACCGCCGCCGGCAGGTGGTCGCGGGTGATGAGACCGCCGTCGCAGAGCAGGATGGCGCGCTCGATGGCGTTGCGCAGCTCGCGCACGTTGCCCGGCCAGGGGTAGGCGAGGAGCCAGTCGCGGGCGTCCCGCGAGATGCCGGAGGCGGGGCGCGGCATGGTCGGTCCGAGCTCGCCGAGGAACAGCTCGGCGAGGGGCAGGACGTCCTCGGGACGGTCGCGTAGCGCCGGCGTGTGGATGGCGAAGACGTTGAGCCGGTAGAAGAGATCCTCGCGGAACTGCCCGGCGGCGATGGCGGCTGGCAGGTCGCGGTTGGTGGCGGCGATGAGCCGGAAGTCGGCGTGCAGCGTCCGCGTGCCGCCGAGGCGCTGGAACTCGCGCTCCTGCAAGGCGCGCAGCAGCTTGGCCTGGACGACGGGGCTCATCTCAGCGATCTCGTCGAGGAACAGGGTGCCGCCGGCGGCCTGCTCGAGACGGCCGATCTTGCTCGCCACGGCACCGGTGAAGGCGCCCTTCTCGTGGCCGAACAG
>Ga0055445_10000173_pt1 | contig 10347 bp, 11 predicted proteins | sample China_Galinas_PW_FD_57737 | JGI IMG/M metagenome (GOLD analysis project Ga0055445, IMG submission 57737) | Wetland microbial communities from San Francisco Bay, California, USA, that impact long-term carbon sequestration - China_Galinas_PWA_D1 | ecosystem: Environmental > Aquatic > Marine >... | reverse complement strand
AGGCGGACCTGGCGCGCACGCGGGCCGCCCTCGACCGCCTCGGCCCGGTCAACATCCTGGCCGTCGAGGAGTACGCCGAGCAGGAGGAGCGCCACGGCTTCCTGACCGTGCAGCGCGCCGACGTGGCCGACTCGGTGATCAGCCTGAAGCGCACGATCCGCGAGATCAACCAGACTTCGAGCGCCCTCTTCCAGGAGACCTTCCAGCAGGTCAACGCCGCCTTCAGCCGCATCTTCGAGCGCCTGTTCCGCGGCGGCGAGGCGGAGATGCGCCTGCTCGACGAGGAGGACGTGCTGGAGAGCGGCATCGAGATCGTCGCCCGGCCGCCGGGCAAGCGGTTGCAGAACATCATGCTGATGTCCGGCGGCGAGAAGGCGCTGGTCGCCATCGCGCTGCTCTTCGCGCTGTTCGAGGCGAAGCCGTCGCCCTTCTGCATCCTCGACGAGGTGGACGCGCCGCTGGACGACGTCAACACGCTGCGCTACGTGGAGCTGCTGGAGGAGATGGCGGGCGACACCCAGTTCCTGGTCATCACCCACAACAAGCTGACGATGGAGGTGGCTTCGACGTTGTACGGGGTGACGATGCAAGAGAAAGGGGTGTCGAAGCTGGTCGCGGTGGACCTGGACGAGGTGCAGCCGGAGCGGGTGTCGGCTTAGGGGATGTGGGTTGTGCTATGCCGCGGTGTGCGGGGTGGCCCGGCTGGGAACCGCGCGGCGCTGCTCGCACTCCGGACCGGTAGGCGCCGCGCTCGACGGGAGCCGCACACGCCCAACTCGGACTCCGACACGCCCTACCCTGTGCGGCTCCCGACGTTCCCATCCGGGCCACCCCGCACACCGCTACCGGTAGGATCCACCGCGCACTTCAACATGGGAGCGGGGGAGAAAAACAAGACTGCCCACTGCTTCGGGAACGAGGTCTGCGAGAATTATCAAGTCGAGGTCCGCAGAACTTGCCGTCACGCCTGCTTCGGCCAGTTTGCGGAGACCTGTGAGCTGAATCCATGATTCTACGAAGAGCCTTCACGCTGAGCGCCCTCGCCGCACTCTTCGCCTCCCTCGCGAGCCTCGCCGGAGCCGAAACGATCGTTCCCGTGGCCTACGTCGAGCTGATCCAAAGTGACGGCTCTCCTGCCGGTGAGTACTTGGTCATCGACAGCTTCGACCCTGAAACAGGCCCTCTTTTTACTGCCGGCCTCCTGGAGGCTCCCGGTGGTCATCGGCTCTTGCAAACCGACCGAATGGACCGCGACAACGGGCTCCGCATCCAAAGACTGGAGGACCTTGGATCCGGATGGTGGGCGGAGCTTGAGCTGGATTTCGGTTTCAAGAACCTGGGCAGCCCCCTCGACTACGCCGATCCCATGGAGTGGAGCATGGCCGCCCGCGATCGAGCGCGTAGCGAGAGAGCAACGACGACCTACACGATCCGATTCAGCGACGGCCGCAGCGCGCGGTGGACAAAACCCTACGGCGAGGCCGCGGAAGGCGAGAAGAATCGCGAGGCGGCCCTGGTCGATTTGGCAGCGTCCTTGACCGAGGCGAAGCTGCCTGACTCCACGGTGACGGCTTTGGAGACGCTGGCAACACTCCAGGCTTCCGATAACCACCCCGAGCTCGCCGCGGACAAGCTGTTCGGATTCCTGTGGCTCGCCTATTCAGCAGCCACCGAGACATCCGCTAAGCCTGGAGCCAGCGAGCGGTCGTTCACCGTCCGGAAAACGGAGCACGACCCTGGCCGGCTCCTGAAGATCATCCAGAAAAACACCCGTCCCGCACACAACCAGCGGTAGAGTCCACCATCCGCTTCGACATTGGGGCGGGGCAGAACACAAGACTGCAGGCGCCACTGCCGCCTGAATCCGGCCAGTGAGACACCACCTGCTTCAGCGTGGTAGAAAACCGGCCTGATGGGTGACTCTCGGCAGCGGCGGCGGAAATCGGCCAGGCGCCCGGTGCCTACCTGGGTGCGGGTTCTCTGGGCCGTGGCGGCGGTGGTGATGGTGGGGGTGGTGCTTTGGGTGACGGTGCGGGAGGACCGGTACGTGACCTGGCAGAACCTCACCGGTGGCAATTTCGTGCCGCTGCAACACCACCTCGCGGCCCTGCGCTGCGTGCTGCGCGATTGCCCCAACGCCGACGCCGCTCGCCACTATCTCATCGTCGACGTGGTGGGCAATTTCCTGCTCTTTCTGCCGGTGGGACTGACCTTCGCCGGCGTCGCGCCGGGGCGTAGCCGCTGGACGCGCTGGCTCGCCGCGGTCGCCGCCGCCTGCCTGCTGTCGACCCTCATCGAGGCGGCGCAGCTCTTCATCCCGAGCCGCGCCACGGACGTCGACGACGTGCTGTTCAACACCCTGGGCGCCATGCTCGGCGCCGTCTTCGGACCCAAGGGCGCCGCACCATGAAACCCGACACGCCGGACGCCCTGCACGACTTCACTCCGGCGGACGCCCCGCCGGCCCTTCCGGCGGCGGACGAGATCCACGTCTGGACGGTGCCCCTGGACCCGCCGCCGGAGCGCGTCGCCTCCCTCGCCCGGCTGCTCGCGGCGGACGAGGCGGCGCGGGCGGCGCGCTTTCGTTTCGCACGCCACCGGCGGCGCTACACGGTGGGCCGCGGCGCCTTGCGCACTCTCCTCGCCCGCTACCTGGGCGCCGACCCCGCCGCCCTCGCCTTCCGCTACGGCGGCAACGAGAAGCCCTACCTCGCCTCCCCCAGCGCTGCCGCTGCGGCGGCCGGCGGCGCGGCGTTGCAGTTCAACCTCAGCAACTCGGAGGAGCTGGCGGTGATCGCGGTGGTGGTGGGAACGGAGGTGGGGGCGGACGTGGAACGGCTACGCCCCATGCAGGACGCCCTGGCCATCTCGCAGCGTTTCTTCTCCGCCGCCGAGCGGCGGGTGCTGGCCGGTGTGCCGGAGGCGCAGCGCGACCGTACGTTCTTCCACTGCTGGACGCGCAAGGAGGCGTATCTCAAGGCGGTGGGCACCGGCATCACGGTGCCCCTGGACCGCTTCGACGTCACGCTGGCGCCGGGCGACGCGCCGCGCATGCTGGCCATGGACGGCAGCGCCGAGCGCGCCGCCGGCTGGCACCTCTACCACCTCGAGCCGGCGGCCGGCTACCTGGGGGCGGTGGCGATCCACGGCGGCGGCGGCTGGCGCCTGCGCGGCTGGCGGTGGACGGGATAGGGAACGAGCGCCGGGAGCGCGTGCCGGCTCAGGCGCCGGCGGCGTCGCCGTCGGAGGACTCGTCGCCTTCCGGTACCGGCAGCGGCTCGTACTGCGGGATCTCGAACTCCAACGTCTCGTGGCAGAAGGTCTTCCAGGCGTCGGTCACGTCGTCGAACACGACGTTCTCGTCCTTGAAGATGCCGTCCGTCACGACGTAGGTCTCTTGCAGGTAGAGGATGTCGTCGTCGTCGATGGCCTCGCGCTGCACCTCGACCTCCTTGCCATCCACCTCCTGGGTTTCCTTGCGCAGGTCCGAGGCGTCTTCCTTCCAACCGTCGAAGGCCCGGAACTGCTTGGCCAGATACGCTTTGCAGTAGCTTCCCATCTCGGCCATCAGTTTTTCTCCTCGGCGGCCTTCTTCTCCATCTCTTCCATCTTCTTGCGCAGCGACAGAGGCCGCATGTCGGTCCACACCTCTTCGATGTGGTCCAGGCACTCCTGCTTCGTGCCTTCCTTGCCAACGTCCTTCCAGCCCAGCGGGTTCTCGCGGTCGGCCGGCCAGATGGAGTATTGCTCTTCGTGGTTGATCACCACTTTGTAGGTGGTGTTGTCTTCGCTGTCGTCCCAGGACACGACTGCTCCTTTCCTGATCTACGGTTCGATGAGGGCTGCCGGGCAGGCGGCAGCCCGCGAGGCGACGGGCGCCTCTCGCATCACTGAGTGCGCCGCGCCGACGAAGCGGGACAGCCCCGGCGGCCGGCGCCGGCATCGTCTCTGCACCGATTCTCCGGCACCTGCCACCAGCACCGGGGCGCACCGCCCGGCGCAGCGATTAGACTAACAGCATGGCGTCCGACTCCCACAACCACGGCCACTCCCACGCCGCCGGTCACCGCGCCGCGGACCGCCGGCGCCTCGCCTGGACCCTCGGCCTGGTGGCCCTTTACGCCGGCGCCGAGGTGGCCGGCGGGCTGGTCACCAACTCCCTGGCCCTGCTCGCCGACGCCGGCCACATGGTGTCCGACGCCGCCGCCCTCGTCCTCGCCCTCTTCGCCCTGTGGATGGCGGGCAAACCGGGCAGCGCGCAGCACACCTACGGCTACCGCCGCCTGGAGATCCTCGCCGCCCTGGCCAACGGCGCGGCGCTGCTGGTCATCGCCGTCTTCATCGTCGTCGAGGCGATCGGACGCTTCCGGCAGCCGCCGCAGGTGGAGGCGCCGCTGATGATGGCCATCGCCGCCGGCGGCCTGCTGGTCAACGTCATCGCCCTGGCGGTGCTGCACGGTGGCCGCGACTCCAGCCTCAACCTGCGCGGCGCCTGGCTGCACGTCGCCGGCGACGCCCTGGGCAGCGTCCAGGCCCTCGTCGCCGGCGGCCTCATCTGGGCCTTCGACTGGCGCCTGGCGGACCCCCTGGTGTCGGTGCTCATCTCGCTGCTGGTGGTGTGGTCCGGCTGGAAGCTGCTCAGCGAGACCCTGTCGGTCTTGATGGAGCAGGCGCCGCGCCACATCGACGTGCAGCGGGTCGAGGAGGCCATCGCCGGCGTGCCGGGGGTGCGCGAGGTGCACGACCTCCACGTGTGGACCATCACCAGCGGCATGGAGGCGCTTTCGGTGCACGTGGTGGCGCCGGAGCGCGAGGCGTCGCCCCTGCTGCAAGACATCCGCACCTCGATGCACAGCAGCTTCGGCATCGACCACGTCACGGTGCAGGTCGAGGACGGCGAGCTCGGCCCCTGCAACCCGTGCTGCTGAGCCGCGCCACCCTCGACACGCCACCCCTCACCACGCGACGAACTGGCGCCGCAGGTTGGCGTCGCAAAGGCTCAGGTGGTGGGGCTCGTGCCAGACGGCGGACTCGACCACCCGGCGCCGGCTCTCGGCCGGCTGCATGGTGCCGGTCGCCGGCGTCTCCACACCGCCGTCGCGGTCCCACGCGTCGAGGCGGCGCAGCAGGGCGCGGCGGGAGGCGGCGAGGCGGGCCACCAGGTCGTCCAGGCTCGGGACGGAGGAGGCGCCGGGCTCGGTGCCGGGTGGTGCTGCCGCCTTGCCGGCCGCCGGCAGGGCGCCGTCGCCGGGCTCCGCGCCGTGGCGGAAGAGACGCCACAGATCGTCGTCCACCGGCCCGGCGCAGCCCGCCTCGAAGACCGCCACGTGGAGCAGGTTCCAGGCCACCGACCCTTCTTCCCAGCCCTTCGGCCGCGCGGCGAGCAGGCGCGCCGCCTGCCGCTCCACGCGGCTCCCCCGCTGCCGCGCCTCGGCCCGCGCCAGCAGGTGCAGGTAGTCGAGGAAGCGCAGGGTCAGCCTGCGGTTGGTCTCCAGGCGCTCGACGAGGGTCGACAGGGGGGTGACGGACGACGGGGTCATGGTGGTGACGAGGACGGTCATGGCGTCTCTCCACGGCGTAGGCGATGGCGCGCCAGCAGCTCGCGCACCCGTTCGAGGCGCGTCCCATCGCGGGGTGAGGAGGAGGTGGACTGTGCACCCATCGCCTCCAGGAAGAGGGCGACGAGGGCGGTGACGTGGGGCGCGGCGTAGCTGGTGGCGGTGCCCCAGCGCCGCTCGCCGCCCAGCAGGAGCACGCGGCGCCGCCCCTGGGCGACGCACTCCACCGCCTGCTCGGCGCGGTAGAGGTAGTCGTGGACGTTGGCGAAATCGCCGGCGGCGACGCCGAGGGCGTTGTCGAACACCGCCGGGTAGCCGACGCCGCGGCGCGGCTCCGTCGCCGCCACCACCACGGCGCCGGCGCGGCGCGCCTCCTCGCAGGCGCGGTAGAGGGATAGGAAGGCGACGCGGTGGTGGGTACCGAGGCTGAGGTGGACGACGTCGACCCCCTGCTCCACCGCCCAGCGCAGCCCCGCCAGCAGAACTTCGAGAGAGGTGCGGCGGTGACGGTGGAAGACGCGCACCGGGTGGATCGTCGCCGCGGGCGCCATGCCGTGGACGACGTCGGCGCAGGCGGTGCCGTGTCCGTCCAGGTCGTCGACGTCGGCGTCGCAGGCGAGAACGAAGCGCTCCTCCTCCGCCGCCCGCCGCGCCAGCAGACCGACCCCCTCGCCCCACGCCGGCCCCTCCCAGGCGGGGTCGACGCCGCTGTCGAGGAGAGCGACGCGGACGCCGCGCCCGGTGGCGCCGCCGAGGTCCCGCTCCACCCAGGCGGGGCGCAGCAGGGAGGGCTCCGCCGGAGGCGGCGACGGGACGGCGGCGGGCGGCACCGTGGCAGCAGACGTTGCGGCGGCCCGGTGCACGGCGGCGCCCGCCGTTGCGGCGTCGGTCACGGCACCCCGGGTCACGGCGCTACGGGTCATGGCGTCCCCCCCGCCTCGTCGGCCGCCGGTGGCGCGGACGCCGCCGGTGCGCCGCCCGCCGGTGCGCCGCCCGCCGGTGCGCCGCCCACCGTGGCGCCGCCCGCGGGCGTGCCCACCGCGCCGAGCCGCAGCAGCAGCACCGCCGCCAGCAAAGCGAGGAGCACCACGGCGACGAAGGTGGCGTCCACCCAGCGCTCCAGGTGCCGCGCTCCGAGCTCGCCCACGGCGTCCGGCAGCGGCGAGGTGCCTGGACGGTGGCGCTTCACGGCCCCTCCCCCGTCACCGCCAGGGGCGGCTCCCAGGCGCGGCGTCCGCCGCCATCGTCCGCAAGGCCCGGCGCCGGCCGCGGCACCGTCTCGACGCCGTGCAGCCGGCGGTAGGCGGCGCAGCCGGCGAGCAGCTCGCGGTGCGTGCCGACGCCGGCCAGGCGTCCATCTTCGAGCACCGCCAGGCGCGGCGCCTGGGCGGCGGTCTGCAGGCGGTGGGTGACGTAGACCACGGTGCGCCCGGTGGCGAAGCGCTGCAAGTGCGCCAATACCCGGCGCTCGGTCTCGGCGTCGACGTTGGCCAGGGCTTCGTCGAGCAGCAGCACCGGCGTGTCGCGCAGCAGAGCGCGGGCGAGGGCGACGCGCTGCTGCTGGCCGGCGGAGAGGCTCGCCCCGGCCTCCGCCACCGGCGTCTCGTAGCCCGCCGGCAGCGCGGCCACCAGATCCTCCAGGGCGCAGGCGGCGACGATGCGGTCGACGCGGCTCTGCGGCGGCGCCGTCTCGCAGCCGAGGACGAGGTTGTCCCACAGGCTGCCGCGCACCAGCCCGGCGTCCTGCCAGACCACCGAGACGGCGCGCCGCAGCGAGTCCAGGGGTAGCTCGCCCAGAGGGCGGCCGTCGAGGCGTACGACGCCATCGTCAGGGCGCTCGAAGGCGGCGAGGAGGCGCAGCAGCGTGGTCTTGCCGCAACCGCTGGCTCCCACCACGGCGGTCAGCGTGCCGGCGGCGAAGGCGAGGTCGAGACCGTGCAGCACGGGCACACCGGGGGTGTAGGCGAAGCGCACCGCCGACAGCTCGTAGTCGCCGTCGACGGCGAGCGGCGGCGGCGGGCCGCCGGCGGCGCGCGCCGGCTCCTGCTCCGGCGCCACGTCCAGGTACTCGAACATGCGCCCCACGTGGACCCCCGACTCCTGGACGTTGGAAGCCAGTTGCACGAGCATGAACAGCGGTGTGTACAGGTAGGCGACGTAGGAGGTGAAGGCGATCATCTCGCCGAGACTGAGCCGTCCGCCGAGGATGAGGCGCCAACCGGCCCAGGTGAGGGCCGCCGTGCCGGCGGTGCGCACCAGGGCGGAGACGCCGCTCATCGCCTGCCCGACGCGGGCGGCGCGCAGGTGACGCCGGGTGGCGTTGCGGATGCGGCGCCGTACGTCGCGGAAGACGCGGCGCTCCAGCGCCAAGCCCTTGAAGGTACGGATGCGGGTCAAGACCTCGACCTCGTAGGCGGTCAGCTCGGCATGCACCTCGGAGCTTTCGCGCCACAGCCGGCGCAGGCGGCGCGAGGCGAGCACCGTCACCACGCTCACCGCCGGCACCACGGCCAGCGCCAGCAGACCGAGCCCAAGGTCCATCCACAGCAGGACCGGCGGCACCAAGAGCAGGAAGACGCCCTGGGTGAAGGTGCTCTCGAAACCGCTGGCCAGGCTGTCGACGCCCCGCGTCACGCCCTGGAAGCGGCTGCTCACCTCGCCCACCTGGTGGGTGTCGAAGAAGCGCATCGGCAGGTGTTGCAGGTGGTTGAAGAAGTGCAGCCGCAAGGCGCCGCCGAGGCGCGCCTTGACGTGGACGGCGTAGTAGGCGCGCAGGGCACCGGCCAGGGACGAAGCGGCGGAGAGGGTGAACAGCATGGCCACCAGGACGGCGAGCAGCGACACGTCGCGGCGCGGGTAGACGTCGTCGATGAGCAGCTTGCTGAGGTACGGCACCGTGACGCCGACGACACCGACCGCCAGGCCGAGGGCGACGCTGCGCACCAGGGCGCGGCGGAACGGGCGAGCGAGGCGCGCCAGGCGCCACAGGTGGGCGACGGTCTGCCGCAGGTCCGGCGTCGCCGCGGTGGAGCCGGGGACGGAGGCGGGTTGGGATCGGATCGGAGTCGGGGTCATGGTCGGATCTGCGATACTGGAGCGGTCGAAAAGTGCGAGGGATTGCAGCCCGGTGAATTCAGTTGTGGAGCTTTACGAGTTGGGTGGAACGAAACGGAACCGCAAGCGGTCCCGGAGCTAGACGCAGATGTAGCCGCCCGAGGACTCGCCGCCGCAGGAACGGATCGGCTGCGTGCAGCCGAGGTAGCAGGTGTCCGGGCAGGAAGGATCGCAACTGGCCTGCCCCTGACAGGTGGAGCAGGTCGGCTGGTTGCAGGTGGGACAGGAGATCGGGTCGTACCCGAACACCGTGCCCTCCTGGCTGCCGGCGGTCTCGAAGGACTCGACCTTGAGGTCGTCGAGGTTGAGGGTGAGCTTCTTCATGAGGTACTCCTTTCGCTGTGATGGAGGGGGCTGCAATCCCTCTCCGGTCGGCCGCGGCGCACACCGCGGTCGTCCATCCCTTGGCCGGCGGCCGTCGCAACGTCGTCGCGGCGGCCGGCCGGCTCTTTTCCTGAAAGCGTCGGTTCTTTTCCTGCAGGCGTCCAGGCTCGGCGGTCCGTCTCATCCTGCCGCCTTTCGCAACGAGCCCGCGGAGCGGGCACCCGGCCGTTCGACGTCCAGCAGCCCGCTACGGTAGAGGGCTTCGGCCTGGGCCCGGACCTGCGCCTGGAGACGCGCCCGGAAGCCGGGCTCCTCGGTGCCGGCCCAGCGGGCCGCCAGCCGCGTCACCAGCTCGCCGACGGACACCGGCTCCGGGCCGGCCAGGACCGTCTCCAGCACCGCCGCGGCGAGGGCGCCGACAGGGCGCAGCACGAGGCGGTCGCCGAACCGTGCCAGGAGCCAGGTCCGGGCGTCCGGCCGCGGTCCGCCCGCCGGCGCGACCCGCTCGGCCAGCCAGGCGGTCCAGTCGTGCTCCGTCCGCACCACCTCGATCTCCGGTGCCGGCAGCAGGCTCACCGCCGACCAGTCCACCGCCCCGGGCGCCGGGCGGCGCAGGCGGCGGCGGTACTCCTCGGTGAGGTCGTTGGGCAGGGACTCCATCTCGTAGCGACGGCGCTCGACGCGGAAGGCGTCGGCGAACCGGCGGCGCTGCTCCCCCTCCGCCGTCTCGACGCGACGGGCCAACGCGTCGAAGGTCGCTTCCACCGGCGAACGCACCGGCGGCTCGACATCGTGGCCGGCCGCCGCCGCGGCCTCCTCCGCGCCGGCGCCGAGGGCGGCGAAAACGGCACGTGCGGTAGCGAAGCAGGACTCCACCCAGCGCTCGGCCAGAGCGTCGTGACCACCGTCCTCCACGGCCAGGTCGAGGGGTGCCCAGCGGCGCGGTCGGGGCAGCAGCACGGAGGGCAGGTCCGGGCGCGCGAGACGCAGGTAGAAGAGCCCGACACCGGCCTCGCCGAGCATGAGGCTGGGATCGCGCACGCCGCCGGCGGTGCCGCAGGGCCAGGCACGACCGGCGGCCCCGTAGGTGCGCCAGCCGTGCTCGGCGACGGCGCGGCACGGCTCCAGGAGCGCCGGCTGCGACCACGCCGCGGCGGCCGACGCCGGCAGCTCGCAGTTGCCGCCGACGCCGTGGCAGAGGGAGTAGTTGAGGCTCGGCGGCGTACCGAGGGTCTCCAGGGTCGGCCCCAGGGCCAGCTCCGCCTCGCGGCGGTAGACGACCTGCCCGGTCAGCTCCCAGGCGCGCAGGCGGGCGAGGCCGGCCCCCGGGGCGCCGTGGCACCAGGCGCTC
>Ga0055445_10000170_pt1 | contig 10382 bp, 7 predicted proteins | sample China_Galinas_PW_FD_57737 | JGI IMG/M metagenome (GOLD analysis project Ga0055445, IMG submission 57737) | Wetland microbial communities from San Francisco Bay, California, USA, that impact long-term carbon sequestration - China_Galinas_PWA_D1 | ecosystem: Environmental > Aquatic > Marine >... | reverse complement strand
GCACGTCCCGACCACGCAACCATCACCGTATTCACAGGTCGAGCAGCACCAAGCGTGCATGATCGCCCGTCGCGCCCTGCGGGACCTCAAGCCACACGAACGGCAATTCCTCTTCGACTACGTGCGACAGCAAAGCACACCTGGGCAATTGGCCAAGTCGTTGGGTATTTCCATCAACACCGTCTACAGCCGTCGTTTCAAGCTGCAGGCCAAGCTGGCCAAAGCCATTGCGCGCTGCGTCCGGCCCCGGCTACATGCCACGCGCCAACCCTAGACCTAGCGCGGCGGCCGATCCATCCCCGCTGGCTCCACCTCCGTCCGGCCCCACACAAGGCATGCGCAGCCCGCTTCGATTGCTGTTGACATGTCGAATCAGGACAGCGACGCTGGCGGGCCATGTTGCGGGCCAAGAAGAAGAGCATTGTTCCCACAGGTGCCATCTCGGGGCTGCTTCTCGGCGGCGTGATTATTCCGGCGGTGCTTTCGATCAGCGTGGGTATCGTGGCCCTCGCGCTCTACCGCGAAGCATTCGACATCGTCGTGGGGGTGTTGATCCTCTCATTTGCCGCCACCGCCGCCACCGGCGGTATCGTGGCCTACGTCTTCGTACGTAAGAGCGCCCGCTTGGCGGAAATGCAGACCGACTTCATCGCCAACGTATCGCACGAGCTTCGCACGCCGCTTGCAGGCATCCACCTGCTCGTTGAAACGCTAAGCCTCGGCCGAGCTGAGGCGCCCGAGCAACGACAAGAAGTGCTATCACGCTTGGCAGCCGAGGTCACGCGGCTGGAGGATCTGGTTGCACGCATCCTCAACTGGCGCCGACTCGAGGCCGGGGTCACCTTCCCAGCAACTCCGCAGCCGGTTGCGGAGCTGCTGGACGAGGCCGTCGTTTCCGTTGCGACAGCTGCCGGGGTGGAACACGATACGATCGTGACTACCGTCGCAGACGACCTGCCGATGGTTCTTGGAGACCGTGAAGCCCTGCTCGACGCCTTTCGCAACCTGGTACACAATGCGGTCAAATTTGGCGGTGACAAGGGGCCCGTGGAGGTCGTCGCGCGCAAAGACGATGGTCACGTGGTCGTCGAGGTGCGCGACCGTGGGCCAGGGATCCCCGCACCCGAGCGCAAGCGCATCTTCGATCGCTTCTATCGCGCTCCCACCGACACCCCGACAAGACAAGGTACGGGCCTCGGCCTAGCTATCGTGCGGCGCGTGATCAAAGGCCACCGTGGACGGCTGCATGTCGAAGGTGAGCCGGGTGAAGGCGCGATCTTCGTCGTCCGCCTACCACAGGCCAACAACAATGCTCCGCGTTCGTCTACTTAGGAGTCGTAGCCCACAGACGAATGGTCAAAGAGCGCCGGAATGTTGTAGATTGGCTACATGAGTCACTCTCCGAGTATTCGCCGCCGACTGGCCCTACTCCGCGCGCAGATGCAGCGACACGGATTGGCCGCCTACTACATCCCCAGCAACGATCCCCATGCGAGCGAGTATGTCCCTCCGTGCTGGCAACGTCAGCAATGGATCAGTGGATTCGACGGCTCGGCCGGCGACATGATCGTGACGACCAGCACCGCTGGTCTTTGGACGGATGGCCGCTACTACATTCAGGCTTCCCGCCAGCTCGCAGGTACCACGATCCGTTTGTTCAAGCAGGGACAACCGGGGGTCCCTTCCCCCTCAAGATGGATCGCCTCGCACCTAAGGCCCGGTGACCGTCTGGAAATCGACGCCCGGGTCGTGACGCGGCAGCACTACCAGCGGCTGGATCGCGCCACCCGAAAGGCAGAGGCAAGCCTGCGCCTGATGGCGCGCAACCTGGTTGACGAAGTCTGGCAAGATCGCCCAGCTCCACCCGCAGCCTCCCTCGGCGTACATCCCATCTGCTACGCAGGGGAGTCTCCCACCCACAAGCTCAGGCGGCTACGGCGTGCGATGACTAGCAAGCAGGCAGACGTCCATCTCGTCAGCGCACTCGATGAAATAGCCTGGCTCTTCAACATCCGCGGAGCTGACATTCCGTACAACCCTGTCGCCATCGCGCACGCCGTCGTCACCGGCGACCGTGCCTTCCTCTTCTGCGACGGCGACAAACTAGCACCAGACGTGCTTCAACATCTGGGCCGGCGCATAGAGGCGCTACCCTACGACGAGTTCGGACCATTCCTCAGGGCTATTAATAGCAGGGGCCTGCGAATCTGGGTCGACCCAGACACAGTCAACATGTGGTCGCTTCGGCGCCTGAACCGCTGCAAGCTGATCCTCGAAACCTCGGCGCTGCAGGCTATGAAGGCGCGCAAGAACACCCACGAGATTCGCGGCATGCGTGCCGCTCACTTGCGGGATGGCGTCGCCATGGTGCGTTTCCTGTACTGGCTGGAGCAGTCACTGACCAAAGGCCGCATTACCGAACGCACGGCGGCAGCGAAACTCCGTGGGCTACGCTCCGAGGTAGCTGGCTTCCGCGGCGAGAGCTTCGCTCCGATCGTCGGCTTCGGTGCTAACGGCGCCATCGTGCACTACTGCGCAACGGCCGAAACAGAGCGAGAGATCAAGCCGCATGGCCTGTTGCTGGTCGACTCCGGAGGGCACTACGAGGATGGCACGACCGACATCACGCGGACGATCCTTGTCGGCAGCAACGCGACCGCCGAGCAACGAGACCGCTTCACGCGGGTACTCAAGGGCCATATTGGGCTCGCCTGTTGCCGCTTCCCGCTCGGAACCACCGGAATTCAGCTCGATGCTTTGGCTCGCGCATCGCTGTGGAGTTCAGGGCTGGACTACGCACACGGAACCGGTCACGGCGTTGGCGCCTACCTCAGCGTACACGAAAGGCCCCCTTCGCTCAGCCCCAAGCGGGGCAGCATGACGGTGCTGGAGAAGGGCCACGTGGTCAGCAACGAACCCGGATACTACAGAGAAGGCGCATATGGCATCCGCATCGAAAATTTGCTGCTCGTCGACGAAGACACCTCCCGAGGTTCCGAATCGCGAACATTTCTTCGATTCGAAGTCCTCACCCTCTGCCCAATAGACACGCGTCTGGTCGCCCCTGCCCTGCTCGATCCGCGCGAGCGGCGCTGGCTCAACGCGTACCACCGTTGGGTGCGCAAGGAGCTTTCTCCGTTGCTGGCACCCCGGGAGCGCCGATGGCTCCGCCAGGCCACGACACCGATCTAGCCCGAAACTTGGCTCTGTCTCAAAACCGGCAATCAGGCAGCAGGGAGCAGAGAATCGAGAATCAAGTACCGTTCGCAGTTCGCGGTTCTCTGTTGTTGATTGCCCAGTTGGCCGGTTTGCCGATTCGGTGGTCTTTTTGCGAGGACGATCTAGCGGACGTAGGGTAGCACCGCAAACACGATAGCGGTGCAACGATGGGGCGACAGGAGCTGAGCGATCAGCAGTGGAATGCGATTGCCGAGTGGGTGCCGACAGGGATGAGCAACGGTCGGCGCGGGGGCCGACCGCCAGTGAACCGGCGACGGGGGGTCAATGGGTTGTTGTGGATCTTGAGCACGGGCGCCCCATGGCGCGATTTGCCCGGTGAGTACGGCCGATGGCAGACCGTATGGCGTCTGTTTGATCAATGGAATGGCTGTGGCGGCCTGGCGCGAATTGTGCGCTCACTTCAGGTAGCCTGTATCGAATCGGGCCAGGTAGACAACGACCTGTGATAGGCCTTCTGGCCGTCGGGGGCTGAGTCCGATTCTCGTGAATTCGAAGAGCTGTAGTTGCTGACCGAAAGAGTCATTGGCCAGGGGTGGGTCGTTGTCAGTCGAAAATGCAACTCTCTAGTTCAAGAGACAGGACAACTTTGCGAGAGACGATTCGCATGGTCTCTGCGTCGATCGTGCCCACGTACCTCTCCAGCCGTTGCTTCGGCACGGTGTGGAGGTTGTCAGCTTGCACGAACGAGGGCTTGGGCAAATTAGCCTTGTGACCGATATCCACCTCGGTTGGATATCCCTTTCCCTTCGTCGTTATTTCGACCACTGTCACCTTGTTGACCAAACCCACAACGCTTTGGCGGGTAAGCACGACAACGGGACGCCGACCAATCCGTCCGCCCAGGTCGATCAGCCACACGTCGCCCCTGTTCACCCGTCGTCCCAGCCTTCCGCCCGCAGCCAAGCCTCCGCTTCTTCCCGTTCAGACTGTCGTTCCTCTTCGTCATACCGCTGCTCGTCCCGACGTACCTGCACCAGCCTGGCCTTCCAGGCTCGCTCAAACTTGTCGATTTCCTTCTGTCGGATCCAATTCCGTACCGCCTCACGCACGGCCGCAGAACGCGATAACTGCTCGGAATTCGCCAGTTTGTCAACCAGCGTCAGGAGGTCCTCATCAAAGCTGATCTGTACGTTCTTCACAGCCTAGACAGGATAGCATACTAGGAAGTATATGGTAGAATGTTTAGACGAACATACCATCAATCCCACTGTCGTGCAGATACCTCTGCCAATGGTTCGCGCTCGGTGTTGCTGGGGGACAGGCTGAAACTGGAGCCGTCAGGCGCTAGTTTCCCCAATGAAGGATGCCGGCCGTGTCGAAAACGATCCCCTGCTGCCGTCGGCTGGTCCACGACTGGTGGCCGTAGCGCTTCGTCGCCGGATCAGGTCCGCCAGAGTTGTGTTTGTTATAGTCGTCAAATCGCGTGTCCCAGGTCGCACCCGCGGTGACCACCTGGACCTCGTAGTAGTCCGATTCTCGTAGGGTTCGACCTTGCACATGCCGCCACCGGCGGCGCACTCTCCGCTGAATGTGTCAACGACCACGTCAAGGTCAATGTCGATGGCAGCCATGCAAACGAGTGCGGCCTTGGCGGTGTATGCTACCCGACGATCATCTGGCAGGCCCATCCCTACTTCTGATGAAATTCACTGACACCATCCCAGTCAGAGCCGGGCGGGTCGACAGAGAGTCGCGCGATGCGTTGCAGGTAAAGGGCCGGTAGCCGAGCCTCAGGACGCAGCTTCGCCGCCTTTTCGAATTGGGTGATTCCATCCTGCCACTGCTGGCCACGATAGGCGCGCAAACCAACCTGGCAGCACTCGTGGTACATCGACCGAGCCTCGTCCGGCTTCCCCTCACAAACGGCCTCGTATACCGCTACAGGTTTCTGCTTGCCCTTCACCCGCACCACGTCGACTTCGAGATACGTCACCTCGTCCTTGGTGGCCTGTCGTGTTGCCTCGGATACGAGCACGTCCACGCCATAGACCTTGGTCAGGCCTTCTAAGCGCGACGCCAGATTCACGGTGTCACCGATCACCGTGTAGTCGAACAGCGTATCGGACCCCATGTTTCCTACAACAACATCACCGGTTGCCACGCCGACCCCGATCTTCACCTCGCTACCACAGTTGTCCTTCCATACGGGCTGTACCTGCTGCAGTTGCTGTTGCATGCGCAGCGCCGCGCGAACCGCACACAGGGCATGCTCCCCAATAGGGACAGGAGCGCCGAAGAACGCCATGACGCAATCGCCCATGTACTTGTCGAGCGTACCTCGATGCTCGAAAACTGCGCGTGTCAACTGGGTCAGATGCGCGTTGAGTGCCATGCCGAGGGCCTCGGCAGACGCATTTTCGGACAAGTTGGTGAACCCTCTGATATCGGAGAACAGTACGCTCAACGTGCGGCGCTCGCCGCCCAATTGCAGCGCGTGCTCGTCCTGCAACATGTGCTCGAGCACTGGCTCGGCCAGATAGAAACCGAAGGCTCTACGCAACTTGCGCCGCTCACTGCGCTGCAACAGATAGTGCGCCCCGACACTGAGCAGCATCAGCAGCGCGATCTCGATCGCGATGATTCCTGCAGCAAACCACAGTCCCTGGGGTACGAGGATCAAGAGGTTGATCATCGCCATGATCGCGAACATACCGACGCCAGCCATCAGGCTACGCCACAGCGGTGCGCGGTAGGTAATCCAAACAAAGGCCACGCCAATCAGCCAGATCAACGCCCCCTCAAGCAGAGGTATCAACGTCGGACGACGGATCGTCGGCCCTCGGTGGCCTAGCAGCATGTTCGAAGCGAATGTCGCCTTCAGATCTGAGACCCAACGCCTGCCGTGCCCCGGTGTCATTCGGCGCAAGAAGCTCGCTGTTTGCTCGTTCCTAATATCGACGATGACCAACTTGCCTGCGATCGCCTGGCGTGGCATTCGGTCGCGCAGGACATCGATGGCGGAAAGGGCGCGCGGGAATGTGTCTTGCCGATAGTAGGCCAAGGGGAATCGCCCATCTTCTTCAAGACGTACGTCGCGATCACCGAGCACGATGTGCAGCCCGTCGCGCATCTGCGCCAGTCGAGCCGGCGCATCGAGATAGTGCGCGAGGGCTCGCACCATCGAAGCGAAGTAGACACGCCCGTCAAAACGGACGAGGGCCCGGGCGTCCCGGATGAAGTGTAGATGATGCGGCGGCTCCGTCTCGATTTCGTTCATCCCCCCCATCGGATTCTGCTGCCAAAGCCTAGGATAGAGCGTTAGCACGTGATCAAACTGGGTGATGCGCTCTGGATTCGGCACACCTGGCACCGCCTGCCGACGTAGCAGCTGTAGAGCCTCTTGGGGCGACGCCGCGAACATCGGAGCATTCGAGTAGTCGGTAGGAAACACCACGTCGCGCTTCGCACGTATCGCAGCCTCGAAGGCGACACTCGCATCGCCCGCAGCGATGCGCCGCGATAACGAGATCAGCGCTTTGCTCTGCTGGTCAAAGGCCGCCAAGCGCGTTGGTGCGAGCTGTCCAGCGGCGAGCCTTCGCTCGAGGGCCGTCCTTTGCTGAGCGAGCTTTCGCACCAGCTCGCCCACATAGTTGTGTGGATTGACGATGCGGATCTGCCTGAGATTCAGAGCGGGAAACAATGACTGATAGGCAGACGGTGAAAGGAATTTCAGCTGAGGATCGGCAAACAGCGGATCCATCACGATCGTCTTGCTACCCAGTGCACGGAGGCGCGTGATCAGCTCGGCAAACACGTCACGCGGCCAGGGTAGCGGACCGTAGACCTTTGTCGCATTCTCACCGAAAGACACGACGACGACGTCGTCACTCGGAGGCGGCGTCGACCTCAGTGGCAGGGCAAGCTCCCAGCGCAGCAATCCCTGCTCGAGCCCAGCGTAGACGCGGCGCTTGTCGGGATCTGAAACATGGATACCGCGCCACCCCCACCACCAGCCGACAAAACACAGCAACACCGCAGCGAGGTAGAAAAGGCTGACGATCGACTTCGGCTTTCGCATGGCCGCCGGAGCATGACACAAGCCAGCCGGTCAGGGCTACGCGGTTCAGCGGGGGCTGGCGGAAAATGCCCCTCTACCCATCACGTGCTGACGTAAGTACTGTACAGTGTCCAACAGGGTCTCAGAGGGATCGCGGTTGGCGAGCCCGAGCTGCTGCCGCGCCTTGGTGTCGTCGAAGTACCAGTAGTAGGTCGCCATCTCCACCCGGGTTGCTTCGACCGGTGGCGCTTTGTCCAGCTGACGATAGAGGCCGTCGAGCAACCGTGCGCCCCAGACGGCAACCGTGTTGGGAGCCTTGACTTTGGGTCCTGCCACCTTGCTCAGGCGCTCGAGGCGTCCGAAGAAGTCGGCAAAGGTCCAGTTGAATCCACCCAGTAGGTAGCGCTCGCCGTGGTGACCGCGCTCCATCGCAGCCAGGAACGCCGTCGCGGCGTCTCGCACGTCGATGAAGTTGAGGCCCCCAGTGGGTACGAGGGGGATGTCTTGCTGCAAAAATCGCACCACGTCGGCCGTGGAGCTGAGCCTATCGTCGCCGGGTCCCAGCAGCAGGCTCGGATTGAGCGTGCACAGCTGCAGCTTGCCGTCTTGACAGATCTCTCGAGCAACGCGCTCCTGGTACAGCTTGCTGGCATAGTACGGCCAACGAACGACGATCGCCGTCGGCGGCTCATTGCTTTCGTCAGGCCTGTCGCCGGCCCGCGTGCTGACCGCGATCGTGCCGCTGGTCGAGGCCATCACAACCTTCTGCACGCCGGCCTTCTGGGCCGCCCTCAGCAGATTGCGCGTACCCTCGACGTGCACCTGATACATCAGATGAGCGTCTTCTTTGCTCGTCGACACCCGCCCTGCCAGGTGGAAGATCTGTTCCGTGCCTTCGGTCGCCCTCGCCACAACATCGACCTCGGTGAGCGACCCCCGCACCCAGTCGACGAGCTCGGGCAACCAGCCAGGTCGCCCTGACGTGCTCAGCACCCGCAGATCTTTGGCGGCGTAGGCAGGTTTGTCGGCGAGCCACTGCTGCACCAAGTGTCGACCCAGAAACCCTGTTGCCCCGGTGATCAGCGTGCGGCTCATCGGCGTTCCTCACGCGCCGACGGCTGCTCGCGCTGTCGATGCTCCTGTTCGGCAGGCACGGGGTCATTCTGCCGCTGCTCGTTCCAACGCGCACGCTCCTGCTCGATGTCCAGGATGCCGGGTTCGCCATCACGCATGGCCTCCACAACGTGCTGAACCGCGCTCGACACGAGGCGATAGCCATCGCTCCGCGGCAGACCCGCCGTCAACAGCTGCAGTTGCTCGCAAGTCACCAGTCGGCCGATATTCGCACCCACGCGACGTGACTTCAGCAGCGCTGTCCCCTTGGGCAGCGCCTCGAGCGTTCCCTGTACGTGGATGGGAAGAATACCGACGCGGCCATGCATGGCCAGGTAGCCCAAACTTGCCTTGAAGGACTCGATCCGGCCGGTCATCGATCTCGTGCCCTCGGGGAAGATCAGTAGACTGTGGCCCTGGCGTAGCAAGTCCAGAGCCTGCCGCAAGGAGCGCTTGAGCGACCCACTGCGGTCCATCGGGACGAGGTTGGTGAAGTTCTCGAAGTAGGCCCGCTTGAGCGGTGTATCGAAGAAGTAGTCCGTTGCCGCCAGCGCGCAGAGATTGTCTCCGGCATCCTCCAACGCCATCTTGATCAGGCCGGTGTCCAGGTGTGAGCAGTGATTGGAGGCGACGATGAAGTTTGTATGTCGCGGGATGTGCGCCCGTCCCTCGAACGAGCAGTCGAGCAAGTTGTCGTACAACCAACGTTGCCCCCGGCCCAGGACCTTGGTGCCAAGCTCGGCCACCAACGATGGCACCGGAATCTCCTGCATTTCGTCGTCTTGCGCCGGGCCCCCAGCTCCGACGCGCAACAGCGCCCGGCTGCCCTCGACCACCGAAGACGCCGCCCAATGAGAGGTAGTGCCGTGAGAGGTGGTGCCGTGAGCCGTGGCGCCGTGAGCCGTGGCGCTTGGCGCTCCGCGCCGCACAGAGGCAACCAGTTCACACATGTCGCCGATCGCCATGACATCATCAGTGCCAACCAAGGAGGCGCCGGCAGCCTCCAAGGCCACGGCGAGCTCCGTGTACATCAAGCTATCAAAGCCAAGCTGGTCCAAGCGGGTATCGAGCTCAACGCGCGATCGTGGCTTGCCGCTCACATTGGCAACCACCTCGTAGAGCCACTCGTTGTCGGACTTGCCCGCGGGCTGCTGCGTGCTCTCCCCTTTGCCTACCCCTTGTTGCAGGCGTTTGATCTGGTCGATGACCTCGCGGCGCTTCACCTTGCGCGTGGCCGTACGTGGCAGCTCGCCATCCGAAAACTGCAAGATCCGAATCCGTTTGAAGAATGGCAAGGTCGCCGAGACCGCTCGAACATGCTCTCGGACCTTGGCCCGCACGTCGTCTCGCGAAAGGCTCGTCTCCCGCTCGTAGTCTGGAACAAACAGCGCCGCCACACGTTCAGCAGTACCGTCCGGGAGTCCGACCACGCTCAGCTCCTTGACCCACTCGCATCCACCGTACACTTCCTCCAGCTCGTCGGGATAAACGTTCTTGCCGTTGGCATCGACGATGACGTCCTTGCTCCGACCCACCAGGTAAAGATTCCGGTCTTTGTCGAGGTGTCCCAGGTCGCCCGTATGCAACCAGCCGTCCCTCAAGGTGGCATCCGTCGCACGTTGATCACCATAGTAGCCGGCCATAATCGTGGGGCCGCGCGCGATGACCTCCCCTACGCCGCGCTCATCTGCATCGAGAATGCGTAGCTCCACATGTGGTAGCGGTTGCCCGACACTACTCAAAGGGACGTTGCGGTCCGGACGCGCCACGGTGATGACAGGTGATGCCTCCGTCAGACCGTACCCCTCCAGCAGGTTGAGCCCGAGCCCCTGGATGTAGCGCTTCACATCCTCCGCGAGCGCCGATCCGCCGCTGATCAGGTACCGGATACGGCCGCCGAGGCGCCGATGAAAGGGCCAGAACAGCAACGGCCCAAAGTTGAGCGCTGTCTTGCGCCGCAACCAGTTGTGCGCCCTTGCCAGCTGCTCGATCACGTCGGCTAACCAGGGCGCTACGTCGGTGACCGTGGTCT
>Ga0055445_10000168_pt1 | contig 10410 bp, 9 predicted proteins | sample China_Galinas_PW_FD_57737 | JGI IMG/M metagenome (GOLD analysis project Ga0055445, IMG submission 57737) | Wetland microbial communities from San Francisco Bay, California, USA, that impact long-term carbon sequestration - China_Galinas_PWA_D1 | ecosystem: Environmental > Aquatic > Marine >... | reverse complement strand
CGTAGGCCTGGGTGAGACCGGCCGTGCCGGCGTGGGCCGGGCCGTCCGGATCCTGGGCCAACGCCGGGACGGCGAAGGCCAGGCAGACCACCATGGTCACAGTCAACAGGACACACAGATGCTTCCCTCTCATGCACTCTCTCCTCTTTGAGCTTGTCCGGAGACCACTCCGGAAGCCACGCGAATTGATGGGAACGACGGGTAAGTGTACCCGACTCGACGGGAAACCCCGTCAACGTTTGCAACGAACGGTACGGTCGATATATCCAGCGGCATGGCTAGTTCGGAGCACCCTGAAGGCCCGCCCGGGTGAGCACGATGCGGCGCTGGCGACGCTCCACCAAGCCCGCAGCCTCGGCGTCGCCGAGGAGCTTGGAGGCCCACTGCCGAGAGCAGCCCAGGGTGTCGCCGACGCTGCGCACTGAGAGCGGCACGTCGATGAGGACGCCTCCGTCCACCGGCTCGCCACAGACCTCGGCGAGGTCGCGGAGACGATCGAGGAGGCGGTCGGGCAACGGCCGCGACCGCCGCTCGTTCACCAGCTCGTCGGTGAACCGCTCCAGCTCCTCGCTCTCCCACACCAGCAGCGGCACCACCGAAGCCGGGTAGTCGACGAGGAAGCGCACCAGCGCGCGCCGGGGGACCATCTCCACGGTGGTCGGTTGCAGGGTGACGGCGGAAAGGCGGGAGCGCTTGCCGTTGACCACCTCGGCGAGGCCGACCAGACCGGCCCGGCCGACGAGGCCGAAGATCACGCGGCGACCGTCGGCGGCGTCGTGGCGGAGCTGAGCCAGGCCTTCGCGGACGATGAACAGCCCCTCGGGCCGCTCCCCCTGCTCCACCAGCCGGGTCCCGGCGGCGTAGCAGCGGACCTCGGTGATGGCGTCGAAGGCATCCCGGGCCTCACCCTCGAGGCCACAGAACGGGCATTCCGCGCCCGCAGGACACCGATCGCACCGTCTCCGCTCCGCAGCCAACAGACCCTCCTCCAGCCTGCACTCCTGCCCGCACCACTGTCATACCACTGTCATAGGAACCGCTTCTACATCCCTACGTGCAGGCCGGAGGCCGGTGCGGGACACTTTCGTGATAATTAGGTGCCCACCCCTCCCGATGGCAGGCGGCACAGCCGCGGACGAGGACGGCGGTGGGCGGATCGTTGGCCGGATCGTCGTCGCTGAAGCGCTGCGCATCGGCGTCGAAATCGGCCAGCCGACGGGTCACGAAGTCGCGATATGGCCATGTGGCGAAGGAGTCGCCGCGCGCCACCTCGTCGAGCAGCAGGCGCGCCCGCTCCGGGTTGCCGGCCTTGAGCTCGTAGTCGGCGAAGAAGGCGAGATAGCCCTCGACGTTGTGCGGCCAGCGCGGACCGTTGGCGCAGGTCGCGTCGCCCTCCTCGCAGCCGTTCGACTGCACGGCTCGCAGCGCCTCCAGGCCGCGGGCGAAGAGCGCGGACTGGCGCGGGCTCTGATAGCCGATCATGGCGACGACGAAGCTGCTGAACGCGGGGTCCTCCCGGTAGGCACGGTCCAGCTCGGCCAGCACCTCGGCACGGCGGGCCTCTCCGGCGCGCTCGATCGAGGCCAGCGCGAGCTGCACCGGCGCGAGGAACGCCTGCGAGCGGGCGTCTGCCGGGTCGAGCTCGTGGGCGCGGAGGAGGAAACGCTCGGCGAGCATCAGGTCGGCGATGGCACTGGCGTCGTGGTCGCCGCTCATCGAGGCGAGTCGCAGGTAGTGGGCACCGAGGAGCAGGCAGGTGCGGGCGTCTTGGGGGTCGGAGGCGAAGGCGCCGAGGAGCGGCGCCAAGGCCTCCTGGGGCGGCATCGCGCCGTGCACCAGGGAGGCGAAGAAGGCCTGCTCGGCGGCGACCGCCGCCGGATGGCGCCGCGGACGGATCGCTTCCGCGGTGCGATCTGCCGCGGCTTTCACCGACTCCCGTTGAGCGGGCTGCTCCACCGCCGGAGGGCGGTCGGCGGCCGGCATGGCGGCCGCAACGCCGATCGCGAGCACGGCGAGGGTGGGGACGAGCGTAGCGCGGCGCAAGGCGCGGCGGAGGTGGATCGGACGGGACATGGGGTTCTCCCAGTGGCCCGCGCCGGCGCGGCCTGGAGTGGCCGGGTCGCCCCGCGGGACCGTCCCCAGGCTGGCAGCCGGACGCGGTGCGGAGCATGTGCCGACGGAACGAATCTCCAACCATGACTTTCGGCACGGGTTGCCGGGCGCGGCGACTCCTATACTGGCGGCCATGGAAGCGCCCGTCCCCCCCGCGATCCACTGCGCCGAGGTCGAGCCGGTCTCGGGCGCACCGGCGACCGTGGCTGCCTCGGTCAGCGGAGCCGCGACCGCGCGAGGTACCGCCGAATCCAATCCCATGCGCTGGGTCGCGCTCCTCACCTGCCTCGCCGCCGCGGTACCGAAGCTGATCCAGGTCACCCAGCAGCCGGAGCTCCTGGCGCGACCACGCCACCTCCTCTGGATCGCCCTGCTGCTCGCCTTCGTCGCCATGTTCTGGGCACCGGCCCTGCGGCCTTCGGAGGACTGTCGGAGCGTTCGCACCCTCAGCTGGCTGGCGTTCCACAGCCTGCTGGCGCTGGCCCTCCTCTACACGGTGCCGAACGGGCTCTACGGAGTGTTCCTGGTGATCGCCGCAGCCTCCGTGGGAGAGATCCTGCCGTTGCGGGCGGCCTTCCCCTGGATCGGCGTCCAGACCGTCGCCGCCCTGCCGCGAGCTGCAGCGACAGAGCGGTGAGGTGATGGCCCATGACGTCGTGCAGGTCGCGGGAGATGCGCAGGCGAGGAGGACGACGTCGGGCCGCACGGCGGGGATGGCGTCGAGGGCCGCCAGGCCGCCGTCGGCCACGGCCACGACCTGGAAGTCGTCAACGAAGGAGAGGAGGCTCTCGAGGCCCTGGCGGACCAGGGTCTGGTCGTCGACGAGGGCGATGCGGATCGGAGCGGCGGCAGCCTCGTGGCCGGCGGCGGAGCGGGTGCCCTCTCCTTCCGCCTCGGACCTCCGGCCGTCGGCGCCCTCGTCACTCATCCATCCTCCCGCGCCGGCAGCCAGGCCCGCAGCACGAATCCTTCGCCCGGACGGGTCTCGATGCCGAGCCTGCCGCCGAGACGTTCCAGCCGTTCGCGCATGCCGACGAGGCCGTTGCCGGCAGCGAGAGAGGAGGCGGTAGCGCCGATGCCGTCGTCGCGGGCCACCAGCTCGATGCCGCCGTCCTGGCGCGAGATCGAAGTGCTGCGCCTGATGACCGGCGGCTACAGCAACCGCGAGATCGCCGACACCCTCCACGTCGCCGAAGGCACGGTGAAGAACCACATCTCCAGCATCCTCTCGAAGCTCGGCGTGCGGGATCGGACGCGGGCGGTGTTGCGGGGGCTGGAGATGGGGTTGATCGCTGACGCGCCTCAGGGATATGTCGCTTCAGCGCATTCAGAAATGCTGTGAGGAATGATCGTCATCTCGACGGTGGATTTCTGGGCGCTCTTTGAAAGCGGCTCCCAGAAGAGTCGGGCATCGAGACAACGAAGATACGGCTCACAGGCTCCCGGACTAACGAAACTCCACTCGCCCTCCTGGAGCTCCGGAAGGGGATGATTCATAATGCTACCTTCAAGGATGCGGTAGAGTTTCTCAAAATGTCCGGGATGTGAAGTGTGCAGGTCGGCCAACAGCTTCCACAAAGGATCGAGTTGCCTGTACGTACTGGGGTTCGAGAGAGGAACTGGACTGATTGCTGTGAGGTGCGCCACGAGTTGCGATGCGACGAATTCCCTGGGGATCGTCAAACCGTTGATGTAGACGACCGTGATGACGCCCTCCTCCGGATACAACGTGGCTTCCTTCTTGAAGTTCCCGGTTGGATTGCTTGCTTTCCAATCGTCGTTGTTGTACGCCGTTAGACTCAAGCTTGCAACCGGCAACCGGTTCTCGATCATGACAGCGTTCCCGAACGCCTGTTCGAACAGATTTCCGAGTCGGTACATCCGCACGAATGAGGGCTGTTCGGTGCGTGATCTCGCCGCCAGATCGGAGCAGTCCTCCCTCTCCGTAGGAAAAGGAATCCGTAGCTCGAGGTCATGGGCCAAGTGGCATGTGCTAACCGTCCCGCTATCGAGGAAAAACCGGGAGCTGATGGGACAATTCACTGGCTTTCCCTCGTAGCAGTCGGGGTAGGGCTTGATCGTCGAGGTGGCGGTCGCCGATGAACGGTTCGAGGCCTTTGCATTTCCGGGAACCGGTCGTCGTCGATTGAACTCCGCGGGAAATGGCCCACCACCATCCGTGACCGCTGGCGAGATCAATCCGCCCTCGACGACTTCCCGAAGGCCAAACATCCACGAGAGATCCCCAACTTCGTTCGCACTCGACGGCATCCTCGACATGTACTCGAAACCAAACGTCCTTCCGGATGCGAAGTGCATCGCGTTCCCGTCACCGCGGATCGTGATGGATTGACCCTGCGCGCCCCAGGCTAGATTGAAACCGTCGGTGGGAATACCGATCATGGGATCGATGCAGGCGCTAGGGCTGACGGCTTCGCATCTTCCATCGAGCAGAAGGACGAACGGCTTGTGGACGATGTCGTTCGTTTCCTCTGCGCTCTTCACTGCGATCGCAGTGAGGCCAAACGGATTCTCCTGAGGGAGTAGCGCCATCAGACCGATGACGATGACCCGAAGTGTCAGCATTCGTGCCTCCTTGGCGATCTGTTCGCCCGGTCAGTTGATCGTGGGTCGACGAAAACTGTTGAGGACGGGCGCGGCCCAGACGGTCCCTCCCTTCCCCATGGACTCAAGCTGCCCCGAACCGAGGGAATCGGACACAAATTCGCCTCTGGCGATCTCCTGATGAAAGGCCGGGCCTACCGAGGACCTCGAGTAGCCCATGGCCTTCCAGTATGCGTTTCCCATTCGATACAGGTGGACCGACTCAGGATCAATCACTTTTTTTCTCAGGTCCTCGCACGCAGTGGCCCTCTGCTACTCGCCGAACTCCCGGTCCCGTGAATCGTGCGCAAGCTGGCAGGTCGAGACCATACCCTCGTTGAAAAAGAACCGCGCGCTGATCGGGCAATCTTCCCCTCTCTCTGGTGGTGGTAGTTGTCGATCTCATCGAGACGGCGGAAAACCGTAAGCAACGGGTGCCGCCCAGACTCCTACTCCCTGTTCCATCGATTCGAGCTGCGCTCGCCGTAGCGCCGCGGACACCGGAACCCCACGGGAGAGTTCGCGGTGGAAAGCTGTGAAGAGGGGGGCGGACTCGCGGTCCCCGATTGGCCACAAGGTCGACACGACATTGGGAATCCCTACCGCGAGCAAGGGCCAGGTGAGACCGAGAGGCCCTTCGGAGCGTGAGACGGCGATGCCTGAGCTGTCGCAGGTGGCGAGAATCACCACGCGGCAAGCTCCCGGGTCGATCCTCAGAAGCTCCTCGGCGGTCAGCTCCCCAGCCCCAGCGCCCGGAGCCAGAATCAGTGCCGAGCGGAGAGGATTGCGCGGATCCACTTCCGTATGGGCGGCGACGTGGGTTACAGCATGGAGTCGAAGCTCGCGACGAAGCGCTGCCGGCGTCGCCGCGGCATCGGTCACGATCCTGCCTCCTCCCGGGTAGATCTGTGCGATGGCCTCGGCCTCGCTACGCGCCCCAGGCAACCTCGTTAGATCAGGATGGCGGCTGCGGTCGATGGAGGGATCGGCGAAAACCACCACCGAGGGGCCCAACTGCCCCGCTGTCGGGGCTGAAGTCGGCCGCTCGGCTTGGCCCGGCCGGCCGGACATGAAGGGAATGACCGTGACGCTGGCGTCTTGCAGCAGGTAGCGGCCGCTTTCCTTCTCGCGTAGCGCTCCAAACGGTACGAAATACAACTCGCGGTCCGCTGCGATGAAGAGCTCCGAGGCCGCAGCGATCTCCGCTCGCACCGGCTCGATGAGGACACGATCGAGCCGCTCGAGGGTCGCCTCGCCGTCGCTACCCACTCGCCGTCGGGAATCACGAAGCTCACCTATCCAGCGTTGAAGATCACGCGATGCGACCCGGACCTCCCGCGCCTGCATGCCGCCGCGGTCCATCACCCAGATGAGCAGACGATCCGGCATCACCGAATAGAGCAAGACCGCGGAACCCTTCGGTAGGTTCTCCCACGGATGCGGTGGTTTCTCGATCAACGTCGAGAGATCCGGTTTCCGGGTTTCGTCTCCGAGTCGCTCGCGGGCTCGCCGGAATCGAGCCTGATCCGCGACGGCGAGCGCGGCGACCGGATCATCGGCACGCAGCAGGACGAGGACGACCTCGTCGAAGGCGCGATCCGTGCGATCCGCGAGCGCGATTCGCTCGACGTCCGACCCGACCGTGCGTCGCTGCTCCTCTAGAAGGCGCAGTGCAACCAGCAGCCGGTCCTTCGCCTTCGCAAGCTCGCCGAGCTTGCGGTCGCACCGTGCCAACTCGATGAGGACATCCGGTTCGAGGAGCCGCGCCTCGCCCGAGCGAGACAACGCGAGAGCCTCCTCCAGCCGGGTCCGCGCCACGGCAGGCGACGACTCCGCCAACGTTCGCGCCATCTCGACGAGGAGTTCGGCGCGCGTGAACCTCTGTCGGTCGGGATCGACGATGCTCGAAACGTGCTCCTCCGCCGCCGTGAAGTCGGCCAAGGCAGCGGTCCCGTCACCGAGCCGGGCTAGCAAGCTACCTCGCTTGAGCAACGCGTTGACCAGTGACAGAGGATCGGGAGCCTGGCGGGCGAGGGACACCACCTCGTCGAGCAGTACCCGCGCCGATTCCGGCTCGCCCAGGTCGGCGGCCGCGAATCCCGCGCCGAGCAAGATGAGGCGGCGCCGCTGGGGGTCGTCGTGGTGACGCAGCCCCGAAAGCGCTTCGTATCGCCGGCGCCACGCCTCCTCCACCCGGCCGAGCCAATCCGCCAGGTCCCCGAGCTGACCTTCGTTCGCGATGAGCCGGGGAAGGTCGGCGAGACGTCGATACTCACGCCGGGCTTCCTGGTAGGCGCGGCGCGCCCCAGACAGGTCCCCCAGTGCGAACCTCGACGTCCCGAGGAGGCCCCAGGTCTGAGCCCGTAGCTCCGACGGTCCCTCGTCGCTCAGCGACTGCAGAAGGAACGACCCGCCTTCGGCGACGGCGGAGAACCGTCGGGCCTGGAATCGACAGCCGAGCTCCTCGAAGTCGGCCCAGAGAGCGAACGGCGACTGACCTCGGCGAAGTCGTCGCGCCGCTTGGCGGAAGAGCGGAGACGCTTCGGCGTACGCCCCCTGGTCTGTGAGTGCCAGGGCGGTCGAGTAGAGTCGGTGGCCTTGGAACAAGGCCTCGATCGCCTCGTCGTCTTCGTGGTTCATTGCCTCCAACAGGCGGGCGACGCTATGCGACAAGAGGACATCACCGGTCTGTCGTTCGCGCCTCTCCGCACAGCGGGAGGCCGTGCCGAGGGACTCACGAGCTCCGACGGTATCGCCTGCGGCTTCAGCCGACCATGCCTCGAGCACTTCTCCTTGAATGAACCGACGAGCGGCGGAGGAGCTGCCACATGGAGGCTCTCGGCCCGAATGTCCTTCTCGTCGTGCTGAGCGAAGCGAGTCGAGGCGCCTCCGCGCCTCGTGGCCCCAGTCGCTTGTGGAGTCGACCCTCAGGTACCTGAGCCAGCTTGCTTCAGCTTCCTCGAGGAGGTTCAAGCGATCGAGCACCAGCGCCCGGTTGAACAAGACGACCGGATCATTCGGTAGCCAGCGGCGCGCTTCCTCGATGGCACCGAGTGCATGAACCAGATCGACAGGGTCCTCTCCTTCCTGAGCGCGAACGTAGTAGGTCGCTGCCAGATCGCTCCACAGGGTCCCCGCTCGCGGATCTTCGAGGAGGACCGCCTGCAGCCGTGCCAACGCCCAGTCCAGTGCCGCCGGCTCCCGCAGACGGACCAAGGACGCGACCTGCGCCGCCGTGGAATCGACCGGTGGCTCGTCCCGCTGGACGTGCCTGGGAGCGAATGGGATTTCAGGCTCGGACGAACCACAGTGGACGGGAGCGAGAGCCTCCGTGGCTTCGCACGGCGTCCACTGTGACACAACAGAAAGACGTGGCTCGATCGTCCGCTCAGCCGATTGCCGGTCACTGGATCGGCCCGACGAGCAGCCGATCCCAGCAAGGATCGCCACCATGATCAAGGCTGAAGCGAGGAAACCGCGCCACCGGCACCTTGCTATAGTCTGTGCCTCTTTGCCCGCGCGTCCAGGGCTCCTCGTCATGCCCAGATCCGACGCATCTCTCCCCACCCAAGCCGCGCTCCTCGAGCGCATCCTCGCCAAGCTCGCGCGGCGCAAGCGGCTGTCCGTGGACGAGGCGGAGGATTTCGCTTCGCTTGTCCGTCTCAAGATGTTGGAGAACAACGGGGCAATCTTACAGCAGTTCCAGGGGCAGAGCAGCCTCGAGACCTACCTCACCACCGTCGTGACGAGGTTGTTCCTGGACTATCGCCGGGAGAAGTGGGGGCGCTGGCGGCCCTCCGCGGTGGCGAGACGGCTGGGGCGCGAGGCGATGTTGCTGGAAAGGGCCCTGTATCGCGATCACGTGCCTTTCGAGGAGGCGGCCGAGATGCTGCGCCACAACCACGGCGTCGAGCAGAGCGTGCCGGAGCTGGCGAAGCTCGCCGGTCGGCTTCCCGTGCGCAGCGGGCGGCCGGTCGAGGTAGCCGACGAGGAGATCGAGCGCTTCGGGTCAGCGCCGCGCGTCGAGGAGCCGATCGAGACGGCGGAGCGTGAGGGCCTCGCGCGCGGCGTCGAGGCGGCGGTGCGGGAGGTACTGGCGGAGCTCGACACGACGGACCGATTTCTGGTGCGCTCTCTCGCCGATGGCCTGCAGGTCTCGGAGGTGGCGCGTATGCTCGGCATCGAGCAAAAGCCGCTCTACCGTCGTCGCGATCGCTTGCTCGCCAGCATGCGCGAGCGGCTCGAAACGCAGGGCTTGACGGCGGCCCACGTGGCCGAGATCCTTAACTGGGGACAGGCGGAGATGGACTTCGGCCTGGACGTCGACGAGGAGGCACCGTGACCACCATCGACCAGAGATCGACTGGCGAGGCCCGCCACCCGGCGCTCGAGGAGGTCGCCGCCTTCGTCGACGGTCGACTGGGCGCTGAAGAGCGACGCCGCATGGTCGAGCACCTTCTGCACTGCGACGAGTGCCAGGAGCTGATCACCGAGACCGTGCTGCTTCTTCGCGAGCCGGCCATCCACGACGAGGCCCCGGCCTCTGGCCCTGCCGATGACGAGGAAGAGACCGGCGAGGCACCGAAGGCCTCCGGGCGTCTCCTGGTCCCGTCGCCGGGCCGCTTCCGGCGCGCACTCCCCCTGATCGCCGCGCTCGCCGCGGCTGCTTCGATCGCCGTGCTCGTATGGACGCCCGCGGGAGAGCGGATTCTCGGCTTCGGTGGGCGCGACGTTTCGGTGGCGGTGGTAACCTCGGTCTTGCCGACGGACGATCCGGATCTGCAGCGGACTCTGGCGAGTGGCTTCGACGGCCACGGCTGGCCTGCGGTTCGCGGCGACGAGGCACTACGGACGCCGGCTTTGGAGGCAACGTTCCAGCTCGGTGTGCGCATCGCCGAGCTCGACACCGCCCTGCGGTCGGGTGACGGCGACACGGCGAGGATCCTGACCTACCGGATCGAAACCCTCCTCGAAGGCCTGGACCTGACCTCGCTGATCGGCTACTACGCTGGTCCCGGGAGCATCCGCGACGGCCTCTCCAGCGGCATTCCCGCCACCATCCCCATCCGGCTCAACGCTGAGGCCGACGACCTGCTGGCGCCGGGGCCGGAGCGTGACGATCCGGGGTTCGTCAACGGCACCTACTTCGCGCTCGGAAAGTGGGCGGCGGCGGCGCAGCTCGCGGCCGCGGTCGGCGAACTCGACTGGTTCGGCGAGCCTGGACCGCGCCGTCAACTACGCCGACTCCGCGACGCCGAGCTTCCGGCCGACCTGGCCATGCCACTGGAGTCCGTCGCCAAAGCGGTCGAGGCCGGCCCACCAGCCACCGACCTTCCCCGCCTGCGTGTCGCCCTGGCCGAACTCGTGACCCGGGGCGGCGGAGGCTGAAAGCCTGGTCGCCTCCGCCCTAGCCGTCCCGCGGCATGGTCCCTGCACGACTGTCTTGCCGGTTCCGGCCCACGCTGGGACACCGTCAACGTGCCACGAGGAGCCGCCTTGCCCAACGATGTGACGCCGGACCGAATCCACCCTCCACACGACTCCGCCCCGAAGGACGGCGAGCAGCCCGTTACGCTCCCCCCCGTCCAGCACGACCCCGCCAGCGGCCGCTTCTTCCTCGAAACCGACGACGGAGAGGCGCGCCTCTCCTACCGGCAGGAGGACGGCGTGATGGACTTCTACTCCACCTTCACC
>Ga0055445_10000167_pt1 | contig 10485 bp, 11 predicted proteins | sample China_Galinas_PW_FD_57737 | JGI IMG/M metagenome (GOLD analysis project Ga0055445, IMG submission 57737) | Wetland microbial communities from San Francisco Bay, California, USA, that impact long-term carbon sequestration - China_Galinas_PWA_D1 | ecosystem: Environmental > Aquatic > Marine >... | reverse complement strand
CTCGGACTCCGGCCCCAGGTCGAGATGCGCGCCTTCCAACGTCCCCGCCCCCGCCCGCCGCCCCCGGGCCTCAGCGGGTGGGCCGCCGGCCGGCGGGGCGGAGGGACGGGGTTTCAGCCAGGGGGATCGCTCGGGGGGGACTTCAACTCCGAGGCGGCGAGGTTGATTCTAGTGGTTTGATGCAAAAATAGCTTGTTTTATCCTTGAATCCGTGGCAGGATGGGGCATGCGGAAAGCCCCGAAGATCGAGCTGACGGATGAGGATCGTGCGACGTTGCAACGCTGGTCTCGCGGTCGGCGTACGCCGATGAGGCAGATCCTGCGCGCCCAGATCGTTCTGCTGGCCGCGGCAGGCGTCGAGAACCAAGAGATTGCCTCTCGGTTGGGCACAACGCGGCCCACCGTGGGTCTGTGGCGCCGTCGATTTGCGGAGTCGGGGATCGGCGGGATCGAGCAGGATGCCCCGCGAGGTGGGAGACCGCCGAAGAGTCGGCAGGACTTGGTGACCGAGATCGTGCGCAAGACCACCCAGGAGACTCCCCCCAACGCCACGCAGTGGACCACGCGCTCGTTGGCGCAAGAGCTGGGCACCAACCAATCGTTGGTTCATCGGGTGTGGAAATCTCACGGGCTCAAGCCCCACCTGAGCCGTACGTTCAAGGTCAGCACGGACCCTCGGTTTGAGGAGAAGCTGCTCGACGTAGTGGGGCTCTACTTGAATCCTCCGGAGCACGCCCTGGTCCTGTGCGCCGACGAAAAATCCCAGATCCAGGCTCTCGATCGCACGCAACCCGGCTTGCCCTTGAAGAAGGGGCGAGCCGGGACGATGACGCACGACTACAAGAGACACGGCACGACCACACTGTTTGCCGCTTTGAACCTGGCCGACGGCACGGTCATTGCTCGTTGCCAGGCCCGCCACCGGCATCAAGAATGGTTGCGTTTCCTCCAAGCCATCGATCAAGAAACTCCGAGCCAACTCGACCTTCACCTCATTGCGGACAACTATGCGACCCATAAACATCCGAAGGTCCAGGCCTGGCTCACCCGCCACCCTCGGTTCCATGTCCACTTCATCCCCACCTCCAGTTCCTGGCTCAACGTCGTCGAGTCCTTCTTCTCCAAGCTCACCCGCCAGAGAATCCGCCGCGGCGTCTTCCTTTCTGTCGACGAGCTGATCGAAGCGATCTTGGCCTACATCGATCAGAACAATGCCGAACCCAAGCCCTTCATCTGGACCGCCAAGGCAGAGAACATCCTCGACAAGGTCGGACGAGCCCGGGCCGCCCTCGATACGGCAAGGACTGCGTGAATCAGACCACTAGCGATCGAGGCTGCCGGCTGGGGCTACCCACTCTGCGGGTTGCCCGGTCACCGTGGCGATCCGATCGTAGTCGTGGTCGTAGTGGAGGACGGCCAGGCCCGCGGCCTCGGCCGTGGCGGCGATCACCAGGTCAACCGGCTTGGCACCTCGGTGCACGCCTGCCTCGGCCATCATCCCGGCGACCTGAAGTGCCCGTTCCATCACGGCGACGGTGATCGGTGCTTCGAGGATCGCTCGGCGCTCCGCGATCACCTCGGCCACGTCGCGAGATCGCGAACCGTAGACGACCTCCAGATCGATGAGCCGGCAGGTCCAGAGGGCGCCCTGGAGCGCCAGGGCCGCGAGCCGCTCCCCCACGACCTGCTGGGCGGCGCGTCCCAGCACCGAGGTGTCGACGAGATAGCGCACGGTTCAACGCGAACCGCGGGGTCGGCGAGCCTCTTCGATGCGAGTCAGATCGAGGGCTCCCGGACCGCGTAGGCGCTCGACGTGGCGCAGCACTGTCTGGTCGTCCACCAGGCGCTGCAAGGCGGTTTGCACCGTCTCCTTGATCGTTCGTGTTCCCGCAACGCACCGTGCCCGGTCCAGCAGGCCGTCATCGATCTCTACGAGTCGCTTCGTCATGCGACGAGTATATCTGAAGCCGGTTTTGTATATATCCTGTTCGGCCTCTCTGGCAGCAGCGCACCGCCTCAGCCGGCGGCGAGGATCTTTTCCACCCTGGCGATCACCATCTCCAGGGCGACGACGTTCTCGCCGCCCTCGGGGATGATGACGTCGGCCCAGCGCTTGGAGGGCTCGACGAACTCGAGGTGCATGGGGCGGACGCTGCCCAGGTACTGGCGCAGGACGTCGGCGACGTCGCGGCCCCGTTCGTCGAGGTCTCTCCGCAGGCGGCGGATGAAGCGGATGTCGGCGTCGGTGTCGACGTAGATCTTGAAGTCCAGCAGGTCGCGCAGCTCGCGTACCGCCAGCACCAGGATGCCCTCCAGCATCACCACCGGCTGCGGGTCCACGCGGATCGTCTCGGCGGTGCGGCGGTGGGTCACGAAGTCGTAGACCGGTACCTCGACCGCCCGGCCCGCCTTCAGCTCCCGCAGGTGCTCGGCGATGAGCTCGAGGTCGAGGGCCGACGGGTGATCGAAGTTGTGGTGCAACAGGTCGTCCCGGGTCTTCCAGTCGATGTCCTTGTAATAGCTGTCCATCTCGAGGAAGGCGATGCGCGTCTCGCCGACCGCCTCGACGATGCGGCGCGCGACGGTGGTCTTGCCGGAGCCGGTGCCGCCGGCGACGCCGAGGAGGACGGGTTGGGCTTTCGGGCTTGCCATGGCGGGCGGATTGTACGGGATGGGTGCGACGACCGCGCCGCCCGTCGGGACGGGGCCGCCGGGGCGCGCCTGTCGCCGCTGAGCGCGACGCCGCTCTGTGGCATCATCGCGCGATGCCCGAGCTGCCCGAGGTGGAAGTGGTGCGGCGCACCCTGGCGCCGCATCTGAGCGGCGAGACGGTCCGCCGGGTGGAGGTGCGCGCCGAGCGGCTGCGCGAGCCGCTGAACGAGGCGGTCCTCAACCGGGACGCCGCCGGGCGGCGCATCGCCGGGGTGCGGCGGCGGGCCAAGTACCTGCTGGTGGACCTGGAGCCGCCCACGGCAGCCGAAGCGCCCACCACCCTGGTGCTCCACCTCGGCATGAGCGGCCGGCTGACGGTGCGCGAGGCGGCCGGCGGCCAGCCGCCCGCCCCGCTGCCCCACGAGCACCTGGTCGTCCATCTCGCCTCCGGCCGCGTCCTTTCCTTCTGCGACCCGCGGCGCTTCGGCCAGGCCTTCACCCTGCCCGCCGCCGACCTCGACGCCGACCCCCACTTCTCCCACCTCGGCGTCGAGCCCCTGAGCGACGACTTCGACGGCGCCCATCTGCGCCGCGCCGCCGCCGGCCGCCGCGGACCGGTCAAGCCCTTCCTGATGGACGCCACGGTGGTGGTCGGCGTGGGCAACATCTACGCCTCCGAGGCCCTCTTCGTCGCCGGCATCCACCCCAAGCGCTCGGTGAAGCGCATCTCGGCGGCGCGCTGGGACCGCCTGGCGAGAGCCGTGCGCCAGGTCCTCGAGGACGCCCTGGCCCAGGGCGGCACGACCCTGAACGACTTCGCCGACGGCGACGGCAACGCCGGCTACTTCCAGGTCTCGCTGTCGGTCTACGGCCGCGAGGGAGAGCCGTGCCCGCGCTGCGGCCAGCCGGTGCGCCGCGTCGTCCAGGCCGGCCGCAGCACCTTCTACTGCGCCGGGTGCCAGACGTAGGTGACAGCAGAGAAGCGACCGACCGCGGTAACATGGAGGCGAACTTGCGAGATCGCGCCATGCTGAAAGCCGAGCTCAAAACCGTCGTCACACGCTCCCCCGACATCCTGGGCGGCACCCAGGTCTTCGTCGGCACCCGCGTACCCGTGCGCAACCTCATCGACTACCTGGAGGCGGGCGACAGCCTGGACGACTTCCTCGCCGCCTTCCCGTCCGTCAGCCGCAAGCAGGCCGTTGCCGCCCTGGAGGCGGCAGGAAAGTTCCTCAGCGGTGCGAGTGCTGCTTGACGAGTGCCTTCCGAGGCAGCTCGCTCCACTGCTGGAGGGTCACGACACACGGACTGTCTCCGAGCAGGGGTGGGCCGGCCTCGCCAACGGACGACTACTGAACGCGGCCCTGGAGGCCGGCTTCGACGCCTTCATCACCGCCGACCAAAACCTCGAGTACCAGCAGAACCTGTCGGGGAGCGCTCTCGTGGTGCTTGTTCTGCGGGCTCGGACCAACCGCCTTGACGACCTGTTGCGCTTGGTTCCGAAGGTGCTGGTGGCCCTGGTGCTCGTCCGCCCTGGTGAGCTCCGCGTCGTGGATGCCGGCTGAGGTGATCGTCAGAACGGCCAGAACCACGGGATCAGCAGGATGGCCATCACCCAGGCCATCAGCGACAGCGGCGTGCCGGCGCGTAGGTAGTCGGTGAAGCGGTAGCCGCCGGGGGCGTAGACCATGGTGTTGGTCTGGTAGCCCACCGGGGTCATGAAGCTCATGGAGGCGGCGAAGGTGACGGCCATCACCATGGGCTTGGGGTCGACCCCCAGGGTGGCCGCCGCGGAGAGCGCGATGGGCACCATCAGCACCGCCGCCGAGTTGTTGGACACGACCTCGGTCAGCAACGCCGTCACCACCACCACCACCGCCAGCACCGCCGTCGGTCCCCAGGGGCCGGCCAGACCGGCGATGTGACTGCCCACGATCTCCGCCATGCCGGTCTTGGTCATCGCCACGCCGAGAGGAATGATGGCGGCGAGGAGGAAGATGACGGTCCAGTTGATGGACTTGTAGGCTTGCTGGATGGTGATCGTGCGGCTGACCAGCAGGAAGACGACGCCGAGGATCGCCGCTTTGAGGATGGGCATGACGCCGAGGGCGGCGAGGAGCACGACGAGGGGGATCACCGCCACCGCCAGCCACCAGCGCGGCGCCAGGCGGATCTTCAGGTCCAGCTCGCCGATGGCCAGGAAGTCCTCCTGCTGCGCCAGACCCTCGATGCGGGTGCGCGGGCCGAAGACGAGCAGGATGTCCCAAGGCCGCAAGGGAATGAAGGCCACCTTGTCGCGGATCAACCCGCCGGTGCGGTTCAAGGCCAGCACGAAGCAACCGTAGCGCTTGCGGAAGTCGATCTCCTTCAGCGTCTGGCCGGCGAGCTGGCTCTGCGGTGCGAGCTGCATCTCCCCCAGCACGTTGGTGCGGTCGGTGAAGGTGGAGTCGTCGAGCTTGAGGTCGGTGAGAAGCTGCAGACCGTAATGGCCGCGCAGCGCCACGATGTCCTCCATCGTGCCGCGCACCAGCAGCACGTCGTCGGGCTCCAGCGGCGTGTTGCGGATGTCCTGGGAGATCTTGTGGCGGCCACGGATGATCTCCAACACGTTCAAGTCGAAGCGCTCCGAAATGCCGTGGTCGAGCACCGTGGAGCCGATCAGCGGCGACGCCTTCGGCACCCGCATCTCGGTGAGGTAGGGCCCCATGCTGTACTTGCGCGTGAGGCTGGAGGGGTCGGCCCGCGGCGGCAGGGTACGCAGCGGCACCAGCAGGTTGTAGACCAGGGCGACGACGAACAGCAGGCCGCCGAAGGCGGTGAGCTCGAAGATCCGGAAGGGCGCCATCCCCGCCTCCACTGCCAGGGAGCTGACCAGCAGGTTGGTGGAGGTGCCGATGAGGGTGCAGGTGCCGCCGGCGATGGAGATGTAGGAGAGCGGGATGAGGAGCCGCGACGGGCTGATCTTGTAGTGCTTGGCGAGCAGCATGGCCAGCGGCAGGAAGAGGGCCACGGCGGCGGTGTTGTTGATGAAGGCGGAGAGCACGCCGGACACCACCAGCAGGGCGGTGATCGCTCTCCACGGCGAGCGCCCGGAGATGTGGCTGATGCGGTAGCCGATGCGGTTGATGACGCCGCTCTCCACCAGGGCGTGGCTGAGCACGAACATCATCATGACGGTGATCACCGCCGGGTTGGCGAAACCGGCGATGGCCTCCTCCGGCGTCACCAGACCGAAGAGGAGGAGCAGACCCAGGGTGGTCAGGGCGGTGACGTCCAGGGGCAGCCACTGCGTGGCGAAGCTCAGCAGCGTGAACAGGATGATGGCTGCGAGGAGGAAGATCTCCGTCATGGCGTCGCGCGTCCTTGCCGGTGCGTCATGCGGCGGAAGCTTACCCCGGATGGGCCCGCGTACCCGGGCCGCCGCCGCGCGGTGACCCCGTGCGGTAACATCGCCTCCCCCATGCCGACCTACCTGCTCCGCGTCCGCAGCCGCTTCGAGGCCGCCCACCACCTCACCTCCTACCGCGGCGCGCCGGAGCCGGTGCACGGCCACTCCTGGCGCGTCGAGGCGGCGCTGGCCGCCGACGAGCTGGACGCCGAGGGCATGGGCTACGACTTCGTGGCGGTGAAGAGCGCTCTCGACGAGCTGGCCGGCCGCTTCCACCACAACGACTTCAACGCCGTCCCCCCCTTCGACCGCATCTCCCCCACCACCGAGCGCATCGCCGCCTGGTTCCACGGCGAGCTCGCCGCCCGGCTGCCCGGCGCCCGGCTGGTGGAGGTCACGGTGTGGGAAGGACCGGACGCCTCCGCCACCTACCGGCCGTGAAGCACTATCGGCCATGAGGGACCGCCGGCCATGAAGGACCGCACCGGCGCCGTGCTGCGCCCCGCCCAGGAGCGCTACCTCGAGCGCCTGCTGCCGCCCCGCGACGAGCTGGCCGCGGAGATGGAGGCGGTGGCCGCGGAGGAGGGCATCCCCATCTCGGACCCGGAGGTGGCGCGGCTGCTGCTGGCGACGGCGGCGGCGAAGCAGGCGCGGCGCGCCGTCGAGGTGGGCTGCGCCATCGGCTACGGGGCGCTGCACATCGCCCGCGGCGCTCCGCAGGCCGAGGTGGTGACCCTCGATCAGGACGCCGCCATGCTGGAGCGCGCCCGCGGCTACCTCGAGCGGGCCGGGGTGGCGGAGCGGGTGCGCTTCCTCCACGGCCCGGCGCTGGAGGTGCTGGCGACGCTTCAAGGCCCCTTCGACGTCGCCTACGTGGACGCCGCCAAGACCGAGTACCGGCGCTACCTGGACCTGCTGCTGCCGCAGATGAGCGTCGGCGGCGTGCTGCTCTTCGACAACCTGCTGTGGAAGGGCTGGGTGGCGGAGCCGCCGGAGGAGGAAGACGCACAGAGCGTCGCCCTGCGCGCCTTCAACCCCTACCTGATGATCCATCCGCAGCTACACTCCGTGCTGCTGCCCTTGGGCGACGGCGTCGGCCTGGCCACCAAGATCCAGCCCACCATCCTGGAGATGGGCGGGCCGTTCTAGCTTCCGGGTTTTTGCCGCCTCAGTACTTCACGCTGCAGCCGTAGGGCCGGGTGGTGGCGGTGGCGACGGGGTTGCCGGCGCGCTCGTCGTCGAGGGCCAGGGCGACGTAGTTCTGCCTCTCGCTCTGCTCCATGCGCCCCGGCGGGTCGTCGTCGATGGCGCCGTTGTAGGCCAGGGTGCCGTCCGCCGCCACAACGTACATGTGGGGCGTGGTCTTGGCGTCGTAGGCGTGGCCCACGGTGCCGCTCTCGTCGTAGAGAATGGTGTAGTCGATGCCGCGCTTCTCGGCCCACGCCTTGTGCTTGGCGGGCGGCAGGTAGTCGCGGCTGTCGCCACTGCTGCTGTTGATGGCCAGCCACACCACCTCGCCGTACTGGTGCTCCAGCCGGGTCATGGTCTTCTCGCGGGCGTGCCGGTCGGAGAACGGGCAGTTGGGATTGATCCACTCCAGCACCACCACCTTGCCCTCGTAGTCGGCCAGGGAGTGGCTGTTGCCGTCCAGGTCCTTGAGGGTGAAGGCGGGGGCCGTCTCGCCGACGGTGCCGGCGGCCAAGGCCGGGGTGGCGACGGTGATGGCGAAGAGCAGGGCGGCGAGGGTGGCTGCGAAATGCAGGGCGGCGGTGCTCATCCAGTGCGGTCGGTTGCGCATCTCGGGAGTTCTCCTGTGGGTTGTAGAGAGGTCGTTGCGAGGGTGAATCGAGCTTCCATGCCGGCGCTCCGTCCGGCCTTCCGGCGCTGGCCGTCGGCGAGCCAGAGGACGGCGCCGGCCAGCAGCAGCAGGGCGACGGTCCAGGCGACGCTCCAGCGCCGGCGCCGGGCGGTGCTGGCCAGCCAGGCGGCGAAGGCGACGCCGAGGAGGGCGAGCTGCACGTAGGCCAACCCCTGCGGGCTCACCTGGCGGGAGAGCAGGTAGAGCAGCCACAGCGCGCCGCCGGCGGCCAGGAAGCCCAGCGCCTCGACCCAGCGCGGCGACGGGCGCGGCAGGCGGCCGGGGGCTGCGCTGAGGAGCGCGGCGGCGGCGAGGTGGGGCAGGGCGAGACCGACGCCGAGGGCGAGGAAGGCGGCGAGGCCGGTCCCTCTTCCCGAGGCCAGGGCGGCGCCCAGGGGGCGCGACACCAGCGGCAGGTTCCAGGCCAGGGCGAGGAAGACGGTGACGACGCCGAGAAGGAGGCTGCCGGCGGTCGACGGGGTGCTTGCCAACGAAGCGCCGCGGCGCAGCAGTTTCGGCACGAAGCCCCACAGCGCGAGAGCCAGCAGCGCCGCGCCGAGGACCAGTCCGGCGAGCAGCACCGGCTCCTGGAGCTGGGCTCCCCAGGTGGCGGGCAGGCCGGCCCGGTGGGCGGCCGCCGCCAGCGGGTCCAGGGCGGCGGCGCCGGCGACGCAGCCGGCGGCAGTGAGCAGCGCCTGGCGGCGCGCGGCGGCCGGGTTTGCGGTGGCGGAGTCGTCGTCCGCCAGCTCGCCGAGCCGGGCCAGGCGGGCGGCGAGGAGCGGCAGCAGGGTGGGCGTCAGGTGGAGCAGCAGACCGCCGAGGGCGGCGAGGAGGAGCAGGCCGGCCAGGGAGGGTCGGGTGGCGGAGGGCGGCCCCGCGGCAGGCGTGGTGCTCCCCGGCAGCCGCGCCTGCACCGTCCGCGCCGCGCTCAGCGCCAGCGCCGCGCCGGTGTCGTCCACCAGGCCGCTCACCGTCCAGGCGAAGTCGCTCGCCGCCGGCAGCTCGTCCGGGTGCTGGCGGAAGACGAGCGGCACGCGGAAGTGCAGGGCGCCGTAGCTGCGCGTCAGCACCGGGCGCCCGGCGTCGAACAGGTCGTGGCTTTCGAGAAAGAGGTCCGGTTCGACCCCCGGCGCCGACGCGACTCCCTCCACTGCGACCACCAGGGCCGGTTGGTCCGGCCGCAAGAGATCCAGGGTGGCGTCGGTGCGGGCGCCGGCCACCGCTGCCACCGGCCGCGGCACCCGCGTCTCCCAGGCGGCGAGGCGAGGCTCCACGTCCGGGTCCGGCACCGGCTCGCCGGCCGCCGGCGCCAGCGGTTGCTGGACGGAGAGGCGGTAGCTGTAGGGCACGCAGTCCACCTCGCACACCAGGTAGTCGAGGTCGAGGGTCAGGGCGAGGTACGGCCCGGCGGCGTCGATCCGTCCGCGCAGCGGGTAGATCACCTCTCCCTCGTAGCCGAAGGCCTCCAGGTCGCCGGGCAGCTCGTAGCGGTGGGGGGCGGGCCACAGGATCTCGAGGGCGCTCAGCTGCGGGGTCGGGGAAGCGTCGACGACCGGCGGATAGCCGGCGTCGCCGGCGTTCTTCCAGTAGACGTGCCAGTCCGGCGCGGTTTCGAACTCCAGGCCGAGGCGGATCTCGCCCTGGGCCGGCGCTTCGGAGTAGGGCGTCACCAGGCGCACCCGGGACTGCTCGTTGGCCTGCCACTCGCCGGTCACCGCCTGGGCCGCCGGCACCGCCGCCAGAAGGGCGGCCAGGGCGAGCAGGAATCGACAGGCGATCAAGGGCTTGGGGGGCGTGGGTTTCGGCATCGGCGGGTTGTTCCTGAACCGTGGATGCTTCATGCAAGCAAGAACGAGACCGGGGAGGTGCGCGCCCGTGGTCCGCGGCACGGCCCCAGGGCTCCCAACGCAGCGCGCCGCCAAGAGTTTTCGCCGCCGCACCGGGTCTGCTAGCCTTCGGCGTCGGACCGGAGCCTCCCCGTGCGCGTCTTCTTCACCCATCTCGGCTGCAAGCTCAACCAGGCGGAGCTGGAACGCCTGGCGCGGCGCTTCGACGCCGCCGGCCACCGTGTGGTGGGTCGTCTGGAGGACGCCGAGCTGCACGTCGTCAACACCTGCACCGTGACCCACCTGGCGGCGCGCACGTCGCGCAAGACGGCGCGCCGCGGCGCACGCCAGGTCCCCGGCCTGCGTACCGTCCTCACCGGTTGCTACGTGGCCGGCGCCCCGCAGGAGGCGGCGCGGCTGGCCGGCGTCGACCTGGTGGTGGACAACGCCGACAAGGAGAACCTGTTGCAGCGCGTCCACGCGGCGTTCCCCGAATGGGCGCCGGCGGCGGCGACGGACGGCACCGCGGCCCGGGACGACGGCCTCGACGTTCCCTACGTTCCCCTCGCCTTCGGCAACACCCGCGCCCTGGTCAAGGTGGAGGACGGCTGCAACATGCGCTGCGCCTTCTGCATCATCCCTTTCACCCGCGGCGCCCAGCGCTCGCGGCCGGTGGACGAGGTGGTGGCGGAGGTGCGCTCCATGGCGCGGGCCGGGGTGCGCGAGGTGGTGGTCACCGGCGTCCAGATCTCCCACTACCG
>Ga0055445_10000166_pt1 | contig 10493 bp, 8 predicted proteins | sample China_Galinas_PW_FD_57737 | JGI IMG/M metagenome (GOLD analysis project Ga0055445, IMG submission 57737) | Wetland microbial communities from San Francisco Bay, California, USA, that impact long-term carbon sequestration - China_Galinas_PWA_D1 | ecosystem: Environmental > Aquatic > Marine >... | reverse complement strand
CTTGGGGGTGAGGCGCGGGAACCACGCTTCTCGCGCCGAGGGGGGCTGGGACAGCCCCCCCTGAAAGACTGTCGCGCCCGCCAGGGCGCGCGGGCGAAACCCGTCTCGGGGGTGAAGCCCTGGGAACCGCGTTCTCAGGGCGAGGGGGGCTGGGACAGCCCCCCTGAGACATGCGCTGGGTCGTCCACGACCCAGCGCACCGACTTCGAGCACGGGCAGGAGCCGGCGACGCGGCGTAGCTGCGGCATCTGGCTCACCGCGTCGGCCACCGTCAGCTCGCCGCCGTCCACCTGCCGCAGAGCGTGCACGAAGTCGCGGAAGTCGACGCCGGCGAGATAGCTCTCCGGCAGCTGGCCGCGCAGGTGGCGCAGGTAGTCGTCCAGCTCGTCGAAGCTCTCGCCGTCGACGCCCATCATGCGGAAGGCCGGCACGCCGCGGCGGCGGAAGAAGTCCATGGCGGGGACGCGGATCAGGTCCTCCGGCTTGATGCCCCTCACCACGTCGCCGGCCAGCACCCGCTCCACCACGTCCTTGGCCTCGGGCATGGACAGCTCCGGCAGCCGCGCCCGCACGTAGCGCATGTCGACGTCCTTGACCAGCTTGACGACCTCGTCGTAGTACTGCTGCTGCGCCTCGGCGTTCTTCATCGGTTTCAGGCCCAGGCGCACGTTGGTGCCGCCGCCGCGCTCGTCGCCGAACATCTCGAGGCCGCGGGGCAGCCACTTGTTGACCGCCTTCTGCATCATCTCCATGCTCACGTAAACCTCCCCCTTGGCCGCCTCGGTGGCCCAGCGCCGCATGGGGACGACGCCGGCGGCGAGGTGAAAAGCCTCCTCGCGCAGCATCTGGGGCATGGACTCGGCCATCGGCTGGTAGGCCGACACCTTCTGCATGGCGAGCTGGTACTTGCCCACGCGGTCGATGAGGGCGCAGAAGGTGACGTTGTCGACGAAGGAGTCGAAATCGATGTTGAAGGCGCTCAGCAGGTGGGAGCCGGTGGTCATGGAAAGGATGTCTTCGATGGCGTCGGACGTGGTGTGGCCGGAGAGGGCCGCCCAGTCCTCGTCCTCCGACAGCAGGTGCAGCATCTGGTAGCCGTGGCGCAGCTCTTCCGCCATCATGCGCAGGATCCAGATCTGCTCCTGCTCGTCCTGGGCGCGGGAGAGGGTGAGGCGGTGCTGCTGGATGGAACCGAATTCGGTGGACGCCTGGGCGCGGATGGCGCCGTACAGGTGGTGCGCCGCCTCCTCCGGCAGGTCCGCCGCCCGGGTCGGTTTCGGCTTGCCCTGCAGATCGCCGCACTCCACCTCCGAGCACATGCCCATCTCGCGGTAGGCGCAGAGCTCGAACCGGGGCTCCTTGGGGAAGTGCTTGTCCCAGTTGTCGAGCAGGTAGTCGAAGTCGGGCAGGAAGGTCTCGCGCCAGCGCACGACGGCGTCGTGGTACTTCTTCGGCAGCAGGGCGGTTCGGGTGCTCATCGGGGCTCCAGCGTTGATGGACGGTCGGTCGTTGCACAAAGCCTGCGCGGCTTGCTCGGCATGCGAATCAGGGTGCGAATCCCGTGCCGATTCACAGCTTCTTGACGAAGGGGCGCAGGGTGGACGGCTCGAAGCCGAGGGAGTCGAAGAAGGAGCGCACGTCGTCGCGCTCCTCGTCCACCAGGGTGCGCACGCTGGTGGCGCCGCGCCCCCGGAAGTGTTCCATCATGCCGGCGGCCAGGCGGCGGCCGATGGCCTGGCCCCGCGCCTCCGGGTCGACGCCGAGCTGATCGATCCAGCCGGTGGTCTCGTCGAGGCCGAACTCGCCGGAGCGCACCTCGCCGAGCATGAACCCCACCACCTCCCCGTCCACCTCCGCCACCAGCGAGCCATCCGGGTCGCGGCGCAGGTAGTAGGTGGCCCGGCTCTCCCACACGTCGGGGCGATACTCGCCGCCGATCTTCTCGTCGATGGCGACGATGTCGCCGATGTCCAGCTCGTCCATGGGCCGGATCTTCACCTCGGTGGCGGTGGCGTCGGACGTCATCTGCAGAATCCTCCGGGCAGTAGAGTGAGATGCAGTGCGGAGAGGTTGCGGCAAGCGCGGTCGGTGCGGGCGCGAAGGGCGAGGAACACCTCTCAGTCTACCGCGTCGGCGCCGCGGCGGAAAGGTGCCGGGCCGCCCGGGGCGTACGTCACCAGAGTTGCGGCTCGATCTGAGGTAGGAGCTGTGAGGGTTGAGCGGCTCCCGTCTGTCGGCTACAATAGTCGACAGACAGGAGGTGGACATGGACAAGCTCGATCAGGTTCCGGACCCCGTGCGCGTGATCGCGAAGGAGCTCGGTCAGCCCCGGCCGATGCGCCGAGGCTCGCTCGGCGAGAGGTTGATCAAGTGCGGCAAAGCACGGTGTGCCTGCGCGATCGACGAGCAGGCCCGTCACGGGCCATACTTCAGTCTGACCCGTACCGTGGACGGGCGTACGCAATCGCGCCGTCTTTCGGCGCAAGAGGCCGAAAGAGTACGCCAGCAGTTGGCTGCGGGCCGGGAATTCCGGCAGCAGGTCGAGGCAATGTGGGAGGCTTGCGAACAGTGGGCCGACGAGGAGCTCACGCGGCAAGCGGCCGACCAGGCCAAAAAAGGGGGCTCCAGGCGATCCTCGCCGAGGAAGTCGCGGCCGAGATCGAAGCGTTCGTAGGCGCGGGCGCCGTCGACGAGGGCGACTTCGAGGCCCTTGAGACGGCGGTGCGCCGTCGCCACGACCCCACCGATAGATCGCCGCCCCGAACCGGCGACCGTTCTGCTGGCACCCTTCATCGACCTCCACGGCGGCTACCACGGCTCCCTCCGGATCGATCCGCCCCCGGCCATCGCGATCCAGGCGCGCGGTGGCGAGCACGTCTTCAGCTTTCCCGCCGGTTGCACCGCCGACACCGACTCCCGGTTCGCGCCCTTCGACCACCCCCACCTCGGCGAGCTGGCGGACCTGGGGCCAGGGCCGCAGCTCGTGCACAGCCCGCGCTGGCCGGTGCTCCGGCGTCGCGCCTGGGTGGTGGACCTCGACGACTTCGGATACCCGGCCCTCCTCGGCCGCCACGCCTTCGCGCCGCGCTTCCAGACGCCCGCCGACGACCCGTGGACGGAGGAGGAACGCCGGATCGCGAGCCAGCGCCTCACCAACTTCCTCGCCGCCTTGGCCCATCCGAGCTGCCGCGCCGTGCTCTTCTGGACGCAGTGCGCTTTCGACCAGGCCGTGGCCCTGGCACAGCGTTACTCCGAAAACCACCTCGCCGACCGGGTGTGGGCCAAGAGCCGCGTCGTCTACCCTGCCCAGCGCCCTTTGCGGCGAAGCCTGGTACGCCACAAGTGGCAGCTCCGGGAGCCGCTCCGCGTCGTCTTCGTCGGCAACGACTTCGAGGTCAAACAGGGCGCCCTGGCGTTGGAGGTGTTCCATCGGCTGGCGCCACGCTTCCCGAACGCAAGTTTCACCTACGTCGGCGCCCTGCCCCCGCAGGCGCAGGCCAAGGGTGGACCCGTGGAGCTCCTCGGCGAGATCCCACGTCTGCAGCTGCTGGCCCTGCTGACCGCCAGCCACGTGCTCTTTCATCCCACCCGCAGCGAGAGCTTCGGCATGGTCCTGCTGGAGGCGGCAGCTCACGGCCTGGCGGTTCTCACCGCCAGCGGCAGCGGCATGGAGCATCTCGGAGAGATCCTACGCAGCGGGGAAGCCGAGCTCGTGGCGCGCCGGCCCGGCATGGGCCACGAAGAAGAGGCGGCGGCTTTCGAGGCCAGCCTGGCCTCGCTCCTCGCGGCGCCGGAACGAACCACCGAGCTGGGACTGGCGGCGCATCGCCGAATCTCCGACGGGCCGTTCGACGCCGATGTCCGCAACCAGACACTGGGCGAGATCTGGCGAACCGCCAGCAACGAGGCGGCCGACGCTCCGCTTTTCCTCCACGACCTTCCTCACTGGCAGCCCAGCACCGAGGCTCGCCTCGCCAGCCAGGCGCTCGCCGAGGCGATGCGCGACCATGCCGACGAACACGACGTTCAGCGGAGGAACTTCTACGTTCGACCCTGGTGATTCCACCCGGTCGCCTCCCGGACGGGGAGCGGCCTTCTATTCAACACAAGAAAGGAGAGCAATGATGTCCGACGAAGGCAGGAAGAACCGCAAGCGGTTGCTGCCGGGCCTGCTACTGGCCGGCGCACTGGCCGCCCCCGCCGTCGCGGCACCGCCGAACCTGGGCGACCTGGTTCGGCAGGCGCAGCAGACCGAGAAGCAGACCCTGATCGACTCGCAGGCAAACTACGCCCAACCGGGCGTGGTGACCTCTCCGCAGTGGGCCAAGGTCACCTGGGAGAAGGTGGTCTGGGTCCGCGCCGAGAACCAGGACTACTGATTCGCCGCCCGCTGCCGCCGGCGCTCGCAACGGCCGGCGGCAGGGCACACCGTTCCGCGAAGGCCGACCGTCCGGCGCGCCCGGGTAGTACGCGGCTCGCCCCGGCCCCTTTCGCAGCGGGCGGTCTTCCGATAGGGTTTGCGCAACGATCAAGGGGCTCCCATGGATTCTTTTACGCGGCTAGGGTTGCTGCGCCACGCGCTGGCCGCCTTCTTCCGCGACCTGGGCCATGCCTGCCGTGCTGCCCGACGCCAGCCGGCCCTGTGGGCCTGGCTGCTGGTGACCCTGGCGGCGGGCTTCGGCATCGTCGTCACGACCTTCAGCGTGATGGACGAGGTGCTGCTGCGGACCCTCCCCTACCCGCAGCCGGCGAGCATCCAGCTGCTCGCCAGTCGGCATCCGCAGCAGGGTCGCAACATCCTCACCCGCCAGGCGGTGTACGCTGCCTTCGCCTCCGACTCCGAGACACTGCAAGAGGTGGCCGCCGCCTCCCGCCTCGACCTCACCCTGGACCTGCCCGCGGGCTCGCGTCAGCTGGACGCCCTCGACGTCAGCCCGTCCTTCTTTCCGCTCTTCGGCGCCCGCACCAGCCTCGGCACGCTGCCGACGCAGTCCGCAGTGCGCGCCGGCGGAGAGGGCATCGTCCTCAGTCCGGCTCTCTGGCGAACCGCCTTCGACGCCGATCCATCCATCCTCGGTACCTCCCTTTCCATCCACGCCGAGCTCCACCACGGCCAGGGAGAGGTGCGGCAGACCCTGCCGGTTCTAGGCGTCCTGTCGGACGACTTCGTGCCGCCCTTCAGCCGCCTGCAGCCCGGGCTGTGGATCGTTCGCGACCTGACCAGCTACAGCTACCAGAGCGAGCGTTTTCTGATGGTGCTGGGACGCCTGCGGAGCGGCGTGAGCAGGGACGAGGCGGTCGACGAGTTGCGCCGCCTCGAGGCCGGCGTGCTGGCCCGCACCTCCGAGACGACGGACTGGACTCTGGAGGCGGAACCCCTGCGCAGCTTCCTGGTCGGTTCGCTGCGCGAGCCCATCGCCCTGCTCTTCGTGGCCGGTTGTCTGGTCTTTGTGATCGCCGCCTTCAACGCCGCCGGCATCGCCGCCGCCCGCCTGCAGGCGCGGGCCGCTGCCGCGGCTGTCCGCATGAGCCTCGGCGCTACGCGGAGCCGCATGTTTGTGTCCTTCCTGGCCGAGGGCTCGCTGCTCGCCGGCACCGCCGGCGCCCTGGGTCTCGGCCTGGCTCAGGTCGCCCTACGCCTCTTCCGCCCCCTCGCCGTCACCGAGCTGCCCAGCGTCGCGACCCTCGGCTTGAGCCCCCGGGCGGTGGTCTTCGGGCTCTCCGTCGTCACCGTGACGAGCCTGCTGCTGGCCCTTTTCCCGACCCTCATGCTGGCGCGCCATCCGCTGGCTAGCCGACTGGCCAGCCTCGGGGTCGGCGGCAACACCGGCGCTCCCGCCCAGGCCCGCTTCGTCTTCGTGGCGGCGCAGCTCGCCTCGGCCGTCACGGTGACCGTCGGCGCCGTCCTGCTGCAACTGAGCAGCGTCGAGATCGCCGAGGTGAATCCGGGATTCGAGGCCGATCAGGCGGTGGCGGCCTGGGTCCGCATCGACGACGGCTCGGCCGCGGAGCAGGGCGCGGGCGAACAGGTCTTCCAGCGCCTCCTCGACGCCTTCGCCCACCACCCGGCCTTCCAGGCCGCCGGGCTCACCAGCGACCTTCCCCTCTCCCGCGGCAGCAGCGCCGTGGAGCTGTCGGTGGAGACCCCGGGGCAGGCGCGGCTCTGGCGCACGACCCAGATGCGCTTCGTGCAGGTGAGTCCCGGCTACTTCGAGGCCATGGGGATGCGGCCCCGGGGCGGGCGGCTGTTCCGCGACGACGAGCGCGGTCCACGGTCTTTCGTCGTCAGTGCGGCGGCCGCTCGCGAGCTGTTCGGGGAGGGTGACGCGGTGGGCCGCCGCCTCAAGCTCGGCGGCCTCGACTCGACCAACCCCTGGCTACCGGTGGTCGGCGTGGTGGACGACGTGCACGCCGACTCGCTGCGTAGGCCCGCCGAACCCACGGTCTACCTGCCGCGCCTCCTGGCCCACCAGATGGCCCTGGTGGTGCGCCTCGCCGATGCCGGCGGCAGCCGCGCCATGGGGCTCGTGCCCTCGCTGGTGCACGAGATCGCGCCGTCCCTGCCGTTGACCGAGGTCGAGCCTCTGGGGCACCTGGTGGAGCGCGACGTCGCCAGCCTGCGCCTCACCTCCTGGCTCCTGACCTGCCTCGCCCTGGCCGCCCTGGGACTGGCCGCAACGGGAGCCTACGGCACCATCTGGTCCCTCACCCTGTCCCACCTACGGGAGATGCGAATCCGTTTCGCCCTCGGCGCCAGGGCGGGGCATCTGGTGCGCCAGAGCCTGGCGGTGCTGGGCCCCTGGCTCGTCGCCGGCGTCGCCGGCGGAGCCCTCGGCGCCTACTTCCTCTCCGGCCTGCTGCACAGTCAGCTCTTCGCCGTCGGCTTCGCCGATCCTCGCCTCATCGCCGTCCTGGCGCTGCTCCTCGGCCTGCTCGGCGCCGGCGGCCTGCTCATCCCCCTCTCCTACCACCGCCGCCTCGACGCCACCTCGCTGCTCAGAGGCTGAGCCGACAGGTGAGGCCCAGCGCCGGACCGCCGCATCGGCGGCGGCCCGGCACCGGGGTGCGACGGGGAACGGCTACTTGATCTTGTAGCCGCAGATGAAGTGACCGTTGCAGTAGAAACCGGCGCAACCGCAACCGGTGGGCGTCAGGATGCAGTTCCACCAGCGGCAGAGCTCGAAGTCGAAGTCCGAGACCTGGATCTCGGTGGACTGGATGATGCCGGCGTCGAGCAACGCGGCCAGCTCGGCGTCCACCACCACCCCCTGCGGCAAGGCAGCGTCCTGCGGCGTCGCCGCCGCCTGCGCGGTGGGACTCAGGGCGGACGTGAAGGCCGCCTCGTTGGAGCAGCCGGCGGCCCCCGCGGCGTGGGCGGCGACGGCGGGAATGGCGAGCAGGGTGAGGCAGACGGCAACGTAGAGCAGCTTCTTCATGACACTTCTCCTTGCAAGGGGTGAGCACCCGCCCGACGGCGAGCGCGGAGGCCGGGGGCGTCTCCGGCGCGACCGGAAGGCCCTCCCCCGACCGCGGAGTGGATACTGCGCGTATTCTACCGTGCGCACGAGAGCATATTCGACTTTCCGTGCGGACGCCGCACGGGCGGCCCGTCCACCTCTGCTACAGTCCCCCACCCGGCGCCTTGCCGCGCCGCCCCCCTCCCATGCCCGACGTCCAGCGCCCCGCCCCTGCCGACTCCGCCGCGGCGGAGAGTCCCCTGCAGCTCCACCTCGCACTGCTCGCCGTGCAGCTCCTCTTCTCCGGCTTCCACGTCGCCGGCAAGTGGGTGCTCGGGGACGTGCCGCCGCTCGCCCTCGCCTGCCTGCGGGTGGGGTTCGTGACGCCGGTGCTGCTGATCGTCGCCTGGCGCCACGACCGCTGCCTGCCGGCGCTGCGGGACCTGCCCCACCTCGCCCTGCTGGGCGCCCTCGGCGTCTTCTTGAACCAGGTGATGTTCCTCTCCGGCCTCGCCTACACCACCGCCACCAACGCCGCCATCCTGATGCCGTCGATCCCGGTCTTCGCCGCCGGCGTCGGCGCCGTCCTCGGCATCGAGCGCATCGGACGCTGGCGCCTGGCGGGCATCGCCCTGGCGGTGGCCGGCGCCCTGGCGGTGCTCGACCCGAGCCGCCTCTCCCTCGCCGACGACACCACCCGCGGCAATCTGCTCATCCTCGCCAACACCTTTTGCTACGCGTCGTTCCTGGTGCTGCAGCGGCCCCTGCTCAAGCGGCTGCCCTGGCGCACGGTGCTCGCCGGCTCCTTCGCCTTCGGCTCCCTGGGGGTCTTCTCGCTGGGCGGCAGCACGCTGGCGGCCCTCGATCCGGGCACTCTCTCGGCGGGCACCCGCTGGGCGGTGGCCTACGTGCTGCTCGCCACCCTCGGCGCCTACATGCTCAACACCTGGGCGGTGCGCCGCAGCTCGCCCACCCTGGTGGCCGCCTACACCACCCTGCAACCCCTCTTCTCGGCCACCCTCGCCGCCCTCTTCCTGGGCGAGCGCATGGGCGCCAACGCCGCCCTCGGCTTCGCCCTCATCGCCACCGGTCTGTGGCTGGTGAGCCGCCGCCGCGCCGCCTGAGGGGGCGCGGGAAGTCCCTTCGACAAGGACTTTTCAGCAGGCCCTTGTTTTCGGCCTAAAAGTGTGTAGAATTCGCGCCCAGCTTCCAGGGCAACCTCTCCTTTGAGCAGGAGGTTCGGAGATCTTCCCGATCCAGTGGTCCTCAACGCCACTTTTCCGGAGCGCCGTCGCCGACGGTCGCCCCCGGTGTCCTTGAGAGTCGAGCTGCGCGCGGACTCCTCCGTCGTACGACTCTCGTCCCATTCCCTGCTTTCCTTCTCCAAGGAGCAACCGTATGCCTCGTATCACCCGAATCCCGTTGTACGTCCTCATCCTGGCGCTTCTGCTCGCTGCGGCACCCTTGGCCAGCGCCCAGAACGGGCCGCCGGACGGCTGGCCCAGCGTGGCCCAGCAACTGAACCGCGACGGCGTGCGCCCCGGCAGCGCCCTCGAAGCGCTGATCCGCGCCAACCAGGACTTCTCCCTGTTGCGCGCCGACGAGGCGACGGACAAGATCCCGGTGCCGGCCTGGCTGCGCGTCTACTGGCGCAAGGCCCACCCGGAGGCGAAGTACGGCGCCGACGACCCCACCGGCGGCTACCCCCACGTGCTGAAGGAGATCCACGAGTGGATGCTCAGCCACCAGAGCTTGAAGAGCGGCCCCGCCGACGCCGCCTCGGGCAACGCCGCGCAGAGCGAGTCGGCGAGCCTGGGAAGCGGCAACGTGCGCGTCTCCGGCGCCCAGACGGTGCCGCGTAGCGAGTCCGACATCCGGGTCAACTTCTGGGACCCCACCAAGGTCATCGCGGCCTCCAACAACATCGGCGGCAACGGCCAGCAGGGCCAGTACTGGTCGACCAACAGCGGCGCCACCTGGAGCCAGACCTACCTGCCGCTGGCCACCGGCGACGCCTTCCACTCCGACCCCACCGTCGACTGGAGCTCCGACGGCAGCGCCTGGAGCACCGCCATCGGCATCAACTCCAGCGCCACCCAGCTGCGCATGCGGGCCTACAAGTCGACCACCAACGGCTCCTCGTGGAGCCTCGACGCCACCTTCTCCGGCAGCCAGACCAACGCCGACAAGCAGATGGTGTGGGTGGACCACAGCGCCACGTCGTCCTACAAGGACCAGATCTACGCCTGCTGGCACAACGGCACGCCGCAGTACGTCAACCGGCGCACCAGCAGCGGCTGGGGCTCGCCGGTGCAGATCAGCGGCTCCGAGACCACCGGCACCGCCATCGGCTGCGACGTGAAGACCAACGCCAACGGCGACGTCTTCGTCTTCTGGCCCGCCACCGGCAACCGCCGCCTGCTGATGTCGAAGTCCACCAACGGCGGCTCCTCCTGGTCGACGCCGGTCATCGTCACCACCATGTACGACTCCTACGACGTCGGCGTGCCGTCCTTCAACAACCGCCGCGCCTTGATCTACGTCGCCGGCGGCGCCTACCGCACGGCGAGCAAGAACCTGGTCTACGCCGTGTGGACCGACCTCACCGGCGCTTCCGGCTGCACCTCGGGCTCCAATGAGCCGGGCTCCAGCACGTCGTCCTCGTGCAAGACCCGCATCTGGTTTTCGCGCTCCAGCAACGGCGGCACCAGCTGGTCGACGCCGGCCATGCTCAACAACCAGTCGTCGCTCAACGACCAGTTCAACCCCTGGCTGGCGGTGGACGAGACCAACGGCGCCCTGGCGGTCATCTACTACGACACGGTCAACGACAGCGGGCGCAAGAAGACCGACGTCTGGTACCAGTCCTCCTTCGACGACGGCGCCACCTGGACGCTGCCCTTCCAGGTGACCACGGCGATGACGGACGAAACCGTCTCCGGCGCCAACCTGGGCAACCAGTACGGCGACTACAACTCCCTGTCGGGCTACGCGGGCAAGTTCCTGCCGTCGTGGACCGATCGCCGCAGCGGCGGC
>Ga0055445_10000165_pt1 | contig 10507 bp, 7 predicted proteins | sample China_Galinas_PW_FD_57737 | JGI IMG/M metagenome (GOLD analysis project Ga0055445, IMG submission 57737) | Wetland microbial communities from San Francisco Bay, California, USA, that impact long-term carbon sequestration - China_Galinas_PWA_D1 | ecosystem: Environmental > Aquatic > Marine >... | reverse complement strand
GGGGCTCCCGAGGGGGCCGTGGTGCCGTTCCCGGCAAAGGTGCAGTCCGCCTTCGGAGAGAGCGACCGGCGCAGCCAGCGTGGCCGGGTCCAGCAAGGCAGGCGCGCGGGCCGAGTAGAATGAACCTGCGAGGTCAAACTTGGAGCGGAGGAACGGTGGCCAGAGAGCTTGATCGGGAGGCGCTACTCGCGCCGCGCTACAGCATTGCCGAGGCAGCCCGGCTCATTCCGGGCCTATCGCCGACGACCCTGCGCTCGTGGGTCCGAGGCCGGCACTATCCGGTCCAGGGCGGAACCGGATTCTTCGCGCCGATCATCCACCTGCCGGACCGCGACGAGCCGATGCTCTCGTTCACCAACCTCGTCGAGGCTCACGTGCTCTATGGCCTGCGGAGCAACCGTGAGATCTCGATCTCCGACCTTCGAACGGCCATCGACTACGCCGAGCGCCGGCACGGGATCACCCACCTGCTTGCCCACCGCGACGTGCGAGCGGCAGCCGGCGAGCTCTTCCTCGACCGCTACGGCGAGCTGGTGAGCCTCACCACGGCCGGCCAGCTCGCCATGCGGGAGGTGCTCGACGCGTACCTGCGGCGGCTACGCCACGGCAAGACCGGCCTTGCAGTCAGCTTGTCGCCGATCCTCCCCTGGGCACCCGACCGCCAGGACTACGTGATCGACCCGGCCATCGCCTACGGGCGGCCGGTGATCGCCAAGCACGGAGTCCCGGTCGATGTGGTGGCGAACCGCATCAACGGGGGCGAGTCCCTCGATACTCTGGCCCGCGACTATGACCTCGAGCAGGACGAGATCAAGACGGCCCTCGCCTACGCGCGAGCCGCCTGATTACGTTTTCTTCACCGACCGCAGCATCGACTCGGCGACCTTCGCCGAGCCCCTCCTGGCAGCGGGCTTCAAGGTCCAGCGCTTCCCCTTCAAGCACAACACACCGGACGAGTATTGGATCGCCGAGTGCGCAAAGCGCGGCTGGATCGGCCTTTCGGCCGACAAGAACATCACGCGGACGCCGCACGAGATGGCCGCCGTCATGGAGTCCGGCGCGGCCCTCTTCGTCTTGAAGACCACCACCCACACCAACCACCAGATCCTCGCCGAGAACTTCCTGCGCACCGCCGGAGCGATCATCGCCTTCTTCGAGCGGCACGAGCGGCCGTTCATCGCTAGCGTGACGCGGCCGAACGAGAAGGACTGGGAGCAAGGGAAGCCGGGACACGTGAGGATGTGGAGGAGCCACAAGGAGTGGTTGGAACATCGTCATCGCGGCCGTCGGTAGACGGGGAGGGTAGGTCCATGAAGACGGTCAGTAGCCAATCGCGCCTGCGGAGCACTGGGTGAGCAGAACCAAAGGCGTCGGCAGTTCCGGCCGCTTCAGAGAGCCGCTGGTCCGTACCTACTGGGAAGAGATCCGCGTCCGGGGTTGGCCCAACTGGAGGTCGGCCGGCTGGACCCACGGAGGAACGACCGATTGAAAGGGTAGTGGAACAGTGAAGACGATACTCGCCTCGTCCGTCGCACTTATCGCCCTCATCGTGGCCGCGATGGGATTGCGCGCTGCCGACGAGCCAACAGATGTGACCGGTATCTGGAAGCTCTGCTACGAACCCGATCTTCAAGATCTCTACGAACCCTCCGACGGGTATCTCGCGCTCCTGCCCGACGGCCAGTTCTACGAGGTGCGGTCAGACTGCTGCGGTGAGCCGGGCTTCGATGATCCGGCAAGTCAGGCGGTCGGGCTCTATAGGCTGGACCCTCAGCACTCCAGGTTGCATCTCGACGACGATCGCTCGTTCCGCTTGCGCTCCGATGTGACGGCGGTCCTGTTCGACGCTCTCGATTCGCCAATCTCCGGCCTCACCGCTCTACAGTCGGGCGGTACCCTCAACTACTCCTACTGCCGCGTCTATCCCTGACCATCCGCGGGGTTCCGTTGCCACCCGTTTGCCACGCCGCGACAGGGTCCGGCCCGTGTAGTAGAACGCATGGATTCCACCGGCCCTACATGCGGTTTCCTGCCGGAACACGCAAGCTGAAATGGGAATCCTCCGCGCGCACCCGACCCCGGGGACGCCGCGCCGAGAATCGTCCGTCCGTAAGGAGTCGAAGGCCATGAATCGTCGCCTGCCCGCCGCCTGCATCTATGCTCTCCTGCTCATCGCGTTGTCGGCCCCGACCGCGGCGGCCCAGGGCCAAGCTGCAGCCGCACCACGGAACAGATCGATCCGCTAGGCAATGGGTTTCTGTGGTAACTTGCTCAAGTTCGCTCAACTACTAGGAGAGCTGGACTCATGCGGAAACCGGCTTCAGTACGCAGATGATTCAGAACGCAGAGACGGCCAACCGATCCTATCCTGCCTCTGACTACCTGTTCGGTTTGTTGGAAGCCTATGGGCTTTGTCTGAGGGACTTCGAAGACTTACTCTGGAAAGAAGCCGAACCAAAACAAAGGATCAAGTCCAAAATCTTGAGAAGCGCGTGGAGGCACTTGAAAAGCAGCTCAGTTCGGAGGCCTGACCGCAGCTTGCTAGATGGTGGGTTCTAGCGAATTGGGAACGCAAGACAGAGCCGCCGAGCCTCATGTCACAACCGTCGAGCTCGGGTCCCGGGTCGTGGATCAGCGATTGGCTCGTGCGCTTCCAGAACAAACGGTCGGCGACCGCGCCGACACTTACACCGCTGCTCGAATGTCGCTGGTCGTAGGACTTTGAACCCGTCGATATGAGCCGCGCACGTCTTCCCGCGGAGCGGAGCCGTCCCTACGACGTCGGGGTCCTGTTCGTCCACGGCATCGGCCAGCAAAGGCAGGGGGAAACGCTAACAGCCTGCGGCGAGCCGCTGGCGGAGTGCCTGCAGGACCTGCTGGCCCGGATCTCCGTCCGGCTGCCGGAAGAACCGCGCCGTAGCTGCCGCGCCGAGCTGACGGCGGTGCGGATTCGCGACCTGGAATCGGGGGAGCCGGCCCACGCCGAGTTGGTCCTCCACGACATTGGCCCGGTGCGCGCCGCCGACCCGCCCTGGCGCGACGCCAACAGCCGCTGGCTCCTTGCCGAGTCATGGTGGGCCGACGCCTTCTCGCAACCGTCGTACCGCCAGATCCTGTCGTGGATGCTAACTACCCTACCGGTGACTCTGGTCGCCCACTTCGATCGCCAGATGCGCCGTTCGTGGTTCATGCTGGACAATCCCGACAACTTGTCGAGCTTTCTTGCCAAGGCGATTCGCCTGATCCGTTCTGTGGCCGCCCTCCTCGGCGCCATAGCCCTGTTGCCGCTGTTGCTCATCGTCATCGCCGGAGTGGTGCTGCTCGGTCTGCTGCCTATCCCCGTCGTGGATGCCCTGGCGCAAAAGGTCCAGCGGCTCCTGGCGGCGACCATCGGGGATAGCTACAGCCTGCTCAACCACCCGATGGCCCGTGGATCGATCCTGGCGCGGGTGCGCCGCGATCTTGCCTGGCTCGGCGGGCGCTGCGAGCGCATCGCGGTGGTTGCTCACTCGCAGGGAGGCGCTATCGCCCATGAGGTGTTCCGGAGCACACCGCTAGCGGCCTGTGACCTGCTGATCACGTACGGCTCGGGACTGCAGAAGTTGGCCCTGATCGAGAGGATGAAGAACGAGGTTGCGGTGCGTACCCACCTGCTGATCGGCGTGGCAGTGGCTTCCTTCACCACAGTTCTGGTCTCGCTGGGCAGGTTGGCGTGGGTGGGCTGGCAGGAGATCGGGCTGTGGTTCCTGGCCGTCCTCGGCCTGGCCCTTTCCTGTCTCTCCATCGCCGCCTGGTTGCGGCGGGTGAAGCGCTCCTTTTCCTTCAAGGAGCAGAGCCAGGTCGACCAGGACCGGTTCAACAGACGGTTCCGCCTGCCCTGCGAACGTCGTATGCGTTGGGTCGACGTCATCGCCAGTGACGATCCGGTCTCCAACGGCCCGCTCCTCGACGAGTACGTCCCCCAACAGCTCGACCAGCACACTGTCTGGAACCTCGGCTCGCTGGTCCACGACCACACCACCTACTGGCGAAACCGCGACGACTTCGTCTCCCGCCTGCTCTGCGAGATGCTGCGCCTCGCCGGCATCGGGGCGGCGACGGTGGACCCCGATCTGCCGGCCAGCCAGGTCGCCGCCTCCCAGAGGCGGCGCTGGCGGGTGGCATGGCGCCGTGCAGGGTGGTGGACGGTGGTCGCAGCCACCTTCGCCGCGGGCTGGCGCCTGTGGGCCGCGTCGCCGGCTTGGGCGAGCGGATGGGTCCGCGGGCTCGCCGGTGGCGTAGCCGAGGCGACGGGGGTCGGCCTCTGGCTCACCGCTCCCGGCGCTCCACCATTCCACTCGCCCCTAGCTGGCCTGCTTGGCATCTCCCTGCTGGTGTCGCTGAACACGCTGTTCGCCTGGATCTGGAGGTGGTGGGACCGCCAGGAGATGGAGGTGTTGTTCACGCCGCCAACGCCTGCTGGGGAAGGGTTCGATGTCGCCAGCTACCATGGACTGAGCTTTCGCTTCGCGGTCTACGCTTCGGCTCTGGCCGCCTGTTTTGTCTCCGCCCTCACCTTCGCTCTCACGGCCGCTGTTCAGCACTCCATCCTTGTTGCCCTGCTCGTTGCGGTGGCGGTCGTTCCGCTGGTCCTCGGGTTGACCGACGCCGCCGGCTGGACCCGGGTGTTCGAGGGCCTACGGACCGGCGCCGCCGTCGGTCCCCTCGACCGGCTGCGGGAGCGGTGGGCAGCACGGGAGCATCGGCTCTACCGGCGCATGGGCCGGAAGACCTCACGCTGGAGTGCCTTTCGGGTCGCCGTCCGACAAATGGAGACTGATCCCGAACGCGGGGAGGAGACTCTGCTCCGGGCCATGAGCCTGGGGTCTGCCGACGCCGCCCGCCATCTCGGCTGGCACCATGCAGAGGCGGGACAGATCGAGGCCGCCCTAGCCGCGTTCGCACGTGGCCGAGAGCTGGGAGACGGCCTGTCCGCCTACGAGCTGGGGCGCCTCTACGAGACAGGTCCTTCCGGGGTGCAGGACGAGGCTTGCGCTGTCGAGGCGTACCGCCACGCCCTGGACCTCGGCGAGCCTCTGGCCGCCCATTGCCTCGGCAACTTGCTCAGGTCGAGGGCGGAGCGGTTGCGAGGCCGAGATGTGGTCGAGGAGGGCCTAGAGGGGGCGATCAAGGCCTACGAGCGGGGAATGGACCTCCACGACTCGCTTTCTTGCCTCTGGCTAGGCCACCTGTATCGCGACTTGGCGGAGCGCCCGGAGGGTGGCGAAGGGCCGCAGAAGAAGCACCTCGAATCCGCTTTTGCGTGCTATCGGCGCGCCATGTCCCTCGGCGAGACATCGGCCGCCTCTGAGCTGGGCAGGATGCTGTACGAGCGCGGTGACGTGCCGGCCGCCATTCGGGTCCTGCGGCAGGGGGCTCGGCTCGGGTCGGCGGAGAGTGCCATCCGCTTGGGCAGGCTCCTCGCCGAGTTGGACCACCCTGGCGAGGCAGCCGAGGCGTTACAGCGCGGCCTGGAGCTGGCCCGGCTCCGCCGCGCCGAGGGGCCGCGCTTCGTTGAGGCGGAGGCCGCCTGGGAGTTCGGCAGTTTCCTACATGCACGAGGAGAACGGCAGGCCGCCCGCGACCTCTACGCCTTTGCCGTGCAGGCAGCCTCGGGTCCGGAAGCGAAGAGCCAGCCGGCTGGCCGGGCTGCGGTCCGTATGGGAGAGATCCTGCTCCAGGACTCGCCCTGGGAGACCGACGAGGCGGAGGCGGTGTTCCGCCGCGGGCAGGAATTGGGCACGGCGACGGCTGGGGTGCGGCTGGCGAGCTTGCTGGTGCGCCGGGGTGCGCACTCTGAGGCTCGGCAGGTGCTCCGGGACCTGAAGGACGAGGAGAACCGATGGCGCTACCAGGAGGACGCCGCCGATGTCTGGCTCGGTATCGGCCAAGCATACGAAGGAGTCGGGGACGACGACAACGCCCGAACCGCCTACAAGAGGGCTGCCGACCTGGAGCCGGAGTGCGGTGAGCTGCCACTGGTGCGCCTTCTCGTTAAGCGCTTGGACTTCGAGGCCGCCGCCGAAGTGGCTACCGGCCAGCGTGTGTGGAGCAGCGAACCGGCGATACTCCTTCTCGGCCGGCTGTTAATGGAGGGCGGCCGAGCCGCCGCGGTGCCGGTGCTCCTACGCGGACTCGATGCCGAGAAGGCCTGTGCCGAGACGCTTCTGGCGGCTGGTCAGCTGCTCGAACAGGCCGGGGACGCCGGGGCGGCGCGCTGGAGGTACCGGGAGGCGATGGAACGCGGGTGCGCATCGGCTGCCCGACGGTTGGGCGACTTGTTGAAGGCCACCGGCAAGGTCGACGAGGCCGAGTGGGCCTACCGCACGATGCGGATCCTCGGCACGGAAGAGCCGCGCAATTGATTGGCGGGGAGGCGCCGGCCCGAGGTGATGCCCGGCTACGGAGCTGAAGCGAGCGGCACGATTGACAGCCGGCTACTCCCTAGAATCCGCAGTCCAGTAGGCGATGGTCTGCTAGGACCGTGAGAGCGTCTCGCGGACCGCCTTCTTGATCCAGGTCACGAGCTGACCCAACTGATCCAGGGATTCGTAGCTCACCTCAAGATCGCCAAGGCCCCAGTGTCCTACGTTACTAATATCTCTGACCATGTCGTGCCGAATCGCCTTTGGATCAAGGGGCAGGACGACGCGTAGCCTCCGCTTCTGAGGGATCACGCTGCACACCGTCCGCTTTCCGAGTTGAAAGCCGACATACTGCTTCCGGACCACAAGCTGTAGGCCAGGATCGAGGCCAAGTACGGCCTCCTCCAGCTTCGCAAACAGTTCGACCATCGCGGGTGGCTTGCCACCGAGGTGATGCTCCAGCGAATGGGTGGGTCTGCCCGGCAGAGGCGCGGACGCAACGGCCCGTGAGGCTGTGACCGCAGGCGACTCAGGGCCCGCAGACAGGTGCCAGACCTCGCCTTCCGCCTCCGCGACTCCGAGGTTCTCGAGCCACCCGAGGCGGAAGCCCACCTGAAGGTCAGTTTCCCAGGTGATGGCAAGGTCGCTCCGCAGCCGTTCAAGGATCTCCGCCGGTGAATGCGGACGTTCACTGAGGTAGGCCAAGATCTCCGTCACACCGAGGACGTTGCGCTTGGCGCTGGCCAGGAGAAGTTGAGATGAGCCGTCCTTGAGGTAGGAGGCGCCTTCAGATGTGAGCCCTAGGCGTTCGCCGTTCGCCTCGACCAACCCGAGGCTCTTCGGTACCTGCCAGTATCCTCGCGCCACCTTTTCACTGGACACTGGCGGGAAATCTTGAATCAGCCAGGCGACTGCCTCCGCCATCGTGGGCGCGGCGCCGGTGACAAACTGAAGCATCCGGTCGAGCGAGGACTTCCATGCCCGCCGACCTCCAGGGAGAGGCCACAGCGAGCGGACTCTTCCGTCTCGGGGTTGGCGAGTGGGGGACACGGTTGCGGATTGCTGCTCGGAGTCCTCATCCGCCTCCTGCGGGGCCTCAGCGTCGACGGAGAATGCATCTTCGTCGAGCTCGTAGACGGTAACCCTACGTCGAGTGACTCCGATATCGTGCTCGATGAGGAGGTCGAGGAGCCGGTTGCCGTCTACCAGCGAGATGGGCATGCGGGTTTCGGACGATGCGTCGGCCATCGCGTCCCTGGTGAAGCCAGACAGGGTGATGATCAGTCCGCGCTCGTGAGGTCCGAGGGCTCCACGCAACTCACGCACGGTTCTGCCACTGACGTTCTTGGCCCACCGCTTCACCTGGATCGCGGTTTGGACGCGGGTGACTCCGCCAACTGTTAATGTCGCGCGAACGTCGATGCCGCCATCGCCGACGTATTTGGTGACTTCCACGTCCTCGTAGCCGACTGCGGACAGGAGTTCACCGATGAGTTCCTCGAATAGCCGGGGATCGAGGTCCGAGAGCCGATCGCGGAGCTTGCGCTTGACTTCGGCGTTCTTGCGTTGGATCGCACCGCCGAGAGGGTCGTCCGCGAGCGTGACGCCGTACATGCCGCGGCCGTGGGCCTTGAAGCGCTGATCGCGCCCGGCGAGATCCTGCCGCTTGATGTCCTGGCGGATCGCCACATTCATCGATGCCTCTGGAGTCTGACCACCAGGCTCGATGAGTCCATCCGAGACTGCGAGATCGGTGATCTCGCGGTAGTGCATGGGGGCGCCCTTCGAGTGGCGCTTGAGCACCTCTTCAGCGGCGTCGGCAAAGGTCAGGGGCATAGCACGAGGATGGCGCTAGAGTCGCTGCAGCGTTAGACATCAGCTGAACGGACTAATCGCGAGAAGGTCGTCTCCGCGAGCTGTCGGCTTTAGGAAGGAAGGATACAGCACGTTGGCGGCGTTTTCATGTGTCAAGGGACACCCAGATTCCCGCAGTTGACGGACACCCAGTTTCCCGCAGAGTCTCCAGGGGTGTCCGGTAGCTGGGGGCGGGGTTGTAGCCGTCTGTCGGTCCCCGAGGCGATGGCGGCCCCTGGGGGGCCGTAGGCCGGGGGGTGGGGCGGGGGAGGCCGGAGGCCCCGCAGGGGCCGCCATCGGCCGCTCGCCCGCCCCGGTTCGGATCACGAGACCTTCTTGTCCATCTGTCGCAGCCGGAAGCTGCGGCCGTCGATCTGCAGGACGTGGCAGTGGTGGAGCAGGCGGTCGAGAATGGCGGTGGCGAGGGCCTCGTCGCCGGCCAGCATCTCGGGCCAGTCGCGCACGCCCTTGTTCGAGGTGATGATCGTGGCGCCTTTCTCATAGCGGTGGGCGATGACCTTGAAGAGCAGGTGGGCTTCGCGGCGGTCCAGCGCCTGGAAGCCGAGCTCGTCGAGGATCAGCACCGCCGAGGACAGCGCCCGGCGCCGGCGCAGGGGTCGACCGGTCTCCTCGTCGCGGCGCAGCTGCTCGATCAGCTCGTCGGCGGAGGTGAAAGTCACCGAGAAGCCGTTCTGCACCGCCTTGACGCCGAGGCCGGCCGCCAGGTGCGACTTGCCCACCCCGGGCGGCCCGAGCAGCAGGACGTTCTCCTGGCGCCGGGCGTACTCGCAGGTGGCCAGCAGCTCGATGCGGGACTTCTCGACGCCGCGCTGGAAGAGGTAGTCGAAGCCCTCCAGGGTCTTGCCCACCGGCAGGCCGGAGAGCTTGAGCGCGGTCTTGATGCGCCGCTCCTCGCGCCGCTCGCGCTCGGTGCCAAGCACCAGCTCGAGCAGGCCGAGCTGCGGTAGCTTCTCGCGCACCGCCCGCTCGGCCAGCTCGCCGAGGACGTCCGGAGCGAATTCGAAGCCCATCTCCTGGAGCAGCTTGCGCGGACGGTCGAGGTCGGTCGCCGGCGCGCTCATGGCGCATCTCCCAGCAGCGCGGCGTAGCGATCGATGCCCCGCGCCGCCGCCTCGTACTGCCAGCTCGTCTCCAGGGCGATCCAGCGGCCGACCTCACCCAGCGGCACCGCCGGCGCCACGGTGTCGGTGCCGGGGCCGTCGTAGAAGGCCTGACGTACCAGGCGCCGGCAGCGCGTGTGGCGCGGGTAGGTGGCCACCGTCTCGCCGTCGACCACCAGCTCGACCTCCTCGCCGCAGCCGCGCAGGAGCACCTCGCGATCCAGCGCCGCCAGCGGCACGTGGTAGCGGCGCCCTTCGAAGGCCACCATCCCCTCGCGGTCCGCCCGCCGGCTGACCTGCGTGTCGAAGGGCCGCGGCAGAGGCAGCGGCAGCGCCAGCAGATGGGGCTGCTCGAAGCGCCAAGCGGCCAGCAGGTCGCCGCCGAGCAGCGGATGGGTGAGCGCCTGCGCCCGTCGCACGAGCCCGTCCTCGGTCGCCGCCTGCAGATGCGCCAGGTCGAGGTAGACCCGGCCGAGGTCGACGTAGGACTCCACGTCGCGCGCCCGCCGCTCGACCTTGCCCTTGTCCGTCGGCGTGCGCACCCGCGCCGGGTCGATCACCGTGCCCACCTGCCCCGCCCACGAGGCGTAGCCGCGATGGAGCACCGCCGTCGGGCCGGCGCCCGACACCACCGCCGTCTTCAGATTGTCCGGTCGCAGCGTCCACGGCACCCCACCGAGCCTCCGTAGCGCCGCGTTGTGGCAGCCGATCCACGCTGCGAAGTCCTGCGTGCTCAGCGACAATTAGACCTGTGCACTGACGACAATTACTTCTGTGCATCCGAATGACGAGCTGACGTTGGCCGCGAGGTCCGTTGGCGGCCACAATTCCGGTCTTCACGAGGAAGGGAGGAGCCGGGAGTGTGGTCACGGATGCGCAAGTGAGGAAGCTGATGGAAGAGATGAGCAAGCACGGTCGGAAGGGAGTGGCGGCGGTGCGGTCAGGGATGCACCGCAACACGGCTCGTCGGTACCTGGAGGCGGGCAAGCTGGCGTCGGAGCTGAAGTCGCCGCGGACGTGGCGGACGCGGGAGGATCCGTTCGCGGAGGACTGGCCGGCGATCGCGGAGCGGCTGGCGGCGGCGCCGGAGCTGGAAGCCAAGGCGCTGTTCGAGGATCTACTGCGGCG
>Ga0055445_10000164_pt1 | contig 10519 bp, 7 predicted proteins | sample China_Galinas_PW_FD_57737 | JGI IMG/M metagenome (GOLD analysis project Ga0055445, IMG submission 57737) | Wetland microbial communities from San Francisco Bay, California, USA, that impact long-term carbon sequestration - China_Galinas_PWA_D1 | ecosystem: Environmental > Aquatic > Marine >... | reverse complement strand
CGGCGCATGCGCTGGCATCAGACCGTGGCGGTGGTGCGCGTCGAGCTCGCCCGCCTGCTGCGCCACCGCCGCGCCCTCGGCGCCGTCGCCCTGGCCGCCCTGCCGGTGCTCACCATGGCCGCCTGGTGCATCGCCGCTCTCAAGGTGAGCGCCGTCGGCGGTACGCCGATCTCCGAGGTGGCCCGCATCTACGCCGAGATCTACCAGGGCTTCATGATGGCCATGGTGACTTTCTTCTCCTGCGTCATCATCTTCTCCAACCTGATCCGCCGCGAGCTGCGCGACCGCACGCTGCACTACCACTGTCTGTCGCCGGTGCCGCGGCAACTGCTGCTGGTCGGCAAGTACGCCGCCGGCGTGCTGGCGGGCTGGCTCATCCTCTGCACCTCGACGCTGCTCTCCTTCAGCTTCGCCTCCCTGCCGTATCTGAAGCGGGACCCGGCCGGCTTCCAGAGCCTCTTCTTCGACGGGCCGGGGTTCTCGCATCTGGCCGCCTACCTCGCCGTCACCGCCCTGGCGGTGGTGGGCTACGGCGCCGTCTTCCTGGTCTTCGGGCTGATCTTCAAGAACCCGGTGATCCCGGCGCTGCTCTTCTACGGTTGGGAGCTTGGCAGCTTCCTGCTGCCGCCGGCCTTGAAGAAGCTCTCCGTCGCCCATTACCTCCTCACCCTGCTGCCGGTACCGGCCGACGACGGCCCCTTCGCCATCCTCGCCACCGCCCCACCCCCCTGGCTCGCCGTCCCCGGTCTCTTGCTGCTCGCCGCGGTACTGGTGTCGATCTCGGCCTGGCGGATGCGGGGGTTGGAGGTGCTGTACGGGGAGGATTGAGGGGGATCGGGGAGGCGCGCCGTCGGCAAGGCGTAGAATGGCGCCATGAAGGTAGCGACAGGTAGGGTTGTGGCGGGCAAGGTGGAAGTGGAAGGCGAACCCCTCGACGAGGGGCAGGTGGTAACGGTGCTGGCCCTGGACGCCGATGCGACGTTCGAGCTCGGGGTCGCCGAAGAGGCCGCTCTGCTGGCTGCCATCGAAGAGGCGGAGCGCGGCGAGGTGGTCAGCGGCGACGAGGTGATCCGCCAGCTACGCCACGGTTGACGTGCTGCGCTCCATCGCCGTCACCCGTCGGGCCGAACGCGAGATCCGACAGGCCGCTTCCTGGTGGGTCGAAAACCGTCCGGCGGCGCCCGAGGCCTTTCGCCGTGACCTCGAAAGGGCCTTCACGTTGCTTAGCTCTCAGCCGGAGGTCGGTGCCCAGGCTCGCAACGTTCGGCTAGCCGGAGTGCGCCGCATCTTCTTGCATCGGGTCCGGTATCACCTCTACTACCGGGTGACCCCTGACGCCGTCGAGATTCTCGCCGTCTGGCATGCAAGCCGTGGAAGCGCCCCAGGGCTGTCCGAGCCCTGAGCGGGATGGCTCCTCAGACGCCGTCGTCGCCATAGCCCAGAATCTCATCTTCCTCTTTCTTGGTGAGGCGTCGGCCGAGCTCGCGGCTGGGGACGCGGCGCCAGATCTCCTCGCGTAGGAAGCGCAGGAGCCGGCGCCGCCGTTGGTCAGGGGACTCCGCGTTGGCTGTCCCGAGAATCTCTTCTGACTCGTCGTCTCTCATCTCACCCCTCCCCCCGGTAGCGCGCCTCCAGCTCCCGGATCGGCCCCGGGGTGCCGAGTACAGTGAGGCGGTCGCCGGGTTCGAGGACGGTGGAGCCGCGGGGGATGTGGATGCGGCCGTTGCGGCGTACCAGGGCGACGAGGACGCCTTCGGGGAGATCGAGCTCCGCCAGGGCGCGGCCGATGAGCTCGGCGGTGGCGTCGTGGGTCGACAGACGAAGCGACAGGAAGCGCTCGTCGCGGAGCAGGATCTCCTTCATCACCTGCTCGTTTTTCGCTTCCAGCCAGGCGAGCATGAAGTCGGAGTCGTCCACCCGCTCGGCGATCTGGGCCAGGATGCGCAGGTGCATCTTGGGGTCTTCCTCCGGGGAGACGAGAAAGAAGAAGGCGCGGATGTCGTCGCGCGAGCTGCCGCCGTGGACGTCGGTCACCACCACCTCGACGCCGTCCCGCGCCCGCACCATGGCGAGCACCGGCCGCTCGATGCCGAACAGACGCAGGTGGGGCAGCGAAACGCCGTGGGTGACCGGCGTCGCCCCCATGCGGTTGCCGTCCAGGAACCCCTCTTCGAGCTCGTCGGCGGTAGCCGGTAGGCCCGGCGCAAGGCGTTCGGAGACCCGGCGCGTGACCTCCTCCAGGCTCGGCGTGCCGTCGACGTCCAGGGCCACGGCGCCGGCCACCACGGCGTCGAAGGGGTCCTCCTCGCGCAGTCCCTTTTCCTTCAGGATGGAGCGCAGCTCGGGGTCGAGACCGGCGTCGGTGCGCTGGCCGAGGCGGGCGAAAAGATGAAACATCGCGCCGCCGCGCTCCACCCGGCGCCGTGCGTAGAAGGCGAACCACAGCCCGGAGACGGCGATCAAAGCAAAGGAGAAGAGCAGCGCCAGCGCCCCCATCTCGGCGATGAGCACGAAGGGGGCGACGATGCCGAAGATCTGCATCCAGGGGTAGAGGGGGGAACGGTAGCCCGGATCGTAGGAGTCGATGCGGCTCTCCCGCATCACGATCACCGCCAGGCAGACGAGGGCGAACATCAAGAGCTGGAAGGCGCTGGCCAGCTTGGCGATCTTCACCGCGTCGAGGCTGAGGAGGATGAGCACGATGACGGCGACGGTGACCAGCACCGCGTTGCGCGGCACCTTGTTGGCCCCCATGCGGCGCAGGAAACGGGGCATCAGTCGGTCGCGACCCATGGCCAGCGGGTAGCGCGACGCCGACAGGATGCCGGCGTTGGCCACCGACAGGAAAGCGAGCAGCGCCGCCACCGAAACCACCGCCATGCCCCAGCGACCGGTCAGGAGCCCCGCCGCCGTGGCCACCGGCGTGAGATCGCCGGCGAGGACGTCCGGCGGCACCACGGCGACCATGACCAGGGTGCCGAGGGCGTAGACCAGCACCGCGGTGCCGAGGGCCAGGAATACCCCCAGCGGCAGGTTGCGCTCCGGGTCGCGCACCTCCTCCGACAGGCTGGCGATGCTGGTGACGCCGATGTAGCTGATGTAGACGAAGCCCGCCGTCGACAGCACGGAGCCGAGGCCGGCGGCGAAGAAGTCCTCGAAGTGGGACGGCTCGAAGTGGGCCATGCCGTCGCCCACGAAGCCTGCCAGGATGACCAGCAGGCCGACGACCAGGAAGACCTGGAAGCGCCCGGACGTCTTGGCGCCCAGCAGGTTGAGACCGCCGATCACCAGCGCCAGGGTCACCGCCACGGGCGTGATGCGCAGGTCCGGCACGAAGAGGGAGACGTAGGCCCCCATGCCGACCAGGGCGAAGGCCACCTTGAGCATCAGGGCCACCCAGGTGCCGAGCCCCCCCACGGTGCCCACCGCCGGCCCCAGGCTGCGATCCAGGAAGTAGTAGACGCCCCCCGCCCGCGGCATGGCGGTGGCCAGCTCGACGATGGAGAACATGGCCGGGATGAGCGGCAGGGTGGCGATGAGGTAGGAGAGCACCAGGGCGGGTCCGGCCATCTGGGCGGCGAGACCGGGGAGCAGGAAGAAACCCGCCGAGAGGGTGGTACCGGTGGCGATGACGTAGACGTCCAGCAGGCCCAGCTCCTTTTTCAGGCGCCGGCGGCGAGACAGGGACAGAGACAGGCGGGGGCGTGGCGTGGACGGTTCCATTGGGGGCCGCAGAGTACCATCCGGAGCGTTTGAGCAAAGGGACCGTCAGCGGGGGGAGCTTGACAGACTGCGCGAGAGGTGTTAAAAAATTAGCATCACGCTACTGAGGTAACAGGCCGCGAGGCCGCGACGACTCTCATCCCATGCCTTCAATGGACCGTCCGACAGCCACGGATCGCCAACCAACCCCCGCAAAGCACGTAGAAAGGACCGGACGAGCCCCGATGCCAAAGACAGAGCTGGAAGACCTCACCCGCCGCGAGCGGCAGATCATGGACGTGTTGTTGGAGATGGGAGAGGCGAGCGCCGAAGAGGTGCGCTCGCGACTGCCCGGCGCGCCGAGCAACTCGGCGGTGCGCACCCTGCTCGGCAAGCTGGAGGAGAAGGGGCACGCCACCCACGGCGAGCGCGACTTGCGCTACGTCTACCGCCCCGCTTTCTCGCGCCGCGAGGCCCAGGAGTCGGCCCTGGCGCGGCTGGTACGGGTGTTCTTCGGCGGCTCGGCGGCACAGGCCGTCACCGGCCTGCTGGACCGTTCGGTGGAACGCCTCGGCGACGACGAGCTGGACCGCCTGGCCGCCGCCATCGACGAGGAGCGCCAGCGGAGGGCGGAGCGATGAGCGCCCTCGGCCCCGTCACCGACCTGCTGTCCGCCCTGCCTGCCGCCGGTGCTGGCGACGTGACCATTGCTGGCTTCCTCGTCGGCCTCGCCGTCAAGGCCACCGTGGTCCTCGCCGCCGGCGCGTTGCTCAGCACGCTGCTGGCCCGCGCCTCCGCCGCCGCCCGCCACCTGGTGTGGGTGCTCACCTTCGTCGCCCTCGCCGCCCTGCCCGTCGCCGCCGGTCTGCTGCCGGTCCTCGATCTGGCCTGGCTGCCCGCCGCCGCGCCGGCGGTGGACGCCGCCGACAACGGCGCCCGCGCCGCTAGCGCCGACCTCGGTGCGGCTGCGGATCCGGCCACGACTTCCGGCACCGACACCGTCGCTGCGCCTGCCGCCGCTGCCGACAACGCCGCCTCGCCGTCTCTGGCGGCCCGGTTGCGCGCCGCCACCGGCTCCGACGCAGGGCTCGCCGCCGCCGTCTACGCCCTCGGCGCCGTGCTGCTCCTCGCCTGGCTCGCCGCCGGCCTGGCCCTGGTGCGCCGCCTGACCCGCGGCGGCCGGTCCGCCGACGGCGATCCGGCGTGGGCGCTGCTGCTCGCTTCGCTGCGCCACCGTCTCGCCCTGCACCGCCCGGTCTCCCTGGTCGTCTCCGAGTCGGTGCGCGTGCCGATGACCTGGGGTGCCCGGCCGCCGGTGGTGCTGCTTCCCGACGCCGCCGAGCGGTGGTCCGACGCCCACCGCCGCGACGCCCTGCTCCACGAGCTGGCCCACGTGGCGCGCCGCGACTGGCCGATGCAGCTCCTGGCCCGCGTCGTGTGCGCCGTCTACTGGTTCCATCCCCTGGCCTGGTACGCCCTGTCGCGGTTGCGCCTGGAGGCGGAGCGCGCCGCCGACGACCGGGTGCTGGCCGCCGGCTCGCCGTCCTGCGACTACGCCCAGCGTCTCCTCGACCTGGCCCGCGCCAGCTCGCGGCTGCGCCCGCAGGCGGCGGTGGCCATGGCCGGCCGCAGCCAGCTGGCGCACCGCATCCGGGCGTTGCTCGACGCCGGCCGCCGCCGCACGCCGCTGGGCCGCGGCGCCGCCGTCGCCGTCGCCGCCTTCGTGCTGTTGCCGGCCCTGGCCCTGGCTCCGGTGCGCCTGACCGCGGCGCCGTGGGCCGGAGAGGACGCCGTCTCGGGCCTCGGCACGTCCATGGAGGCCGCCGATGCCGCCGCCGACGCCGAGTGGAGCAGCGACGCCGGGATGGGGGCCGATGCCGAGGACCATGCAGAGGTCGGTGGCGACTCGACGGCCGTCTGGCAGCGCTCCGACTCCGAGACCTGGCAGCGTAGGACGCCGCTGATGCGCGCCGCCGCCCGCGGCGACCGCGCCGAGGTGGACCGCCTGCTCGCCGCCGACGCCGACCCCAACGAGGCAGTGACCAGCCTCGGCACGCCGCTGATCGTCGCCGCCGACGCCGGTCACCGCGCCGTCGTCGAGCGCCTGCTGGCCGCCGGCGCCGATCCGAATCGTCACGAGACCGGCAACCGCCGTCCCGACGACCTGCCGCGCTCGCCCCTCGGCGCCGCGGCGCGCTCCGGCGACGCCGGCACCGTGCGCGCCCTGCTCGACGCCGGGGCAGCGGTGGACGGCACCCCGCGGGGCGACGCCACGCCGCTGATGATCGCCGCCGGGCACGCTCACCTGGAGGCGGTGGAGCTGCTGCTCGCCCGCGGCGCCGACGCCAACGCGGTGGTCAAGGGTGACGGCACGCCTCTCATCGAGGCGGCCCGCGGCGGCTCGGTGGAGATCGTCGACCGCCTGCTGGCCGCCGGCGCGGACGCCACCGTCGGCGTCGCCGCGGATGGCAACCCGCTGATCTGGGCTGCCGACGGCGGCAACCGCGAGATGGTGGACCACCTGCTCGCCGCCGGCGCCGACCCCGACGCCTGGGTGAGCGGCGACGAGAACGCCTTCTTCCACGCCGTCGCCAGCGGCGACGCGGAGACCGTGCGCCGGCTGCTCGATGCCGGCGCCGACCCCAACCAGACCTGGAGCGGCGACGGCAACCCGTTGATCGTCGCCAGCGCCGCCGGCCATCGCGAGATCGTCGACCTGCTGCTCGCCGCCGGCGCCCGCGCCGACGCCGGCGTCCACGGCGACGGCAACGCCCTCATCCAGGCCGCCGCCAATGGCGACGTGGGCACCCTGGACGCCCTCCTCGCCAGCGGCGCCGACCCCGACGCCGCGGTGCCGGGCGACGGCAACCCCTTGATCGCCGCCGCCGGCTCCGGCCACCTGGAGGCGGTGCGCCACCTGGTCGACGCCGGCGCCGACCTCGACCTCGTCGTGCCCGGGGACGAGAACGCCTTGATCCAGGCCGCCGGCGGCGGTCACCTGGACGTCGTCCGTTACCTGGTGGACGAAGGGGCGGACGTCAACGCCCGCGTCGTGGTGCGCAACTGGCGCGGCGGCACCGAGGTGCGCACGCCGCTGGCCATGGCGCGACGCGGCGGCCACGACGACGTGGTGCGCTACCTCGAGAGCCGCGGGGCCGTCGAGTGAGGGCTCCCTAGACCGGGGTCCGCCGCCCCGCGCCGCCGCTGCCGCCGTCCTTGGACGGCCACGCCACGTCCAACGTTTGAGTCAGCACACGCGCTCCCCCGGGCCGTCGCCCGGTGCGGGGGAGCCGCATCCCGATCCGGAAAAGGAGCCCCCATGCACCGGACGCCCGCCCCCGTGGCCGCCGTCTCCGAAAGCCACTGCCCGCAGCTCCGCCCCGCCTCTCGCCCCGCCTTTCGCCCCGCCCTTCGCCCCGCCCTTCGCCTCGCGTTTCTGGCCGCCGCCCTGTCGGTCGCCGCTCTCTTCGTCGCCGCCCCCCCGGCCGCCGCCGCGGGGTCCGCCACGGAAGCGCCCGCCACGCAAGCGCCCGCCACGGAAGCGCCCGCAACGCAAGCGCCCGCCACCGTTCCGGTGCAAGCCGCGACCTCCCCCATCGCCGTCGACGGTCTCCTCTCCGAGGCGGCGTGGGACGAGGCGCAGGTGATCCCTCTTTCCTGGGAGTGGTATCCGGGCGACAACGCCGAGCCGCCGGTGGCCACCGACTGCCTGGTGACCTTCGACGACGACAACCTCTACGTCGCCTTCCGCGCCAGCGACCCCGAGCCGGGGCGCATCCGCGCCCACCTTTCGGACCGCGACTCGGCCTTCCTGGACGATCTGGTGGGTTTCGTGGTCGACCCCTTCGCCGACCGCCGCCGCGGCTTCCGCTTCCAGGTCAACCCCCTCGGCGTGCAGATGGACGCCCAGGTGAGCGACGTCGACGACGACACCGACTGGACCTGGGACGCCATCTGGGACGCCGCCGGCCGCCTGACCGCCGACGGCTACACGGTGGAGATGGCCGTGCCCTGGAAGCAGCTCCGCTTCCCCCGCGCCGACGTCGCCGGCGGTGACCGCGCGACGGACGCCGGCGCCCCGCCACCTGGAACCTGGGGTTTTCTGGCGCTGCGCGACTACCCGCGCTCGGTGAGCCACGAGCTGCGCTCGGCGGTCCAGGATCGCGACCGCGACTGCTTCGTTTGTCAGTTCGGCAGCGTCTCCGGCTTCACCGGTCTCACCCCCGGTCTCGACCTCGAGGTCATCCCCACCGTCACCGCCTCGCGCTCCGACGTCCGCGACCCGTTCCCCGAGGGCGACCTGACGAGCGGCGGCGAGGACACCGAGGCCGGGCTCACGGCGCGCTGGGGCGTCACCCCGTCGGTGACCGTGAGCGGTACCGTCAACCCGGACTTCTCGCAGGTCGAGGCGGACGCCGCGGTGCTCGACGTCAACGAGCGCTTCGCCATCTACTATCCCGAGAAGCGCCCCTTCTTCCTCGAAGGCGCGGACCTCTTCTCGACCCTGCTGCCGGCGGTCTTCACACGCACCGTGGCCGACCCCGCCTGGGGCGTGAAGCTCACCGGCACCGAGGGACGCCACTCCTTCGGCGCCCTGCTGGCGCGGGACGACGTCACCAACCTGATCTTCCCCGGCTACGAGGGGTCGCGCTCCACCTCCCTCGGCGTCGAGACCACGGACGCCGTCTTCCGCTACCGCCGCGACGTCGGCCGCCGCTCCACCCTCGGTCTGCTCTACACCGGCCGCGACGGCGGCGGCTACGGCAATGACGTCTACGGCGTCGACGGCGCCCTGCGTCTCGGCGACTCCGACACCGTGCGCTTCCAGGTCCTCGGCTCCCGCACCGAGTACCCGGGGGAGGTGGCGGCGGACTTCGGCCAGCCCGCCGGCTCCTTCGACGACCTGGCCTGGCGGTTGCGCTACAACCACGGCGAGCGCGACTGGTCCTGGTTCGGCTACTACGACGACCTGGGCGAGGACTTCCGCGCCGACTCGGGCTTCCTCACCCGCGTCGACCTGCGCCAGGCGCGCGCCGGGGTGAGCCGCCTCGTCTGGGGCGAGGAGGGGGACGGGTTCAGCCGTCTCGTCTACACCGCCAACTTCGACGCCACCGAGGACCAGTCGGGGGAGATCCGCGAGTGGGGGGCGGACCTCGGCGTCGACTACGAGGGGCCGTGGCAAAGCGGCATCTCCCTCTTCTACGCCCCCAACGGCGAGCACTTCGACGGCGTCGACTACCGAAACGACCGCTACAGCGTCGGTTTCGAGGTGCAGCCGACCGGCGACCTGGCGGCGGACCTGTTCGTCAACTGGGGCGAGACCATCGACTTCGCCAACTCGCGCCAGGCCCACTTCGTGACCGTCAACCCCGCCGTCGGCTTCAACCTGGGGCGCCACGTCGAAGGCTCCGTCGAGCACGTGTGGGAGCGCACCGGCGTCGACGCCGGCGAGCTCTACGAGGCCAACGTCAGCGAGCTCAAGCTCTACTACCACTTCGACCGCCGCACCTTCCTGCGCGCCCTGGTACAGCGCCAGGCGATCGACTTCAACCCCGCCGTCTACGAGGACGAGGTCGACCCCGAGGCCCGCGAGATCTTCCTGCAGCTCCTCTTCTCCTACAAGCTCAACCCGCAGACCGTGATCCTAGCCGGCTACTCCGACGACCGCCTGGGCGACTCGCAGACCGACCTCACGCAGGCGGGGCGGACGTTTTTCCTCAAGGTGGGGTACGCGTTTCTGTTCTGAGCCGGGAGACCCCGAGACCGGGTCAGTCTTCCCCGACCTCGGCTGCGAGGCGGCCGAGGTCGCACTCCAGGCGGCGGCAGGCTTCGGCGTCCGGGAGGTCGCGGGCGATGGGGGTGGGGTGGCCGGCGGCGACGTGGACCTTGGCGAAGGGTTTGGGGATCTGCAAGCGGTCCCAGGACTTGAGCTGCCAGACGCGGTCGGCGTGCCAGGAGAAGGGGAAGATGGGGATGCGGGCGACGCGGGCGATGGTGGCGGTGCCCGGTTTGGCCTCGTGGCGCGGGCCCTTGGGACCGTCCGGCACCATGGCGACGGCGGCGCCGCTCCTCACTTCACGGAGCACTTGGCGCAGCCCCTGGGCGCCGCCGCGGGTGCTCGAGCCGCGGGCGATGCGCGAGCCCAGCCCGCCGGCCACCAGGGCGGCCAGCTCGCCGTCCCGCGACGCCGAGGTGAGGGTGACGATGGGGTGCCCGCGTCGCAGGTAGCGGGCGGTGAGGAACAGGGCGCAGACCACCGCCCGATCGTGCCAGAAGGCGAACACGACCGGCCGCCAGTCGCGAGCCAGCTCCTCCACCCGCTCCTCCCCCTCCACCACCTTCCAGCGCCAGGTGAGCGACAGCAGGCGGATCGCCGTCAGCAGCACCCAGGCGCCCAGCTTCGCCAACCACCGGTCCCGCCACCCGAGCGCCTTCCTCGCGGCTCTCTCCCGGCTCTCGTCCGGACGCTCCACCGGCATCGCCGGCTCCGGTGCCTGGGCGGCGCAGCGTTTCGGATCGTCGTCGCTCATCGTCCAGTCTCGTGCCTCAAGCCAAGAGATCAGCAAGGGGTGACGGCCGCCCTGCCCTCCGGTGCATCCTGCCGCGAAGCGCCCCAGGTGCCAAGCGTCCCAAACGGATCAGCAAAGGGTGAAGTCTTCTTTCCTCCCCCTCCACCGAGCCGCGGAGCGGCGGCCCCGTCCCGGAGCACACCCTCCGCCGGTTCTGCCCGCCGGGGTCCTTCGGGGGCCTCTGTCGTCCAGCGGGGGGCGGGGGTGGCCGGGACGGGAACCTCGGAGGCGGCGCTCAACGGGGCGGG
>Ga0055445_10000163_pt1 | contig 10612 bp, 6 predicted proteins | sample China_Galinas_PW_FD_57737 | JGI IMG/M metagenome (GOLD analysis project Ga0055445, IMG submission 57737) | Wetland microbial communities from San Francisco Bay, California, USA, that impact long-term carbon sequestration - China_Galinas_PWA_D1 | ecosystem: Environmental > Aquatic > Marine >... | reverse complement strand
GGGCGTCGCGCGGTCCCAGGGGCTGCAGCATGCCCATGTCCTGGGAGCGGTGGCGGCTGCGCGACGCCATGGCGATCTGGAACACGGAGCGACCGCTCACCGGGTCGAGCACCGCCGCCGACTCGGTGACGGTGGTCTCCTCGCGGCCACGCCACCAGGTGTTGCGGTAGAAGGCCTCGGGGCTCCACGCCGGCAGACCCTCGGCGGTGAGCTCGGGAAACGCCGCCGGGTCGGCCGCCGCCGCGTAGGCCTCCCCGGCCACCAGTCCCGCCGCCTGGTGCTGGCCGTGGCCGGCCCGCGGGTCCGGCGGGAAGACGGAGACCACCACCTGCGGCCGGAAGCGGCGCAGCACGCGCACCGCGTCCTCCATCAGCACCGCTTTCGGCCAGCGTTCCAAGGTCTCCTCCAGCGAGCGCGTGTAGCCGAAGTCGTAGGCGCGGGTGAAGAACTGGCGGGCGCCGTCGACGTGGCGCGCGGCGAGCAGCTCGCGGCTGCGCAAGAGACCGAGGCCGGGGCCGAGCTCGGGACCGATCAGGTTCTGGCCGCCGTCGCCGCGGGACAGCGACAGGTAGGCCGCCTCGCCGCCGAGACCGCGGGCCACCAGGGCGAGCAGCGTCGTGTCCTCGTCGTCCGGGTGGGCGCCGATGACCAGCACCCGGCGGTGGCCGGAGAGCTTGGCCAACGCCCGGTCCACCACCGCCACGCCGCCGGTGGACGGCGGCTCCAGGGGATCGCGGAAGCCGTCCAGCACGCCGCTGGCGGCGGCGCCGCCGGCAAGCAGGCAGGCGAGGGTGAGGACGGCGGCGGCACGGATCGTGCTCGCTTGGATACGGGTGGTGGACGACGTGACGATTCGACGCATGGCAGGCTCGGCTCGGTAGCTGGAAGAAGGGGGCTGGGACGGAAGAACGCAGCTTAGCAGGCATGGTGAAACTCCCCAAAAACACGTTAATCTGGACACTCCCATGGCCGATACTCAGATCCTCACCGTAGAAAAACCCGTCGACCAGCAGGTCCTCGACGCCTTCCGGCGCTGGGGCTTCCTCGAAGCCCGGCTCGACCCCCTCGAACGCCACTCGCCGCGGCGCCACCCGGCCCTCGCCCTCGACCCCGAGGAGTTCGGCGACGGCGCCACCCTCGGCCGCCGCTGGTACTGCGGCACCGTCGGCGTGGAGTTCATGCACATCCCCGATCCGGCGCGCCGGCGCTGGATCGAGGAGCGCCTGGAGACGGAGCCGCCGGCGGTGGACCAGGAGGGGGTGTTCGAGCGCCTGCTCGAGGCGGAGACCTTCGAGCAGACGCTGCAGAGCCGCTACCTGGGCACCAAGCGCTTCTCCATCGAGGGGGTGACCGCCTTGATCCCGCTGCTCGAGTCCATGCTCGACGTCTGCGGCGAGGAGGAGGCGCAGCAGGTGGTGCTGGCGATGAGCCACCGCGGCCGTCTCAACGTCATGGCCCACGTGGTGGGGGTGCCCATCTCCTACCTCTTCGCCGGCTTCGAGGACGTCGATCCGCGCAGCGTGCTGGGCGGCGGCGACGTCAAGTACCACCTGGGCGCGACGGGGAAGTTCGAGACCGAGAACGGCCGCACCTTGAGCATGCACCTGGTCTCCAACCCGAGCCACCTGGAAGCGGTCAACCCGGTGGCGGTGGGCCGCGTGCGGGCCAAGCAGGAGCGCCTGCGGCACGGCGGCGGGGAAAAGCCGGAGCGCGCCGTTCTGCCGATCCTGCTGCACGGCGACGCCGCCTTCGCCGGCCAGGGCATCAACGCCGAGACCCTCAACCTGGCGTCGCTGGCCGGCTTCGACGTCGGCGGCACGGTGCACGTGGTGGTCAACAACCAGATCGGCTTCACCACCGAGCCGGACGCCTACCGCTCCGGCGACTTCGCCACCGACGTCGCCCACCGCCTGCCGGTGCCCATCTTCCACGTCAACGGCGAGGACCTGGACGCCGTGGTGCGGGTGGCGGAGCTGGCCATCGAGTACCGCTACCGCTTCGGCGACGACGTGGTGGTGGACCTGGTGGGCTACCGCCGCCACGGCCACTCCGAGATCGACGATCCCACCATCACCCAGCCGCTGCTCTACAAGCTCATCGCCGAGCACCCGCCGCTGGCGGAGATCTACGGCGGCCGCATCGGCAAGGACGCCGACGCCATCGAGGAACGGCGCCAGGCGATCAAGCAACGGCTCGACGAGGCGCAACGCGAAGGCGCGGCGATGGAGAAGAAGCCGCGCCTGGCTACCCTGCCCGACTACTGGGACGACTTCTACGGCGGCCACTGCGAGCCGGCGGACGACCCGCGGACCGGCGTCGAGGCCGAGACGCTGGCCGAGGTCGGCGAGGCCCTGGCCGCCGTGCCCGACGACTTCCACCTCCACCCCAAGATCGAAAAGCTCCTCGAGCAGCGCCGCGAGATGGCCGGCGGCTCGCGGCCGGTGGATTACGGCTTCGCCGAGGCGCTGGCCTTCGGCACCCTGCTGGCCGAAGGCGTGCCGGTGCGCATGAGCGGCCAGGACAGCCGCCGCGGCACCTTCAACCACCGCCACGCCGTGCTCATCGACGTCGAGGACGAGCACGAGCACGTGCCGCTGGCCGCCCTGGCCGACGACGGCGTCTTCTTCGAGATCTACGACTCCATGCTCTCGGAGGCGGCGGTGATGGGCTTCGAGTACGGCTTCTCCCGCGACTACCCCGAGAGCCTGGTGCTTTGGGAAGCCCAGTTCGGCGACTTCGTCAACGGCGCCCAGATCATCCTCGACCAGTTCGTGACCGCCGGCGAGGACAAGTGGGGCCTGCTTTCCGGCCTCACCCTGCTGCTGCCCCACGCCTTCGAAGGGCAGGGACCGGAGCACTCCAGCGCCCGCATGGAGCGCTTCCTGCAGCTCGCTGCAGAGGACAACGTGCAGGTGTGCCAGCCGTCCACCGCCGGTCAGTACTTCCACCTGCTGCGCCGCCAGGCGAAGCGGCGCTGGCGCAAACCGCTGGTGGTCTTCACGCCCAAGGGCATGCTGCGCCACAAGGCGTCGGCCTCCGAGCTGGCGACGCTCTCCGAGCCCCGCTTCCGCCCGCTGGTCGGCGACCCGAACGTCGCCGGCGCCGAGCGCGTGCTGCTGTGCAGCGGCAAGATCGGCCACGAGCTGATCGCCGAGCGGGCGAAGCGCAAGGACGAGCGCACGGCGATCGTCTTCCTCGACCAGCTCTACCCCTTCCCGGAGGACGAGGTGGAGGCGGAGCTGGCGCGCCACCCGCAGGCGCAGCACCTGGTGTGGGTGCAGGAGGAGCCGGCCAACATGGGGCCGCTGTTCTTCGTCGTGCCGCGTCTCGAACGGCTGCTGGGGGCCCGCGGCGGCCGCCGTCTGCGCACCGTCAAGCGCTCGGAGAGCGCCAGCCCCGCCACCGGCTCCGCCAAGGCCCACCAGCTGGAGCAGAAAACGCTGCTCACGTTGGCCTTCGAGCTGCGCTAACAGCCTGGCCGGCTACCGCCGGTCAGCGCCGGGAGACGGTTTCAGCGCCAGCTGCAGTCTCAGCGCCAGCTGACGGTGAGCTCCATCCTCGCCAGGCGCTGGCGCAGGCCGTTCTCCGACACCTCCAGGCGGTCGACCATGGCACCCAGGTCGCCGGCGCAGTCGCGGTGGGCGGCCTCGATCTCTTCGTCGGCGAGGTCGGCCACCTTGCGTACCCGGTCGCTCTTCTCGATGAGCCCGTAGAGGGACGGACGCGAAACGCCGAGGGCCTGCGCCGCCGGCTTGACCTGCCAGCGGTGGGCGCGTAGCGCCGCCACCAGCTCGTCCTCGCTCACCTCGGAGGGGGGACGGTAGTCGTGGGCCGTGTCCTCGCCCGCCGCCACGGCCGCCACCGGCAACGGTGGGCGCCCGGCGCCCGCGTCCCGGCTCTGTTCCCGGATCTGCTCCCCGGTCCGCCCGCCGGCGCCCCGCGCCTCCGCCTCGCGCAGCAGCCGCTCGACCTGCGGCGTCACCCGCGCGTGGTCGGCGTTGCGGCCGGCGAGGGCGAGCTGGCGGGCGACGTTCTGCAGCTGCCGCACGTTGCCGGGCCAGCGGTGGCAGGCCAGACGGGCGACGATGGAGGCCGGCATCCACGGCTGGTCCGCCGGGTCGCCGAGGGTCAGCCGGTGCGCCTCGCCGGCGGCGTCCAGCTCCTGGTGCAGGAAGTGGAAGAACAGGCGGCCGAAGTCGTCGCGCCGCCGGCGTAGCGGCGGCAGCAGGATCTCGTAGCCCGCCAGACGGTGCAGCAACGGCGCCCGGAAGTCACCCTCGACGCTGGCCGACTCGAGGTCCAGGTCGGTGGCGGCGAGCAGCCGCACGTCCACCGTCTGCGCCGTCTGCGAGCCGACGCGCTGGATCTCGCCGCTCTCCAGCACGCGCAGCAGGGCGGCCTGCACCTCGGCCGGGGCGTCCCCCACCTCGTCGAGGAAGAGGGTGCCGCCGTCGGCGCGCTGGAAGAAGCCGGCCTGGGGGTGCACCGAGCCGGTGAAGGCGCCCTTGACGGCGCCGAACAGCTCGCTGGCGGCCAGCGACGCCGGCACCGCCGCCATGTTGACGCAGAGCATCTCCCGCTCGCGGCGCCGGCTGCGGCGGTGGATGGCCCGCGCCACCAGCTCCTTGCCGGTGCCGGTCTCGCCGCGCAGCAGCACCGGTACGTCGAGGTCGGCGACGCGGCGGATCTCGCGCCGCACCTGCACCATCTCGTCGCTCCCTCCCACCAGGCCGTCGCCGTCCCTCACCCGGACCGGCTGCGCCGCCCGCGTATGGAGCAGCAGCACCACCCTCTGGGCGAGGTTGAGCACCACGCCGCGCTCCACCTCGGCGGCGGTGAAGTCGCGGCGCCCTTCCACCGCTCGCCCCCACGCCTCCACCGGCGTCGGCGTGCCCTCCGTCACCAGGCGCACGGCGCCGCCGCCGAGACCGGCGAGGAGCAGCGGCGAGCGGCTCAGGTAGGGGTCCGAGAGAGGGCGGGCGACGCCCCCCTCCGGCGTCGCCAGATCGAGATCCACCCTGGACAGCCGGCAGACGCCGCCGGCGGCCAGCTCCGGCAGCAACCGGCCCTCTCCCACCCGCCGCCAATCCGGATGGCAAAGCAGGGTGAGGGCCGGCACCCGGGCGCGGGCGCGCTGGCGGCGCTCGCGGACGGAGCTCACCGCCGACATCTCCATGGTGCGACTCACCGCGTCGCCGTCGCTGCCCTTCGTCTGCACCATGTCGACCCTCCCGCCCCCCCGCTCTCGTCATCTCAGATCCGATTCCGGTGCCGCCGGGGTAAACGACGTCGGGATGAGCTATGCCCCGCCGGCTGCCTTCAAGAGTCCCCTTCTACCTGGAAGTGACGCTGAGGCTCAAAACCTTTCACGCAAAAAAAAGACCCGGCGGGCCGGGGAGGCCCACCGGGTTCGGGGTTTTCGGCGCGCGACGGTCGCCGCGCGCCGGTTGGAGGATCGATCAGTTGAGCGGGCAACCGAGGTTGTTGTCGCCGTCGAGGGCCGCGGCCAGGGACAGCATCGTGTCGCGGTCGCCGCTGGCCAGGGCGGCGTCGACGTCGGCGATCACCGAGGCCGCGCTGCGCGGATACCCCACGCCGCCGTGGGACGAGTTGAGCAGCGCGGCGACGGCGGCGCGCAGCAGGTTGCGGGCGCCGCCGTCGACCCCGGAGCCGCCGTGGAAGGCGAGGGCATCGAGCAGCGACGCGTCACCGATCCCCGGGTAGGCGACGGCGGCGGCGAACACGCTGCCGACGGACTGGCCCGGCGCGTAGCCGGTGGGCGGCCACGAGTCGGTGTGGTTCTTCCAGTAGCCCGGCGTGCAGCCCTGGTCGCCCGTCTCTTCGTGCTCGGCGCTGTAGCCGGCGTCGTCGAAGGCGACCGCGTTGTGCTGGCACTCCGGCGCGCCGCCGGTGTGGCCAGCGGCGCTGGCGGTGTTGTCGTGGTCGCCCTCCTGCGCTGTGCTCTGCGCCGTGCAGGTCATGGAGCCGCCGGCGGCGAGCTCGTTGCCGGGACAGGTGATGACCAACCCCAAGCTGTCGCTCACCGTCAGGTCGTAGAGGGTGCGGTTGCCGGTGTTGGTGACCTCGTAGGTCCACGTCACCGGAGCCCCCACCTCTACCGTGGCGTCGTCGGAGCCGTTGGCCAGGGTCTCCAGATCGAGACTCGCCACCACGCCCTCGTCGCAGCCCTCCTCCGTGTCCGGCACGTAGTGGCTCGGATCGGTGTCGATGGCCGCCGCGTCGCAATGGCTGAGGGCGGTGACGATGCCGAGGTTCTGGTACGGCTGATCGCCGGCCATGCCCTGCGCCGTGCAGGTCATGGACTCCCCGGGTTCGAGGGCGTCCTTGGGGCAGCTCACGGTGAGGGCGTCGTCGTCGTCGTCCACCTGCACGTCGTGGAGCGGCGTGGCGCCGTCGTTGGTGACCACGTAGGTCCAGGTCACGACGTCTCCGGTGGCGAGGCTCACGGCGTCGTTCCAGGAGTCGGCGTCTTCGCCGTCCGTGGCCTTTTCGACGTCGACGGAGGGCGCCTCCTCGACGCAGCCGCAGTCGTAGACGGCCGTGTCGGCGTCCGCCGCCTCGACGTCGCAGGCGTCCTTGCCGCGGGCGTGACCGGTGACCGAGTGGCCGCCAGGCTGCGCCTCGGTGTGGACGGTGCAGGTCATGGACTCGCCCTGGGCCAGCGCGCTCTTCGGGCAGGCCACCGGGTTGGACTCGTCGTCGAGAACCACCACGTCGTGGAGGTCGGCCTGGCCGACGTTGCGCACCACGTAGTCGTAGCGCACCGGGTCGCCCACCTTGATCTGCGGCCCCGGTTGCTGGTCGGCGTCCTTGCCGTTGACCAGCAGCTCGAGGTCGAGGGCGGCGCCCTGGTCGCCGAAGTAGTGGCTGAGGTCGCTGTCCGCCACCTGGCCGCCGTCCGGCAGCTCGCCGGCGGCGGTACCGCGGTTCACGTACTGGCAGGCCGCGGCGACGCCGTGGGCGGTGCAGGTCATGGACTCACCCGGCTCCAGGGCGGTCTTCGGACAGCTCACGGTGAGGCTGTCGTCGTCGTCGCTGACCGCGACGTCGGTGACGACCACGTCGCCGAGGTTGGTGACCACGTACTCCCAGGTCACCTCGCTGCCCACCGCCAGGGAGATGCCCGGTAGCGTGCCGGCGTCGGCGCCGTTGGTGGTCTTGCGGATGCGCAAGCCCGGCTTCTTCTCTTCCTCGAGACGCAGACAGACGGTGGTCAGGCCGACGCTGTAGCGCTGGTCGGCCGCGTAGCGCACGGCAATGAAAGAGTCCTCGCTGGTGACGACGTCGAGCCAGCCGAAGCTCTCGCCGAGGGCCAGGTCGGAGACCTTCACCACCTGCACCGGCAGCGTGCCGACGGCGCGGTCGCCGAGGAAGATCCCCGGCTCCTCCCAGGCGCTGGCGTCCACCACCACCGGCGTCTCGTCGCTCAGGTAGGGGCCGCTGGTGGGGGTGAGCTGGCGCGACGTCCAGATGATCAGCTCGGTGCCGCTGTCGAAGCCACCGCCCTCCAGGAAGCGCAGGGCGTGGCGCCGGCACAGACCGCTGCCGCAGGGGTCGGCGGGATCGATGTTGATCAGCCGCTCGCCCTGCGCCGAGTCCTGGGTCGGATCGACCACGAAGTAGTCGCCGAACAGGACGTCGCTGCGCGGCGAGCCCTGGACGCGGACGGTCGCGTAACCCACCGCCAGCCGCGGCTGGATCTCGGTCGAGTAGTAGAGACCGTCCTGGGGCGACTCCTGTCCGCACAGGGCGGCCTGCACGTGGGCCAGCTCGAGACCGTCGAGCTGGACGCCGCCGGGCAGGTTACCGAGCAGCAGCCAGTCGCGCAGGTTCACCGACTGCGCCTTGTGGGGACCCAGGGTGAACGGCACCTGGAGGATCTCGGTGCCCCAGTTGGAGTGCACGGAGACGAGGACCGGGACCTCCCGGTCCGAGGAGTTGACGACGGCGAAGAGAGTGGTGACGCCGGGGCCTTCCATCTGCACCTCGAAGTAGGGCAGCAGCAGGTCCGACGTCGGTGCAGGCGCGGCGCTCGCCGACGTGGCGAGCCAAAGGCCGAGGGCGGCGCTCAGCACGAGGGCGGCCCACCGGGGGCGGTTGTAGATCAGTTCGCGACAGGTGTTCATGGGGCGGCTCCCTTCGTCTCTGGATCGGATGAGATGTCCTTGCGCCGCTGCTACAGCGCAAGCCCGATGCCAGCCACGAAGGGATAGCTAAACCACTGAAAGTAAGTGACTTACAAGACTCATCGCGGACTCTCGATGAGTTCTCGGGAGGGGTGTCAGGGGGGGTGTCGGAGGGTGTAGCCGGTGTCAGGGGGTGTCAGCGCCCGGCCACCGGCGGGCCGTCACTCGGTCAGGTAGGCGTAGAGGTTCACCGCCACGCTGCGGTCGGAGGTGTTGTAGAGGTAGACGCGGTAGCGGGGGAAGGCGATCTGTACGCGGGGCTGGTCCGACTCCACCCAGCGGGCCGTCGGCGCCACCTCGGCGGAGACCTTCAGCGGGAAGAGGATGCGGCCCTGCTCGAAGGCGCGGCTCACCGGCTCGACGGCGGGCACCAGCAGGGCGCCCACCTCGCCGGCGCCGCCGCGTCCGCGCACCTCGCCGGTCAGCGAGAGGACGGCGTGGCCCCAGCCCTCGGTGTCCAGGCTGCCGGCCTCGACGAGTTGCGACGGGTCGTCCGGCGACGCCGGCACGGCGACCACCTCCGGCAGCGTCACCAGGGTGGACGACGGCACCGGCGCCGTCACCTCCACCCGCCCGGTCACCTTCTGCACGGCGGGGAAGTTCTCCACCCGCACCACCTGCGCCTCGTCGTGCTGCGCCCGCACCTCGTCGCTGGGCAGCAGCAGCAGGGTGAGGGACAGCAACAGCGCCAGGATCACCGCGTAGATCGCCTTGTGCCACATGGGTCTCGAGTCCTCCTGCCGTGGATGCTATCCCGTTCTACGAGCAGCGAAGCGGCGGCGTCCAGGGTGTGAGTTGGCGCGCCGGGAGAGGCGGCTCAGCCGGCGCAGCCGACGGCGACGGACAGAGCACGGCAGACCTCCCCCATCTTGACGCCATCCAGACTGCCGACGAAGCGGTGCAGCCGCCGGCGCTCGACCGTCTGGACGTGATCGAGATTGACCGCCGACTCGCCGCGCAACCCCTCGTCGATCCCCACCCGGACCTCGCTCGGGGCGCCACGGATCGCCGAGGTGATGGGCGCCACCATCACGGTGTGCAGCATCGGGATGACTTCCTGCCGGGTGAGCACGAGGACCGGCCGCTGTTTGTCCGGCGCCTTGAATGTATAGAGCCAGATCTCGCCTCGGTTCACGTCTCGGGCCATGCGCCCTCGTCCTCCCAGCCGGCAAAGTCTTCACCCAGGCCAGGTTCGCCGGCATAGGCACGGCGGTACGCCTGTCGGATCTCCTCCCGCCGCGCCCGCCGCAGGTAGTCCGCAGCCGCCCGCCGCAACACCGCCGACCGCCCGTCGCGGCGCACCTCGTCGCTGGCGTCCAGCCGCGCCAGCAAAGCTTCGTCGAAGGTCACCTGTACAGCTTTCATGTGGGTATCTTATGTGGACTCGGTTCCGAGGGCAACTCGGGCCTGCCGGTTTCTTCCGACCTCCACCCCGGCCGCGGTCCCGGATTCGTAGACCGCTTGCTGGGCTCGATGGCCGAGGAGACACTGCAACAGCCACCCGGCCCGCGTCCTCGCCACCGCGGAAGGCTACCCCGAAGTGGGACTCACGGAGGTGGCTGGAAGCCGCCTGCCGCACGTCCTATTCCGTCCTAACTTGGCCCCTCATCGAATCGGCGACGACGTCCTTCAACTTCGGCAATCTCGGCATCCAGTTTTGCATCCTCAAGATCGGCCTGCCGGTCGATTCGCTCGCGGGTTCGCTTTGCCCACGCAACGCGACGCTCACGCTCATAGCCAGCCTCGCTGCCGGCCGTCGTTGTCCCGTGCTCAAACTGATGTGGGTCATAATTCTTGTTGCGCAGTACCCGATCAGTTACAGCTAGCCGTCGCAGCCGAATGCGTTTCTTGTCGGGATTAGGTTCCCCAAGGATCTCCCTTACCGCTTCCTCGAGCTTTTCGATGGCGACCTGACTGTAAACCCCGGTATCGAGGATTCCTTTGCGAATCTCATCTTCCACGTAATGCACGCGCATTATGTTGATCAGCGTCACGCTCCGATAACTCACAGCACCGAGGACGGCTCCGAGGAAGGCCGCCGCCACAATCTCGACTGCCCTAGACGCACCCTCGCGAAGGTACATCAGGGAGATGTAGACGAGCGTCGGGCCCAGCAAAACCACGGCACTCCGCACGAGAAGCCCCATGAATGGAACCCCCGAGTCACCGCGCGGGAGCGTGATGTCGATGACACGCATTACGTGAAGGATCATCTTCGGCGAGAGCGCAAAGAGAAGCCACAACGTGAGACCGACTGCCAAGCACGCGAGACCCCAGGGGTGTATTGCGTCGAGGAGCTTCCAGACACCGGAAGACCACGCCACCAACGATAGGGTGGAGCCGGCGATCAGCACCACGGTCCACGGGGACAGGAGCCAATTGCGGGGGACGTTGATGCTGATGCC
>Ga0055445_10000162_pt1 | contig 10613 bp, 8 predicted proteins | sample China_Galinas_PW_FD_57737 | JGI IMG/M metagenome (GOLD analysis project Ga0055445, IMG submission 57737) | Wetland microbial communities from San Francisco Bay, California, USA, that impact long-term carbon sequestration - China_Galinas_PWA_D1 | ecosystem: Environmental > Aquatic > Marine >... | reverse complement strand
AACATGATCGTGCCCGGCCTGGTGGCGGTGATCATGATGATCATCGCCGCCATGCTCACCTCCCTGACCATCAGCCGGGAGTGGGAGCGCGGCACCATGGAACAGCTCGCCGCGACGCCGGTGAGCCGCCTCGAAGTGGTGCTCGGCAAGCTGCTGCCCTACCTGGTGATCGGTCTCCTCGACGTGGTCACCAGCACGCTGCTCGGCGTCTGGCTGTTCGGCGTGCCGTTGCGCGGCAACCCGGCGCTGCTCATGGTGCTTTCGTTCTTCTTCCTCCTCGGCGCCCTCGGGCTGGGCATGTTCATCTCCGCCGTGGCGCGCTCGCAGCTGCTCGCCACCCAGGCCGCCATGGTGGCCACCTTCCTGCCCGCCTTCCTGCTCTCCGGCTTCATGTTCGCCATCTCGGTGATGCCGCCGGCCCTGCGCGCCGTCACCTACCTCATCCCGGCGCGCTACTTCCTGGTGGTGACGCGGGGCATCTTCCTCAAAGGGGTCGGCATCGAGGTGCTGCGGGTGCAGGGCGGGTTGATGGTGCTCTTCGCCGCCGTCGGTCTCGGTCTGGCGGTGAAGGTGTTCCGCAAGGAGCTGGCATGAGACGCCGGACGGCGGGCAACGGGCTGGCACGCCGCTTCGAGCGGGTGGCGGTGATGGTGCGCAAGGAGCTGCTGCAGGTGGTCCGCGATCCGCGCCTGTGGCGCCTCATCCTGGTGGCGCCGATGATCCAGCTCATGGTCTTCGGCTACGCCGTCTCCACCGACGTGCGCCACACCGCCACCTTCGTCGTCGACCACGACCACAGCCAGCGCTCCCGCGACCTGCTGGACGCCTTCACCGCCTCCGGCTACTTCGACGTCGTGGCGCGCTCGGAGCGGCCGGCGGACGCCGTCGCCGCCCTCGACCACGGCGACGCGGTGGTGGCGCTGGAGGTCCCGGTGGGTTTCGCGGCGGACCTCGAAAGCGGCCGCGGAGCCGTCGTCCAGGTGCTGGTGGACGGCACCAACTCCAACATCGCCAACGTCGCCCTGGGCTACGCCGAGCGCATCGTGCAGAGCTACGGCGCCGAGGTGGCCCTGGGGGGAACCGGGGCCGGTGCCAGCGGCGGCGCTGCCGGGCGGCTCGGCGGCCTCGACGTGCGCGAGCGCGCCTGGTACAACCCGGACCTGGCCAGCCGCAACTACAACGTGCCCGCCGTGGTCGGCACCCTGATGCTCCTCATCTGCCTGCTGCTCACCGCCCTGGCGGTGGTGCGGGAGCGCGAGATCGGCACCCTGGAGCAGCTCATGGTGAGCCCGCTCAAACCGCTGGAGATGGTCGCCGGCAAGGCGTTGCCCTTCGCCCTCATCGGTCTCGTCGATCTCACCCTGGTGACCACGTTGGCGGTCGCCTGGTTCGGCATCCCGTTCAAGGGCAGCCTGCTGGTGCTGCTGGCGGCCAGCGTCCTTTTCCTGCTCTCGGCGCTGGGTCTGGGGCTCTTCATCTCCACCATCTCCAGCACCCAGCAGGAAGCCTTCATGAGCACCTTCCTCACCTTCATGCCGGCCATCCTGCTGTCGGGCTTCATGTTCCCGGTTTCCAGCATGCCGGTCTTCTTCCGCTGGCTCACCCTCGCCAACCCGCTACGCCACTACCTGGAGATCGTGCGCGCGGTGTTCTTGAAGGGCGCCGGTTTCGCCGCCCTGGCGCCGCAGTTCCTCGCCCTCGCCGTCATGGGCGTCGCCCTCCTCACCTTCGCCGCCAGCCGCTTCCGCAAGCGGGTGGGCTAGCCAGGCCGACCGTCAGCCCGGCTCCGGCAATCGCAGGTGGCGTACCGACTGGCCGTCCACCAGATCCTCCACGCTCAAGGTGTAGCCGACGTCGGTCACGGCGCCGTAGAAGAGCCAGTACTTGCCGTTGATGGCGCGACCGTCCAGCGCCTTGACCACCAGCTCGACATTGTCCGGGCGGAAGAAGCAGAAGAAACCGCTGCGGTCGGTAAAGGGCAGCGTACAAGGGAATGCCCTGTCGGACGAAAAACCCCCGGACGGGGAGGTCCCGTCCGGGGGTCGGAGCGCTCGCTGGCGCGCGGCGTTGGCCGCGGCTCAGGGCAGCAGCACCCAGCCGACGTCCTGCATCAGCGCCGGCGTCAGGTCCAGCGTGTCGGCGGCGCGCAGGTCGCTGTTGATGAACGGCTCCATCAGCAGGTTGGGGGTGGTGGTGACGTCCCAGTGGGAGCCGGAGGAGCCGGACTGCACCGGGTTCGGGGCGTACAGGCGCACCCAGCCGTCGACGGCGCCGGCCTGCTCGCCGTCGTCGAGGATCAGCTTGACGTTGACGTGGGGCAGGGCCGCCTTGAGGGCGTTGCCGTCGGCCTGGCTGACGCCGATGGACGAGATGGTGATGGACGGATCCGTGCCGCCCATGCCGGGCAGACCGCTGGCCACGTTGTTGGCCACGATCACGCCCTTGGCGCCGGCCGCCTGGGCGTTGGCCACCTTCACCACGAAGGCGCAGGCGCCGCGGTCGACGAGCACGATCTTGCCGTGGACGTTGTTGACCAGCGGCTCGCAGGCGTCCGTCGCCACGCCGCTGGCGTCGTCGCCCAGCACCACCTGACCGCTGGTGCCGCCGCCGGTGTTCAAGGGCGTACCGAAGGTCGCCGGCTGCGCCTCGACGCTGCCCTTGAGGGACGGCGGCTGCAGCACCTTGAGGGACGGGCGCGGGCCGAGCACGTTCGGCGCCTCGGCGGTGACCTCGGGACCGATCCACACCACGTTGCGGTCGTTGACCGCCGAGACGGCGCGCTCCGCCGTGGTCATCACGTCCCAGGTCTTGCCCGTCGTCACGTCGTAGGTGTTGACCGCGTAGACGTCCGGGAAGCCGCTCTGCAGGGTGCCGGTGGCTTCGTTGACGAAGTTCGAGAAGCCCAGGCCGTGGCCGATCTCGTGGGCGACGACGTTCAGGAAGTCGAAGTCGGTGCCGGCGTTGTGGTCGATGCCGTAGTACCAGTTGCGGCCGGTCAGGCAGCCCGGGTCGGTGCCGATGCGCGAGTTGAAACGCGAGTTGATGTCGATGAAGCCGGGGTTCAAGTCGAAGCCGGCGATGGCGTCGGCCAGCGCCGAGTGGTACCAGGTGTCGGCCAGCGGCGCGCCGGGGAAGTTGCGGAAGATGAACGTCGTGCCGGCGGAGCCCAGGGTGCCGGAGGTCGGCGTGCAGGAGAGCGCCGCGAAGCTGGCGCCGACGTAGATCGGCTCGGCGCTGTCGAGGGTGGCGCCCCACAGGTCGGCGGCGAAGAGATAGACGTTGATGCGCTGGTCGCCGAGGGTGGCGCCGGGGTTGCCGCCCACCGGGGCGACCGGCGTCGGGTCGTTGAGGCCGGCGCCCGGCGGGTCGAAGTTGACCAGCACCACGTTGGCGGCGGAGGCGGTGGCCGCTGTGCCGAGGACGGCGACGGCGGCGAGGAGGAGGACGGCGAGGCGACGGGTGCGGGAGCGGGACATGGTCACTTCTCCTCGCCGGCGGCGGCCGGGCTGGACGGGTCGTGGCTCGGTTCGTGGCTCAGGGCCGCGGCGTGGGTCGGGCCGTCGACGCAAGCGAAGCCGGCCTGGCCGGCAGCGCCGAGGCGGACGACGGAGTAGCTCGTCAGCTCGGGATCGAGGGCCATCATCACGGTGCCGTCGGCGAGCTCGATCTGGCTGGCGGCGAAAGCGCGGTGGAAGACCGGTGCCTCGAGGGCCGCGAGGAGATCCACCTGCGCCGCCGTCGGCCGCCGCAGCTCACCGGTGGCAGGGTTGATGGCGACGCGCATGGCGTCGGTGGGCACTTCGACGTCGGCCGCGAACACCCGCGGACCGTTCCACAGCGAAGCGTGGGGGAGGGACAGCACCTGAGAACCGGCGGCGGGCTGCTCGGCCAGCGCCGGCAGGGCGAGGACGGCCACCATCAGGGCGAGGGGTACGGCGAGGAGGGCGATCCTCCTGCGGACTGCGAGATTCTTCATTCCTCTTCTGCCTTTCTGCGGACAGAAGACGGACGGCGCCTAGGGGCAAGACCCTCGGCCGCTCCCGTCATCTCCACCGCGTGGGACACAGGCGGAGAGGATCTCCGACCTGTGCGGTCAAGATCTACGCACGTGGCGGCCCGGCAGTCTCGATGGTCTGAGACCCGCGGCTTTGCGCCCCCGCCTCACGACGGGTTTGCCCGTTCGGCTGAGACTGGATCATAGGGTCGTTCTTAGCCAGAGGTCAATATGTAATCCGTTGTAATCTGGTGACGAAATTCGCCCCGGCGCGGGCGGCGAGGAGGAGCACGGCCGGCGTCATCGGCAGCGTGTAGCGCGCCATGACGGCGGCGATGAGGTAGGGAGCGGCGTAGCCGGCCACCACGGCGTAGAGCAGGGCGTCCCCGCGGTCCAGCCGGCGACCGCCGAGCCGCCGCGCCAGCGGATAGAGGACGAGCACCAAACCGGGCAGCAGGGCGAGGACGCGGCTCCGCCACCGGCTCGCCGTTCCCTGCCACGGCTCCGCAGCGGACGAGAAGAAAAATCCCGCCAGCCGCCGTCCCGTGGTGGCCACGAAGCGGCTCACCTCGAGCTCGCGCAGGAAGCGCGCGAGCTGGCGGTCCACGTAGACCAGCTCGCCTTGCCGTCGGTAGCGTCGGTACTCGGTCTCGTTCTGGCTCGGGTGGTGGGCGTCGAAGACGGCGTCGCGCAGGACGCCGCCGACCTCGGGCCGGTTGCCGAGGGCGATCTCGAACGGGGCGTTGGACTTGACGAAGAACCAGCCGCCGACGGCGCAGCGTTGGTAGACGATCCACGGCGCCAGCAGCAGCACGTGCAAGGCGAGAAAGAGGGCGGCGGCGCGGCGCCGCCGCGGCAGCCCGGCCAGCACGACGGCAAAGCCGGCGGCGGCGGCGAAGAAGAAGACCGGATTGAGCAAGGTGGCGACGGCGGAGGCGGCGGCGAAAGCGGCGAGGCGGCCGCGGCCGGGCCGGTCACGCAGGCGAAGCAGCAGCCAGAGCAGGGTCAGCAAGGCGAGGGCGCCGAGGTTCAGGTCCATCCAGTCGGTCGCCACGAACAGCGCCAGGTCCCAGGGCGAGCAGGCGACGAAGAGCGCCGCCAGGGCGCCGCCCCGGGGATCGCCGGCGAGGCGCGTGCCGGCGTCGGCGGCGACGGCCACCATCAGCAGAGACGCGACCGCCGCCACTGCCAGCAGGGCGAGCAGCGAGGCGGTGGTGAAGCAACCGGCGGTGGCATAAGCAGCGCCCCACACGGCGACGATGCCGGGGCTCACCCAGCCGGTGGGTCCGCTGTCGCCGCCGAATGGACTGGCGAAGCCGCGGCCGGCGCAGACCAGGCTCCAGGCCACGTTGGACACCTCGAACCCCGGCGCCGTCACGGTGGGCTCCGTCGGATCGGCCAGGGCCGCCGCGAGGGCGGCGCGGTCGGGGTGGAAGATCTCCGGGTGCTGCTGGAAGCTCCAGGCCGTGGCCGCAAGGCGCAGGACCAGCGCCAGCAGCAGGAGGACCGGCAGGGCGGTGGGCGGCGGGAAGCTACGGCGTTCCATCGGCAGCGAGGCACAGCGCGGCGGGAAGGGGCAGCGGCGAGTCTAGCAGCCCGTGTACACTGCCGCTTCGCGAGGCACACCGCGGACCCCGACGGCGGGAGAACGCGGCGAGACCCGCGACCGGACGGCGATGATCACCCGACGCAAGCTCCTCCTCGGCGCCGCCACCCTGACCGGCGCCGCCGCCGGCGGGGTCGGTCTGCTGCGCGCCCGCGGCCTGTTGCCGTGGCTGCGCCGCACCGCCTCCCCCGGCCTTTCGAACGCGGCGCCGGGCCCCCTCGCGGCACCGCTGCGGGAGACGCTGTTGGCCGCCGTCGAGGCCCTCCTCGCCGCCGCCGAGGCGACCGCCGGGCCGCTGAAGGACGACCCCCAGGCCGCCGCGTCTTTCGACGCGCGGCCCTACGCCGAGATGCTGCGCTCGCGGGCCGAGGGCATCGCCGGCTACCGCCAGCTCTACCGGCGCTTCGCCGCCGCCGCCGACCGTCGAGCCGCCGAGGCCGGGGCGCCGTCCTTCGCCGCCGCGCCGCCGGCGCTACGGCGCCGTCTCCTCGCCGACCTCTGTCCCCCCGGCCGCCTCGCCCGCCTGCGCCTCGGCCTCACGGACGCCGACCGCGCCCGCTTCCGCCTCTACGTGGTGCAGGAAATTCTCGATCTCTACGCCGCCACCGGCGCTTGGACCGCTCTCGGCTACGCGGCCCCTCCCGGCGTGCCGCGCGGTCTCGACGCCTACACCGGGCCACCGCCGGCGCGGCGAGCCGCGGTGAGCGAGCGCCGCGGCGACGCCAACGGAGCCGCCGGATGAGCCGCGTCGCCGTCGTCGGCTCCGGCATCGTGGGCACCGCCATCGCCCACGCCCTGGCCGAGCGCGGCGTCGAGGTCGACGTCTTCGAAAAGGGGCCGGCCTACCCCTACCCCCACGAGGCGCAGTTCCGGCAGCACGTGGAGCTGCGCACGCCGCGCCCCCTCTACGCGCGGCCGTCGGGCCTCTGCGGCGTCGGCCGTTCCGGCGACTACCGGGCCGATCTCGGCGCCGAGGTGGACTGCGTCGAAGGGGGGATGGCGTCGCGCTGGGAGGCCATCTGCCAGCGTCAGCCGGCGGCCGACTTCGCGACCCGCAGCCGCTTCGGGCACGGCGTCGACTGGCCCCTCGGCTACGCTGACCTGGAGCCCTGGTACGGGCGCGCCGAGGCCCTTCTCGGGGTGGCCGGCACGGACGCCGACAACCCCTTCGCACCGCCTCGCTCGACGCCCTTCCCGCAGAGCGCCTTTCCGCTCGCCTGGGACGACCGCTGGCTCGCCGAGCGCCTGGCAGGCGCCGGCCTGCACCTGCACACGACGCCGCAGGCGCGCACCCGCGAGCCCTGGGACGGCCGCGCCGCCTGTGCCAACTTCGGCGTCTGCGCCGTGTGCCCCATCGGCGCCCGCTACTCGCCCCAGCACCACCTGCGCCGAGCCGTGGCCACGGGGCGCGTGCGCCTGCACACCGACACCGCGGTGCGCCGGGTGCTGGTCGACGCCGCCGGGCGGGCGCGGGGGCTGCTCGTGCGGCCGGTCGCCGACGGCGCCGAGCGCGAGCACGCCGCCGACCACGTGGTGGTCACCGGCGGCGCCCTGGAGTCGGCCCGCCTGCTGTTGCTGTCCACCGCCCCGGGCCACCCGGACGGCGTCGGCAACCGCGCCGGCCACGTCGGTCGCCACCTCGTGTTCCACCACCTGTGGCTCGGCCGCTTGCGTTTCCGCGAGGCCCTGTACCCGGGCCGCTTCGGCGGCTGGACCGGCCAGAGCCACCAGTTCCTGGAGCCGCCGGGCCGCGGTCGCCACGGCGGCGTCAAGGTGGAGCTGTCGTCGCGCCGCGCCTACGCCACCTGGGAGCCGGTGCGGGTGTGGGAGACGCCGGGGGAGGTGATCACCGAGGCGGCGGACGCGGCGGACGTGGCGGCGGCGCTGGCGCCGGTGCCCCACTGGCGGCCCGTCACCTTCCACGCCGAGGCCGCCGCCGGGCCCGGCAAGCGTCTCGTCCTCGGCGACGAGCGGGATCGCTTCGGCGACCCGCTGGCCCACGTCCACTACGAGCTCGACGACTTCGACCGCGAGACCTACGCCTACTGCGGCGAGCTGTTCCGCCGCTACCGCGACGCCGCCGGCGCCGCGGCGGCGGAGATGGCCGACGCCGGCACCTACTACTCCGGCTTCCACCACATGGGGACCTGTCGCATGAGCGCCGCCGAGGCGGACGGCGTCGTCGACTCCCTGGGGCGGGTGCACGGGGTGGCGGGCCTGTGGGTGGCCGGCGGCGCCGTCTTCGCCGGTTCCGGCACCGTCAACCCCACCCTCACCATGGTGGCCCTGGCGCTGCGCTCCGCCGCCGCGCTGGCTGCCGACGTGGCATGAAACGAGGCGGCGGGAGACGGCGCGCCGCGACCGGCGGGGCCGGCAGGCTGCTCCTCGCCGCCGCCGCCGCCGCCGTCCTCGTCTTCGCCGCCGCCCTCAGCTACGCCGCCGGCCGGCGCGGCCTCTTCGCCTTCGACCAGAGCATCCTTTTCGACGCCGGCCACCGCATGCTGCGCGGCCAGGTGCCGTTCCGCGACTTCGTGCTCCCCTTCGGACCGCTGGCGCCGGCGCTGCAAGCGGCGTTCTTCTCGCTCCTCGGCGTCGACTGGGCCGCCTACCTGGCCGCCGCCGCCGCCGCCAACGCCGCCGCCGCCGCCCTGGCGATGCTCCTGCTGCGCGCCCTGCTGCCGCGCCGGCCGCTCCTCTGGCTGTTCGGCGGCGCCCTCACCGCGGTGTGGTTCTACCCGCTGTCGGGCACGCCCTGGTTCGACCAGACCGCCTTCCTCTTCGTCCTCGCCGCCGTCGTGCTGCTGCTGCCGGCGGTGCTGCATCCGTCGCCGGGCCGCAATCACCTGGCGGCGGCTGCGGCGGCCGGGGTCTGCCTCGTCCTCGCCGCGCTGTCGAAGCAGAACGCCGGCGTCGCCGCGCTGCCGCTCGCCGCCCTGCTGGCCGTCCTACCGGTCGCGCTGCCGCTGGCGTCGCCGCGGCGTCTCCGGCCGCGGCTGGGCGACCTGCGGCCGTTTCTCGCTCTCCTCGCCGGCGGCGTCCTCGCCGCCGCCGTCTTCGCCCTCTGGCTCTGCGCCGCCGCCGACCCTGACCTCTTTCTGCGCTACGCCGTTCACCTGCCGGCGCAGGAAGGCCTGCGCCGTCTCGCTGCCGATCCGTGGCGCCTCGTGACGGGTCGCGGCCCCTGGGCTTTCCGACTCGCCCTCGGTGGCTGCACCGTCCTCGCCGTCGCCAGCGGTCTCGCCGCCGGGGACCAGCGCGGTCGCGTCGGCGCCGCCGTGGCCGTCGGCCTGCTCGTCGCCCAGCACCTCTTCACGGCCACCTCGTACAACCAGCCGGAGATCTGCGCTCCCTTCACCGGTCTGCTGCCGCCCCTGGCGCTGGGGTCGTGGTTGCGTCCGCGGCCGGCGCTGCCGCGGCGGGCCGTGCGACTCGCCATACCCCCGCGGCTGCGTTGGACGGTGAGCGTCGTCCTGGTGGCGGTCGCCCTGCTGCTGGCCGCGCGGGGGTTGGAGGCGTCCTGGCGGCGCAGCGTCCACGACGTCTTCCCGGCCGGCACCGAGTTCGACCGGCCGCTGGCCGTCGCCGCTCTGCAGCCTCTCCTCTGGGGCCGGCCCACCCTGCTCGACGGCGAGTACGGCGACCCGGCGGCGCGGGTCGAAGCGCAGGATCTCGAAACGCTGGTCGCCGCCCTCCGGGCACGCCCCGGCCGCTTCTTCGCGTTCCCGGACTGGACGCTGCTCTACGGCGTCCTCGACCGCCCGGCGCCGCAGCCCGTGCTCTGGTTCCACCCCGGTCTCACCTACCCGGCGGGCCGAGCGGGGGACGATTCCGGAGACGCCGCACGCCGCGACCTCGACCGCTGGATCGTCGCCGACCTGGAGCGCCACCGGGTGGAGACCGTCGTCGTCGAAACGACCTCCTGGTTCGGCACCGCCAGCCGCCTCGCCGACTTCCCCCGCCTCGCCGCCTACCTCGACCGCTGCTTCACCCCGGTCGAGAGCCACGGCATCTTCGAGCTGCGGGCGCGGCGTGCGGGCTGCCGGCCGCCGCCGTAGGCACCCCCGCTCAGCGCAGCGCCTTGACGTGGCTCTGCATGTCCTCGCGGCTGTCGAGGATCTCCCGTGGGTCGTTGGCCGTGTTCCAGTCCTTCCAGGCATTCCAGGCGCGTAGCAGCTTCTGGCAGGCGTTGCGCATCTGGAAGTAGACCTTCATGCGGTCGGTGCGCGACAGGCCGCGCAGGTCGACGCCGAGGACGTTGCTCTCCTTAGCCTCCAGGAGACGCTTGCGCAGCAGGTCGTCGAAGTCCTCCCTCGCCTCCTGCCAGCGCTTCGAGTGCTGCTTCCAGGTGTCCACCTCCGCCAGCTCGGCCACGTACTGGCTGCCCATGGGGCCGAAGAACAGGTGCTCGTGGTGCTTGGCGAACTCCCGGTATTCTTTCTCGGCGACGGCGAAGACCTTCTTCAGCTCGTCCTGCGCCCGCTTTCCCAGCTCGGCGGCGTCGCGCTTCTGGCCCTCGGTGGCCATCTTCTTCTCCAGCTTCTCGGCCGCCTCGTCGCCGTCCTCCCAGGCGGCCTTGATCTTGGCGTAGCTGTGGTCCTCGAGGAACTCCGCCACCGCCTTGCGGCCGACGGTGAAGGTGTGGATCACCTGCTCCTCCCGCGACAGCAGGACGAAGATCTCCATGCGCCGGTCCTGCGTCTTGTCGAGGGCGATCTGGGCCACCTTGACGCCGTTGTCGAGTACCTGCTCGACGACGCCAAAGTCGACCGTGGCGAGGCCGACCTTCAGCGCCTTGCCCACCAGGTCGGCCATTTTCTCCGCCGCCTGCTTCTCGATCTTCGCCGCCTCCCGGGCCGCCTCGGTGAGCAGCTCGTCGTACTGCTCGGCGGCGCTCTTCAGCTTGTCGTCGATGGACTTGTCCTTGCTCTTGATCGTCGCCCACTTGTCGTCGAACTCCTTCATCGCCTTCTTGAGATTCGCCGTCTGGCGCACCATGCGATCCCGCGTCACCGG
>Ga0055445_10000160_pt1 | contig 10633 bp, 9 predicted proteins | sample China_Galinas_PW_FD_57737 | JGI IMG/M metagenome (GOLD analysis project Ga0055445, IMG submission 57737) | Wetland microbial communities from San Francisco Bay, California, USA, that impact long-term carbon sequestration - China_Galinas_PWA_D1 | ecosystem: Environmental > Aquatic > Marine >... | reverse complement strand
CCGCCGGTGGTCTGGACGACGGCGATCTCGACCCGCCGGTTGCGCTGCCGGGACTGCGGGTCGCTGCCTTCGACGAGGGGCGCGGCCTTGCCGAATCCCTTGGACTGGATGGTGGCTTCGTCGACGCCCGCTTCGATCAGGTACTCCCGCACGGCCTCGGCCCGCCGCTCCGACAGCTCCTGGTTGTACTCGACGCTGCCCACGTCGTCGGTGTGACCGTAGACCTGAATGCCGAAGTCCTCGGTGGTCATCAGCACGCCGGCGATGCGGCTCAGAAGCTCCCGGTTTTCGGGCCGCAGCTCGGCCCGGTCGAAGTCGAACTCGATGCTGTCGCCCAGGTTCATCACCATGCCGAGGGCCGTGCGCCGCGTCTCGGCGATCCTGCCCAGGGCCCGCTCGAGGCGGTCGAGCTCCTGCTCCCGGCGCCGCTGCTCCTCGGCGAGGCGCTGACGGGCTTCGGACGCCTCCTGCTCCGCCTGCACGGCATCGACGATCGCCTGCCGCGACCGCTCCTCGGCCTGGCGCTGGGCCTCGGACGCCTGTGCAGCCTCGCTGCGAGCAGCCTCCGCGTCGCTGCGCGCACTCTCCGCCTCGCCCTTCGCCGCCTCGGCTTCGCCGCGGGCCGAGCGGGCTTGCTCCTCCACGCTGCGCGCCCGTTCCGCCAGGCGCTCGGACAGGTCTTCGGCTTCAGACGCCCTCTGCTCGGCCGCCTCGGCTTGCGAGCGTGCGGCCGTAGCTCGCGCCTCCGAGGCGGTCAGCTCCCCCTGCAGGCCGGCGACGCTCGACCGCAGCTGGGTCACTTCCGCCTCTAGGTCTTGGAGCGTCCGGTAGGCGAAGATGCCGCCGATTCCGACGGCGACGACGAGCACCGACAGCAACACGATGGCCACTACGTTGTTTCGTGTCATGACTCTCCACCCAACGGATGTCCGGGGCAGCGGATTCCATAGACCCCGCTGCTAAGCGGAGAGGCCGTCGGGCGCGCGCCCGAGGATCGCATCCAGCAGCTCCTCGCAGGCCTTGCCGATGGCCTTCGTCTGCGCCCCCGGGAGGCTCCAGCTGGCGAGCCAGATCTGGACCTCCCGCGGCTCGTCCGGCGCGCTCTCGTGGCCGACGGCCAGGCGCAGCAGCGAGCGGTCGGCGCCGGTGACGGTCACCCCGAGGTCGGTCGGCGGGATCGCCACCAGGATCTTGCCGTCGATCTCGATGCCGCCGGGGAGCTGCAAGCGATAAGGCCGTCCGCCGGCGGTCGACTCGGCACCGCCGTCCGCCTCGAGGCGGGTCACCGACCAGAACCGGTCCCAGACCTGGCGCTCGTCGCAACCGATCATCGGCCGCCGCAGGCGCACCAGTCGGCGGTCCTTGCCGCGGTGGTGCTCGAGGTAGTGCCCGAGGCTTTGCAGCTCGTAGCTCCAACCGCGCCGGGTACCGTCGAAGACGTCGTCCCAACCTTCGCCGACCGGAAAGCCGGAGTGCACCAGCCGCAGCCGGGCGCCGCCGCCGGCCCGCGGCTCGATGTAGTAGTCGACGACCACGGGGCTTTCCGCCGGCCCGACCTTGTCCTCGCGGGTCCACGGCCAGGTCGTCCGCAGGTGGCGTGCCGGCTCCCACGCCTCGATCCGCACGTCCGCCTCCCAGGCGCCGTCCCAGGACATGTGCACCTTGCCCCCCGGCCCGGGCTCGACCGCCGCCTGCAGCGGGAACCAGCGCACCAGCTCCTCGGCCTCGGTGAGGGCGCGCCAGACGTCCTGCGGCGACGCCTCGAGATCGATCTGCGCTTCGAGCTCCTGGCTCGCTGCCTGTCGGCGGATCTCCATCTTCAAGTCGCTCATCGTTCGCTCCCTTCGTGGCTGGACGGATCTTCGCTGCGCTCGGTGACGGTGGGGTAGCAGCCGAGCACGAGCTGGTAAGGACGACCTGCGGCGCTGTCCTCGTCATGGAACTCGGCCACCAGGCCGGCGACCGTCGCCGTCAGGCGGCGCGAGAACCTCGCCAGCTCGGCGGCGGATCGAAAACGGATCTCCGACTCGAGACTGATCGTCGCCAGGGGGGCCTGTGCGCGGTCGGCGCGCCGCCGCAGGACGGTGAGATCGCGTAGCGCCTTGCCCAGCAAGGTCACCAGGTGGGCCCAGGAGAAGCGGTCGCGCAGGGTCTTCTCGGCGCCGGACTTGCCAGCGCCGGACTTGCCCGCGCCAGATTCCCCCGCGTCGTGGGTCGGCGCCGACGGTGCCATGACCCCGAGCGCCTCGGGGCTGATCAGGTAGGCCTCCGCCCGGGTGCGGAAGAGGCGCTCGGCGCAGGCGCCGGCTCCCCGCTCCTCGGCGAGCTCCACGAGCCCCGCCTTTTCAAGCTCCCGCAGGTGGTAGTTGAGACGCTGCCGGGGAAGGCCCAGGCGGCGCGCCAGGCCGGCTGCCGAGTCGGGCTCTTCGAGACACTGCAACATCTTCTGCCGCAGCGGCTTGAGCAGCGCCGAAGCGGCGCGAGCATCGCCCACCATGGCTACCGGTGGACGCTCGGGTCGGGTGGATGGGGTGATTTCCACGTTCTCAGGGTAACACTGACAAATTAATTTGTCAAGGCGGCCGCGTCGAGGTGGTCGGGTCGACTGGGGCTCCGCTTCGTTTTCCACGTCGAGGTCGGGAAGCGGCCGCTCGTTCCCTTTGCAATAGCTCTGAAACGTAAACGACTTCCCAGGCGCCCGTTCTTTCGAAGCCACACGACGGACGCGACGCGTGTCGCGCCCTTTGCGGTGGAGAAGCTGACCCTCGCGCCTTCAGCCGCGAGGGAATGGGAGAAAAACGATGAGCACCGCGCGTCTGAATGTCTGGGTCACCCAGGTCGGCAGGCCCTGTCGCATCGACAGCGAACGGACCTGGTTCGTCCACATCCTGCACTGCAACGGCGAGCTTCTCGAATGGTGTGGCCGCCGCTACGTCAACCTGAAGACCAAGTGCGGCCACCTCGACGTCGAGGTCCCGCCGGGTTGCTATACGGTGGTCGCCACCTGGTCGCCGAGCCACGATCCGAACAGCGTCCCGACCTCGCTGGGCAACCACATCAGCCACCTGTCCATCGTTCGCGCCAACTGCGGCGACCACGTGTGCGTCACGCTCTTCCCTCCGACCTTCCACTTCTGCGGCGTCTGGTGGCTGCGGGCGCTGGCGGAGGCAGTCGAGATGAAGGCCTTGCCGGGCGACGTCGCCAAACGCGCGCAGGAAGCGGTGGAAGCGGCGCTCAAGGCGACCGAGCAACGGATCGACCCCTTCACGACGACGATGCAGAAGAGCCTGCGAGAGGCCGAAGGCTGAGCCGAGCCGCAGACTGCGCGAAGAGCCGTTCGTGCGAAGCGATGTTGGGCGGGTGATGTGCTAGCATCTGATGCGTGCGCACCACCCTCAACATCGACGACGACGTGCTGATCGCGGTCAAGGAGCGGGCGCGGCGGGAGAAACGTAGCGCCGGTGAGCTGATCTCGGAGCTCACCCGCGAGGCGCTGACGGGCCGTGGACGGGGTCCGTCCGCGCCACAGGGCGAGTCGTTTTTCGGCTTCGAGCCGCTGCCCCACCGTGGCGCCACGGTCTGCAACGACCTCATCGACCGCCTGCGCGATGAAGAGGGCGTGTGACGCGGGCGCTTCTCGACGTCAACGTGCTCCTCGCCTTGCTCGACGCGGACCACGCCGACCACCGCCGGGCGAGGAGCTGGTTGGAGAGCGAGATCGAGCAGGGCTGGGCGTCCTGTGCGCTGACCGAGAACGGGTTCGTCCGCATCCTCAGCCAGCCCGGCTACCCGAGCCCGGTCAGCCCGTCCGAGGCCCTGCAACGCCTCCGCGCCGCCACCCGCACCCGTTTCCACGCGGCCTGGCCCTGCGACCTCAGCCTGCTCGACGAAGAGAGCTTCGATCCCACCCGCCTGCACGGCCCGCGGCAGGTGACCGACATCTATCTGCTGGGCCTCGCCGTGCATCACCAAGGCCGCCTGGTGACCTTCGACCGCTCGATCCCGCTACAGGCGGTCCGCAACGCCGACGCCGACCACCTCGTCGTCCTCTGACTCGCCGCGGCGCCGGATCACCACCAGGGTGACGTCGTCGTACGGGGTGGGCGACGCAGGGGCTGACGTCGATGGGCCGGAAGATCTCGCGCAGGCCCGGCGCGGCGGGAATGCCACCGGCCACGGGCTGGGCGAGCACGCTGACCACCTGGCCGCCGAGCAGCGGCGCCGGCGCGGTCCAGTCGAGCTGGGCGCGGCCGTTGCCGATCTGCGCGCTGCCCACCCGGCCGCTACCGCCCACCTCGAAACGCATCGTGCCCGCCGCCGGCGAGCGCCACGAGGAGGTGTCGTCCACCGTCGCCACCAGCCGCAGGCGGCGGTCGTCGAGCTGGCTCACCCGCAGCGTGCCCCACGGAGCGGGCCAGGGCGGGGCCGGGAAGACGGTCAGGTCGAGGGCGCCGGCTTGTTGGAGGTACGCGAAGCGCACGGCCCAAAACTCGGTGGCGTCGGAATCGACGGGGAGCGTGGTGCAGTCGCCGGCGGTATGGTCGACGCCGAACCGGGGGCCGCTGCCCCAGGCCCCGAAGGCGCCGTCGAAGCCTCCGAGGGGTGAGCAGCCGCGCATCATCAAGCGCAACTGGAGGCGAGGTCCCGCGCTGCGCCGACACGGCACGGACGGGCCTCTCCCCGCTTAGGGTTGCAGCCCATTGGACGGACGCGGCGCCTCTCATTCCCCCGGCCACGACGAGATCGAAAGAGCTCGCAGCGCCGGCATCTCATCCGATGGGTTCGTTGAGTAGCTGCCGTCGAGGGGAGAGGCCAGACGACTTTTCTTGATTTTGTGAGATTGAGGAGCCAAAAGCGGCAGACAGTGACGATGTTGTTGTTTCAAGAAAGCATTTCGCAATCCAGGCGCCAAGTCTTCCTGGCCGGCGGCAGGCGAGGCACCACGACAGGCACGGGGGACGTCCCGGTGGTGCGCCGAGCCGGTACTATGGCTGCGAACGTCCAGGGAGAACCCAGCGATGACCGACTCCGGCGACCACCCCCTGCACCGCCCGCCCCCCGTCCGTACCGAGCCCGGCTGGACCGCCGTCGAGCCGCTGCGCATCGAGGGTGGGCGGGGCAGCTTCGTCACCGGCGAGCCGGCAGGGGACCGGCTGCGGGTGGCCTACTTCCGGCGCGGCGAGGAAGACCACCTGGTGGGCCGCGCCTGGTTCGGGCTCGGTTCCCAGGGGCCGCCGGGCCACGCCCACGGCGGCGCCATGGCGGCGGTGCTGGACGAGGCCATGGGCGCCGCCGCCTGGCTCGCCGGCCTGCCCGTCGTGGCGGTCAACCTGAGCGTCGACTTCCTCGCCATGCTGCCCCTTGGCACCGACGCCCGCTTCGACGCCCGGGTGGAGGCGGTGGACGGCCGCAAGGTGCGCTGCCGCGGCCGCCTGTACTCCGACGACGGCGAGTTCGCCACCTCCACCGGCCTTTTCCTCACCCTACCGGAGGAGCGCTTCCACGCCCTGCTGGACCAGGTGGCGAAGGCCATGGACACGACGCCGGAGAAGCTGCGCCAGCACATGCGGGAACGCGGCTGGAAGGGGTAGCTGGAACCGAGCCGTCCGCGTTCGGTCTCCTTCGGCAGCAAGAGGTAGAACCGCCAGGGCGATAGTGACCCTGGACCAAGGAACTTCCCCACTTGCTGGCCAGAAGGAGATGAATGGGATGACGAAGAAGCTCTCGACTTCGACCTGGGCTTACCGGACCACGCTGCTCGTTTTCTGCGCCGCGTTTCTCGCGACCTCCTCCTCCGCCTCGGCCGCCGAGTGCGAGAGGGGGACCCGAAGGATCAAGTTCGACCACGGCAAAAACGCAGCCACCGACCCGGGCATCGTGTCGCTCAAGGCCGGCGAGACCTTCCAACTCGAGATCGACGGGACGCATCCGGAGTGCTTCGACTACAGCTACCGGGCCATCGAGCTGCCGGTGGACGTGCGGGCGGGGCAGGGCGGTCTTTCGCCGGCTGACATCTGCCTTCAGACCATAGTGCACGACGGTAAGCCACGCGACTACTTGGTCTTCATCACCAAGAAGGATCCTTTTCCTTCCAAGTGCTCGAGAGTGACCTTGCCAACTCGCGACGAGAACAACCCCTGGGTCGTTCCGGTGCGGACCTTGGGCTGGACGGCCGGTTTCGCTGGCGGCTTCACGTTCGATGGCTTGACCGACCCATCCTACGGGCTGGTGGCGGCGGAGCGCGAAGTGGATGGGATGAGCGAGAAGGGGTTTCAGGTCATCCGGCAGAGCGAGCGCGATGACGACTACTCCCTCGGCGCCGCGGCCATGGTGCACGTCTTCCACACCGATCCAAGCAGGCTCAGGTTGCTGCGTTGGGCCAACTGGGCCCCCCTCACCTTCGGCCTGGCGGTCAACAACGGGTCCGACGTGCGCTACTTCCTCGGTACCTCGTTGCGATTCTCCGACCAGGCTTTCCTCTCCGCCGGGGCCGTCTTCGGCGGCCGCGACCGACTGCCGGCGGGTGTGGACCTGACCGACAACAGCTTCACCACCAACTCCAACGCCCTCAACAGTCTCGATACGAGGACCGACGTCGGTTGGTTTGTCGGCGTCTCGTACGCCTTCTTGGGCGACACAGCCAAGAACGCCCTCGAAGGTGCCGTCTCGACGCCCACGGGCACGCCTCCTGGCGGCGGCAAGACGAGCGCGCCGCAGGTACCTACCGGCGGCGCGCCGGTGAGGATCACGGGTCCCGACCAGCCGCTTACGCTGACGGGGCCGGCAGGAGCGCAGGGCGGCAAGGTTGCGATCACCCTCGCCTCCGGTTCCACGACGAAGGTCACGTTCTCGCTCGAGGGCGCCCAGAAGGACTCCTTCACCCTCAGCCAGCCGGACTGTGAGCTCACGACCGCTTCCGCGACCTGCGAGGTCGCGGTGACCCCGAAGGCCGGCCTGGCTCCCGGCACGTACAAGGCCACCCTCGTCGCGACGCCCGAGTCAGGAGATGCGAAGATGGTCGACGTCGAGCTGACCGTCGCGGCGCCATGAACGTGCGCGGCTACGGGCTGGCTCTCGGCTGCTTCTTTGCGTTGGGTAGCCTCGCCGGTTGTTCCGCTCCTTCCGGGTCCGCGCCGGCCGCCGAGAAGGCGCACGAAGCTCGCCCTCTGCTTCGCGTCGCCGGGCCCGTCGTCGAGCGCCCGGTGGGGCAACGGCGGCTCACGGCCGCAGTGCCCGCGGTCGGGGAGCGAGCCCTGTTGGCGGAGGAGGACGACGAGGAGGTCCATGCCATCTTCCGGGACCTCTCCGTGCTGCGCTTCGTACCGGTGCGGCTCGACGAGACGGCCTTCGACAGGCTGCCGGCGTCGGACTGGGAGGAGGACTGGGGCCATGCCGACCTGATGGCCGGCGGCCGGGCCCTGGACCTTGAACGGGACTTCCAATGGACCCGGCGCGTCGGTCCGCAAGAGGAGGTCGTCCTCACCGGGCGCCCTCTCGACGGGCCGGGCCTGGCCAGCTTGGTGAGGGTGGGGGATCAGATCGTGGGCGACATCGCCTACGGGATGCGCAACTTCCAGGTCCGGCGCCTGGCAGGCGCGGACGACGACTACGTGCTGATCGAGTACAGAGGAGAGCTGTTGGCCGAGCGGCGAGATCGGATGGACGACGTCGGCGCCCTCGGCGAGGCCGCGGCCGCGCCCCCCGGACCGACCGGAGACGAGAGCTGGATCGATGTCCTCATCGTCACTACGGCGGCCGCCGGACAAGCCTGGAAGCACGACATGGAGCTGCGCGGCCTGGAGCCGAACACCCTGGAGTCCGAGCTCTTCGCCGAGCTGATCAAGGTCAATCAGGCCCTCGAAGACAGCGGCGTGATCACGTCCTCCGTACTGCGCCAGGCCGGAGGATACGTCTTCGTTTCGTCCTTCGTCGAGAGCGGATCCAGCAAGACTGACACCGAGCGACTGGTGAGTGGTTCGGCGGGTCGGGAGATCCGGCGGCAGCGCGACGAGCGAAGCGCCGACCTGGTAGTCCTGGTCGCCGATGAGACGGACTGCGGTTACGCCGCGGCGGTGGGGCCGGCGAAAGACCTCGCCTTTGCTACCGTTTCCTGGTTCTGCCTCGACCGCCCCGGCTACCGGACCTTGCATCACGAGATCGGCCACCTGCTAGGTGCGCGGCACGAGATCGAGAACGATCCGGAAAGCGCCCCCTACCCTTACCAGCACGGCTACCACGGCGGGACGGGGCTGTTCACGCTACGCACGCTCATGACCTACGAGTGTCACGGCAGCGCCACCAATTGCCCGCTGATTCCGCGCTGGTCGAACCCTAGCCGGCCCTGGGACGTCTACCCGACCGGCCGCCTGGGCGAGTCCGACAACGCCGCTGTCCTGCGTGCCAACCTGTCCGCCGTGGCCGGCTTCCGTTGACACGTCGGCGGACCAGGCGCGGATTGACCTGCGTTGGCGGCTGTGGTTTGCTCGGCGACACCGTACCCGTGTCGTTGAATCAGGCGGTCGCCGTGGCCCCGTCGCGCTCCGGCCGCCGATGTCTGAACCGCCGCCTCCGGAGGTGTCATGAAGACTGCGTCCGCTGCCGCTCCCGTCCGTGCCGCCTTGGTCACCTGTGCCGTCGGCCTCGCCGTCCTCGCCCTCGTCCTCGCCCTCGCCCTCCCCGCCGCCGCCCAGCCAGCCACCGCGCCGCAGGGGATCGCCTGCACCGCTGAGCAGACGACGCCGCTGCTGCCGCGGGACAAGGCGCGCTGCGCCGAGCTGGCGCAGACCATCCGCCACCCGGCGGCGCTGCCGCTGGACGAGTACGAGGCGGCCCTGGGGGAGTTCCTGCGCTCCTTCTGCCACCGCGACGCCGACACCGGCTGGAAGAGCGACAAGCGGGTGCGCGACACCGGGCCCTACACCGCCACCTTCTCCGACGGCGAATGGATGGGCACCCCGCACGGCACCCACGCGCCGGTGGTGATCTGGTACTCGGAGGAGATGCTCGCCTGGATGGCCGACAATCGGCCGCCGGAGGAGGGCGACGCGCCGGCCACCGAGACGCCGGTGCCGGACGGCGCCGTAATGGTGAAGGAGATGTTCCCGGCGCCGGCGGCGGCGTGCGCCGGCGTCGAGGTCACCCGGTTGCTGCCGACCAGCGGCGCGGCGGTCATGGTGCGCGACCGCCAGGGCTCCCAAGACGGCTGGTTCTGGGGCTGGTTCGGGTGGAGCGGCTGGGACCCGGACTGGCCCTCCGGGCCGCAGAACCGCTACCCCTACATGGGCTTCGGCCAGTACTGCATGAACTGCCACGCCTCGGCGCGGGACAACCTGACCTTTGCCAGCCTGCGCAACGTCGCCGGCGAGCCCGGGGAGCCGCTGGTCTTCCTGAGCCAGCACTTCTTCCGCCCCGAGCCGGTGCCGAGCCACCACCGCCTGGTCTCCCTGCCGACGGACGACGCGCCGCGCCTCGGCCAGCCTCTCTACGTCTACAACCCGGCCTTCACGGCCTCCCTGCCGGCGAACACCCTGCCGCGGCCGGGCTTCGACTCGGTGGCGCGCATGCCGTCCGAGACCTACGACAACGTGTGGGTGGAGGCCGGCGGCCCGACGGCGCAGAGTCAGTTCGTGACCTCGGACCAATGCCTCGGCTGCCACGACGCCGGCGCCACCGGGCTGCAGTTCGACATGACCGCCCCCAACCCCCACGGCGACAACCTGCTCAACCTGTCGCCCTACGCCACCTGGCGTACCTCTCCCATGGGCCTGGGCGGCCGCGACCCCATCTTCTACGCTCAGCTCGCCAGCGAGACCCAGACCTTCCACCCCGAGCAGTCGGAGATGATCCAGAACGTCTGCCTCGGCTGCCACGGCATCCTGGGCCAGCGCCAGTGGGCCATCGACGGCGGGGCGCGCGGCACCGGCGGCGCCTACCAGGGTGGCGCCGAGACGGCGGACGACGACTGCCCGCCGTTCCTGCGTCAGGTGGCCAACGCCGCCCCCTGGCCGACGGACGCCCCCGACGCCCACCTGGCGGACTACGGCGCCCTGGCGCGGGACGGTATCTCGTGCACCGCCTGCCACCACATGCTGGTCGGCAAGGGGCCCGAGGATCCCGCCATCGACCGCCCCGAGAACCGTTGCGTCCAGCAGCGTCAGGAGCTCCTCAACCCGGACAACGAGGGCTTCGCCGCCACCTTCACCGGCAGCTTCCTGGTCGGCTCGCCGGCGGAGATCTACGGTCCCTTCGAAGAGCCCAAGGTGCAGCCCATGAAGCACGCTTTGGGCATCGATCCGGTGTACTCCACCGCCGTCTCCACCTCCGAGCTGTGCGGCACCTGCCACACCGTGCACCTGCCGGTGATGCAGGGCGACGACGTCATCGCCTACACCTACGAGCAGACCACCTACCCGGAGTGGGCGTTCAGCGACTTCCGCACCGGCGCGGCGCCGGACGGCGAGCTGCCCTACGGCGCCGGCCCCCTGGCCGAGTCGTGCCAGAGCTGCCACATGCCGAGCCGGGACGCCTCCGGCGCGCCGACCGTGAGCAAGATCGCCGGCATCCAGGAGTACTCCAACTTCCCGCAGGCCGAGTACAACCTGGGTCCGGAGGAGATCGACCTGCCGGTGCGCGA
>Ga0055445_10000159_pt1 | contig 10672 bp, 9 predicted proteins | sample China_Galinas_PW_FD_57737 | JGI IMG/M metagenome (GOLD analysis project Ga0055445, IMG submission 57737) | Wetland microbial communities from San Francisco Bay, California, USA, that impact long-term carbon sequestration - China_Galinas_PWA_D1 | ecosystem: Environmental > Aquatic > Marine >... | reverse complement strand
CCTACGACTCCCTGGAAGACCTGCTGCAGCACGAGGTGGCCCACGTGCTGGTGGACCGCGCCGCCGCCGGCCGGCCGGTGCCGCGCTGGCTCCACGAGGGCATCGCCATGACCGCCGGCGACCGCTGGGGGCTGGAGGACTCGGGGCGCTTCGCCTTCGAGGTGGCGCGGCGCGGCCGGGTGCCGCTCACCAGCCTGGACCGCTACTTCCACGGCCCGACCAGCGACGTGGCCCGCGCCTACGCCATCGCCGGCGGTTTCGTGAACTTCCTGTTGCGCCGTCACGGCCCGGGGGTCACCGGCGAAGTCCTGGCCGGCCTCGCCGCCGGCCGCTCCGTCGACGTCGCCTTCCAGAACGCCACCGGCGAAAGCCTGGCCGAGGCCGAGGACGCCTTCTGGCGCCGCGAGACCTTCTGGTTCCGTTGGCTGCCGCTGCTGACCAGCTCGACGGTGCTGTGGATCGGCGTCACCGCCCTGGCTCTGATGGCTGTACTGCGCCGCCGCCAGCGCGACGCCGAGCTGCGCCGACGCTGGGAGGAGGAGGAAGAGGAGAAGGAGCGGCAGGCCGCCGAGGCGGCGCGGTTGCTGGTCTTCCGCGAGCCGGATGCAGCAGCGCAGGACGAAGACCGATGGGTGAACTGACGTTGAGTGCCACGCCAGAGCAAGGTAGGAACGCGATGCGACGAGACAAGGGAGACGGAACGTGAGGCGGGACGACATGACCTTGGGAGATCCGAAGCGACGCCCGGGCGGCCGGCTGCGCGGAGTCCTGCTGCTCGTCGCCGCGCTGGCGGTGGCCTGGGCCGCCGTCGCCACCCTGCGCGTGGGGCCGGCGCCGGCCATCGAGATCGAGCCGGCCTTGCCCGGCATCGGGCCGCGCACTCCGGTGACGGTGCGCCTCGCCGCCGCCGGCCGCGGCCTCGCCGGCGCCCGGGTGGAGCTGGTGCAGGGGGAGCGCACCGAGCTGCTGGAGGTGGCGACCTTCACGCCGCGACCGGCGTGGGCGTTTTGGGGACCGGCGCAGCACCAGGCCGAGCTCACCTTCGACGTCGGGCGGGAGACGGTGGACGGTCTCACCCAGGGCGCGGCGACGCTGCGGGTGAGCGCCGACCGCGCCCCCACCTGGCTGCGCCGGCCGGCGCCGGCGGTGGCCGAGGTCACGCTGCCGGTGCGCATCACGCCGCCGGCCCTGGAGGTCCTGTCGCGCCAGCACTACGCGGTGCAGGGCGGCGCCGAGGCGGTGGTCTACCGGGTCGGCGAGACGGCGCTGGACAGCGGCGTCGTGGCCGGCGAGGCCTGGTTCCCCGGCTTCCCCCTGCCCGGTGGCGACGAGGACCAGCGCTTCGCCCTCTTTTCCGTCCCCTACGACCTGTCCGACGCCTCCGGTGTGCGGCTCAAGGCGCGCGACGACGTCGGCAACGTCATCGAGGCGGCCTTCCTGGACGGTTTCACGCCGCGCCCCTACGCCGAGGGCACGGTGAGCCTCTCCGACGACTTCATGGCCCGCGTGGTGCCGGAGATCGTCTCCCACACGCCGGGCTTCCCGGACCAGGGCAGCCTGCTCGCCAACTACCTGTGGATCAACCGCGAGCTGCGGCGCCGCAACCGCGCCCGCATCGCCGAGCTGTGCGCCGCCTCGCAACCCGAGATGCTCTGGCACCGCCCCTTCCTGGCCTTGCCCAACGCGGCGGTGATGTCCGCCTTCGCCACCCACCGCACCTACCTCTACGACGGCGAGCCGGTGGACGAGGAGTTCCACCTCGGCTACGACCTGGCGTCGGTGCGCCACGACGACGTGCCGGCGGCCAACGACGGCGTGGTGGTGCTGGCCGAGTTCCTCGGCATCTACGGCAACGTGGTGGTGGTGGACCACGGCTACGGTCTGCTTTCCCTCTACGGCCACCTGTCGTCCCTCTCCGTCGCCGCCGGCGACCGGGTGGAGCGCGGCCAAACCCTGGGACGCACCGGCCAGACGGGGCTGGCGGGCGGCGACCACCTCCACTTCGGCCTCTTCCTCGACGGCGTGGCGGTGGACCCGGTGCAGTGGTGGGACGGCCGCTGGATCGCCAACCGCATCGCCGCCAAGCTCGGCGCGGGCTGGAGCTTCACACCCTGACCGCGTTTTCAGCACCGGCGGTTCACCGGCTCCTGTAGCGGTCCGACAAGTCCGCAGGAATCCGCAACAACCACCGCCCTGCCCGGCGTAGACGAAGGGTGTCTGCAGTCATCCCTTCAACCACTCCGGAAGGAGGTAGTCCCTTGCGCAACAAGACGTTCCTCAAGCTGCTCCTGCTCGCCGTGCTGGCGGCCTCGCCGCTGCTCCTCGCCGTCGCCGACGGGCCGGCTCTCGCCGACCTCGACGCTGGCGCCGCCGTGCTGCCGGCGGAGAACGGTGCCGACGCCGGCGCCGCCCTCGCCGAGCTCGACCTCGGCACCCCCGAGGCGTTGCAGACGTCCGGCTGTACGGCCGAGCTGACCTGCCCCGCCGACGGCACCGTCATCTCCTGCTCCGGCTCCTGGCAGTGCTACCGCGGCAACACCTCGGTGGTGTGCGACAGCCAGGTGACCTACTGCCCGGGCCCCTTCGGCGGCGGACCGGGCGGCGGCGGACCCATTCCGCAGCAGTGAGCCCGCGGCAGTGAGCCAACACCCCCGGAGCCGGCCCTGAGGCCGCCTTCGCGGCCTCGCCCGGGGCTCTCCGGCCCGGCGCGCACCTCCCGAGGCGCGCCGGGCCGCTTCTTTCGCCCCCTTCCTGCTACCGGAACCAGCCGCGGCCGTCGCCGTCGGCGCGGTAGAGTCCACCCATGCGCGTCGTCTCCGTCGCCTGCTCCAACACCGAGATCGTCTGCGCCCTGGGCGCCGCCGGCATGCTGGTGGGGGTGGACGACCACTCCGACTTTCCCCCCGCGGTGGTGGCGGAGCTGCCGCGGGTGGGACCGGACCTGGGCATCGACGTCGGACGGGTGGCGGCCCTGGAACCCGACCTGGTCCTCGCCTCCCTCACCGTGCCGGGGCACGAGAAGGTGGTGGCGGCCCTCGCCGACGCCGGGCTGCCCGTCGTCGCCTCCGAGCCCACCAGCCTGGCCGACGTGGCCCGCGACGTGCGCGAGATCGGCCGCCGTCTCGGCCTGGCGGCGCGGGGCGAGGAGGTGGCGGCGAGCATGGAAGCGGCCCTGGCGGCGGCGCGGCGGCGCAACGAGGGAAGCGGGGCGAGAGCGGAGGCGGGAACCGGGACGCAGCGGCGGCCGTCGCTCCTCGTCCAGTGGTGGCCGAAACCGGTCATCGCTCCGGGCCGGCTGTCCTGGGTGACGGAGCTGGCGGAGCTGGCCGGCGGCGTCAACCCCCTCGGCGAAGAGGCGGTGAAGAGCCGGCCGTTGTCCGACGACGAGGTCACCGCCCTGGCGCCGGACGCCGTCGTCCTCTCCTGGTGCGGCGTGGCGCCGGACAAGGTGCGCGACGACGTGGTCTACGCCAACCCGGCCTGGCAGGATCTCCCCTTCGTTGCCCGGCGGCAGGTGTTCAAGGTCCCGGAGGCGCTGCTCGGCCGGCCGTCGCCGCGCCTGCTGGACGGTCTGGCGGCCCTGCGCAGGGTGGTGGAGACGGTGGCGGTAGCGGACCGATAGCGTTTCTCGCCGCGATCTCAGGGAAATCTCAGCCCTTCCTCCTGGACCCGCCGGGTCTCTTGGCGCAGCATCGTCCTCCCGAAGCTCCATCGACTTGCGGAGGAAACCTCATGCACGACAGCACGCGACGCGACTTCTTCAAAGGCCCGCTGGCCCTGGCCGGGATCTCGGTCCTGGTACCCGGCACGGTCTTCGGCGCGGACCTCGCTGCCGACCGAGCCGCCCACCGCGGCGCGGACGCCACCACCGACGGCGCGGTTCCGCCGACCCGGCGCTTTCTCGACGCCGTGAGGCAGGGAGACGCGGCCACGGTGCAGCAGCTCCTGAGCGCCGACCCGGGCCTGCTCCATACCCGGGACGACGCCGGCCGCAGCGCCTTCGCCATCGCTCTGCTGGCCGGGCACCGTCACGTCGGTGAGCTGCTGCGCCGGGCGGGCTACGCGCCGGATCTCACCGAGTCCGCCCTGGCCCTCGACTGGGCGCGCTTCGAGGAACTGGCCGCGGCGGCCCCAGGGCTGGTCAACCAGGACCACCCGGTGGGGGGCACCGCCATGTACGCCGCTGCCCTGGCCGGCGCCGGGAGCCAGATCTTCCGCCCCTACGTCTACGGCGGTGACCCCAATGCCAACCCCCGAGGCGCCGAGGGCTTCACCCCGCTGCGCGTCGCCCTCGAGCACCCGGACCTGGCGACGGCGGAGCTCACCGCCGCCAGCCTGCTGGCCAACGGCGGCGATCCCAACGCCCTCCAGGCCGGCGGCTCGACGCCGCTCCACGCCGCCGCCGCCCGAGGCAGCCTGGTCCTCGTCGAAATGCTGCTGCGCAAAGGGGCCGACGTCGCCAGCCGGGACGCGGCGGGACGCACCCCCGTCGACCTCGCCGACGAGCACGGCCGGGGCGCCGTCGCCGACCTGCTACGCCATCCCTCCCGGGTGCGCCGCGACCACTCCACCTCGCGGCTGGCCTACGACGCCGAGGGCAGGCCCTTCCGGCCGGCGGACCTCGCCGCCTTCTCGGTGCTCACCCGCAACCGCCTGGTGGGGGCCTCCCATTTCGACTTCGAGTACACCCGGACCGTCGTCCAGCGGCATCCCGAGCTGGCGCTGGCCATCGCCTCCACCGACGAGTCGGCGGTGGAGGCCTGCGCCCACACCGGACGCCGGCCCATCGTCGACTTCCTGCTCGACCACGGCGCCCCGTACTCGCTGCCCACGGCGGTGATGCGCAACGACCTGCCGCGGGCCAGGGCACTGCTCGCCGAGGATGCCCTGCGCATCCACGAACGCGGGCCCCATGACTTCGCCCTGCTCTGGTACCCGGTCATCGGCGGCGGCCTCTTGGAGATGGCGGAGCTGTTGCTGGCCCACGGTGCCGAGGTGGAGCGCCAGCACTTCCTCGGCACCACGGCGCTCCACTACGCGGCCCGCCAGGGCCAAGCCGACATGGTCGCCCTGCTCCTCGACCATGGGGCGGACGCGGAGCGGGCGGGCCGCAAGTTCGCCACTACCGAGGCTGAGCAGGCCGGCGGTCTGACCCCCCTGCAACTCGCCGCGGAGCAGGAGCACGGCGACGTCGTCAGCCTGCTGCGGCAGCGCGGAGCGCGCCGCTGATCCCGGCCGGCGGCGGCCGGCCCGCGGTGTATCCTCCTCCCGTAGCCGACCAGCGAGGAGGTGGTGAGGAGGTGGCAGGTCAGGTCCGGGTAGGGGAGTTCCGCTTCGACCTCGCCACCGGCGAGCTGACGCCGGCCGCGGCGACATTGGCGGAGACGGAAGCGAAAGCGGTCCGCCTGGCCCCCCAACCCGCCGAGCTGCTGCGGCTCCTGGTCGAGAAGAAGGGCGAGCTGCTCAGCCGCGAGGAGATCCACGCCGCCCTGTGGCCCGACGTGCACGTGGAGGTGGACCAGGCGCTGAGCTTCTGCGTGCGGCAGGTGCGCACCGCCCTCGGCGACTCCGCCGCCGAGCCGCGCTACGTCGAGACCCTGCCACGGCGCGGTTACCGGCTCCTCGCCCCGATACGGGAGGAGGCCGCTGACCACACCGGAGACGAGGCCGACGCAGAGGGAACAGGCCTCGCGGCCACGACCGCCCGGCGCGGCCGCCACCGCGCCTGGGCCGCCCTCCTCGTCGTCCTGCTGCTGGCCGGGGTCGCGGCGTGGAGCGTCAGCCGGCGGAACGCGACTGCGCCGGACAAGACCCGCCCTTCCCCCTCCTTCGAGCCGGCGGTGCGTCTCGGCATCATGCCCTTCGCGGCACCGATCGCGGCCGGCGTCGAGTCGGACACCCGCCGCATCGCCGATCACCTGGTCGCCGAGCTCGGCCGCACCGACCCGCGGCGGCTGGGCGTGGTGGGGCCGCGCACCACCGCTGCCTACGACGACTCCGCCGCCGGCCTGCGGCGGCTGTCCCGGGACTACCGGCTCGACTTCGTCGTCAACGGGCGCTTCCTGGAGACGGCGGACGGGCCGGTGCTGCTGGTGGAGCTGATCCGCTTGCAGGACGGCGTCCACCTTTGGGTGCAGCGCTTCTCGCCGCTGGACGATCCGGAGGCTGTCGCCGCCACCATCGCGGCGGCGGTGGGGAGCCGCCTGGAGCTGGAGACGCGGACCGTCGAGCCGGCTACGCCGTCGCCAGCAGGCGGCTGAGGTTCTCCTCGATCCACGCCTGCGCCCGTTCGAGGTACGGGAAGAGGCGCTCGCGACGGCGGAACTCCGGCGTGTGGACGCGGCGCCGGCCGCCCTCGTGGCGCGCCGGCAGGGCGGCGTGGAGCAGCTCGTGGTAGATCACCGACTCGAGGACGAAGCGCGGCACCCAGGGTTGGTCCAGCACCGGGTGGATGCGCACCAGGTCCTGCTCCGGGTGGTAGCTGCCGAGCTGTAGCGAGACGCGGCGGCCGCGGGCCCGGCGGCGGCGGCGCGGACGGCGGCGGCCCCAGGTGATGCCGGCGGCGAGGTCGCCGGCGAAGTAGCGCTCCTTGACCTCCTCGGCCAGCTCGGCGAGATCACAGCAACGCCCCTGCGGGCGCAGACGCGGCGTGCGGCTGCGGGAGTCGGCGGCGGGGGGCTGCGCCGGCGGCAGCTCGGCGCGCTGCGGTCGCGCCGGCGGTCGCGCCGCCGGCGGCTCGCGGCGCCGCCGCGGCAGCAGGTCGAAGAGGCGTAGCTGGGCCGGCTCGCTCATCCGTCGCTCGTCGGTTCCGGGCGCCGCCCTACGCGGTCAGTACGTCGACGCCGTCCTCGCTCACCGCCACCGTGTGCTCCCACTGGGCGGAGAGCTTGCCGTCGGTGGTCACCGCGGTCCAGCCGTCGCGCAGCACCTTGACCTTGTAGGTGCCGACGTTGACCATCGGCTCGATGGTGAACACCATGCCCGGCACCAGCGGGTCGCCCTCGCCGGCCTTGCCGTAGTGGGGCACGAAGGGCTCCTCGTGGAAGGTGCGGCCGATGCCGTGGCCGCCGAAGGTGCGCACCACCGAGTAGCCGTGGGACCTGGCGTGCTGCTCGATGGCGTGGCCGACGTCGCCCAGACGGCCGCCGGGGCGCACCTGCCGGATGCCCAGATCCAAGCACTCGCGGGTGACCTCCACCAGGCGCCGCGCCTCCTCCCCCACCTCGCCCACCAGGTACATGTTGCTGGCGTCGCCGTAGAATCCGTCGAGGACGGAGGTGACGTCGACGTTGATGACGTCGCCGTCGGCCAGCGCGCGGTCGCCGGGGATGCCGTGGCACACCACCTCGTTGATGGAGGTGCAGGTCGAGCGGGGGTAGCCCTTGTAGCCCAGGGTGGCGGCGGTAGCGCCGGCGGCGGCGGTCGCTTCGCGCACCCAGTCGTCGATCTCGCGGGTGAGGACGCCGGGGCGGATGCGCTCCGTCAGCCCGTCGAGGATGGAGCGGGTGAGACGCCCGGCGCGGCGGATGCCCTCGATCTCGTCGCGGCTCTTGAGCACGATGCCGGAACGTTTCGCCGCCTCCCGTGGCCGCGACGGCGGCGCCGAGCTGCCGGTCCGGTCCGACCCCAGGTGGCACTTCTTGTACTTCTTGCCGCTGCCGCACCAGCAGGGGTCGTTGCGTCCGAGCTTCTCCTGGCGCCCCGGCCCGCGCCCCGGTTCAATCATCGTCGGCATTGTAGCCGAGCGGCCAGCGCTCGCCCACCGCCATCACCCGCACCCGCGGGTCGCCGGCGCCGCCGGTGGCCTCGGCGATGACGTCGGCCAGCTCCCGCGGCGCCAGGTCCACCGGTTCGTCGGTGAGGTCGAAGACGCCCCAGTGCATGCCCACCATGCGGCGGGCGCCGAGATCGCGGAAGGCGCGGTAGGCCTGCGCCGGGTCCATGTGCTGGTCGCCCATGAACCAGCGCGGCTCGTAGGCGCCGATGGGCAGCAGGGCGACGTCGACGGGCGGAAAACGGCGCCCGATCTCGCGGTAGCCATGGAAGTAGCCGCTGTCGCCGGCGAAGTAGTAGGAGCGCGGCCCGCAGTCGAGGAGCCAGGAGCACCAGAGGGCGGCGTTGCGCTTCTGGAACAGGCGGTTGGACCAGTGCTGCGCCGGCAGGGCGGTGAAGGTCCAGCCTCCGATGCTCGCGCTCTGCCACCAGTCCAGCTCGCGCACCCGGCGGGCGCCGGCGCGGCGCATCCAGTCTCCCTGGCCGAGGGGGACCAGCCACTCCACCGTCGGCGGCAGGCGTTCCAGGGTCCAGCGGTCCAGGTGGTCGTAGTGATTGTGGGAGAGGAGAGCGACGGCGTCCGGCGGCACCGCCTCGACGGGGAGACCGGGGGGCACCTTGCGGCGCGGCAGCAGGGCGCGAGGGCCGAAGTGAGGGTCGGTGAGCACCACCCGGTCGCCGTCCTCGACGGCGAAGGTCACGTGGCCGACCCAGCTCAGGGCCGGACCGGAGGAAGCGTCCAGGGGCCGGCCGTCGTGCTCTGCACGCGGCACGTCGAGGGGACCCGACTTGTCGTAGGAGCTGCCGGAGAGCTTCCAGCGCAGGACGTCCAGGACGCCCTTGTCCTCGTGGCCCCAAGGATTGAAGAAACGCCCCGGCTCGCCGTGGGGGGCGTACAGATCTCGCGCCGCGTCGGGCGTGCCGGCGGGAGCGGCGCTGCGGTCGGGAGCCGAGGCGGGGGAATGAGCGGCGGTGCGGTTCACGTCGAGGCGCAATTCTAGCCGCTGGGAAAGGCGCTGCGGGAGACTGCGGTGGGGCAGAAACGAAACGACCGGCCGCCGGGCCTGGACGCCCGACGGCCGGCGCGGTGGATTTCGTCACCCGTTCTTACGCGCGGCGGCGGAGAAATGTTTGCCGCCGCGGGAAGATTCGCTCAGGACGGTTGTTCCAGGGGGCGGCCATCGACCCTGGAGCGCTCCAGGAAGCGGCGCAGACCGCGGATCGTCTCCCCCGTCACCTGCTCCGCGGCGACCGCCTGCTGGAACAGCATCAGCGCCGCCAGGGCTTCGCGGTGCACGTCCCGCGCTTCGAAGATGGGTTGCATCAGCCGGGCAGCGTCCTTCAGCTCCCGGGTGCGCCCTTGCTCGAGGTAGAGGACGGCGAGATCGAGGGTGACCATCGCCGCGTCGTAACCCAGGCGCCGGGCCGCGTAGCCCTGGCGCGCCGCCAGGAACAACCGCTCCGCTTCCTCGTCGCGCCCGCGGCCGTGGGCGATGTGGCCGCGCAACATGGTCATGCGCAGGTTCATCCACGCCTCGTCGTGGGCGCGGATGGTGGGCTCGTGGTCGGCCAGCAGCCGCGCCGCCTCCCCGGGCCGATCGATGTCGCACAGGTACGAGCCGAGGCTGCCGACGGCGCACAGGAAGAGGTGGCGGTCGTCGTCCGGGTCGAGCAGGGGCAACGCCTCACGCAAGCTCTCGGTGGCGGCCACCAGGCGGTCGTTGAGGCGCTGCACGTCGCCGCGCTTGACCAGGTTCTTGGCCAGCCCGGCGGTGTCGCCGCTGGCGCGGCACAGCAGGACGGCGCGGTCGAGGAGCTTCTCCGCCTCGTCGAAACGGCGCTGGTCGGAACGCAGCGACGCCTCCAGGCTCGACATCTCGGCGTGCAGCTCCTCGCCGTCCACCGGATGGGAGGCGACGAACTGGCGCAGCTCGCGGAAGGCGGCGTCCGCCTCGTGCAGCTCGCCGGCGACGCGCAGGGCGTTGCCGCGCTGGGCGAGGGCACGGACGTAGATCTCCTCCCCCCAGGCGGCGCCCGCCGCGCCGGGCGTCCAGTAGAGGACCACCGGTACCAGCTCGGCCAGGTTCCGCGCCTCCGCCGGATCGCGGCGCACCGTGCGGCGGCTCTCCTCGACCAGGAGCTGGGCCAGGGCGCGGGAACGGAAGCGGCTGTAAGCAGCGGTGACGCGCTGCGCGCGCTCCTCCGCCGGCAGGGCCAGCAGGTCCCGCAGGTCGCGGCGGGCGCGGCGCTGCTCTTCGTCCAGCTCGCCGGCCTGAGCCAGCGCCTTGCGGCCGGCGTTGTGGAAGGCGGCGGCGTAGTGCCGGGGACCGCTCGCCGCGGCGGTTTCGCTGGCCACCGCCCGCAACAGCTCCTCGTCCCCTTCCACCAGCAGCTCCAGATTGGCGCCGCATTCGGGGCACAGATCCTTCAAATGCTCATACAAGACGCGCAGCAACGCCCTGGGCGGAAGCTGCCCCTCGAGAACCCTACGAAGCAAGTCGCTGTCGATGTGGCGCATGCCGCACCCTCGCTGGAAGTGGTCGGTGTTCCTCCCTTTCATTCTATTAGTACCGCCAATAGCGATAATCGGGACACTCGGAGGTAAAGAATTTGACGATGCGGTAACAGCCGGCGCGCCCCGCATGGACGCGCCGGGCTTGCAAAGCTGCTAGCCGTCCGGGTCCCAGCTCCCCTGAACGTTGCCCGTACCGTCCTGAGCCGTCGTCTTGGCGAGTCCGTTGGGATCGAAGATCGGCACGCCCTCGCCGCCGGTGGGAGGCGCGGCGACCGTCGAACGCTGGGGGGCGACGGTGAAGTGGCTGACCACGCCGTCCCACAGGTTAGACAGGTCGGTCAGAACGCCGGCAAAGGTACTGCTCCAGCCAACGCTCTCGGTTCC
>Ga0055445_10000156_pt1 | contig 10834 bp, 8 predicted proteins | sample China_Galinas_PW_FD_57737 | JGI IMG/M metagenome (GOLD analysis project Ga0055445, IMG submission 57737) | Wetland microbial communities from San Francisco Bay, California, USA, that impact long-term carbon sequestration - China_Galinas_PWA_D1 | ecosystem: Environmental > Aquatic > Marine >... | reverse complement strand
TTGCTCAGGCAGATGGCCTTGGGGCAGAGGAAGGCGTAGCCGGGGTGGAAGTCGCCGAAGAAGGAGACGTCGGGAACGGCGCGCCGCGTCTCGGTGGGCGGGATGCCCGGCCCCCGCTGGTAGCCCGGGCGTGGGAAGAGCGTGCTGTAGCCGCCGCCGCCGGCGAAGCATTCGAAGGTCGCGGGGCCGTTGAGCGAGTCGTTCCACACCGTCTCGGTGAGCACGCGGTTGGCGGCGTCGAGGGTGACGTGGGTCCCCCCCACGGCGGTCATGTAGCGGGAGCTGGACGGATACATCACCGCCGCCCGAGATCCCAGGTTGGCGCGGATGCAGGACGAGGAACCGGTGTCGCCGGAGGCACCGAAGACGCTCACCCCGGCAGCGGCGGCGATGGCCAGGATCTGCTCCATCACCGACACCGTCTCCGATGTCCATACCTGCTCGCAGAGGACGAGGCTGGTGGAGATGGCGTCGGTGAGCTTGCCGCCGGTGAGATGGCGATCGAGGGCGGCGGAGAAGAGGTCCAGGAAGGCGGCGGTCTTGTCGGCCTCCTTCACCACGACGTCCAGCCGCCCGAGGCGCGGCGCCACCAGGTTGACGATCTGCACGTCGAGAGCGGTCTCGCCGTCCGGCGTGATGACGCCGTCGAGGAAGTGGACGTGCGGCACCACCGGCGGCACGCCGAAGCAGGAGGCGTAGAGGTTCTGGCCGCTCTGGTCGAGACCGCTCTGGTCGATGAGCACGAGGGACATGCCCTGCCCCTGGTACCCCGCCGCGTGGAGACGGTCGACGCCATAGGCGGCGAGGAGCTGATTGGGCGTCAGACCGCAGCTCGCCACGGCGGCCGCGCAGCCGGCGGGCGTGCCGGTGCGGCCGTTGAGGCACGCCGCGGGCTCGCCGGACGGCGCGGTGCCGACGGGCGGCTGCGGGGGAACCGCGGCCAACCCCGGGATCAGCTCGTAGCCGAACACCGACACGACGTGGCCGCGTAGCGCCAGGGGAACGTGGGGGGCACGCAGCGAGTCCCGGTGCAGGTCGCCGTCGTCGTCCACCGCCTGCCGCAGGTCGAGGCCGAAGAGCTCCTCCGCCGTCGCCGCCGGCATGCGGACGAAAGCGTAGCTGCCGGTCACGTCGACGTCGACGGGCAGACCGCGCTCGGCGAAGAAGTCCTCCACCGCCCAGCGGCTGCGCGTCGGCGCCCCGAACTCCGCCGCCAGCTCCTCGACGCTGCGGTAGGCGCGGAAGCGCGGCGAGCCGGGGCGGTAGATCTCGTCGACGAAGGTCGCGAGGCCGGCGGCGTCGAAGGCGAGACCGAGGTAGACGGGGACCTGGGCCTGCGGGTCGACCGGCGTGAGGAGAGCCGCACGGGCCGGCGGCGAGCCGACGCAGAGGGGGGGCTCCGCCGCCGCGGCGCCGAGGACGGCGAGAGCCGGAACGAGGACGGCGAGCGAGGCCGCCGCGGCGACACGCCGGCGGCGGCCTGTCAGGAGCGTGCCCACCACGCGCTGCTAGCCCGCCGGGGCGATGGGCACCCGCACCTCGGTGCGGATCCAGCGCAGCACCATGTCGGCGCCAGCCTCGGTGGGCTCGAAGGAGAAGGTGAATTGATCGACGTTGTCGTCTTCCGCCAGGGTGGTGGGGGTGGCGGAGACGGTGAGCGCGGTCGCCGCTTCGAGGTCCACCGGCACGAATTCACCGTCGACGAAGCGGCCGGTACCGGAAAGGCCGAGGGTGGTGACGAAGTGGAGCTTCCACTCCTCGGCGCCCGGCGTGGTGAACAGCGAGTAGGTGCCGGCCGGCAGGTCGTGGCCGGCCACCTTCACGTCGCCGGTGAAGGTGATCTCGGTGGCCTCGTTGGCGCCGGTGCGCCACACCTTGCCGAAGGGCACCAGGGCGCCGCTCTCCTCGCTGCCGAAGATGTTGTCGCGGCCACGCTGGTAGGGGCGGCTGTAGACCACGCGCACGTAGGTGCCGTCGTCCAGCGTGGTGCGGGCCATGCCCATGGGGCTCGGGCGGCGCGACGGGTGGAGGTCCTGGGCGGTGGCGACGGGGGCGAAGCAGAGCGCCGTCAGGGCGGCGAGACTGAGGGCGACGATAAAGATCTTCAGAGAACGCAAGGCAACCTCCTCGTGGTGGTCCTTCAGGGGTGATCCGGACCTTCCGTGATCCAGTGGCTGCGATTCTGCCACAGGTCCCACCCCGCGGGAGGTGGCCGGCGGCCGGCGCGAGGGGCAGCATGGGCGCGGAGGGGACTGCCGGGAAAGGAGGTCGTCAGCGTGCTCAGCTTCTGTTTGCGACCCAAGAACGCTCGGCCAGGGCAGTGGCTCGTCCTCGCCTGCCTCGTCGCCGCGCTGCCGTCCCTCGCCGCCGCTCAGGAGCCGGTCGCCGCGGCGCCGGTCTTCGATCCCGCAGGCTTGACCGACGGCGTCTGGGTGGGCTCGTCGCCGGCCGGTGAGAACGTCTTTCGCCTCACCCTCTCCGCGGGCCGCCTCACCGGCGACAGCTTCCTGGTCCGCGATGGCAAGGCGATCTCCGAAGCTCCGGTGATCGAGGTGACGATCGAGGCGCCGGAGGCGCCGCCGGATGCGACCGGCGCCGCGATCGCCGGCGCCGCGACCGCTGGGGACCTGGCGAGGATCGAGATCCGCCTGCTGCCGGGCTGGATCTACCGCGGCCGGCTCGCCGCCAGCGGCACCGTTGTCGACGGCGATCTGGAGCTGGGTGGCGGCCGCAAGGTGCCCCTGCGCCTGGAGCGCCGGTCCGCCGCCACGGTGCCGGCCCTGCAGGCGCTGCCGCCGGCACCGCCGGGGGAGCCGGCTTGGACCTACCATCGCCCCGCCGAGAGCGGCGACGGTTGGAAGACGGCCGACGCCGCCGCGGTCGGGCTGGACGTGGCGCAGCTCGAGGAGCTGGTGGCGGACGTGGCGGCCGGCGACGCGGGGCTTCTCCACTCGCTGTTGCTGGTCAAGAACGGCCGCCTGGTGCTGGAGGAGTACTTCCACGGCTTCGGCCGCGACGACCTCCACCCCGTCTACTCGTGCACCAAGAGCGTCGCCTCCCTGCTCGTCGGTCTCGCCATCGAGGACGGTGACCTGGCCGGCGTCGACACGCCCTGGCTGGAGCTCTTCCCGGAGATCGCCGAGACGGCGGCGCCGGGCTGGAAGGACGTGCGGTTGCGCCACCTGCTCACCATGACCGCCGGCGTCACCTGGGGCGGCGGGTCGCCCCCCGCCGGCCTGGAGCTGGTGCGCGCCGCCGCCCGCCGCCCGCTGACGACGCCCGCCGGCGGCAAGTTCCAGTACTCGGATCTCGACGCCGACCTGCTGGCCCCCGTCCTCTACCGCGCCACCGGCGTGCAGGCCGACGCTTACGCCGCCCGTCGGCTGTTCGCGCCGCTGGGCATTGCGCGCTGGGACTGGGAGGCGGGCAAGGTGGACGGCTACCCGCGCCTCTACAGCAACCTGGCGCTGCGGCCCCGCGACCTGGCCAAGCTCGGCGCCCTGGTGCTCCACGGCGGGCGCTGGCAGGGGCGGCAGGTAGTGCCGGAGGCGTGGGTCCGCGAGTCCACCCGGCAGCAGGTGGAGACGGACGGGGGCGGCGAGGGCTACGGTTACCTGTGGTGGCGCGAGCCGGCGCCGCCGTCGCTGCCCGCCGGCGTCATCTCGGCGCGCGGCGTCGGCGGCCAGCTCGTCTACGTGGTACCGGACCTCGACCTGGTGGTCGCCGTCAGCGGCGGCAACCTCTACAACCGCAAGGACTTCCTCATCGGCAAGGTGCTCCTGAGCCACCTGCTGCCCGCCGTGGCACCGCCGGCCGGAGCCGAGGAGGAAGCCCCGGCGGAGCCCGCCGTCGGCGGCGGATGAGGCTGCTAGAGTCAGCGCCGTTCAGCAACCTGGCGGCGGCCTTCCCGCGGCGCGGCGACGAGATCGACGCCTTCCTCGCCCTCGTCAACCGCGCTGCTCGCGACACGGTGCGCTACTACGGCCGCAAGGCGCTGCCCGGCTGGGTCGCGTCGCTGGCCGACCCGTGGCTCGGACTGCGGGCGCGGCCGTGGCTGCGGCGCAGCGTCGATGAGGTGCTGAGCGGCATCACCGACGATCCCCGATTGCGCGCTGTCCTCACCGCCCAGTGGGGCTACTACGGCACGCCGCCGAGCCGTGCCCCCTTCGCCATCCAGGCGCTGATCACCCGCCACTTCCTGCACGGCGGCTACTACCCGGTGGGCGGCGCGCAGGAGATCGCCCGCTGCCTGTGCCGCACGGTGGCGGCGGCGGGGGGTTGGACGCGGGTGGTGGCCGAGGTGGAGGAGGTGCTGGTGGAACGGGGCCGGGCGGCCGGGGTGCGGCTGGCCGGCGGCGAGGTGCTGCGGGCGCCGCGGGTGGTGCTGGCGAGCGGCGTCGGCACGGCGGTGCGGCGGTTGCTGCCCGAGCACGTCCGCGCCACGCCCTGGGCCGCCGCGCTGCGCGCCCTGGAGCCGGGACCGGCCCACGTCTGCCTCTACCTGGGGCTCCAGGGCGGCGATCCGCGCCGCGCCGGTGCCTCCGGCGCCAACCACTGGATCTATCGCACCTGGAGCCACGACTCCGCGGTGTGGGACGTCGCCCCCGACCAGCCGCTGCCGCCGGCGCCGGTGCTTTACGTCAGCTTCCCGTCCCTCAAGGACCCGCATCACGACCCGGGGCCCGAGCAGCGCCACACCGCCGAGGTGGTGACCTTCGTGCCGTGGTCCGTCTCGCGCCGTGGACGGACAGCCGCGAGGCCTTCAAGCAGCGGCTCCAGGAGTCGGTGCTGCGGCAGGTGCTCGACCACCTGCCCGGCCTGGCGCCGCTGGTCGACTATGTGGAACTGTCGACGCCGCTGTCGACGGATCTCTTCTGCCGTCCCCTGGCCGGCTCCATCTACGGGCTGGCGGCGACGCCGGAGCGCTTTACCCATCCTGGCCTGCGTCCCCGCACGCCGGTACGCGGTCTGTATTTCTCGGGTAGCGACCTCACCTCCGGTGGCGTCATCGGTGCCTTCGGCGGCGGCGTGCTGGCGGCCCTGGCGATGCAGCCGCGGCGCGTCTTCAAGCTGCTGCGCTCGCTCTGAGGCAGCGTCGCCGGATGTCGCCGAACGTCCTTGCGCTGCGGCGACGGGCCGATCTTCGTGTTATCATTGTGAGACTTAAAAACCTTTGGTGCACTGTAAGGAGATCCAAGATGAACAGAAGGATTGTATTGCTCACATCTCTCGGTCTCGCGCTTCTGGTCCTTGTCAGCGCCCCGTCGGCGCTCGCCCAGACCGGAACCCTCTTCGTGGAAGGAGACAAGGTCGGCATCGGCGTAGCCACGCCCCAGACCGACCTCCACATCCAGAGCAAGACCAGCAACGGCAACGTGGTGCTGGTGCAGGCGACGGGTGGCCACGAGCTGTTCAGAGTCTACGAGACAACGGCCGGCGACGGCCTCGTCTCGCTGCGCAACAACGTGGGGACGGAGACGTTCCGTTTCACCTCGGTGGCCGGTGGCCGGCTTTCCATCGGATGCAGCGCCTCCTTGACCTCCGACCTCGAGCTCAATGACGGCAGCGGCTCCGGGGTCTGCGGCTCCGGGACCTTCTCCAAGGCCGACGCGGGGGATACTCAATTCACCACCTCGTCCTCGCGTCTCATCAAGGAGAACCTGGAGGCGATTCCCGCCGACGGCATCCTGGACCGGATGTCCAAGGTGAACGTCTACTCGTACGATTTCATCCATGGTCCCAAGGACCGGATCGGCCTCATGGCGGAGGATTTCCACACCATCTTCGGCCGCGGGTCGGACAAGATGCTCAACGGTCACGAGGTGCAGCTGGCCCTTTGGCTGGCCGTGCAGCAGCTGGCGCAGCGCAACCGGGAGCTGGAGTCGCAAAACGGGGAGCTCGTCGAGCGTCTCGATCGCATCGAGCAGCTTCTCTCCTCCTCCCAGGTGGCCGCGCAGTAGCGCTGCCGAATCCTCAGCCGGTACGGTGGCGGCCGGGTCTCCGGTCGCCATCGCGCTTGCCCGGGTCCGCCGAGCACGACCTCGGAGGCGCGGATCAGGGCGCGCCGGCGGCGTAAGATGGCCGCCAATGCCGCTGCGTCTCGTCGCCACCTGTGCCCTCGGGCTGGAGGAGTTTCTCGAAGCCGAGCTGCGCGAGCTGGGCGCCGACAAGGTGCGCCGGCGCCGCGCCGCCGTCTCCTTCGCCGGCTCCTGGCGCGACGTGCTGCGCGCCAACTGGCGTCTGCGCACCGCCAACCGGGTGCTGGTGGAGCTGGCGGACTGGGACGGCGCCACGGCGGAGACCCTGGCCGAGGGGGCGTCGCGGCTGGTCGCCAGCGGGCGCTCCTGGGACGGTCTGACGGCGGCGGAGCTGTTCGATCCGCGGCGCACCTTCGCCGTCCGCGCCACCGCCGCGGCGTCGCGCATCAAGGACCGTCGCTGGGTGGCCCTCAAGGTCAAGGACGGTCTGGTGGACGCGCAGCGCCAGCGTTACGGCCGCCGCGCCACCGTCGAGCGCAAGGACCCGGACCTGCAGCTCCGCGTGCGTCTGTTCAAGGACCGGGCGACGCTGCTGCTGGACACTTCCGGCGAATCCCTGGACCACCGCGGCTACCGGCTGGCGAGCGGTGCGGCGCCAGTGCGCGAGCAGCTCGCCGCCGCCTGCGTGCTGGCCACCGGCTGGGACGGTACCGGTCCGGTGGTGGACCCCATGTGCGGCACCGGCACCCTGCTCGCCGAGGCGGCCTACCTGGCCCTCGGCTGGGCACCGGGGCGGCTGCGCGAGAGCTGGGCCTTCACCGGGTTGCCGGGCTTCGGCAGGCTGCCCGGCTTCGACGTTGCCGCCTGGGAGACGATCCGCGCCGAGGTCCTGCCGGTGCCGGGGCCGGAGGTGCGCCTCTTCGGCGTTGACCGCGAGCCGACGGCCATCTCCGCGGCGACGATCAATCTGGAGCGCGCCGGCCTCGCCGACCGCACCACCCTCGAGCTCGGCGACGCCCACGACTTCGAGCCGCCGCCGGGGCCGGGCCTGGTGCTCGTCAACCCGGCGTACGGCGAGCGGTTGGAGGAGGACGCGGACCAGTGGTCCCGCCTCGGCGACCTGCTCAAGCAGCGCTACGGCAAGGGCCCCGGCGGACCCTGGCGGGCCGCCGTCCTCGCCGGCGGCGCCGACCGTGGAAAGCACGTCGGCCTCAAACCCCGGCGCCGCATCCCGGTGTGGAACGGCCCCCTGGAAGCCCGCATCCTGGTCTTCGACCTGTATTGACGGCCGACGCGGGACGTGGCTTTTCCTGTCGGGACGGCAACATTGGTAGTCTTTGCCTCATGCCGTCGTTCCCCAGACTGCCGCGCAAGCCGGAAGCCCGCACAGACAAGGTCGAGGACCTGGTTTACCGGGTGCTCCGTGGGTTGATCCGGGTGCCTCAGTTCCAGCGCTCCCTGCGCTGGCAGGCTTCCGACGTGGCGGATCTTTTCGACAGCATCTATCGCGGTTTCCCCATCGGCTCGCTGCTCTTCTACAAGCGTGCGGCGCCAGCCGAACGCGTGCAGGTGGGGCCGATGACCGTAGACGCCCCGGAGACGGGGGGGGCCTGGTGGGTGGTGGACGGCCAGCAGCGGCTGACCTCTCTGGCCGTCTGTCTGGCCCGTTCCATGCCGTTGGCCGAGCGGCCGTCGCAGGACGATCCCTACGTTCTCTACTTCGATCCCGAGTCGCAGGCGTTCAAAGGACCGCCGTCGGCAGGTGACGTTCCGTCGACCTGGATTCCGCTGCCCCAACTGTTGGAGTCCAGCCAGCTCAGCGAGTGGATGTTCGCCTGGGAACACCGTGAGAACGAGGAGCTGCGCCGCCTCGTCTTCGAAGCCGGAACTCGCATCCGCGAGTACGCCATCCCTCTCTATCTGATCGACGCCGGTGAGGACGGAGAGAGCCGGGAGGTGGCTCGACAGATCTACTACCGCATCAACCAGACGGGCCATCCCTTGAAGTGGCCCGAGGTGCACAAGGCCCTTTTCGGCAGCGACGAGAGCCATCCTTCTACCTTGGCTGACCTCGCGGACGAGCTGGCCGACGTCGGCATGGGTAGGCTGGACGAGCACCGCCTGCTGACTTCCTTGATCGCTCTGCGGGGGGAGGATCCAACGCGCAGCCTGAGGGACCACCTGCGACGGGACCCGGAGTTCCTGCGCGGCGCCGTCCAGGACGGGCTGCCGGTGATTCGCCGCGTCCTGTCCTTCCTGCGTCAGGATGTAGAGATCCCCCACCTGCGCCTGCTGCCGAAGTCGATCCTCGTCGACGTGCTTACCCGTTTTTTCGCCCGCCACGAGGACCCTGGACCGCGTTCGCGGATGCTCCTGGCGCGCTGGTACTGGCGTGCGGTCCTGGGCGCCGGAGCCTTCGACGACCGCACCTTGCGACGGCGGGGCATCAGCGTGGTGAACGACGACGAAGAAGGCAGCATCCAGGCGTTGCTGAAACTGGTGCGCAAGGAGCGCCCCCGGCCCCTGGACCTTCCGGATGCCTTCGACACCCGTTCGGACGCCAACCGCATCGTCCTCCTCACTCTCGCTCACCACGCCCCCCGAGAGCTGACGACCGGCAAGCCCCTGGACATCGCCGGCTTGATCGCGGAGGAGGACAAGGGTGCCTTCAACAAGATCTTCAAGCAGGGTGACGTCGAAGGCGCGCGGAGTCCTGCCAATCGGATCATCCAACGCAAGGGAACGCAGGTTCACCAACTGCTGCGGCAGCGTATCGCCGATCACGGCCCCGAGGACCCCGTGGTGGCCAGCCACGGCATCGACCGCCAGGCGGCCGAGTTGCTGGTGAACGACGACTCGGAGGAATTTCTCGCTCGCCGAGCCGAGACCCTGACGCGGGAGGTTCGCCGTTTCGCCGACCGCGTGGCCGCCTGGGATCACAATGACCGTCCTTCCGTCGAGTACCTGTTGGCCGAGGAGGGGGAGGTGGCGTGAGCCGCCGCCTGGACGTTCTGCTCCACGGCCACCTGGCGGGGCACCTCGCCGATGCGGCGGACGGCGGCGTCGACTTCCGCCTCGTCGACTCCTACCGCGAGCTGGTGCCGCGTCCGGTTCTGGGTCAAAAGTTCGAGGACGACCTGGAGCGTGTCCACCACAGCCGCAAGGGGCAGGGATTGCCCGACTTCTTTGCCAACCTCATCCCGGAGGAGGGACGGCTGCGGCAACTCATCGAGCAGGCCGCCGATCTGGAGACCGGTGATGACCTCGGGTTACTGGCATACGTCGGGGAGGATCTGCCCGGCGCGGTCGTGGTCCGAGACGCCGAAACAGGGGAGCTCCCCGGCGCGGACCAGCCGCTACGCTTGCCCCTCGCTGCTCCCGTTCCAGCCGAAGCCGAGGAGGGTCTGCGCTTCTCCCTCGCCGGCGTGCAGCTCAAGTTCTCCATGCTGCTCGCCGAGGAGAAGCTGACCCTCCCCGGCAAGGACCGCAGCGGCGAGTGGATCGTGAAGTTCGACTCGCCGACCTATCCGCACCTACCTGAGAACGAGTACTCCATCCTCCAATGGGCACGCCACGCCGGCTTCGACGTGCCGGACTGTGAGTTACGGGACGTCGACGACGTGATCGGGTTGCCGCGTCGATACGCCGAGGACGGAACGAAAGTGCTGGTCGTCCGCCGTTACGATCGCACGGACGAGGGCCGCGTCCACCAGGAGGACTTCGCCCAGGCGGTCGGCCTGCCACCGACCAAGAAGTACGACCACGTCACGTACGAGAAGCTGGCCCTCCTGGCGGCGAGCTTCATCGACGGAGAGGAGGCCGTCGACGAGCTGGTGCGTCGTCTCGCTCTGGTCGTCGCCAGCGGCAACAACGACGCCCACCTCAAGAACTGGTCCCTCATCTACCCGGAACAGGTGCAGGCGCAGTGGTCACCGCTGTACGACCAGGTGGCGACCGTCGCCTGGAAGACCTCCCGCGAGCTCTCGCTCAAGCTGGCAGGGGCCAAGGAGTTTCACAGCCTCGACCGCAAGGACTTCCAGCGCTTCGCTACCAAGGTGAGACGCGATCCGCGGCGGATCTTGGACACCGTAGACGCAACCCTGCAGCGGCTGCATGAGGCGTGGACGGAGATCCACGCCGAGCTGCCGCTTCCGCGCCCCCACGCAGAAGCGCTCCGCCATCACTGGCGGAGCGTTCCTTTGTTGCGGCAGATCGGCTCCCTCGCCTGAGGCAGACGGTCAGCCGCGGGTTGCGCGACCGTCCTGCGACGCGGCTGCTACTTCTTGGCGTGGCACTCGTTGCACTTCGTGGGTGCGTTCTCGTGCTCCGCCTTCTGCTCCTTGTGGCAGTTGATGCACAGGGCGTGGAAGGGGTTGTTCTTGAGGCTCATCTGGCCCATGTCGGGGGCTTCGTCCTTGGGGTTCAGGTGGCAGGTGGAGCACGCCTGGACGTCGCCGACCTTGTCGGCCGTCATGCCTTCGTTCGTGTGGTGGCAGGTGGCGCAGCTCTCCACCGCCTTCATGTGGGTGGCGTGGGGGAACGCCACCGGCCCCTGCTTGTTGGCGGCGGCGTCGATGGTCACCTCGGTGGGCGGCTCGCTGCCGGCGCCGACGGCGACGGCGGTGAGCAAGGGGAGGACGAGGACTACCAGGACGATCAGGGTGCGCTTCATGGGGCCGTTCCTTTCATGCAGGTTTCGTCAGAGCTGATGACGCCAGACGCGAGGATACACAAGGTGGCCTGCGGTCCACACTACCCGACGGTGTGGCCGCACTCCCCGCCCCGGCGACGACGGTGCTAGTGCCCCGTGCGGGAAGTCCGTTGGCATTCGAGCGCCGCTGCATCGCGCAGGGCTG
>Ga0055445_10000155_pt1 | contig 10854 bp, 7 predicted proteins | sample China_Galinas_PW_FD_57737 | JGI IMG/M metagenome (GOLD analysis project Ga0055445, IMG submission 57737) | Wetland microbial communities from San Francisco Bay, California, USA, that impact long-term carbon sequestration - China_Galinas_PWA_D1 | ecosystem: Environmental > Aquatic > Marine >... | reverse complement strand
TGGCTTTTCGCCCGTAACTTCTCTTTTATCTATTAATCCTCTCTGTTCAAATATTTTCCAGGCAATCCCATCGATAACATATGAAAACAAAATGGAGTAAATATTATTTGTCCTGTTTAGACTCTTTAATTGCTGCTTTAATTTTATTATATCATCGCCTAAATACTTACTTAATTCTAAAGCAATTGATTTTGCTTTACGTCGTAAAAGTTTTGTTTGGGACTGATTTAGAATAGGAAAATTAGTATGAAGTATGTCATCCTGTGAATTTAATAAACGCCAATTACTCAACAGCCTAATTTGGCTGGAGTTAAAAACAACTCCCGATTGTTTTAGCTTTTCCTCAGATATTCCATTAATACATTTAAATAATATTTCAGAGTTATTATCTAATTTTATAATGCTTTGCGGTGAGCCACCTATTGTAACCATATACTGATGGATTTCATAATTTTTCAAGCTATTCTGACCGTAATCTTTAGATTGTTGGCCCTGTAAAAATGCAGCAAGAAAAATGACAGTTAAAATTATTTGAATATTCTTTTTCATTTCTTCCTCGAAATATTTCTTTGTTAAAACTTTCTTAATATATCAATAATTATGCCTCAAAGGGTTATAACATAGAAAAAAAATAAACTCTTTTTTTTGCCAGGCACGTTCGGAATTGAACGGAGACGTACGATAATGGACTAACGCTTGGTAAATTAATGAACAGTACTCTTTATATTATCCTAAACTGAATCCTTTATATAGTAGACTTAGGTTAAGTCTTCTTGAGATATATTGGAATTTGATTAAATATCGAAGCGATGCAGTTCAGAACAGGGGAAAATAGAATAAAAATTAAGTAATTCTATTTCTGTATAAAGAACTGTCAATAACTTGTAATTAAGTTTCTGGTTTTATATTTAAACTTAAACTTGAGATGATATCTTTAATAATTACGGTATCACACGTTAGGAGTTTATTATAGTCCACATAATGCACATCGATATTTTTATGAGAGTTGATCAACTTCTGACTTTCCATTAAATGTTTCCCAAATATTTGCGTTAGCAACTCTTTCGTTATATTGATTTTCCCCCCCCCAAAAAAAGAACCAATCATTTTATCCTGTGAATTAATATCTCTTCAATCTTACGTTTCATAAATATTATGGAATACTCCAAATGTATCTGTAAATAATGTAATAATTGAGCAATTATTTTTACAAGCTTTTCCTTCAGCTTGAACAACCCAGGAGCTATCAGTTTGCAGTGATTTAACTTTTCCATATTCATAATATCCCCTAGGGTTATTATGATCCGGCATTCGAAGTTTGCTAGTTAAAATTTCCATTGCACTTACTTCCATAACCTGCATTATAAGTGAAGTTTAGTTTCTTGGAAGCTTCGATACAATGGCGATCAAGTTTTTAATTTTTAAAATGCTTTCTTAATTTGTTCGATGTGAGAATTAGCTTTTCCCTGATCGTTGAATTTTGCCAGCTAGATATAGCTAAGATATTTATGTGCCGCAATAAGTTCGCGTACATTCTTAAAGAAACTTCAAATACTCGACCGCCTGATCATACATTCCCAGCTTTGCAAGCGCAAGTCCCAAAGTTTGATGTGCTCTTGCAAAGTGTTTGTATCAATATGAAGTAATGGAAATTGTACGTGCCCTTCCAAAGCCTTTCTTGTATCAAAATCATTACTGTGCTATACTTACCGATTGGCCAGATTATACACAAATTTTTTAATACCGTTTTCAGGGATATCAATTTCTATTACATCGGATCCATTTTCTGCAAAGTAAATTGATTTTCTAATAACACGTATCCAATATCAAGAACTTAACCTTTGTGCCTAAGTAATTTTACAAAACTGAGTTATTCAGCAAATGGCTTGCTCCTATCAAAAATGTTTTCAGTATCTAAGAAGGTGCTTTTCCTAAATGGCTTTTTATTATAATAGTAACTAAAATTAATTTTATGGCTGTTCAATATTGGATAGATAATTTTCCAGAACTATAAGTATATCTTTAATGTTTTTTCTGCCGAATCCAACCCGAATGTATTTCCCGTCAAAATTAAACATTTCTGCTGGTACAGTCATAATCCCGGTTTTCTCGATTAGTTTATTACTAAAATCTAATGAGCTATCTCTAATGTTTAATTTTATAAAAGCAGTGGACCCAGCTTTCGGTGGGATAAAATTTAGAAGTCCCGTATGCCTGTTTACAAATTCACCAAACAGCTTAATATTTTTTTTGATTTTATTAATATTTGGTAGCAGCAATTTGTCGATATTGTTTAATGCAATCAATGTCAGGATTTCTGAAGGAGCGCTATTACAAATACTTAAATAATCTTTGAAGGATAAAATATTATTCAATAATTCAAGATCCCTTGTTACAATCCACCCGGTCCGCAAGCCCGCTAGTCCAAAAGATTTTGAAGTACCCCAAAGGCTGATTCCTTTTTCATATAAATCACTCACAGGTGGAAGTTCTTCCATTTCACAGATTATTAATTTACGGTACATTTCATCTGAAAATAAATAGATATTGTTTCGCCTTGCTAAATCAACAATCTCTTTCAAATTTGAATATTTTAAGTAACTACCTGTTGGATTATGTGGAAAATTAATTATAATTAGTTTAGTGTTCTTTTTGATGAGTTTTTTTAAATCATCTATATCAAAGTGCCAGTTTTCAGGTAAAGGCTTCCAATATGAGATTTCACATCCGATTGAATTAGCTACTTCAGTTAAGGATTGGTATGCCGGAGAAATGGAAATTACGTGATCTTTTGGTTCAAGTAGAACATTAAATAATATGAAATTAAGCTCGCCTGGGGAAGCCACTAGAACATTTTTTATAGATACATTTTCGTAATAATTAATGATTGCTTCCCTTAGCAATGTATTACCTTCACTTTCTGTATATCCTAGTGTTAATTTATTCCATAAATCTATTTCTTTATTTGAGGCTATATCTAATAGATTCCTTAATGAAAAACCGTCACAATCAGAACTTGAAAGAAGATATTTAGCTGTAAATTCATGCTTTGCAAAGTATCTTTCAAGTTTAAAATCATTTATTCTCATAAAAAGTAAGTATTTATGCTTACAAGAATAAAAATATTGCTGATTTTTTAAGCATTATTTCTATCCATGAAAGTCTTTTAAGATTAATATGCGTTTATTCTAATATTGAAAATAAAATATAATAAATATTGGATTAGACTGCTACCCAATTTATTTATAATATAGTTTCATAAATCAATTTGCTTGCACTTGGTCAGAAAAAAGGAAACTATGAAATAATAAGGTAGCCACTGCCATTATTGCATATCTTGCAAATGAGGGAGGTAAAAGGATTATTAAAATCAGAAAGATAGTAAATTATCAAGCTTATAAAAATAACTGTCATAGAAACAGATGAAGATAGAGATATTTCAAAAGATTTTAATTCAAAAGAATTCAACACATATTTTAAAAATGGAGCCACAGTAAAAATGTATGGCTTATGTAATAATTCAGAAACACTTTGCAAAACCTCGAATTGGCTATATGATTAGCTGATTTACTTATACACGGAAAAGTATTTTAAGTGTTATTTATTGATAGTTTTTATTAGTGCAAATACTCAATTGATTAATATCGCTAACACATAATATTATATGACTTTTCAGTATTATTTACCGCTTATCCTATTCCAGTTTATAATTTATCCTTTTGTGCCTATTATTATAAAATAATTATTGAAATTATTAGTTTAAGTAAAATTGATAACACAGATTACGAGCATGACTTATATAGCCTAAGAATTCGAAACCTAAGAGAAAAAATTGAATATTACTACAATAACTTGGAAGTGTTCAAGTTATTTGATCATTGTAACGATTCAAATATCAGATAAATATAAAGCCTTTTATTGCTATTACTTCTAATATACCCAATTCATTTAACCAAAATGTTAAGGAGGACAGATTTGAAACCATTATTAATATTATCCTTTTTTTGTTTTAGTCTCATGTCTTTTGCACAAAATAAAGTATTAAAAACTGAGGAGGTTAATTATAAAAGTGCTAACACAAAAATTTCAGCGTCTGTGGTTTATCCAAATTTAAAGGGAAAACTACCTGCAGTAGTAATTGTCCACGGATCTGGCTCAAGTTCAAGAGATAACCCATGGACAGCAGCTTATTCAGAAGCACTTTCTATAAGAGGTATTATAGTCCTACATCCCGATAAACGCGGAAGCGGCGAATCAGGAGGAGACTGGAAAACAGCATCACTATTTGATCTTGCAAATGATGCGATCGCAGGAGTCAATTATCTGCGCAATTTACCTGAAGTAGATACTAACAAAATTGCAATAATGGGATTCAGCCAGGGAGGGGATGTAATTCCCATTGCAGCTTCAGAATCTTACAAAATAAAAATGATAATAGATGTTTCGGGATCTGTAATTCCTTTAAAAGAACAAATAACAGATGAAATTATAAAGATGGGGAAAAGGGAAGGATTAGATGAAGAACAGCTTAGAAAGCTTAAAGAAATTAATAAGCTTTCGTTTAACTACGTAAATGACCGAACTAAATGGGATGAATACGAATCAGAATTAAAATCTACCTTAAATTCAGGACTCGGTAAATTTGAATCATTTAATGGTTTTCCTCAAAAAAAAGATATATGGGTCTGGGACTGGTTAAAACTGGTAGGTGATATAAACCCAATAGATTATTGGAAGAAATTAAATATACCTATTCTTTTTATTTTTGGTGGAAACGATACACAAATTGATATAAGAAAAAGTACTGACTTAATTCTAGATAATTTAAACCCATTGGAGAAAAATTTTTCATTTTTGTTCTTCCGACTGAATGGACACGCACTATTTAGAGAGGATACTAATAATTTTATTGCAGAATGGCTAAAAAACAGTGGCGAACATTGAATTAAATTAAAGCAAAAAATCCGAAAATGGATTTTGGTCTACAAAAACCTGGATATTTAATTATTCACAAAAAGTGGTTTAGTATCCTAATTCTAATGTGCACACGTCTATTTAGAAAGGGCCAGACCATGAATTCAGGTAAGCTACCTCGATTGGTTTTCAGAATCAGTGCCTGTTGTATTTGACAAAACGATAGTATCCCATATCCTTTATTCCAGGGGGCACATATAGGTACGGCTTGTGTAGCACTTAATGCAAGGGCTTTTTTATACGATTCGTGTTTTGACACATTATCCTAGTACCAGCGGAAGATGCAAAAATATTTCTAAAACTATTATTATTTATTGTTACGTCATTGTCATCGCCACCTTCTTCGAAGTCAATTATTCGTTATTTACATAATTATTTTTCTTTTATGAACTATAGTATACATTAACATGCCGTGACTGACGTAAATGTATAAGTTAACTCACAATATCCTATACAGCTTTACAAAAATATTTATTTATCAATTACCAATTTTAGAATAGTCTGATTAGATTTTTGTATTAACATTTATTAGGCTCCAAATATTTAGATTATATGTAAAACAGCTTGTTTATTCTATTTTTTCAGGAATTCACCAAAATCACCGTAAACCAGTTTTGTTTGACCGTTATAATCTGTAATAAAGAGATGTTCTTTAATACCAGGTGTCCATTCAATTATCATTTCATTTTCCTTCTCACCTGCATAAGCTGTACTTTCAAGTTTACCAATTCTAAATGTATACCCCGAAGTGTTTTTATCAACAATTAAATTCCCATATTCCGGTGAATAATATTCCCCGGTTAATTTTTCTGAATTTTCAAATGTAAATATTTTACGTTCAACATTTCCTTCTTTGTATAGAGGGTCGATAAATTGCGTAAACATTTTAATTTTTGAATCTGCGTTAGTATCATTAGACATTATTAAATAGAAATATGCTGTTATCATTGAAGCAATTCTTTGTCCACCATTAATTTCGTTAACAAACACAAATACACCGTCATTTTTTCCCGGCTGAAATGACATCATTGATTCATAACCGTAAAAACTTCCAAAATGGAAAAATAATTTGTTACCCATCAGCGATCCTGAAATCCAGCCATTGCCGTATTCATCCATTGAAAATGGCCCCATGCTTTTATCAACTTTTATTCTGTCTTGCAAATATAATTTTAACAATTTTGAACCGATTACAACCGGGCTGTTATAGGTATAAAGAGACAGCCATTTTCCCATATCATCCAGCGTAGAGTAAATGCCTCCTGCAGCGTGCAGAGTATTTTCAGATTTTCTTGATGATAGGTGTTCATTTGAATTGTACTTAAAAGGCAGAGTCTCTTCTTCACTACAAAAATCCATATGTGTTGTAGAATTTATCATCCCGATTTTCTTTAAAATATTATCAGTTATATATTCCCTCCAGTTTTTACCGGTTACCTGCTCAATAATTATTCCTCCTAATAAATATCCAAGATTGCTGTAATGGAATTCGGTTGAGAGAGAATCGAGCCTGTAAACAGTAAACTTTAATAATTCTTTCAAATCAGAAGGATATTCACCGGAATACGCGGTTCTAAATACCATTGGATCGTTAGATAATCCGTGCGTATGCTGCATCAGTTGTCTTACTGTAATTTTGTCTATTTCTATATTTTTAGGGAAATATGAAGATGGAATATATTTACTAACCGGGTCAGAAAAATTTATTTTTTTTTCAAAAGCTAATTTGGCTAAAGCTAACCCCGTAAATGCTTTTGTATTTGATGCTATATAAATTCTGCTTGAATCGGAAAGGTTGTAATCTTCATTAGCTTTTCCGCTAGTTAATTTATAAACTATTTTACCGTTCTTAACACCTACAATTGCTATTCCTGGTAGATGATATTTTTCCATCAGTTGTTTCGATAGCAAATCGATTTTATGAAAATCTTGTGGATAAATCATAATTAGTGATGAAAAAAGCATACATACTATGAAAAAATATTTCTTCATTTTTATCTTCCTATATATTTTATTGAAATAATTATCTTGTTGTTTGATTTTATCAAGTATTGAATAGTTCTTCTACTTATTTAATACATTGATTTGAATTAGGCTACTTCATTTTAGACTGGGATAATTTAGATAAGTTACACTTATTCTGATATTAGAAATAGTTTTTTGTGCTTCGAGGGGGTAAGTGAGTACAGGTTATGTAAATTTATTGTCCGGTACCGTACATAATAGATGTCTATGCCAAAAAGGGAATTCTTACAAGTTATTCAGAAATTATAATATTATCTGTAATGAAATTCATGATGTCTTTAATAATAGTTACGTTATTCTCGCTCCTTATTTATTCACAGGGTCTAAAAATTCAATTAGGTCCCTAAATTCTTGTAAGCAATACTAAGGATGGTGGCGCTCTGTGTGCAGAGCCTTCTGTAGCAATCCACGATAGTATTATCTAGTAATAGCAGAAGGTACAGAAATTGGTGGAACAAGACTTCTCTTGTTTAGTATGTCGTTTAAGTTAAATATTTGGTCAGATCCAATAACAGTTGGCAAAAGTCCTGATACTGCTTATAAAGTATTTCCTTCACTTCCAACCATTGGTTCATCTTTTGCAATACTTTATTACGATCGCCGCGCAATCCCGGATTCTACATTAACAGATGTATTTATTTCACTTTATCAACCAAATGGATTGTCCATTGATATTTAATTAAATACTGTTAGTACGGATTGGCTTAAATCACCCGGTGACAGAGAGTATGCAATGATACAACGAATTTTGGCAATTATATAACATTAGCTGTTTATAAAAATATAATGATTGCAGTATGTACATATGCAAGACAAGGTCCATCAAAGATATATTCAAAGACAATCACTATTAATAATTAAAATCAACTGTTAACATCAATTCATTAAGTATAAGTTAGAATGTGTTTGCATGTATTATTTCCTATCGTAAATATTTTTTTCATAACTCGTTTACATTTATTTCCGTCCAAACCATTGAAATCCTCTTGCAAGATTTTTGTTCATAGTGAGAATTTCAATCTCGTCAAGTGCTAGCAAAGTGAAATCACTAAATAAGTATTCAATATATTTTCGATCATGATGGCGAAACGTTACACCGTCCGGTAAATCAAAAATGCCATATATTCCATATTTAGTATAATCACGTTCGTATCTCTTCTTGTTTCGTTCATTTGTCTGTAGCAACAAATCACTAACATACAGGAGGCCACAGGGTTTAAGAACACGATTAATTTCCAAAATAACTGCACGTTGGCCTTGATCTGTTGGAATGCATGTTAGAACTGTAAAAAGAAATACTGCGTCAAATGTATTTCCTTCAGATGGAATCTCCGGAGAATTTTCTAGTACTTTAAAAGATAATTCCGGATAGCGTTTCCTAGCTGATGTTACCATAGTGCTTGACGAATCAACGCCAAGAACATCTGTATATCCACTTTCATATAGTGATGCCGACACTCTTCCGTAACCACATCCAAAGTCAAGAATCCGACTGTTTGTAGGCAATAATTTTTTCAAACGATCAAAATTTACCGGGTGGCCAAAGGTTTTAGTTGATCCTATTTGATCCCAATAGTTGATTTGATTATTCAATTTTTCCATCGAATTTTCAAAGGCCTCCTAGCTATGTTACTCTGAAGCTGTGTGCAAGGGAACTATGCTAAAATAATAATAATTCATACTTCATTTAATTTAAAACTTAAATTAATAATATTCTTATTATTAATTCAAAATTTTTGCCAACCACTCTTCTATAGTTTTGAAAATAGATGGTGTATATAAATTTGTACTTGGCTCTTTTCTTCCCCCTTAGTTTGATAGCTCAAGACCATGATTCATATTAGGAACAATATGGATTTCATAGTTTCGGTTTCCAGCTAATTCGATTGCCTCTCCAGAAACAGCATAAAGGTAATACTGATCAAATTTATTAGAATTATATCATTATTAGAAAATATTAATCCGGGATCTGTAAAATTCCTTGAGAAATATCTACCTAGAGAATAAAAGCACCAGGGTCTGCTGTAAAAAGATGAGGAAAATAATAGAAACACTTGGTTAAGCTAAATATTAATTATTTAATAAAGCATCTAATAGTCCACTAGCGAACACTATTGTTTGTAAACGGACGATTTTACAAAAAAACATCTCCAAATATTTACTAAATTAGCAATTATTGAATAATTATGTACAATTATATTGGCATAATAGTTGAAGTTATTACCTAAGAAATTAGTTATAATTTATTCCGATCCATTAATTATAAAATTTTATGGTGTTTAGTTGATAAAGAATTATCTGAAAATTGCTTTCAGGAATCTAATTAAGCACAAGATTTATTCTTTTATTAATATAGCAGGGTTGTCTGTCGGTCTTTGCTGCAGCATCCTGATAATGCTCTTTGTTAAAAATGAATTAAGCTATGATTCATTTCATAAAAGTGCAGACAACATTTACAGAATATCATTGTTTGAAAATTATGCAAAAGATGAACAGCACTTCAATTCTATAACTCCTGCCAGAATTGGGCCCGCTTTGAAGGAAAATTTTCCCGAAGTTAAAAATGCTATCAGATATTCTGACATGCAGGGGCAGGTAAAATATGGCTCAAAGTCATTTCCGGAAAAATATAATCTCGCGGATCCGGAATTTTTCAAAATGTTTAGTTTCCCATTATTAAAAGGAAATACAGATGATGCACTGAGTTCACCAAATTCCGTCGTTTTAACAGAATCAATAGCCAAAAAATATTTTGGTGATAACGATGCAATGGGAAAAACTATATCAATAAAACTTGATGATAAAACCGAAGATTTTATCGTAAGCGGAATCGCAAAGGATGTGCCCGATAATTCAAGCATCCGGTTTAATATTGTAATCCCATTTGAAAAAATGAAAGATCTTTTCAGTGACAGAGCTTTAAACAGCCTGACAAATATATTTTGCGAAACCTATGTGTTATTAGCTCCCGGTGTTACAGGAAAGATGATGGAAGCTAAGATGCCCTCTCTTGTTAAAACTATGATGGGCAGCAATTATAAGGCCGGTACATATAACCTGTTATTCCAATCAATCGAAGATATCCATCTGGATACATCATTTCCTGTTGGGTTTGAGCCGATTAGTAGTCCAATTTTTTCTTATGCGCTTTCAATAATCGGCTTTTTCATTCTCCTAATTGCTACCATTAATTTTGTCACTCTTTCCATCGGTAAATCGGTAGCCCGTGCAGGCGAGGTTGGAATCAGGAAGGTTGTCGGCGCAAACAGGAAACAGCTAATTGGGCAATACTGGGGGGAGTCATTGCTGCTTGTACTATTTTCTACAGCAATTGGGATCGTACTTTCTGAAATGCTACTCCCGTTTTTTAACAGCCTTGCCGGTAAAAACCTGCAGATCAGTTATGACCCGTTAACTCTGTTATTGTTGTTTGCAATTGTTATAATCACAGGACTTTCAGCGGGGATTTACCCGGCCGTAATTTTATCTTCTTTCAATCCTTCCCAGGTTTTAATGGGCAAATTCAACTTTACCAGGAAATCCAATTTAAGGCGAATCCTGGTAGGTGGTCAGTTTACAGTCTCAGTAATAATGATTATTGGTACGATTGTAATATTTAATCAGCTTGAATTTGTAAGGAATAAAAACCTTGGTTACAATAAAGAGAATGTTGTAATAATACCGACAAAATTAAATATATCGGAGACCTTTAAAACAGCGGAATTATTCAGGAATGAATTAACAAGAGATAAAGACGTTATCAGTGTCACTGCGGCCGTCACACCGCTTGGAGGCAAATGGAGTATGATCGGTTTTGAAATGCCGGGCGGATCTTATCGTCGGTTTTATATGAAC
>Ga0055445_10000153_pt1 | contig 10885 bp, 7 predicted proteins | sample China_Galinas_PW_FD_57737 | JGI IMG/M metagenome (GOLD analysis project Ga0055445, IMG submission 57737) | Wetland microbial communities from San Francisco Bay, California, USA, that impact long-term carbon sequestration - China_Galinas_PWA_D1 | ecosystem: Environmental > Aquatic > Marine >... | reverse complement strand
CAATTCCACCCAAGTACTCCGTGGCCCAGGTAGTTGGTTTCATAAAGGGCGAGAGCGCGATTCATATCGCCCGCACCTATCTGGGCAGGCGGTGGAACTATCATGGGATGGGTTTCTGGTCCAGAGGTTATTATGTGTCGACGGTCGGGGCTGATCAAGCGAGCGTGCGTGATTACATCAAGAAACAGGAGAAGGAGGACGCACGGTTGGATCAGTTCCAGCTTTACGATGATGCATGACCACCGCCAGGTGGTCAGATAATCTATACGGATGATTTCATAGAAGGTTATACTGCTCCAGCTTATTGTAAAGCGTCCGTCTGCTGATTCCCAAAATGGAAGCGGTGCGTCTGCGATTGTTGCGGGTCCAGGTCAGCGTACGCGAGATAAGGGTCTGCTCGGCCTCTTTCAGGGTGCAGCCCATTGGCAGCCTAACCTCAGTGGGCTTTTTGTGAACCTTTTGCAGTCGCTCGGGAAGGTGCTCGCTGAGTAGAATCCCGCCGGTGGAGTTCAGTACGGCTCGATGTATGACGTTTTTGATCTCTCTGACGTTGCCAGGCCAGTCGTAGTATTCGAGTGCCGAGATGCACTCCGGTGAAATGCCGCCGATGTCTCGCTGGTACTCGTCGCTGAACTGTTTGAGAAAGTGATTCACCAGCAGGACGACATCTCCGCCGCGCTCACGCACGGGCGGCAGAACAATTTGAAAGATGTCCAAACGGAAGAAAAGATCCTCTCGAAATCGACCTTGTTCGACGGCCTCGGACAGGTTCTCGTTGGTGGCCACCACGATCCGCACGTTAGCGGAAATGGTGCGGTTGCCGCCGATGCGTTCGAGCTTCCGCGTTTCAAGCAGTCGCAACAGGCTGATCTGCACTTTCTCGTCGATGGTACCGATCTCATCCAAAAAAATGGTCCCGCCTTCCGCCTTTTCAAACAATCCCCGGTGACTTCGCAGTGCACCTGTAAATGCTCCCTTCTCATAGCCAAATAGTTCCCCTGCCACCAATTCCGGTGGCAAGGCACCCAGATGAATGGGTTGAAACACCTTGTTTTTGCGTGTGCTCAGCTGGTGGATTGCCCGCGCCACCAAATCTTTTCCGGTGCCTGTTTCGCCGGTGAGCAAAACGGGCATGTCGGTGCTGGCCGCCTGGCGTACCTGGCGATAGACGTCGCGTATTTTTGCTGAACTGCCCACCATTTTTTCAAATGTGCTTTTGCGGCTGCCGGACTTAAGGATCAGGTTGGAGGTGTACTGGGGTTGATGAAGCAATGCGGCATCGATGAGCATTTGCAACTCGCCATCCGATATGGGTAACTTGGCATACTGATAGGAACCCCGCTTGAGAGCCGAAAAAACTATGGACATGTCCTTTGACGATGCCAGAAACAGGATTTGGGTTGCAGCGCTTTTTTCCGAAATGATATCCAGGAATTCCATTCCTCGAATGCGCCCGAAGCGGGCCACGGAGCCGCTCAGGACCAGGATGTCGATTTCGTGGTCCTCGAATTTTTCGAAACCGTGCTCGATGGTTTGCGCACCCATGATGCTGAATTTCTTTTCAGTGCAGATGCGTTTGAGCTGACGAATCAGTTCGACACCGCGCTCGATGACGAGAATATTGACTATATTTTTTAACGCCATGGGTTGATTCAAGTGGTTATGGATTTTTGGTTCCGGTCCAACGGTTTGACGGCGTATTCGCGGTAGACCCGTTTCGTTTGGCTGGCCGGCATGCTCATGCGGTTTATTGTGTATAAATTTTATACTGTCAAGTGTTAATTGCCCAACATGCCGTCAATGGGGTCGAACAGCGAGATTAAGTTGTTATTATTTAATATATTACAAGAAAAATATTTTTTTATGATCCGAATTCATTTGTCAGCACGGGATGAGCAGTGTGTATTAAATTTACGATATTTATCCCGATGTCATAAAAAGGTATAAAAATTGTACAGTTTTGGGTTCCGATGGACTGATGGAAAGATTTGAAGGACTTCATACAAACGATTAATAATAATAAATATCAAGATGTTACGCCATTTAAAAAGGGTCTGGCATATTTGTTGATATAGAGTGACCCTTTATACCCGCCGCACGGGTGCAGCATGTAACCTGCATCAAACCAAACCCCGACAACTCATACCATTGAGGAGGCCATGATGAGAACCTGCAACTTACAGGTGGTTTACCCCGGCAGGGAGTATCTGATGGAGCAGGATGAAGAGTATTTCGACCTGGTAACCGAAGAGGGACAGCAGCGAATCAGGATCCACGAGTATGACCGGGTGTATGAAGTTCCCGGATTGTATGAAGAAGTGGTTTATAACAAACTGCAGTGCGACTCCCCGCAAGTGATCACCGGTTTACTCAAAGAAACCATCCAAAAGCACGCCGAATCCGGCGACCCCCTGCGGGTTCTGGATTTTGGAGCCGGTAACGGCATCGTCGGGGAGTGTCTGCAGGAGGCACTGGATACCGAATCCATTGTCGGCCTCGACATCATCGATGAAGCCAAAAAAGCGGTAAAACGTGATCGGCCGGACATATACGACGACTATTACGTCATGGATCTCAGCCAGCCGGCGGATACGGATAAAGAGACCTTGGACCGCTGGAATTTCAACGCCCTTGTGACCGTTGCCGCCTTGGGGTTCGGCGACATTCCCACTCAGTCCTTCGTCAACGCCTTTAACCTCGTCGAGAACAACAGCTGGGTCGTCTTCAACATCAAAGACCGATTCTTCAGTGATGATGACGACACCGGTTATAACGAGATGCTGCAGCGAATGATCGGCAACAGTCTGAAGGTGTATAAAAAACACCACTACTGCCATCGGCTTTCCATGGCTGGCGAACCACTCCACTACTATGCCATCGTCGGACGGAAAGAAAATGACTTCTAACACGCGCGGCATCTGATTCTAACCGATAAAATGCTGCTGCGCACCGACCGCTGGTGAGCGCTCACTTCTACCCCTTACGTCCAAAAGATAAACAGTGCCGTGGCGATACTGCAATCTACAGCGCCACCTTGCGGTCGCAAGCGGGCTGCCGTTGGTTTTGGATTGAGGACGAAAGTAAAGACAGTCGGCACCATGCAATCACTTTCATGTCGCAGTTAAACCAACGCACTCAGCAAAAAAGAATGAAAGGGTTATCAATGAGCAAAATAAAAACTTCGCATGTATTCACATCGGAATCCGTCGGCAAAGGGCATCCGGATAAACTCTGTGATCAGGTCTCAGACGCCATCCTGGATGCCTGCCTTGGAATGGATTCCCACAGTCGCGTCGCCTGCGAAACTATGGCCGGATTCAACATGGTGGTCAATGTAGGAGAAATCACTTGTCGGGACTTCGAAAGAATCGACACCGAGACCATCACACGTAACACGGTCAGAAAAATCGGATACGACTGTGCGGAACTGCGCTTTTGCCACGACACGTTTGAGTATTTGGCGCGCATTCACGGCCAGTCGCCGGATATTTCTCAGGGCGTCACCGAGGGCGAAGGATTATACGATGAGCAGGGTGCCGGTGACCAGGGCATGATGTTTGGCTACGCGACCAATGAGACTACGGAAATGCTGCCGGTACCCATCGCTTTCAGCCATCGATTGCTGAAGCGGTTCGAAACGCTGCGCAGGGAAAAGACCATCGGTTATCTGCGGCCGGATGCCAAGGCCCAGGTGTCGGTCCACTACGCCGGCGGCAAACCTCGCCGCATCACGTCGGTGGTGGTTTCGCATCAGACCGGCCCTGTATCCCCGGAGCGAATTCGTAAGGATGCCACCGATGTGATCCGCCAGGAACTCGATCCCAGTGGTTTACTGGATGAACAGACCGAATTCTATGTGAACCCCACAGGAAGTTTTGTTCTCGGCGGTCCTTTTGCGGATGCGGGTCTTACCGGCAGGAAAATTATCGTCGACACCTACGGGGGCGTGGGGAGTCATGGCGGCGGTGCCTTTTCCGGCAAAGATCCATCAAAAGTGGATCGATCGGCGGCCTATTTTGCCCGCTATGCGGCCAAGAATATCGTTGCCGCCGGCCTGGCGGAAAAATGTGAAATTCAGGTGGCCTACGCCATCGGCGTAGCCAAGCCTTTGTCAATCAATATCGACACCTACGGTACGGGCCAGGTGGACGAGACCGTCATCCAAGGCATGCTGGAAGATGGAGACCTGTTTGATTTCCGCCCTGCCGCCATCATTGACCAGCTGGGGCTGCTCACCCCGAAGGGATGGAACTATGAGACGACTGCCGCATACGGTCATTTTGGAAGAAACCGTTTCCCCTGGGAGAAAACGGACAAGGCCGATGTGCTCCGACGGGTGTTCAAGAAGATGAGAGCCGCTTGACTACAATAATAACCACAAATAAGGATAAGTTTTAATGCAATTTGCCAAAGTGAGTCCCCAAGAGATGTCCAAGACCTCAGATTACCGGGTGCGAGATATAAAACTGTCCGAATTCGGCCGGCGCGAAATCGAAATTGCTGAAAATGAGATGCCGGGCTTAATGGCTATCCGAGAGAAATACGGTCCCCAAAAACCCCTCAGCGGCGCACGAATCAGCGGCAGTCTTCATATGACCATTCAGACGGCGGTGCTCATAGAAACCCTTTGCGAATTGGGCGCTCAGGTTCGATGGGCCTCATGCAACATCTTTTCCACTCAGGACCATGCGGCAGCGGCCATAGCGGATGCCGGCATTCCCGTTTTCGCCTGGAAAGGGGAAACGCTCGAAGAATATTGGGCCTGTACCCGACAGGCGCTGACCTGGCCGGATAGGCAGGGGCCGCAGCTGATCGTGGACGATGGCGGCGATGCTACACTGATGATCCACCGCGGTTATCATGCGGAAAACGACCCGTCGATACTGTACGAACCCACCGACAACAAGGAGCTTCAAATCATCAACGCCACACTAAAGAAAGGCTTGGCGGAAGACAACCGGTTATGGCACCGAATCGTCGCAGACTGCAAGGGTGTCTCCGAAGAGACAACCACCGGTGTGCACCGCCTGCATCAGATGGCCGCGAAAGGAAAACTGCTCTTTCCAGCCATCAACGTCAACGACTCGGTGACGAAGAGCAAATTTGACAATATCTACGGCTGCCGGGAGTCACTTGTTGACGGCATCAAACGGGCAACCGACGTGATGGTAGCCGGTAAAACCGCGGTGGTTTGCGGCTATGGTGATGTCGGCAAGGGCTGCGCCGAGGCGTTCGCCGCCCATCGAGCACGGGTGATGGTGACTGAAATCGACCCCATCTGTGCCCTGCAGGCCTATATGGCCGGGTTCCCGGTGGTCACGGTAGAGCAAGCCCTGGCTGAAGGGAATATCTTTGTTACGGCCACCGGCAATTGCGACGTGATCACCGCCGACCACATATCCGGCATGAAGGACCAGGCTATTGTATGCAATATCGGGCACTTCGACAACGAGATCCAGGTCGACGCCCTGAATGCCATGCCCGGGGTCCAAAGAATTCCCATCAAACCCCAGGTCGATAAATACCGGTTCCCCGACGGACGCGTCATTTACCTGTTGGCCGAAGGCCGGTTGGTCAATCTTGGCTGCGCTACGGGCCATCCGAGTTTCGTCATGTCCAACTCCTTCACCAACCAGACGCTGGCCCAGATGGACCTGTGGCAGCACAACCATGCGGTTGGCGTCCGCCGGTTGCCCAAGGAACTGGACGAGGAGGTGGCCCGTCTGCACGTGGAGAAACTGGGGGGCACGCTCACACGGCTCAGCGACAGGCAGGCCGCTTACATCGACGTTTCACCAACGGGACCTTTCAAGCCGGAGCACTACCGCTACTAACGGTGAAGGACGGCAGTTTAAATATTATTTTTTTAAGAAGCAATGGACGCCGCGCCCCTCGCCAACCTCCGCCGGTCGGGTCACATCAAACGACCGACGAACCAGGAGACCAGGAGATTGGAATGAAACAACCAGAGATTAGCACCTTTCGACCGCGCCTGCGGGTGTTGAATGAAGAACAGGCCTGGGCCATCCACCACGCTGCCCTGGAAATCCTCGAAAATACCGGGTTTGTAATGGAACACCCCCAGGTTCGCAGCATGCTTTTGGCGGCCGGTTGCCGCAGCGATGGAGATGCGCGGGTACTGATGCCGGCACATCTGGTCGAAGCTGCCCTGAAGTCCGCACCACTACAAATCACCCTCTTTGACCAACAAGGCCGGCGAACCATGCCGCTTGTCAATGGCAACTTCTACTTCGGCACCGGTTCGGACACGATCTTTACCATCGATCTGGAAACCGGTGAACGGCGACGCACCGTGCTGCAGGATACGGGCAATTTCGCCCGACTGGTGGACGGACTCGACAACATGGATTTTTCCATGTCCATGGGCAACCCTGCCGACGCCCCCATCGAGGATATCTATGTCCACGTCTTCGCCGAAATGGTGAAAAGCAGCAACAAACCGATCTGTTTTATCGCCGATAGCGGTAAGGACATCGCCAAGATTTACGACATTGCCTGCCTGGTCGCCGGCGGCGAGGATGAATTGGCCCGGCGACCGTTCATCCTCAACTATTCGGAAGCCATCAGTCCGCTGAGGTTTCCCAACAATGTCATGGAAAAGCTGGTCTTCTGCGCCCGCAAACGGATTCCCATTTGTCTGCCCTCGGGATGCAATGCCGGTGGCGGAGGACCGGTGACTCTGGCCGGTGCCATGGCACTGGGAATCGCTGAAAATCTGGTGGGGCTCACCATCCACCAGTTGACCAACCAAGGCGCCCCGTTTCTCTTCGCGCCCAACGTGAGTGTTCTCGACATGCGCCACACCGTCGTCTCCTACGGGTGCACCGAGTGGAGTCTCACCCAAGCGGCTCTGGCCGATATGCGGGATATGGTTTACCATTTACCCATCTGGTCCTTTGCAGGGGCGACGGATGCCAAGACGGTGGATGCTCAGGCCGGTGCCGAGGGAATGCTGTCCATTATTACGGCCATGCTTTCCCGCTGCAACTTCATCCACGATGTGGGCTATATTGAATCCGGGCACACGTCCTCTCTTGAAATGCTGACCCTGGCAGATGAACTTGTGGCCATGAGCCGTTACTTCGTTGATGGGCTCCGGATTGACGACGACACTCTCGCACTGGACGTGATCGACCGGGTGGCCCGAAACGGCAACAGCGGAGCCATTTTCATCGGCGACAGCCATACGTTTAAACATTTCAAGACGGCGCTGTTCAATCCTGAGTTGTCAGACCGCAGCCGTTTCGAAAATTGGGAAGCAACCGGCTCAAAGGAGATGCGACAGCGCTGCAATGAAAAGGCCCGGGAGATCCTGACCGACCACCAGGTCACTCCCAAGTCAAATGCGGTGCTCGATGGGATTGATGCGATACTTGTTGGTGAAGGAAAACTCTGTAATTGATGCGGCGTATTCGGCCGGCACGAATTTTGATCGATTGGTCGTGGGCAAGGGGGCAGTCACACTCTCAAAACAGTAAATAAGATCGCCGAAAAAAGCATGGCCCGCCGTTGTAAAAGTATAGAGCGGATAACGAAAAAATACGCCCGGGCGGGCATTCATTCAGACGACCTAATCGATGGACCTTTGGAAAGGCGCTTTCCTCGGTCTTGCACCATTCCAATTCACAATGAAAGAAGAGTGCACGCTCTGTATTCAACCAGAATCTTCACGATTCGTCCCTAATGAAGGGACAGGGTATGTGTGCTCATCCTGCTTCCTGAGGCTTTTAAAGACCCACCAGGAAGAACTGAAACGGGGCCATAATATCGCTATTGAAAGAGGATATACGTATAAGGCAAAAGTTTTAGAAACCTTTATAGAAGAGATAATGGATAGAATGACAAGAAAGCAAATTTCTATTTCGATTTAATCACAAGTACTTGAAGGATATACAAACTAATGGGTAGGTTTGCAAGAAGGGCAAAATATATGATGATACTACCTTTCTTGCTTGACCGAAGTTTATCTCATAATCTTTGGAACACCGGTAAGGCAGCATGGGCGGTTCTTTTAGGACGATAACCGTATGAGCCTCTTGAATGTCTGCCTCAAAGATCGGCTCCAAAATTAGCTTGACTGCACCCTGAACCACACGATCCCGAATAGCAGGGATTGCCCAGCATTCTGACCTTTTAGTCCCCCTTTGGAATCGCCATTTGGCGATTGCGCATCGGCCGATATTCACCAGAGACTAGTTCATTTTGTATCTGCAAAAGAAAATCTTCGAGACCGGCCCTTTCGATCGCCTCAAAGGTAACACCATCTGTTCCCGGTGCGCCCTTGTTTTTGTGGGTCGATCGATAGGCTTCCTGAAGTGTCTCTAATTTGCTAATATGAACGTACAATCCCCAGAAACGATTTGACTTGTCAGCCTTCGCCTCCAAATATATCTTCCTTCTCAGGTCCTGCAAACTGATGGGCGTCTTTGTCATCGCGCCCTTGACCCCCAGTAACGGCGGAAGAGATGAACGCACACTTGTAATCTTTTTTGATACCGTCAAACACTTCCTATTTTTACAATGACCGTTGGAGGCTGTTTGACCATCCGGTGGCGTCTCATAGTCTGTTGAAGTTTGACGGTATCAATTTCAAAATAATCATGAATTTTGGCAAAGCCATAGGTAAATACTTAGCAATATATCTTTTATTAGCGACCCAAAACAGCAAGACCTCTCCAACAAAGCTCAATGTTGATTGAACTTGTGCTCGCCGATGAGCCATCAAACCTATCAATTCGACGATTGAATGGTGATTACCAGATCTTATTTGTATAAATTTTGTAAATTCAAATAGTTTAGCTTATGAAAAGCTAAACCAAGGTATGACAGGAGCCAATTATCGAAGATACTCTCAATTAATCTGTAATCGGGTCATATCTGGTTTTTCTGGTATGACAGCCTATGTCTTTTCGTGTTCCATTCTTGACAACCTACCACATTATATCAATATTCAAAACACTATAAAATAAATAGCAGGAAGCAAAACTTAATTTCCCAAATCTCACCTGGAAGTGCTTCTTGCTCTTTAAGTTAAGCTAACATTTGGAATCTGATCTATTTTTACAATAATCTTCCTGCGTGTCTATCTTATTTAGCCTTGTAATGACTTGAAAGGAGGTCAACGTCAAAGCAATGCTAAGACTCACATGGGCATTGTTTTTATTATTACACAAATAGGAGGTTCAAATGGCCAGGTATCTTATTAAAGTATCTTATGTTGGAGAAGGAGTGCCAGGACTTCTTAAAGAAGGCGGTTCTGGACGACGAAAAGCATCCGAGCGAGTTATAGAAGCCTTAGGAGGAAACATAGAGGCGATGTATTATGCTTTTGGCGAAATCGATGCATTCATCATTGTTGACCTGCCAGACAATGCTATCGCGGTCACCGCCTCTTTGATGGTCAACTCAAGTGGTAGGGTCAAAGTCACATACACACCGCTGTTCACGGCTGAAGAGATTGACCAAGCGGCTGAAAAAGGTAGGCAAATACACGATGCCTACCAAGCCCCTGGGCAGTAAAGGTCATCAGCAAGAGAAGAATTTTTCCACATCAAATATTTATTAGTGACTAATTGCACGCGGACAATGACGATGCAGACGGATGGGAATTCCGCTGGCGATTCTTTTCCACCGGTGATGTCCTCTTAATGGTACAGAATTCTCCAACCTATGTGAAAAATATTCGGCCCTTAAAAATTGTATATACTGTAATCTAATCACCAGGAGCTGACCCTACAGGAATTATTCTTCACCATTTCCGAAAACGACGCTAAAATTACGCAGGACACGGCATTTTTTCTTTCAACGCGAAAAATTTATCCAGTCCGAATCTAAGGTCAACATTCTAAATCGAAAACGGAAATCAAGTCGAAAACGGATCTGCAGTTCATGCAAAAAATATCTAATCAACCTTTCCGCACGGACATCACAGGTGTTGCCGGTCAACTGCAGCCGGTGGTTAGGTTTTTCTGTTTAGCGTGTCCAAAGCTCAAGTCTCTCGGCCTCACAACGACCTTTAATCGGACTGATGCGGGCGAGCGCCGAATGGTTATTGAGGCTCGACGAACTGCATGCCGTATTTTTCGGAAAGCGCTTTGAATTGGTCGAAATCCACTGTTGGGTTGCACGGCAGTTCCGCCAGGTCATCGAAGAACCGCTCGAATCCGGCAGGTGTACCGACCATCAGCATCTTCGCCGGACGGTCTCCCACGACGGTGAAGGCATGGGCCGCGCCGCGCGGCCCAACGCCGTACCACCCCGCTGTGGCCCTCTGGGTCTTGTCTCCAATCAGGAAATCGAACGCGCCATCCAATACATACCACGATTCATCTTCGCGGGTATGGATGTGCGGCGGTGGTCCCATCCCCGGCTGGAACGTCATCTCGAACAGTGAATATGCTCCCTCTGTGTCACTATGCTCCGCGAGATACACGATCTCGTTGTCTCCCAAAATGCGCACAGACCGGCGGCGCACGGTGGATGCTTTAGCTGCTTTTTGTGTTGTGATCATAACCTTTCCTCTACCTTTCAATGAATAAATTTCTTGGCCAAAACTCTGGTCAGGTTTCTCGTCCACATCACAGAAATCGCCATTAGAAGGACACTTTAAGATCCTTGACCTTAATTTATACGTCATCAGTTTACCAATCCAATTTGGTAGAAAAATAATCATAGATATAACATCTCACAGTCGGATAATACCTGATTTATGTTTAGGTGTTTGTCCGACAAATGCACTCTGATTCTGTGACACTTAATTTTATGAGATTAGCAGTGAAGCAATTCATTCCTTATGGTAATGGCTGCCCGTCGAGTCTCTATTAGGCATAGCTATATTGGGAAACTGTATTATCTGTTAACACCA
>Ga0055445_10000152_pt1 | contig 10900 bp, 5 predicted proteins | sample China_Galinas_PW_FD_57737 | JGI IMG/M metagenome (GOLD analysis project Ga0055445, IMG submission 57737) | Wetland microbial communities from San Francisco Bay, California, USA, that impact long-term carbon sequestration - China_Galinas_PWA_D1 | ecosystem: Environmental > Aquatic > Marine >... | reverse complement strand
GCCTCCGTCTACCTGGACGGCCGCTTCCTCGGTACCGGCGAGGACATCACCCGCCTGCGCCGCGGCCTGACCGTGGACGCCGGCGACCACACCCTGTCCGTGGTACGCCCCGGCTACGCGGGTGAGGAAGTGGAGATCAGCGTCGACGTCGGCGAGCAGGTGGAAGTCTCGGTGCGGCTCGATCCCAAGTAGGAGCGCCGACCTTCAGTCCTCCGCCTCCGCGAGCCAGTCGCGGGGGCGGAGGTAGTCGGCGTACAGCTCGGCCTCGGGTCCGCCGGGGACGGGCTCCCAGCCGTAGTCCCAGCGCACCAGCGGCGGTAGCGACATGAGGATGGATTCGCTCCTGCCGCCGCTCGCCAGCCCGAACTTCGTCCCCCGGTCGTAGAGCAGGTTGAACTCCACGTAGCGCCCCCGGCGGTAGAGCTGGAAGTTGCGCTCGCGCTCCCCCCACGGCGTGCCCAGGCGGCGTTCGGCGATGGGCAGGTAGGCGGGCAGGAAGTGGTCGCCGACGCTCTGCTGGAAGGCGAAGCAGCGCTCGAAGGGCCATTCGTTGAGATCGTCGAAGAAGAGGCCGCCGACGCCGCGGGTCTCGCCGCGGTGGGGGAGGAAGAAGTACTCGTCGCACCACCCCTTGAAGCGTGGATAGACCTCGGCGCCGAAGGGCTCGCAGGCGGCGCGGGCGGTGCGGTGCCAGTGCACGGCATCTTCGAGGCGGGGGTAGTAGGGCGTCAGGTCGAAACCGCCGCCGAACCACCAGATGGCCTCGGCGCCCTGCCGCTCGGCGACGAAGAAGCGCACGTTGGCGTGGGTGGTGGGCACGTACGGGTTCTCCGGGTGCAGCACCAGCGACACTCCCAGCGCCCGGAACGACCGCCCGGCCAGCTCCGGCCGCTGCGCCGACGCCGACTCCGGCAGCTCGTCGCCGTAGACGTCCGAGTAGCCCACCCCCGCCTTCTCGAACAGGGCGCCGCCGGTCAAGATCCGCGTCCGCCCGCCGCCGCCGCCCTCCCGGTTCCAACGATCCTGGCGAAACCGCGCCGCCCCGTCCGCCGCTTCCAGCGCGGTGCAGATGCGGTCCTGCAAGTGGGTCAGGTACCGCTCGACGGCGGCGACGTCGGGGTTGTCGGGGGTGGTGCGGGCATCGGGCGGGGTGGAACCGGACGTGGCCATGGCGGGCCGATTCTAGCGGTTGGAGCGAGGGTGGGGGCGATCAGTCGATGCAGGGCTCGAAAAGCTCCGGGGGGTGCGGGGGGAGCGGGCGACCGGCGAGGGCGGCGGCCACGTGCTCCGGGCTGTGCAGCAGGCGGGCAAAGCCGCCGAGGGGAAGGAGGTGGTAGGAGGGGCCGTCGCCGAGGGGGAGCTGGAGGCGCAGGGGGCGGGGGTCGACCGTGTCTCCAGCGCTGGTGACGAACCAGCCTCCGCGGACGGCCGTCCAGGACAGCTCACGGAGTCCGTGGAGCACGGCGCGGGTATCGCCGCTTAGGAGGTCCCAGAGTCGCACGGAGCCGTCGGAGCTGGCGGAGGCGAGCAGTGAGCCGTCCGGCGCCCACGCCACGGCGTTCACAGCCCCCTGGTGTCCCTGGAGGACCGCGCGGGTGCTGCCGTTGTGGGGATCCCAGAGTCTTACAGAGCCATCGTCACAGGCGGAGGCGAGCAGAGAACCGTTCGGTGCCCAGGCTAAAGCGTTAACGGGTTGTTTGTGTCCTTGGAACTCGGCGCGAGTGTCGCCGTCCTCAGGGTTCCAAAGTCGCACGGAGCCGTCGTCGCTGGCGGAGGCAAGTAGGGAGCCGTCCGGTGCCCACGCTACGGCATTGACCGGTAGCCGGTGTCCCTGCAGCACCGCGTAGGTTTCCCCGTCCGCGGGGCTCCAGAGTCGCACGGAGCCGTCATCGCTGGCGGAGGCGAGTAGGGAGCAGTCTGGTGCCCACGCCAAAGTATTGACGGGTAGATAGTGTCCGTGAAGCGTAGCTAGGGGGTCGCCGTTGAAAGGTTCCCAGAGTCGCACGGAGCCGTCGTCGCTGGCGGAGGCTAGCATGGAAGTGTCCGGCGCCCAGGCCACGGTCCGAACCACGCCCTGGTGTCCTTGGAGCACGATGTGAGTATCGCCGTTGAAAGGTTCCCAGAGTCGCACGGAGCCGTCGTCACTGGCGAAGGCAAGCAGTGAGCCGTCCGGTGCCCACGCCACGTTACGGACGCACTCGGTGTGTCTTTGGAGGATGGTGTGGATGTTTCCGCTGTGAGAGTCCCAGAGTCTCACGCTTCCGTCGTCATGGGCGGAGGCGAGTAGCGAGCCGTCAGGCGCCCAGGCCACAGAGCCAACCAGATTCTGGTTTCCTTGGAGGATGGCGCGGCTGCCTCCGCTCGGGGAGTTCCAGAGTCGTATCGAGTCGTCACTGGCGGAGGCGAGCATGGAACCGTCTGGTGCCCAGGCCACTGACAGAACCGGACTCTGATATCCCTGGAGAACGGCACGAATGGCGCCGGTCTTGGGGTCCAGTAGGCGAACGGAACCATCGGAGCATGCGGAGGCGAGCAGCGAGCCGTCAGGCGCCCACACTAAGGACAGGATCAGACATTGGTACCCGTGAAACACAGCACAAGCATCGCCGTCATGAGCGTTCCAGAGTCGCACAGATCCGTCGTCTCCAGCGGAGACTAATAAGGAGCTGTCCGGTGCCCATGCCACGGACCGCACCCAGTCGGTGTGGCCTTGGAGTGCACCGTGGGCGCGTCCGGTCCTGGGATCCCAGAGTCGCACCGAGCCGTCGGAGCAGGCGGCGGCGAGCATTGAGTCATCCGGCGCCCATGCCACGCTTACACATCTTTGGTGTCCCGGTAACACAGCTTGGATGCTACCGGTCTTGGGGTCCCAGAGCCGTATAGATCCGTCATCGCAAGCGGAGGCGAGTAGAGAGCCGTCCGGTGCCCACGCCACTGACCGAACGGCACTGTGATGGGTGAGAAGCACAGCGCCGGTGTCGCAGCTGTTGGAGGCCCATAGTCTTACGGAGCCGTCGGAGCTGGCTGAGGCGAGCAGGCTTCCGTCCGGCGCCCACGCCACAGACATGACCAGGCCGCGGTGTCCGAGGAGCACGGTGCGAGTGTCACCGCTTAGGGGATCCCACAGTCTTACGGAGCCGTCGGAGCTGGCCGTGGCAAGTAGGGAGCCGTCCGGTGCCCAGGCCACTCCAAGAATGTTACCCAGGGAACCCCTGGCCGGCCCAACCCAGCCTTGGCCCACAGGGAAGCGGCCTGGTTGAGGGAGTTTGCGCCCTTTGTTGCCGGCCAGAAGCCAGTTGTCGACGTGTGTGCGCCGCAACTGAGTGCGGCCGAAGCTGCAGCGGGTCCAGGTGGTCCTGCTCAGGTCGGAACCAGCAAGGTTCGCCGCAGTGAAGCTGGTGCTGTCTCCCCAGGCTCCAGACAATGTGGCGTCTTCCAGGTCGGCATCGTTGAGAAGACTCCCGTCCAGCACGGCGCCGGCCATGACAGCGGCTCTTAGGCACGTCGTCCGAAGGTCGGAACGGGTCAGATCCGCTCTAGCAAGCGAAGTCGCGCGAGCTGAGGCCCCTGCGAGGTCGACTTCGATCAGGCTAGCGTCATCGAGAATCGCGTCGTCCAGGTACGCTTCGTGGAGAGAAGATCCATCGAGGGTCGCTCCGGTGAGGTCCGCACCACTAAGATCGGCCTTCGGAAGTTGGAGGTAGCTCAGATTCTCTCCGCGGAGGAGAGCGCCGGCGAGCTGGGCTCCCTCGACAAAGAAGCTGAACCTGCTGTCCCCAGGCCACCGCTGGCTCCACAGCCCCAGGCGCAGCGCGTTCTCACTAATACGCGGGCGGTAGGCTGTAGTAAGTAGACGAATCAGGATTGTGAGACATTCTTTGCGGCCCTCCGCTGCAAGATCCCGCAGGAACTCTCCGACCTCTTGGCTTAGAGGGGGAAGATCGAGAGCCTTGGCCGCCTCGTCAGCGTCCGTTAGGGCCCGCGCCAGGTAGCGGGCCAAGAAGTACTCCAAGAAGCTTTTGTGGGAAAAGCGGTAGTAGCCGTCTGCTGAGCGCACGAGGAAGGAGGCGGTGCGAAGTTCCACGTCCACCCGGCCGTGGTCGAGGCCTGGGAAGGTATCGGCTAAGCGCTCCACTTCGCCAAGAAGGTCGCGGTGATGGATCTGACGATCCTCGCGCTGCCACAGGGTGAAGGCGAGCAGCGTCAATAGGTCGTGGCGCTGCTCGGGCTTCGTCTGCAGGCTGCGGCCGCTGCGGTCCTGTAGCCACTCACGGGTGTAGATCTCGTAGAGGCCGGCTGGGGTGATGTGGTCCCCACCCTCCTGGCGCCACAGCTTGGGAAGCGACTTGACGATGAGCTCCAGCAGGACCGGTCGCTTGGCAAGGGTGGGAAGGTCATACGTCTCGTCGATAAAGCTCTCGGCGCGCGCAGCGTCGGCTTCACCCAGATGCTTGACCAGGAACTCCAGGACCTGCCCTTGATCGAACATGTCGATCTCGTCGATCTCGGCGTTGAAGCGGCGGGCGACGCGGCCCAAAGCGGAGTCCTCGCTGGCGGCGAGGCCGGTGGGGCGGCCGGCCGCCGTGGCCTTGACCTGCTGCTGGTCGCGGAAGAAGTGGGTGCGGCAGGTGATTAGCACGCGGTTGCCCTGGCCCGCGTCCAGCGGTTCCTCACCCGCTACGCTTGCCAGCTCCCGGAACTGTTCCTCGACGCTGCGCCCCGCTGCGGCGACCCCCATCTCGTCGAAGGCGTCCAGTAGCAGCACGCAGTGCCCGGCGGATAGCAGGTGGACCAGAGCCTCGGGGTCGCCGCGGAAGCTGGGCGTCTTGCGTTTCAGGTGCTCGTAGAGCAGCGTATGGAGGGAGGTGGCGTTGGGGAACTCCTCGAGGTCGACGGCGATGGGGAACGGCGCTTCCGGGTCGTCCAGGGCTCGACAGGCCAGGTCATAGGCAAAGCGCTGGAAGAAGGTGCTCTTGCCGGTGCCGTAGTCGCCGAGCAGCAGCCAGAGGCGTGGTCCGCTGCCATCGGCCCAGCCAAGAGCGTGGTTAAGAAGGTCCGCCGCCTCTTCTTGGTCGCGGCGTTCCAGAAACACCTTCTGCTGCACGTAGGTGCGGTGGAGGGGGCCACCTTCGTAGTGGGCGATCAGGGAGCTCAGGTAAGGTCGCGGATCGAATAGCCGCCGTTCCAACGCGTCGACGGTCCACAGGCGCAGCTCTGGATGGTCGTCGGCGAAGCTGACGGCTGCCGGACTGAAGAGCCGCGCGATCACCATGCCACGGGCGCGTTGCCGTCGCCCCTCGTCGCCACCGATCCAGGCCACCAGCCTTTCCAGCACGTCCTTGCCCACGGCCTGCCGGTGGTCCTTGCACTCCACCCACCAGCACTGCTCATCGTCGAGACCCACGGTGATACGCGCCACAAGGTCCACCCGGTTGCCGCCGAGGATCTGCTCCGGCTCCACGCCGTAGCCGTGCAACTCCAGGAGGCGCGCCACGCGTTGCTCGAAGGTGTACCCGCGCTCGCTGCGCGACCGCGGGTCGTCGCCCGCCGTCTTGACCTCCGGGAAGCGGGCCTCCGCGGCGGTGCTGGCCTCGGCGTCCTGAAGCAGCAGGCCGCGCAGCTCGGTGATGCGGTTGGCTACCTCGCGGTATGCCTTCCCCAACTCGCTCGCCGTGTCCTCCTTTGCCAGCAGGCGCTCGCTCCACAGCAGCCTTTGGTCGAAGGGGATTTCGACGGGCTGGACGTTCTCGAACACCTGGCGCCAGACGCGGCGCCGCTCGGCCGCGTCCTCGGTGTCCGCGGGGACCGGAGAGACGACGTGCATCATCTGAAGGTCGGCTCCCGGACCGAGCCTCTGCCGCGCCGCCAACCGGCCGGCGGCTGCGGGTTCGAGTGCCTTCTTGACGTGCAGCAGACCGTGCAGGCTCTGGTGCCCGTAGCTGCCGATCAGCACGGTGGCGTGAGGGAGCACGGCGGCGAGGAGGCCGCCAACGTCGGTGATGCCGGTGCGTGAGTCGATGAGGACGTGGTCCCGACTTTCCCCGAGTACGGCGACGACGGCATGGAAGAGATCGAGGCCCACGTCGGGCTCCTCAACCAGCAGCTTGCGCCACGGACCCTCGGCGTAGAGGCGGGCGAAGTCGGCGCGGTCACCGAAGGCGGGCAGAATCGAGAGGTGGGGCCGGTCGGGGACCGGGAGCACCAGCTCGCGCAGAGCGGAGGCGGGCGGGCCGAGAAGCGAGTGGTCCTTCCCCAAGCTGTCTCCGGTCCCCCATTCGGCCAGCCACTCGAAGAATCCCGTACGAACCTCCGGTGGGCGCAGATCCGGGATGCGGTGCAGGCCCGGCGCTTCCACGTCCAGATCCCACAGCAGTACCCGCCGGCGTTCCGAAAGGAGCCAACCGACGTTGGCCATTAGCAGGCTACGCCCCACGCCTCCCTTGTAGCTGTAGAAGGTGGTGACGTGGGTCGGGGAGGAAATCGACGCGGGCATCAGGCAGCGTAGAGGTAGGAGCTGAAGCGGTTCCCATGGTCGACCGGGCCGTCCTTCTCCGGCGCAGCGACACCGGCGAGCCGCCCCGGATGGACGCGCTTCTCCCGTCCCACGCTCCTCCTCTCGACCAGCTCGTGGGCTTCCATCACGCCGAGGATGCGGCTCAGATTGGCGGCAGAGAGGTCGAGCGCCTCGGCGATCTCGGTCTGAGTGAGGCCCGGTCGGTTCGAGACGACGGCCAGGATGTCTTCCACGTGGAGGAGGCTTCGCGCCTTGCTGACGTCTCTGTGGGCGAGAGACTGGAGACGAGCGTCGACGAGATCCGCCATGCCCCGCCAGCGGATGGACCACTCTCGCAGCTCGGGTTCTCGGGAGACGGGAACGAGGCGCCGCAGCGAGTCGTAGGTCTGCGTCAGCTCGTCTTCGTCCGCGCCGCGGACCAGGAGGCGGACCACCATGTGGCGCACGGCGTAGTCCACCGCCTCCCCATGCTCCCGCTGCACCTCGTCGGCTTCGCGCAGGAAGGCGGCGTACTCATCCAAGGCGCGGTCGAGAAGCTGGGACGGTCCATCCGCCAGGAGTTGTGAAGAGTTCGGAACTGTCATGACCCCTCATAATACACAACTCTTCAGTCATCCGTCCAGACCAGCTTCCCGTACAGGACTGGCACACGCTCTTCATCGTGAACGGCTCTTTCGCCCTCACCCTCGGGGATGGGGTACCAGCAGAGTCCCAGGGCCTTGCGGTCTTTTGGGTGCTGAGAGGCGACTACGGTGGCGGTACCGTGCTGGAGAGCCAACTGGCGTGCCTTGTCCCGATGAGCGTGGTTGGTGGAGTCGCCACCCATGGACGGGACCAGCATGAGGGCCGGTCCCACCGCTCGCCACAGGTCCGTGACCGGTGTGTCGCCGATCTCGCAGAAATCCAGGCAAATGGCCACGCCCGTCAGCCCGAACGGGGCGAGCAGCAATTCGACCTGGTCGCACCCAGTGAGGTCTTCGTCCGCCGTCTCCCCCTTTGGCATAGCTCGCATGGGGCGCAGCTTCACGTGCACCAACAACTCTTCACCCCAGCGGTCCAGTGTGCGGGAGACACCGCGCCGCAGTGGCTCGGGCCCAAGGGTGCCGTCGGTTTCGTGGAAGCTGCCGGCCACGATAAGGGCGAATGGGTGATCCTTGCGGTTACGCAGCCACTCGCTGAGCCGACGGCGCACTGCCTCGTCCAGAGTCAGCTCGGGGAGGACCAGGATCATCGCCCCTGCAGACCCTGCTTCGTCGAGCAGTGCGGAGATCGAGTGCCAACGCTCGTCAGGGTCCTGGAGGCAAGAGCAACGATAGGGTGATCGGTCGTTCCAGTCCGGGGACACTCCGTCCAGGAAGCCGCCGGCTGCGAAGGGGATGGGAGTAGAAGCGAGGAGCTGTTCCAAGGCCCTGGGAGCCGGCGAGACGCGAACGCTGATTCCCCGGTGCAGCGTTGGAAGGACCTGGTGGTGACGCATCCAGTACTCGACGTGACCGGGCTGGGTTGCCGCGAGCCGGCTGGTCCATCCGGAAGGGCGCGGAACGACGAGGAAAGCCCCAGTGCCTTCTTTCGGCGATGGATCTACCCGACGGACCTGTGGTGCGTGCCCAAGATCGACAGCTTCATGGAGATGTTCGTCGACGGCCTGGAGGGCGGGTCCGTCCGAGCCTGGTACAGGCAGGCGAGCACATCATCATTTGCGGCCATCAGAAAGCAGGATCCTACTACTACCCGGTACGGCCGAAGGAGAGCGCCGGCCGCACCGGGGTGTTGCCGCTACCCGGCGTCGTGGAACGCTCGGTAGGCGCTGCTGCGCAGCTTTGCCGCCTGGCTGGCGCTCACCACGCCCGCCGTCGCCAGCTCGCCCACCGCGCCGTCGACGCAGCCCTTGTAGTCCTGGAAGCTGCCCCAGGCGGCGTCGTAGCTGCACGGGATCTCGGGGAAGGTGAGGCGGTCGCCGGCCTTCACGTTGTAGAGACGGTTGCGCACGCCGCCGGGCCACAGCACTTCCACCACGCCGTCGGCGCCGCGGTGTTTGCCGACGCCGAAGGAGACCGCCAGGGCGTCCTGGCTGGAGTAGCTGGAGCCGCCGACCACGGGCTTGAGCTGCGGCGGACCGTGATGCGGCCGGAAGGCGACGACGGCGCCGATGCCGTCGCGGTTGACGGCGCCGCCGCTGGTCAGGCCGACGGTGCCCAGGGTGCGCACGGAGACCGAGCCGTTGCCGTTGTCGCCGCTGTTGATCTCCACGGTCAGCGTGCCGTTGGGGTAGACGTAGCCGTTCCAGGTGAAGACCAGCGGTCCGACCGGCGTGAACTGGATGATGCGCGCCGCGGTGGGGGCGTCGAAGGGCGAGCCGTAGGTGGTGGCGTAGGGGGTGAGCGGCGCCGGCTCGGTGTAGAGCAGGGCGGCGGCGGTCACCAGGTCCGCGAAGCCGTCGCCGTTGAGGTCGCCGCTGGCGCCGCCCTGGTCGCTGCGGCGGGTGTGGCTGGAGGCGGCCAGGGCGACGGCGTCGCGGCGGAAGACGCCGCTGCAGTCCTGGTTCTCCAGCACCGCGCCGGGGTTCTCGGCGGTGGTCATGTAGGCGGCGGCGTAGAGGCTGCCGAAGTAGAGGACGTCCGGGTCGCCGTCGTTGTCGTAGTCCGGCGAGGTGGCGGACCAGCCGAAGGGGTCGGCGACCAGGGGCCCGAGACCCGGGTCGTCGAAGCCGCCGGCGGCGTTGCCGAGGAACCAGCGCGACGAGGAGTCGCCGAGCACGTAGGGGATCGGCAGCTCGGTGAAGGCGTAATCGCCGAAGTTGCTGCCGAAGAAGTCGAGGCGGCCGTCGCAGTTGAAGTCGGCGAAGGTGAGGCCCATCCACTGCCCCGGCTTGTCGAGCCCCGCCGCCACGGTGACGTCGGTGAAGTGCCCCGTGCCGTCGTTGTCCAGCAGCTGGAGGTAGCCGCGGTCGCCGCCGCCGTCGCGCAGCCGCGGGATGGCGGCCTGGTCGTCGGCCTGGAAGACGTCGACGTCGCCGTCCTGGTCGTAGTCCACCAGAGCCGTGGCCCAGGTGATGGTGGGGGCGCCGTCGGCCGGCGGCCGGAAGCCGGTGAGGTCGCGGATGCCGGAGGAGAGGGAGACGTCCGCGAAGGCGAGGGCGCCGAGGTTGCGGTACAGCAGGTTGGGGTGCGAGGCGGCGTGGGGGAGGACGAAGATGGCCTCGCGGCTCGCCCAGTCGAAGGTGTCAGCGACGAAGAGATCGAGCAGGCCGTCGCCGTCGACGTCGCCGAGGGAGCAGGAGGTGTGGCCGTAGGACGTGGCGCCGAGGCCGCTGCCGGCGGTGGCGTCGCGGAAGGTGCCGTCGCCCAGGTTCTCGAACAGGCGGTTGGGCTCGACGCGGCCGAGCACCACCAGATCCGGATCGCCGTCGTTGTCCAGGTCGCCGTAGCAGACGCCGGTCGAGTCCTGGTCGGCGGCGCCGGCTCCGGAGGCGGCGCCGACGTCCACGAAGGTGAAGACGCCGCTGTCGGCGAGCTGGTTCTGGAGCAGGCTGTTGGCGGCGCCGGGGCCGTTGGTGGCGTAGACGTCGAGATCGCCGTCGCCGTCGTAGTCGAGGATCGCCACCCCCGGCCCGCCGCGCGACTTCTCCGGCGTCGCTACCACGTCGGCGAAGGTGTAGAGCGGCTGCTGCTTGAGCGCATCGAAGATGGCCTCGGTGGGCGATGGCACGCGCTTCCAGGTGACGCCGTAGGCCGGGTCCGGGGCCACGTCGTGGAAAGTAACGCCGTCGGCGAGGACGGTGGAGGCAAAGGCGATGGGTAGGGCGAGACAGACGGCGGCGAGGACGGCCGCAGCCCGCGGCGCGCGGGCCGGGAAGGTGGATCGATTCACTTGGACTCTCCTTGGGTTCTAAGAAATACGGATTCGTGCACCTCTGCAATTGAGGGTGCGCGCCGGGGCGCCGGCGTGGACGGCGCCGGCGCGCGAGAGTCGCGAAGGTGGGGGGATGCGAGGGCGAGCCGGCGGGGAGCCGCTCACCCTTCCGGCAGCGCCGGCTTCTCGGCCAGGTAGACGAGGCGGGTGGCGGGGTCGACGGGGGTGTCGTCCGGCGGGTTGAGGCGGTCCTCGCCGCTCGCCGGGTCACGCAGACCGAGCAGCAGCAGGGAGAAGCGCTGCTTGAGCTGGCGCGACAGCTCGCCGAAGGTGGCGGGCCAGGTCTCCTCCGCCGGCAGGCGGCCGACCCAGATGGAGTGGGCGCCGGCGGCGGCGACGCGCGACATGATGGCGCCGGTGCCGGGGGTGCCGATGGCGTGGGCGACGAGGGAGAAGCCGAGGCGGGTGGTCTCCACCACCTCGTCGGCGCCGGCGGTGCGGGCGTGCGCGACGTTCTCGGAATCGAGGATCTCG
>Ga0055445_10000148_pt1 | contig 11072 bp, 4 predicted proteins | sample China_Galinas_PW_FD_57737 | JGI IMG/M metagenome (GOLD analysis project Ga0055445, IMG submission 57737) | Wetland microbial communities from San Francisco Bay, California, USA, that impact long-term carbon sequestration - China_Galinas_PWA_D1 | ecosystem: Environmental > Aquatic > Marine >... | reverse complement strand
CGAACGGGCTGCCCTCGCCGGCGGGGCCGTCGTCGGCGTCGCCGAACGCAGCGCCGCCGGCAGCGGCGGTCGGAGCGTGGTCGTTTTCCCTCATGGCGGCCTCCCGGAGTGGGGTAAGCCTATTCTATGCTCTCTTGCCGCGCTGCGGCAATGAGGGCTGGTGCGGGCTCCCATCCTCGTGGTAAAGTGATAACAATAAGTTGGTCAATCAAAACGAACGGGTCGTGACGGAGCTACGGTGCGGGAGAAGAAGTGATGCCAGAAGAGGCTCGCTTCCGGTAGGTCCTGCGGCTGACCGGGTTGACGATACGGCACGCGCTGGCAGCACCACCGGACGTGACGGCTTCGTCGGGGAGGGTGATGATGCTCAACGTTCGGAGTATGTTTTCGCGTCTTTTCTCGATCACCCGCGGAGGATCGGTGTGGTGGCGGCTGGGGGTCGCCGTCCTTCTCGCCTTGCCGTGCTGGGCTTCCCCGTCGCCGGTGGTGACGATCTCGGCGCCGGGGGAGGTTCTGATCGGTGAGGACTTTCACCTCCGGCTGAGTTTCGCCAATCAGGGGACCATGGCCGGATACGGTCCCTACGTCGATCTGTATATGCCGCAACGCGGCATCGACGGCCCCGTAGCCGGTCCGTGTGACGGCATCACCTTCGTGGCGGTCGAGCCCACGGCCCCGCTGGCGGCACCCGTGAAGAGGCTGGCGGCTCCCCATTGCGTCGCCTCCGGACCCGGGCGGACCCACCCCTTGACCGGAGCTCCCGTCGCCGCCGCCTACGACGACTACCAGCTCGTCGTCCTGGAGCTGACCTTCGCCAACTTCGAGCCCGTAGGCTTCGAGCCGCCGGTGGTGGTCGACGTCACCGCCCACGTCAGCGACCACGCCGACGTGCGCAGCGAGCTCGACCCGGAGGACTGTGAAGCCGACGGCAAGCACCTGGAGCTGAAAGCCCGCGGCGGCTTCCGCTGGGGCGCCGACGCCGAGGACAACGCGGGCTCCGACCCGCCCGTCACGGGGCCCGAGGCGACGGTGCAGGTGACGCCGCGGGTCCTCACCCTGGGCTACGAGGACCCGCTGAGCGCCAGCCCCGGCTCCTGCTTCGACGGCGTCGACAACGGCGGCGACGAGCTCACCGACTTCGACGATCCGGACTGCGGTCACAAGACCTACCTCGGACCCGAGAACGAAACCGCCACCGGCGCGTCCTTCCACCAGCGCTACCAGATCGCCGTCGACGTCGCCGCCGGCCAACAGGTCACCGACCTGGAGGTCGCCGACGTGCTGCCGCCGGCCATGCAGTACGTCGGCGTCGTCTCGGTCCAGGTGCGACGGCCTCCACCTCCTACGTGGCCGCTGCAGCCAGCCGTGCCGGGAGCGACCTGCGCCCCCGGCGTCGACTACGTGCTCGCTCCGCCCATCGCTTCCGGCCCGGGGGGCACGTTGAGCCTCACCTTCTGCTCGCTCCTCGGCACTCCGAAGCCCGACGACGTGGTGATCGTCTTCGAGTTTTTCGTGCCGCAGGTCGACGCCGCCGGCCAGCCGGTGCTCGACCCCGCCACCTGCGAGCCGGCTGAGCTCGGCGACGACGTGCGGGCGCAGGCGGACTGGATTCCCCTCGATCCGCGCGACCGCTCGGCGACCACGGCCGGAGACCTGTGCGTCGAGAGCGACCTGGCGCCGGTCGACCACGTGCTGCAGGCCAAGTGCGTGGCGATCCAGAAGAGCGTCGAGCTGGTGCACGACTCCGGTGGCGCCGGCGCCACCCCCGGCGACCGCCTGCGCTACACGCTGGCCGTCCAGGTGTCGGACTACTTCCAGGTCGGCGACCTGGAGATCACCGACGTCCTCTCCGACGGCCAGAGCCTGGTGCAGCCACCGGCGCCGCACCTGCTGGTAAACTTCGACTTCTCGGTCCCCGGCACGCTGAGCATCGACGCCGGCACGCCGGGTTGTGGCGAAACCACCCTCACTTTCGACCTCTCGCAACAACTGGTGGATTCCGCCCTGGACGCCGACGGAGTGGTGCAGGGGTGGTCCGGGGGCATCACCTTCGAAGCGGCGATCGACTCGGACTTCCAGTGCCCGCCGCCGGCCGGCGACGTCAGCGTCGACAAGCACGACCCGCTGCGCAACCGCGTCGAGCTGCACGGCAACACCTACAATTCGCCCACCGCGCCGCCCACCGGCGTCGTCGCCGCGGACGGCAGCGGGACGGAGACGGTGATCGTCTCGCGCCGGCCGCAGAAGTCGGTCTACGCCGTCTGGCGGCATGGCGCCGGGCAACCGAAGATCCCGCCGGCGAGCCTCGACCTCGCCGCCGGCGACGCGGTCACCTACCGCATCCGCTACGAGCTGCCGTCGTGCGACGCCGAGGCTCTCGACGTGCGCGACTTCCTGCCGCGTCCGTTGCTCGACGTCGACGGCCCGGTGCTCGGCTCCAACGGTTGGGACTGGGGCGACACCTTCGACTGCGGCGATCCGCCCGCCTTCCCGGCGCCGCTGTCCGGCTACGCGCAGTATGGGCCGGACCACACGGCACCGAAGGCCGGTCCGGGCTCGGCCTGCTCGGGGCTGGCGGTCGGCCAGCCGCCGTCCAACGTCCTCGACTTCCCGCTCGGAACCGTGCACGGCGACGACGACGAGCCCTGCGTCGTGGACCTCCTGTACACCCTGGAGGTGACCTGCGAGCCCTTCGCCGACGGCCTGTTCCTCAACAACCGCGCCTTCGAGTGCGAGGGCAATTCCTTCGTCCACTCGCCGCGCGTCTGCCAGGAGGCGACGGCGCAGGTGCGCTACGTGGCGCCGGATCTGCGGCTCTCCAAGGGGGTGGTGGCGGCGTGCTGCGTGCCGGAGAGCGTCGGGCTGCCGGACAAGGACCCGATCACCATCAACCTGCGCCGCCGTCCGGTGCCGTTGGCCTGCGGCGGCTCCACCGGCACCTTCTCGCCGCTGCCGGTCGGTCCCGTGCCGTTCGCGGCGCCGGGCGGCCCGTGCCCGCGCTTCTCGTCGTCCATCACCTCCGCCGGTCTGGCCGCCGCGCCCATCGGCAGCGACCTGCCTTCCGGGCTCGACCCTGGCGAGCTGGTGACCTTCGCGCTGGTGGTCGAGAACGTCGGTCACGACCCCGACGGCGCCTTCGACGTCGCCATCGAGGACCTGCTGCCCGCCGGCTTCGAGAAGCCGAACACGGGGGCCCAGGGCATCAACCTGTGCGTCAGCGACGGCACCGGAGCGCCGATGCCCTACGACGCCCAGCTCAACGGCAACGCCCTGAGCCTGCACCTCACCGAGCCCGGCGCCAGCAACGATCCCCCCGGCTCCCTGGACCCGCCTTCGGCGCCGCCGGGACGCAACCTGGCGGTCGTCACCTACGACCTGAAGCTCTCCGAGGACGTCTCGGTTGGATCTTGCGTCGACAACCAGGCGCGCATCTCCCACTACCGTTCCGAGGCCTGCGACCACAACCTCGCCGAGGCCGGTTTCGGCGGCCCGCGTAGCGCCGCGGCCGAGATCTGTCGCAAGCCGGTGCCGAGCAAGTCCATCGTCGCCACCTCGGAGAGCCACACCGCCGGCGCCGCCCTCACCATCGGCGAGATCGTGCGCTACCGCCTGCTGGTCGAGCTACCCGAGGGCAGCACCGACTTCCTGCGCCTGGTGGACGAGCTGCCGCCGGGGCTGCAGCTTCTCGACGCCGCGCCGTCGCCCCGGCAGGCGCCGCCGGGTCTGGCCCTCGGCGTCGTCGCCGACCAGGCGCCCAGCCTGCCGCCGGTGCTGGCCGGCGCCTACCTCGGCAAGACCCTGGCGCCCGGCCCCCTGGTCTCGCCGCCGGCCCTCACCCTGCCGGACCCGCTGCCGGACCCGCAGCAGCCGGATCTGTTCACCGTCACCGGCGACCCGCTGGCCGGCGGCCAGACGGTCACCCTCTACCTCGGCTCGGCGGGGATCCAAGACCGCGACTGCGACGACGAGCTGCTGGTGGTGGAGCTCAACGCCCTGGTGCTCAACGCCGCCATCAACCAGGCCGGCGAGACGCGGACCAACCGCTTCCACGTTGAGATCGGCAAGAAGGGGAGCTTCCAGACGATCGACGCGCCGCCGCAGACGATCCGTCTCGTCGAGCCGCGGCTCGATCTGACCAAGAAGGTCCTGTCGGTGACGCATCCCGGCCAGCCCGGCTCGCTGGTCACCTTCTCGCTCGCCTTCACCAACACCGGCACCGCCACTGCCTTCGACGTGCGGCTCGTCGACCTGCTCCCCAAGTGCCTGCGGCTTGTCCCCGGCTCGGCGCAGATGAAGCAGAGTGGAGGAGCCAGCGGCGCCGTGCTTCTGGCGTCAGGCAAGATGGTCCGCATCTTCGGCGCCACGGTGCCGGTGGGCGGCAGCGTGGAGGTCGTCTTCACGGCCACGGTCACCTGCCGGGAGGCCGCCTGCGAGGAGGTGAGCAACGACGCCTTCGTGATCTGGAGCAGCCTGCCGGGCACGGGCACCTACCCCAACCCCACCGGCTCCCACACGCCGGGGGCCTCGGGCGCGAAGGACGGCGAGCGCTTCGGCGCCGGTGGCGTCAACCACTACCGGGACGAGGCCGCGGCGACGCTGCCTGGCTGGTGCCCGCCGGACCTCACCGTCGACAAGACGATGAGCGACGGCTTCCTGGCCGGCGGCACGCAACGCTGGCAGTACACCCTGACCGTCACTAACCTGGGTCCCGGCGACACGCAGGGCCCCCTCACCCTGGCGGACGACCTGCCGCCGGGGTTCCACTTCGTCTCCGGCGGCGGTAACGGCTGGAGCTGCAACGAGGCGCCGCCGGGCAAGGTGACCTGCCAGCACGCGGGCAGCCCGCCGCTCGCCGCCGGCGACTCGGTCGACGTCGTCGTGGTGGTCGAACGGCCCTCCGGGGCCCTCGGGTGGGGCGTGGATCCGCTCGTCAACTGCGCCACGGTGACGACGCCGCAAGAGGTGAGGACGGACAACAATCGGGACTGCCTCGGCCAGCCGTGCCCCAACCCGGACGATCCGGAATCGGGCTACTGGTCTCCCTTCAAGGCGACCTGCGACGGGCTTTGGGTCTGCGATCCGGCGGTGTGCCAGGACCTCGATCCGGCCGCCTGCGACAGCCTGCCCGAGGACAGCGTCTTCTTCTGGAGCCCGTGCGGCTGCGGCTGCAAACCGCCGCCGGACCTGGCGATCGAGAAGGAGCTCACGCCGCCCGGCACGGCGCCCGGTACGACCACGATCACCGTCACCAACGAGGGATTCGCGTCCACCCGCGCTCCCGTCCAGGTGACCGACACACTGCCTCCGGGAGCTACCTTCTCCGGTTTCAGCGGCGATGCAGGGTGGAGCTGTCAGGCGGGTCCGCCGGATCCGGCCGGCCAGCCGGTGACTTGCACCCACCCCGGTCCGCTCCATCCCGGGGACGAGCTGCACCTCGTGCTCACCCTCGGCGGCGCGGTCGGCCACGGCGCCCAGAACTGCGCGACGGTCGAGAGCGACAGCGAGAAGCACCTCGGGAACAACCGGGTCTGCAGCTGCCCCGACCCGGACGATCCGTGGGTGCACTACCTGCAGCCACAGCCCGGCGTCGACTTCACCGGCGGCTGGCTCTACCTCAACCTGAGCTGTCCGCCGGGCCAGGTGCCCTTCGACAGTCCGTGCGGCTCCGGGTGCATCGGCGACGACGATCCGTGCACCGGCTCGCCGCTCACGCCGACGCCCTTCACCGGGCCGGCCACGTCGCTCGACGGCCTGCTCGCCATGCCGCCGGTGCTGGTTCCCGGCGAGACGGTGGTCCTGCGCCCCCTCGACCCGGCCCGCACGCCGCCCGAGGGGACCTGGACCTTCGGCGGGGAAACGGTGCGGCAGTCCTTCCCCTGGATCGATTGCCCGCTGCCCTCACCGCTGATCTGGCAGGTGCCGACGGATTGGTCGCCCGGCGCCACCTTCGGCGTCAGCTACACGGACCCGCGAGGCAACCCCGTCGTCGCGGTGGAGGAGGTTCCCGACGTCGAGGTGATCGCCGCGGAGCCTGCGGAGACCGCGGAGTACGTCAGACCGCAGCTCAGCGGCGGCAGCGAACAGGTCGCCGGCGGCTCCGTCGGCTGCGCCTGCGGTACGTTCCCGACGCCCGAGACGTACAACGCGCTCCTGCTCGACGGTGAGCCCCTGGGCTCGCCGATGAGCGCCTCGCGGCGCAGCCTCCGGGTCCGCCTGCCGGTGGGTCTCGCCCCGGGACCTCATAGCGTGGTCGGCCGCCGCTCGGCCGGTTTCCCTTCCGGCGAGGCGTGGCGCTTCGAGGTCCCCGCGGTGCAGGCCAGCCTCGACCGGCGCGAGCTGTTGCGCGGCGGCTCGACCGTCCTGAGTCTCACCGTCGTCGGCACCGAGAGCCCGCTCTCGCTGCGCGTCAGCAACCACACGCCGCAGATCGTCTCCCTCGAAGGCGGGGACGAGCAGGTGGTCACGACCCCCGGAGGGGCGGAGAACACAGTGAGCCTCGGTGTGCGGGCGCTGCAGCGGGGCGATTTCGACCTGCGCTGGGAGTTGCTGCTGCCGGAGTGCCCCTGCGGACCGGCGTCGCAGACGGATGAGCCGCGGACCGATGGACCGCGGGACGGCATTCGGCGTGATGATGTTCCGGGCGACCGTGTTCCGGGCGACCGTGTTCCGCCGCAGCGCCTCCCGCTCGGCCGCGGCGAGGGGTGACGCCGATCCGCGGGTCTCAAGCCAGCGCGGCGAGCCCGCGCCGCAGGTCGTCCGGGATTGGCACCTTCTGCCCCGTGCGGTAGTCGATGAGCACCACCACCCCTTCGCCGCGCGCCACCAGGCGGGGCTTCTCGGCGGAGAGCAGGGTGACGCCGTACGCCATGGTGAAGCTGGTGTTGCCGAGGCGGGCGATGCGGGTGCCGGCAGCGATCTCTGCGGGGTAGGTGACCGGGGCCAGGAAGTCGCAGCTCGTGTGGGCGAGGATGGGGCCGACCCCGGGCACGCCGGTGGTGTCGAGGCCGACGTGCTCGAACAGCGCCATGCGGGCGCTCTCGAACCAGGTGAAGTAGCGTGCGTTGTTGACGTGGCCGAGGGCGTCCATCTCCCCCCAATGGATGGAGAAGCGGACCTCTACGGGGTAGGCGGTGAGGCCGGGGCTGCGTTCGTCGTCGGGCATCGGGTGGCCCGCAAGCTACCACGCAGCCGTGAAGTAGGATGTTGCAAATCACCCACCTTCCAAGCCAAGGAGGTACTCATGCTGAGCCAGCTCTTGAACCGCGAGTTCGTTCTCGGTCAGGTGGAGGAGATCCGCCGAGCGCTGACCGACGGTGCGGCTGGCGGCTTGGAGGTGCCGCGGGTGGAGCGGCGGGGGATGGCTCCGGAGGTAGCGGAGGCGGTGGCGGCGGAGCTCGCCGGCGAGGCGCCGCCCAGCGAGGCGGAGGTCGGCGAAGCGCTGGCCATGCTCGACGAGGCGGTGCGCTTCGAGCGCCTGCAGCCCAGCGGACAGAGTGGCTTCGAGCTGCCGCCGCCGGAGCGCCGCGGCGACGAGCCGGCCGACATCGACGACGTCTCCTTCCTTTCCCGCGACCCGGTGCTGAGCAACCTGCAGTCGGCGCTGGAGCTCTACTACGAGCAGGAGCCCGAGGCGGAGGTGGAAGAGGAGGGAGACGGGAGGCGCGGTTGGGAGGACGACGTGGCGGTCTCCGACCGCGGTCTCGCCGGCGTGTCGCCGGTGCGCCACGACGACGGCCGGCGCCTCTTCGACCGCTTTTCCATCACCGATCCGCGCTGGGTGTCCAGCCTCTTCGCCATGGGCGTGCGGCGGTTGCGCAAGCGGCACGCCTTCAACCCCGAGCCGGCGCCCCCGGCGCCGCTGGCGGACGACGCCCGCCTGGTGCTGGTGGGGGACTGGGGCAGCGGCGTGCCGCGGGCGCGCAAGGTGGCCCAGCGCATGGGCGAGGCGGTGGCGGCGGCGCGCTCCGACGGCCGCCAGGTCCACGTCGTCCACCTGGGGGACGTTTACTACTCCGGCTGGCGCTACGAGTACACGCGCCGCTTCCTGCGCTGGTGGCCCGTCGACGCCGCCCAGGCGGGCGACGTCGCGTCCTGGAACCTGAACGGCAACCACGACATGTACAGCGGCGGCCACGCCTTCTTCGACACCGCCCTGACCGATCCGCGCTTCGCCCGCCAGCGCGACGCCGCCGGCCGGCCGAGCAGCTTCTTCTCGCTGGAGAATCGCCACTGGACGCTCCTCGGCCTCGACACCTCGTGGGAGGACCACGGTCTGGTCGGCCGGCAGGCGGACTGGGCTCTCGGGCGCCTGGCCGCCAACCCCGGCAAGGGTCTGCTGCTTTCGCACCATCAGATCGCCAGCGCCAAGGAGCGGGTGCCGGCGGACAACCCGCTGCGCGTCAAGTCGCGGCCGATCCTCGACAGCGGCCGGGTGCGCGCCTGGTTCTGGGGCCACGAGCACCGCGCGGTGGCCTACGAGCCGCTGCCCGGTCTCGCCTATCCGCGCTGCCTGGGCCACGGCGGCGTGCCGGTGTACGCCGGCGCCAAGCCGGAGGACCCCTTGCCGCCGGGCGTGATCTGGGAGCACCGCGAGTCCTTCGTCAAGGGGTTCGAAACCTGGGCCCGCTTCGGCTACGCGGTGCTCGACCTCGACGGCCCGCGCATCGAGGCCGTCTACTACGACGAGGACGGCCGGGAGGGGTGGCGTGAGACCGTGGAGTGAGGTCGGTGGGCAGCTGGCCAGATGGTCTCCGGGCATCGTCGGCTTGGTGCTGCTGGGGCTGTTTCTGGCCCGGGGGACGGAGTCCCTTCGCAAGCCGGCGACCGTCTTCCTGATCCTCCAGGCCGTCCTCAGCGTCGTGCTCCGGCTCTACGACTACACCAGCGGAGTCGTCAAGAGCGAAAGCAGGAGGGCGAGGGAAGCCGGTGAGGTCGACCCCGCCCCGGCCTCACCGTCGAGGCGTCCTGGGGGCGGACCCTTCAGCTTGGCGCCGCCTTCTCGCGCCACGGCGTCGCTGCCGCAGGTGGAGAGCTCCGAGCCGCCGGCGCCGGCCGCCGAGGCCCTGCGCCGCACCCCCCATCTCGACCTCTCCCCACCGCCGCCGCTCGTCCCCGGCCGGCGCTTCCAGGTCGAGATCTACGCCGACCGCCAGGCGCTCCGCGAAGGAGAGAGCGGCGAAGGGGTGGAGATCGCGGCGCCGGCCGGCCAGGACCACTTCGACCTCCAGGTGTGGCTCACCGCCAGCGCCGCTCACTTCGTGGTCGAAGAGCCGGTGCTGCAACCGCTGACCCTCCAGCGCGACGAGGACGAGTCGAGCCGCGCCGCGTTCACCGTCCGCGTGCGCGAGGCGTTACCGGCGCCGGCGAGCGCCGCCGCACCTCAAGCTTCCGAGCCTTCCCCGGCCGAGCCTTTCCTCTCGGCGCTTTTCTCGTACCAGGGGCGCGCCTGCGGCCGGGTGACCCGCTTCGTGCCCCGGGCACCCTCGGCCGAGGCCGCCGCGCCGTTCGCCGCCGCGCTGTCGACAGCCGGTTCCGCGGACGCGCCGCTCATCGCCGCGCCGCCGCCGCCGGTCGTGCGCACCCGCGGTGCGGCGGGCGAGGTGCCCCTCGAGCCGGTCCCCGCGGCCGTCCGCGTCGAGCCGGGGGTGGCGGCGGACCTGGTGGTGCGCGTCGCCGCCGTCGACGCCGAGGGGCGCCGCTTCTCGTGCCTCGTGCAAACGTCGCTGCTGGCGCAGTACGCCGACGGCAAAGTGGGGCCGTGGGAGCTGCCGCAGCGCACCGATGAGTGGATGAAGTCCAAGATGGCCCACTTCACGGCCAGCGGCATCAGCCCGTTCGTGCGCCGGGTGGCGCTCAAAGCGGCCGGCGAGGTGCTCTTCGAAGCCGCGCCGGAGGTCTTTCGCGACGCTTACTGGCAGCTCGTCGACGCCGGCGCCGAGCCGCGCACGCTGTCCATCGTCTCCGACGAAGCGTACGTCCCCTGGGAGCTGATGGTGCCCACCCGCACGCTGGCGGACGGTACGCGCGACGAGCGCCCGGCCCTCGGCGTCGCCCACGTGGTCAGCCGCTGGACGGCGCGCCGCCACGTCCACCCGCCGCAGGCGCTGCCGCTTACCAACAGCTTCGTGGTCGCCCCGACCGATTCGCGCCTGGCCCACGCCGAAGACGAGGCGAGGCTGGTCCTCGAGGGCTTCGACGGCGAACGCGTCGACCCCGCCTCCATCGAATCCCTGGACGGCTTCCTGGCGCGCCAGCACCGCTCGCTGCTCCACTTCACCTGCCACGGCCTGCGCGAGGCCGGCGACCAGATCCTGGTCATGGAGCGGCGGGAGAAGCTCTACGCCTACTTCCTGCGCGCCATGGACGGCGTCGAGGACTTCGTGCACCAGGGCCGGCCGCTGGTCTTCCTGAACGCCTGCGAGGTGGGCTCCCAGGAGCGCGACCTGGTGGGCGTCGGCGGCTTCGCCGAGACCTTCATGGAGCTCGGCGCCGGCGGCGTGGTGGCCGCGCTGTGGAGCGTCAAGGACGAGCTCGCGCACCAGGTGGCGAAGGAGTTCTACGCCCGGGTGAAGGCCGCGCCCGCCACTCCTTACGCCGCCATCCTCGCCGACCTGCGCCGGCGCTCCTACGACCCGGACGACGGCGAAGACTCCTGGGCCGCCTACTGCTTCTACGGCGACCCGCTGGCGGCTGCCGAGGCCGCGCCGGTCGGCTAGGCGTCCGCCGTCGCCGCCGCCTCTTCCGTCTCCTTGTCCTCGTCCTTGTCCTCGGCGGGCTTCGGAGCGGCCATGCCCAGGGCCTCGCGCAGGAGCTGCTCGATCTCGTCCGCCAGGTCCAGGTTTTCGCGCAGGAACTGCTTCGAGTTCTCCCGTCCCTGTCCGAGACGCACGTCGCCGTAGCTGTACCAGGCGCCGCTCTTGGTCACCAGCTTGTGGTCGACGCCCATGTCCAGCAGCTCGCCGACCCGCGAGATGCCCTCGCCGTAGTCGATGTCGAACTCGGCCTGGCGGAAAGGCGCCGCCACCTTGTTCTTCACCACCTTGACGCGCACCCGGCTGCCGGTCACCTCGTCG
>Ga0055445_10000146_pt1 | contig 11091 bp, 7 predicted proteins | sample China_Galinas_PW_FD_57737 | JGI IMG/M metagenome (GOLD analysis project Ga0055445, IMG submission 57737) | Wetland microbial communities from San Francisco Bay, California, USA, that impact long-term carbon sequestration - China_Galinas_PWA_D1 | ecosystem: Environmental > Aquatic > Marine >... | reverse complement strand
CAGGAACAAAATTCTGTTTCTACTCCGGGAGATCCAATACAGTTTGTTCTGCTTCCTTCCAACGCCAGGAAAAGATATAAAATTTTACTCGAAAACCAGTCTGAATTTGAAAAAATGTCAGAAGATTCAGTTTATAACAAATATTATGAAGGAAAGGATAAATCACTTGGAATTATAGCCTGCGGTATAAGCTACAATTACCTGATGGAAAATTTTAAAGATAAGGAATGTGATTTCCCGATCCTGCAGATTGGACACTATCCGGCACCTAAAAAGAAAATTGAAAAATTAGTTGATGAATGTAATGAGATATTAGTGCTTGAAGAAGGTTATCCTTTAGTAGAAGAACAATTAAAAGGATTACTTAACAGGGGTAAAAAAATTAAAGGGCGCCTGGATGGAACTGTACCCAGAGATGGTGAATTGAATCCGAACATTGTTGCAGCAGCTTTGGGATTTGAAAAGACCACTGGATTAGCCATTCCATCCCTTGTAGCAAATCGTCCACCTGAATTATGTAACGGATGTAGCCACAGGGATATTTTTAATTCACTGAATGAAGCGATGAAAGAGTACGGGAAAATGAGAGTTTTTTCGGACATCGGCTGTTATACACTCGGTGCACTTCCGCCTTTTAATGCGATAAATTCCTGTGTCGATATGGGCGCATCAATTACCATGGCAAAAGGTGCGGCAGATGCGGGACTTAATCCTGCTGTTGCTGTAATTGGCGATTCAACTTTTGCACATTCAGGAATTACGGGGCTTCTTGATGCCGTTAACGAAAATACCCCGATCACTGTAATTATTGCAGATAATTCCACTACCGGAATGACAGGCGGGCAGGATTCTTCTGCTTACGGGAAAATTGAATCAATTTGTAAGGGAATTGGGGTAGATCCAGATCATATTAAAAAATTATTGCCGGTTCCTAAAAAACACAATGAGATGGTTGACGTAATTAAAGAAGAATTGAAATACAATGGTGTCTCAGTAATAATTGCAGAAAGAGAATGCATACAAACTGCTACGCGGAAAAAGAAAGTAATAAAAACAGAAAAAATTACAGCATAATATTTATTAAAAAATAAAAGAATTTTATGAAAACAGATATAATTTTAGCAGGTGTAGGAGGTCAGGGAATACTTTCAATTGCCGCTGTTATCGGAATGGCTGCCCTCGAAAATAATTTATTCCTGAAACAATCCGAGGTTCACGGAATGAGTCAGCGGGGAGGAGCGGTACAGTCTCATCTGCGTTTATCAGATAAAGAAATATCTTCGGATTTAATTCCAATGGGGCAGGCTGATTTGATTATTTCAGTAGAGCCAATGGAATCATTACGTTATCTGCCGAATCTTTCAGGTGACGGCTGGGTGATTACAAATACAACTCCATTTAACAACATTACCGATTATCCTGATATAGAAGCACTAATGTCGGAGATAAATTCTCTGCCCAGACACATAGCTCTGGATGCCGATAAGATTGCGAAGGGGATTAAGTCTCCGAAATCATCTAATATAGTTGTTCTTGGCGCGGCGTCTCCATTTCTAAATATAGAACTTAAAAACCTTGAATCAGGGATTCAGAAAATATTCGGCAGAAAGGGAGAACAGGTAGTAAAACTAAATATTGATGCCTTACACGCAGGGAGAAAATTTGCAGAGGAGAGGCAACTGGTTAAATAAGATCTAGTTATTTTCTTAATTCCTTATTGAAATCGTTACTTATTAATGAAACTGCAGGATTGGAACTTTTTTTTTCTTAAAAACATTTTGAGTTTTCTTTACAGAATATCCTTCTCTTTTATAAAAGCGTCGGGCGTCAGTTCTTTCAATCCGGCTTCTTACTCTGATTTTAGAATAACCATCGTCTTTCGCCCAATTTTCTGCAGCGTATCTAAAAGCAGTCTTGTAGAATTAAAGATTTATGACGTGCTGAGGAGAGAAGTTAGAACTATTGTAAATGAGCAATTGCCCGGCGGTAATTATCATTAAAACTTCAATGCCGCAAATCTTTCCAGCGGAGTTTATTTCTACAGTATCAGGTTAGTGATTCTAATTGGGTTAGAAAGATACTGCTGCCGAAGTAAGGATTCCGCTTGTAATCTTCATATCGGTAAAAACAAAGTATAATTTTGCTTTATTTAATATTTTGTTATAGATCTTTGCAATAATATAAGTAATTGGTAAATTATCTATATAGAGATGAATGACTAAATTTTAGTAAACACGCACAGCATATTTTTTTAGTATTTGTGAAGTCTTAAAATAACTACTAAATTTTGAAATAGGTTAATTCTTAGTAGACTGCAATTAATTATGAAACTTTATAAGAGGGAATCTTTTATAATAAATATAGCCTTACTATTTAGTAGTGTAATAATTCTCTTTATCATCTGTGAACTGTATTTATCATATTTCCATCCCGAATATAATTCAATTTATCAACCCGATAAGAAATTGCTATTCAGATTAGTCCCTGATGGCAAAAAGATATATAGAAGAATTCCTGTAAATGGAGGACAAAAAATACAGATTAGAATTAACGATAGTGGATTCAGAGGTAAAGAAATTGAAAAAATAAAAAAGAAAAGAATAATGGTTTACGGAGATTCGTTTATTGAAGGCGAATTCTCGGAGTTAAAAAATACTTTTTGTGAGAGGCTGAAATTTGAAATTAACAATGCTTCAAAGCAATATATTGAAGTAATTAATGCGGGGGTTGTTGGATACGGTCCTGATCAATCTCTTTTGAAGTTAGAAGAGGATTATGAAAAATATAAACCGGATATTGTTATATTTTCAATATATGCTGGGAATGATTTTGGAGATTTAATTAGGAATAAAATTTTTAGCTATGCTTCTATTAAATCTTCTTCGAAAATTAATTATGCAGATAAAAAAAAATATTTATCACTAACTGAAACTAAAAAAAAATATGACCAGAATCAGGATTCGTCTTTATTAAGTAATACTAATAACTATTACCTAAAAGAATCATTAAGAGTTTGTTTAGATAATAATGCGTATCCGGGTGGGATTCGTAAATTTAACTTAGTAAGGTATATTGAAAGAAAATTAAACTTAAATAGCTGCAATGATTATAACTATAATGGAATAAATGGAAGCAATTATGTTGACTGGTCACTAGGGGTGTGTAATGATGAATTTAAGGATTATGTTTCTGGCGATAATATAGTTAAAAATTTATTTAATGATCATTATGATGCTGATATTTCATTATCTCCAGAATCCAAATCAGCTCGATACAAAATTAATTTGATGTATATTGTATTAAATAATCTATATCATTTTAGTAAGATTAAAGATTTAAGGACTTTGGTCCTAATTATTCCTCCAAAGATCGATTTGTATCAGGATGGTTACTTTAAACTTAACAAGTCTATATATCCAAAATTTAACTCCATACGTTTAAGTAAACTTGCTGAAGAAATAGCAGTATTAAATCATCTTAATTGTTTGAACCTTTATAGTTTTTTTAAGACAGATAATCCACTTGAATTTTACTTTAATGGAAGTAATGATCATTGGAATGACAGAGGACAAGACTATGCGGCCAGGTTAACAACTAATTTAATTCTAAACTTATTCTCAGATAATAGGTAACCAAATTAATCTTGTTTCGTAATTTTTTTTCTATCATGAAAAGTAATTCATCCAAAACATTTCAACCCGGTTTCTTAAAAGGCGTTTTTCAGAAAGGGATAAATTATTTCTATATAAACCTGGTTGACAGGCTTGTAGCCTTCTTATCATTTTTATTGCTCGCGAGGGCATTCGATCTACACCTGTACGGAAAAATTTCGACGGTATTTGCATTCAGCTCAATCCTCGTAACTGTTTTTGATTTAGGTCTGCCGATTTACGCGCAGAGGGAGGCCGCTAAAAAAGAAAACCTTAGCAAAACTGTCAGCGAAATATTTTCTGTTAAAGTTGTTTCAATAATCCTTTACGTTATCTTTTTCCCGCTGATCGCCGTTTCATTTTACAGCGACATCCCGTTTGGAATAATTCTGATTATCGGCGCTGTTTCTCTTCTTCAGAATCTTTCGGGACTTTTATCCTATTTTTATTTCGGTAAGGAAAACAGCTGGCTGGTTTTAAAATCGAGCATCGTTTCAAAACTAATTCTTCTGGTTGCTGTAACATTTTCATATTTCTTCCTTCGCGACATTTACATCTTCCTGTCAGGTTACGTACTGTCCTATATTTTCCTTACAATAGTTTACCTTAGAAACCTAGATAAGTACGATATTAAAACTGCGGAGGTAAAATTTCTCCCGGGCAGCTTAAAAATTACACTTGTTACCGTTCTGCCGATCGGGATATCGGGAATCTTCAACCTAGTTTACGATAAAATAGATATTGTAATTCTCTCCGCTTTTCTGGATTTCGATAAAGTCGCGCAGTACAGCGTGGCATACACGGTTTACAAGCTGTCATCAATAGTTTTTAGTATATTACTATTTCCGGCACTAAATAAGTTTAGCGGGCTTACTGATGATTTTCAAGAAAGTTTTAGGTTATTACTAAAGTATCTCGTAATAATTATTTCTGTTTCTATCATTCTAATAATATTGTTGGTCTTGGCAGCACCCTATTTAATACCGATCTTTTTCGGCGCATCTTATCTTGAAGCCTCAGGATTAATAAAACCACTTAGCTTTGCTACTATTTTATGGGCATTGAATGCTTTGGCGGGTGTTTTTTTGAATGGCCTGGGAAAATTCAAAAAAGTAATGATTGCAACTTTAGGGGGAATGATTCTTAATATTGTTTGCAATGTTATCCTTATTCCCATCCTTGGCGTAATGGGAGCTGTGTATTCAACAATTATTACGGAAGGTATCATTTTGCTGATTGAAGGGGTTATAATAATCAGTTATTACAGAACCGCTAAAATCAGAAATTTTTAAGCGATTATTGAAAGAAAATAATTATGGTTAATATCAAATACATTTTAATGGAATTTTGTAATGTCTTTAATTAAGCTTTTCGACGGAATACAACTAAAAATAATATAGGGTAATCAATTCTCGAATGAGTAAAAAAACTATTTTCATAATTGGAAGGTATTACGAAACTGAACAATTACAGGGAGGTGAAAAGTTTACCAAAAGACTTTTTGAAAAGTTACCCCAAAATGATGCAGTAAGCTACTTTATTGATTTTTATAGAGGATATAAATTAAAAGACATCATTCTTAAAATATTTGGTGAAAAGGAATTGGAGAGACGTGGAAATATCGTCTTTTTGAGATTAGGGGTTTTCAAAATCGTTAAATATTTAATCCATTATAAACCAGGCTCAATATTCATTTCTAATTTGGAAGGCTACGGAATATTTTTTATGCCCTTCAGATCCATTTTAAATATTAAAATATTTTATATGATACACAGCATCTATAAATATGAAGTAATTCATGATCGAAAAAATCAGGATAAAATATCTGAAAAGATGAAATTAGGCTTAGCAGAAAAGTTATTCATAAATAATAGCTATTGTTTGTTTTATCTTTCATCAGAAACTCTCTATTTAATTAAGGATTATTATAAAATCTCTAAACAAAAATTATGCCTAGTCACTCATGGAATAGATGAATGTTTCTTTTATGACAAACGTAGTATTACATCTCAAAATATACCATTGAACCTAGTTTATTCGGGTGGCTTTGGACGGGAATTAAAAGGGTTTGAATTTCTAATTAATAGCCTAAAATTAACCGATTTCGCCGCAAATCTAAATATTTGCGGTAATATCAAGTACAAAGAAGAATTTAATCAGGCATTGTCAGGTCTCCCTGAAAATATTAAGATTAACGTCCACGGATATTTAACTTCGAAAGAATTATCCGATTTATATAAAAAATGTGATATATATTTGTTACCCAGCAAATTTGAAACTTTAAGTATTGCTACCCTTGAAGCAATGGCATCGTCCTTACTGCCAATCGTAACATCCAATACTGGGGTAACGAAATATATCCAAAATAAAAAAAACGGGATTATTATTGATTACGGTAAACCAGGCAATTTAATTTATGAGCTAAAGGAATTTAATAATGACCGGGAAAAGCTTCTCGATTTATCACTTGCTGCTTTTGATTCTGTGAAGGAGATAACCTGGCAAAAAGTAGCGGCAAATTATTTCCAATATTTAAGCATAGACAAATAATTGCTGTACATTTAAATAAATAAACATTAATGAAATTATCGGTATTGTTAACTACGTATAATTGTGAAAATTATCTATATGCTGCTATCAGTAGCATTTTAAACCAAACCTATTCTGAGTTTGAATTCATAATAGTGGATGATGGCTCTGATGATAATACTGAAAAGGTAGTAACAAATATTGCTGATGAAAGAATCAAATATTATAAAATTAAACATGCCGGAAGAAGTAAAGCATTAAATTATGGATTAACAAAATGTAATTCCGAGTGGGTAGCACTGATGGATTGCGATGATATTGCTCACCCGATGCGGTTTGAGATCCAATTAAATACAATAAAAGATAATCCTGAATTAGATGTTGTCTCAAGCTGGTACGGTATCTTTAACGATAATTACCTGCTTTATATTAATAAAACGCCTGCTGACGATTCCTCGATAAAAAAATCATTAATGTTACATTCCGTTATTTCAAACCCAGGTGTAATTTATCGAAAATCTCTAATAATGGATTTCGGTGGATATGAACAAGGATATGATGATTATGGAATTGAAGATTATGATTTGTGGTTAAGATTACTGGATAAAGCAAGGTTCTGCAACATTCAAAAAACACTCATTTTTCTGAGGAAAAGACCTAATTCTGCATCAAGAAAAAACATAAATAGTACTCTGAAAAAAATTTATGAGTTGCAGGAGCCTTATATAAAAAATTATGTCAATAACAATTCGTTGAATGAAAAATACAGATTGCTTGGCTGGAGGGAATATTTTTACGGCCGGAAGACCCGGGCTCTGGGATACTGGATGAAACTTAAGTTACAATTATTTGTGGAATTAAGAATATTCTTTGGGATTATAACATTACTTCTTCCGGGGAAATCTTTTTCCCAATTTAAGCAATCACGTTTAAAATTTAGATTGGAATATCTGCTGACCCATTTTACAAATGCAAACAAGGAGAATAGAAAAATATTTAACGGAATCATACAGAATTAAAACATAAGAAGTCATTAACCATCAATATATAATCTCTCATAGCCTTCCAGCATAGCCTTCATAGAATATTCTGTTTTTACTTTCTGATAGCCTTTCTCTTTGATTAATTCTATTTCCCTCTTATTATTCAAAATCCAGGTTATCTTTTCAAGTATACATTTGGGTGAATTATTTTCTAAAATCAGTCCGGTTTCATTATCGACAACAACATCAGTAATTGCACCGGAATTTGTGGAAATCACAATCTTTTTTTTAATCAATGCTTCGAGTATTGAAATTGGCAGTCCTTCATTTAATGAGGTTGGCAATATTAATGCATCAATTTTATCATAAACTGTATCTATGTTGATCAAGGGTTCCAGTAATTGAATCTTATTTTCCGGAATGTGATTAACAATATTATAAATATCATTTTTCTCAGGTCCATCCCCGCATATAATTAACTCAACATTATTTTGATTGATTTTCTTTATGGCTTCAACTAACTGATTTATACCTTTTTCTTTAATAAGTCTTCCTATAAAGCCCAGAACAAATTTACCATTTTCTTTATTATGAGGTCTATTTATCTCAACTCCGTAATTAACCCGGCGTATTTTATCTTTACTAAGAAAAGTTGTTTTGAATAAATTATTTTGTATTGAAGGCGATATGGCCACTGCTAAATCTGCAAAAAGTAATTTTTGGTAAATATCATCAAAGAAATTATTTGCTGTATAAATGATTTTTGCAGTACCTGTATTTATAGTTTTTAGTATTGGAAGAAATATTCGGTGTTGTGAGTGAATAATATCAAAATTTCCATGACTTATTATTTTACTTATTTCAGACCTTATTTTAAGCAAATTCCCTGAATTCGCTCTTTCTGATTTTATATGTTCAATATTAATTTTTTCTAATTGCTTTACAAATATTCCTCCTGATGAATAAACCACTATTTTTTTTACTTTGGCCGAAAAATACTTGCACAAATTTAATGTAAATTTTTCAGCACCACCAACATCCATAGTTTTAATCAGGTATAATATATTAATCTGATTAAGTTCGTTTTTCATCTTAGAAATTTTATACGAAAAGATTGTTTAATAAAAAATGGAATATCACTAATGATATACCTCTTAAATAGGCGTCCCGGCTCATAAAATAGTCGCCATAACCATTCCAGGCCAAACTTTTGTAGGAATGCTGGACTCCTTGTCTTTGTCCCGCTATAAAAATCAAAAACTGCACCTACCCCAATATTAATTTTTGCCCCAATTTGATCCTTATATTTTGAAAGCCAGATTTCCTGTCTGGGTGAACCTAATGCCAGAAATAGAATGTCAGGTTTTGCATTTTGCACTTCATTGACTAGTTTGATATTTTTTTCAGGATCAGATTCAAATATATAATCAGGAGATATTGTACAGCAAATTTTTAAAGCTGGAAACTCTTTAGAAATTTTTATCCTGATTTTATTAAGTACATTAATTGTAGATCCCACAAATGCAACGTTTAATCCCAGTGAGTTTGCGTTGGACAAGATCATTAAAAAAAGGTCGTTCCCGGTGATCCTTTCTACTTTTACACCATACTTTAATTTTAGAAGAGCTGTAATACCTGAGCCATCAGGGAAATTATATTTACAATTTTCACATATTTGGGAAAATTCCGAATCATTTTCTGTATTTTTATAAAAATCTATATTAAAAGTTATAAACAGTTCTGATATTGTGCTTTTTGTAAGTATGTAATTTATTATTGAATCTACTTTAATAGATTTAGAATTTATGATACTAAATTTCCCTAGATTTAATCTATCAATTTGCTGTCTGATGATATTTACCTTTTACTATAAATGTAATATCTTGTACACTGTAAATCTTGCACAATATAATGTTTTTGTTTGCATATAATGACAAAAAATACCATTCATATAATTCTAATATCCCTTCTGGGCATATCAGAAATATTTTCTCAGATAAAGATTGAAAATTACAAGCATAATTCCAACCAGATTAAAGCCAACATTATTATTAATTCATTGGAATACAAAAAGACTAAAAATAGTTCAGGCAATTTTAATATAGAATTTTCAGATTTTGAGGATGTCTCAAATCCAGGGACTTATGCTTTGCCATCAAGAGAAGTTTTTATAGCGCTACCTTCATTTTCAAAAATATCTCTTAAAGTTACACCCCTTTTTGAAAATAAAATTCAAGGTATACCACGAATAAATCGACAGGTAAAACTTAAAAATGACTCTTCACTAACTTATCAATCAGTTCCTTTAAATTTTTCTAAAATTAATTCAATGCCACCGTTTTTTGAAATTAAAGGATATTTATGGATTAGGAACTATTATTGCGTTGATATAAAGATTAATCAATACAGGTACAATAATACAGATATTATAAGTGAACTGAAAAAAGCCGGAATTGAAATTACCATTGCAACGCCACAGAATTCAAAAATGTTTCCCGGAACAACAAAAGGAAATATTTTTGATGAACAACTTCCAAGAATAATTTTGAATTACCCCGATGCTGTTCAACTGGATAAAAGATATTATGACACCTTGAAAATTTCTACTGAATATTCCTGGATTAATTTCAATAACACCTATCTAAAAATTGGCGTTTCTGCTGATGGAATATACCGTATAAACAAAAGTGATCTTGATAACCTGGGGGTCCCAACTGGTCAAATTGATCCAAGGACAATTAAGTTATTAACCAGTGGACAGGAACAGTCGGTTTATATATACGGTGAAAATGATGGGAGTTTTGATTCAGGTGATTATATTGAATTTTACGGTAAGAGGAATTGGGGCGATAATTACAGGCAAACCAGTGCGCAGAATGAATCATATAAGGAATATCTTAACAGGTACACAGATACTACTACCTATTGGTTAACCTGGAATGATGCCTTAGGTAAAAGGATTGATACATTAACAAGTAGTAGTTCTGCAACTGACACATTACAGTACTATAATGAGGTTGTTCATTATGAACAAAATCGTTACCTGGATTATTCAATTCCAAATATTGTGGATAGACAAGACCCTAACTGGATGCAAAATGAAACCTGGGTTTGGGGACAGCAAGGGGTAGGAACCGCAAACAGAGCTTTTACAGTACATGATGTTTATCCGAATGTAACTGCTCACGCATTTTATAAAGTGCAGGATTTTGCAAGTAACGGTTTTTCCAATGCGCACAAAATTGGACTAAGTATCAATAATGATGTAACCGTCTATGATTCAGCATCATTTAATAAATACGAACAGCGTGTTGTGAAAGCTGATTTCTCATCAAATTTGCTAAATGAAGGTAGCAATACATTAAAGACTATTAGTTTTCCAACAAATGCTACTTTAAATTCTATAGAGTATGACTGGTATGAAGTTGAATTTCCCAGATTTATCAAAGCTGAAAATGATTCATTGAATTTCAGATTTAATGACCTTTCTGTTCCTGCTTATAAGACAATTAAGATTTCTAATGTTATAGCAAATGACATCGTAATTTACAAAATTACCGGCACGCCAAAAAAAATTACAAATTACACAAGATCGGGTAGCAGCATATATTTTAATGACACTGTAAGTGCAGGGGATCAATATTATCTTATATCAGCAGCTAAAATTCATTCCCCAAAATATTTTTATGTAAAAAAAATTACTAATCTTACAAATTCTTCAAATCAGGCCGATTATATTTTAATTACTGCACCGGAATTTTTAACGAAGGCCCAAGAGTATACAAATTTCATTCAAAGTAATTACAACGTTTCAACAAAAATTATCAATGTAAATGATATTTATGATCAGTTCAATTATGGATTTTTTGCTCCCGAACCGATAAGGGACTTTTTGGAAGCTGCAAACCTTTACTGGCAGTCACCAAAGC
>Ga0055445_10000144_pt1 | contig 11138 bp, 5 predicted proteins | sample China_Galinas_PW_FD_57737 | JGI IMG/M metagenome (GOLD analysis project Ga0055445, IMG submission 57737) | Wetland microbial communities from San Francisco Bay, California, USA, that impact long-term carbon sequestration - China_Galinas_PWA_D1 | ecosystem: Environmental > Aquatic > Marine >... | reverse complement strand
TGCGTCCAGGCCGTCCGCCGGCAGGATCTGGTCCACCCGCCGGCCGGCGAAGACGTCGCCGCCGGGCAGCGGTTCGAGGTGCAGGTCGGCGAAGGCGTCGCCGGCGAGGCGGGCCAGGCCCTGCCGCGTCCAGGCGTAGAGGTCGCCCAGCTTGTAGATGGAGGCATACGGCCAGTCGCCGGGGAAGGTGGCGACAGTGCGCAGACCGCCGGTGCCGCCTGCCGCCTCACCGCCTGTCTCCTCCCCGTCCCAGGCCAGCAGACGGTCGGAGGTGAGGAAGACGAAACCGCCCGCCACCGCCTGGGCGGACGTCACCTGCCCCAGCTCCCGCTCGTCTTCCGGCAGGCGGTCGACCAGGGAGACGTAAGTCAGCCGGCCCGTCGCGTCGCGGCGCAGGTAGCCGAGCTCGTCGAAGCCGCCCACCGCCACGCGGCCGGCGGCGTCGGTGGCGACGGCGAAGGCGGTGCTCGCCTCGCCGATCTCGATCACCCGCCACCAGGCGCCGTCGTAGACCAGCACGCCGCCGAGGTTGGCGACGTAGAGGACGCCGCGGGGGTCGGCGGCGACGCCGAAGTTCTGGATCTCGGCCCCCTCGGCGGCGGGCATGTAGGTGCGGATGAGGGGGAAGCCGCGCTCGGCGGCGCGGCCCGGCGGTGGGATGGGCGAGGCCGCGGCGACGGCGAAGGTGAGGAGCGCAGCCGCGACGACGGCGGTGGCGGTGGCTAGCGTGGCGGGCCGGGGCGTCAACGCTCGATTCCGTAGCGGTCCATCTTCGCCTTCAGGGTGTTGCGCGCGATGCCCAGCAACCGGGCGGTCTGCCGAATCCTACCCTCGCAGCGGTCCAGCGCCGCTTCCAGCAGCCGGCGGTCGTAGCCGTCCAGCGCCTCCTGGTAGCCGCCCTCGGCCAGCTCCGGCACCGCGGCGCCGGCCACCGCCGCCGCTGCCGCCGCTCCCGGATCGCCGCTCTTCAAGGCGATCCAGGAGAAGTCCGCGGCGCTCAGCCGTTCAGCGGCGGAGAGCACCAGGGCGCGGTGGACGGCGGACTCCAGCTCGCGCACGTTGCCCTGCCACGGGTAGCGGGCGAAGAGCTCCAGCACCGCCGGGTCGAGCTCGCGCTCCGCCTGTCCCAGGTCGCGGCTGATCACCTTCAGGAAGTGCTGCACCAGGTACGGCACGTCCTCACGCCGCTCGCGCAGCGGCGGCAGCACGATGGGGATGATGTTGAGGCGGTAGTAGAGGTCTTCCCGGAAGTCGCCGGCGGCGATGGCCTCTTCCAGGTTGAGGTTGGTGGCGGCGACGATGCGCACGTTGACCGACAGGGTCTTGGTGCCGCCGACGCGCTCGAACTGCTTGTCCTCCACCACGCGCAGCAGCTTGGCCTGCACGGAGCGCGACACCTTGCCCACCTCGTCGAGGAAGATGGTGCCGCCGTCGGCCACCTCGAAGCGCCCCTGTTTCATGCTGGCGGCGCCGGTGAAGGCCCCTTTCTCGTGGCCGAACAGCTCGCTCTCCACCAGGGTCTCGGGCAGCGCCGCGCAGTTGAACTGCACGAAGGGTCCCTCGCGGCGCGACGAGATGTTGTGGAGGATGCGCGCCACCAGCCCCTTGCCGGTACCGCTCTCGCCGCGCACCAGGACGGTGGAATCGCGCTGCGAGACCCGCTCCAGGGTCTGCTTGAGCTCCTCGATGGCGGCGCTCTTGCCGATCAGCGACCCCAGGTGGTGGCTGGACAGGATCTCCCGCTTGAGGGCCTCGTTCTCCTCTTTCAGGCGCTGCCGGGCGGCGCTCTGCTCGGCGTAGAGGCGCGCCTTCTCGATGGCCACCGCGGCCTGGTCGGCGAAGGCGACGAGGAAGGAGACGTCGGCGTCGGCGAACAGCGACCGGGAGCGCGTGTGGTCGACGTAGATGGCGCCAGCCGGGCGGTCGCGGATGCGCATCGGCACGCAGAGGATGGACAGGATGTTGCTCGCCACGATGGACTCGGCGCCGCGGAAGCGCTGGTCCATCTGAGCGTCGACGGCGACCACCGGCTCGCCCTTGTCCATCACCCGCCGCACGACGCTCTCGGACAGCTCCCCCGCCTCGTCGGAGCCGGCGCGCCCCAGGTTGCGGGAGACGGCGGTCTCCAGCTCGCGGGTCAGCGGGTCGAAGAGGACGATCATGCCGCGCTCGGCGCGCAGGTGCTCGAGCACCAGGTCCATGGTGCGGTCCAGCACCTCGGACAGGTCGAGGGTGGAGTTGATGACCTTGACCACCTCGTAGAGCACCGGGTCGCGGTCGCCGCCGCGGCGGCCGTGCTCGCGTACGTGCTCGACGACGCCGCGGGTGCGCCGCAGCTCGGCCTCGGCGCCCAGCCCCTCGAACAGCGCCAGGGCGCGTTGCAGACGCTCTTCGGCGAGCTGCGGGTTCCAGGTGCGCAGACCCCACTCGTAGAGGCTGCGGCCGAGCTCGTAGGGCGTGCCCAGCTCTTCGAGATGGCGGCAGGCGCGGGCGAAGAGGGCGCCGCCGCCGTCCTCGTCGTGACGCAGGGCGGCGAGGCGGGCCTCCATGACCAGCATCTTGGCGTCGGCGAAGCGGTCCGCCAGCTCGTCCACCTCGCGGCGCGCCGCCGCTACCGCCTCGCCGGCTTCCGCCACCTCCTGCCGGCGCAGGGCGAGGTCCGCCAGGGAGATGAGGACGCGGGCGAGGAGCTGCTGCGCGCCGGCGTCCTGGGCCAGCTCGCGGGCGAGGCGCAGGTGCTCGCCGGCCTCGGCGTAGTCCTCGCGGTCCTTGGCCACCAGGCCGAGGAGCATGTGGCACTGGGCGGCGAGGTCGCGGTCGCCGCTCTCCTCGCCGCCGGCCAGGGCCTGGCGCGCCCCTGCGGCGGCGGCGGCGCCGTCGCCGCGGCGCCGCGCCAGGGAGGCGAGCTGGGCCACCAGGGCGTGGCGCGTCGGGTGCTCCGGAGCGGCGGCGAGGAGGGTCAGGCCGCGTTGCAGGTGGCGCTCGGCACGCCCCCAGTCGCCCAGCATCTCCTCCACCTCGCCGACGTTCAGCCGCGCCATGGCCTCCTGCTCGCGGGCGCCGAGGCGGCGGGCGCGCTCGAGGGCGCGCAGCAGGAAGCCCCGCGCCTCGCGCCACTCGCCGCGGCTGGCCTCCAGGATGCCCAGGTTGTTGAGCGCGGTGAGCTGGCCCCACGGGTGGTGGGTGGCCTCGCAGTGGTCCAGGTTTTCGCGGTAGGCGCGGTGGGCGGCCTCGTAGTCGCCGGTCTTCCACAGCACGTTGCCCAGGTTCTGGCGCAGGTGGACGGCCAGCTCTTCGCCGTCGCCGCCGAGGCCCTGCGCCGCCGTCAGGCCGCGGCGGATGAGGCGGCCCGCCTTGCGGAAGTCGCCGCGGGCGTAGAACACCATCCCCAGGGCGTTGAGCAGCTGCGCCCGCTGCCGTTCGACACCCAGCTCGCCGGCGCGCCGCAACCCCGAGCGGATGCGCTGCTGCGCTTCGTCGAGACGGCCGAGGTCGAAAAGGGCCGCCGCCTCGGCGCGGGTGAGGTCGAGGGCGAGGTCGGCGAGACGGCTGGCGTCGTCGTCCGCCAGGGCTGCGAGACCGCGACGGTAGCTGTCCAGGGACGCGGCGTGGTCGCCGAGACGCTTGTGGGCGCGGCCGCGGGCGAGGAGGACGCGGGCCTCCAGCTCCGGCGGAAGGGGCGGCCCGTCGCCGGCCGCCGCCTCGGCGAGGAGCGCTTCGTAGAGGTCGAGGCTGCGCGCCAGGCGACCGCTGCCGGCCAGGGCCGCCGCCTGCTCGGCCGTCGCCTCGCGGGCGAGGGCGACGTCGCCGGACTCGCGGGCCGCCTCGGCGGCGCGCTTCCACAGGCCGGCCGCCTCGCGCCAGGCGTACACCGCCGCCGCCGAGGTCGCCGCGCGCACCAGGTGGGGCAGGGCGAGGGCGCGCTCGCCGGCCTCCCAGGCATGGTGCGCCAGCGCCGCCGAGCGCGTCTCGCCGGCGGCCTTGCCGGCGCGCTCCAGGGCCTCGGCGCGGCGCCGGTGCAGGCGGCGGCGGTCGTCGTCGTCGAGCCGCGAGCGCAACGCCTCGACGAAGCGCCGCGGCAGGGAGTAGACGGCGCCGTCGCTCTCCCGCAGGCGCTCCAGGAAGCCGCGCTCCACCAGCTCCGACAGGCTGCCGTAGAGGGCCAGCGGCTCTTCCTCCAGCAGCTCCGCCGCCGCGCCGAGACGGAAGGGCTCGTCGATCACCGCCGCTGCTTCCAGCACCCGGCGCTCGCCGGCGGCGAAACGGGAGAGGCGCTGCGCGTCCAGGTCGTCGGCGCTGGCGGCGGCGGCGGCCCAGCGTTCGAGGGCCGCCAAGGACGGTTTCCAGCCGCCGTTGCGGAAGCGCAGCACGCCGTCCGCCACCAGGTGGCGCAGCAGGCGTTGCAGGCGGCCCGGCGAGCCGCCGCTGCGCTGGTGGCTGAGATCGTAGAGGGGAGCCGCCAGATCGTGGCTGCCGAGGCAGGCGTCGACGAGCTGGCGGCTCAGCTCGGCGCTGAAGGGCGGCAGCTCCAGGGTGAGGACCCCGGAGGCGTCGGGCTCCTCGTCGCCGTCCGCCGCCGCCGGCCGTGCCGGATCTTGCGCCGCCACCACCAGCACCGGCAGCTCGGCGACGCCGGCGACGAGGAAGGAGAGCAGCTCGCCGCCGTGGCCGTCGCCGACCAGGTGGAGGTCGTCGAGGAGGAGGACGAGGGGACCGTCGCCCGCGCCGTCCTCCTCGCCGCCGCCGGCCTGCCGGCGCAGCGCTTCCAGGATGCCGCGGTAGAGGCGGTAGCGCTCCCTGCGCTCCCCCTCCTCGCCGCTGCCCGGCGGCGGCGCCTCGACCTCGACGCCGAGGGCGGCGAGGGCTTCGAGGACCGGCGTCAGCAGCTCGCTGCGCTCCGCCACCGCCCGCCCCACCCCCACCCGGGCGCCGCCGACGGCGGCGAAGAGACGCAGCTCGCGCAGCACGCGGCTCTTGCCCATCCCCTCTCCCCCGCTCACCATCACCACCCGGCCGTGGCCCTGGCGCGCCGCCTCCAGCTCGCCGCGCAGGCGCTCCATCACCTCTTCGCGGCCCACCAGGCGGCTCGACAGCAGGGTGCCGCCGGTGGCCAGGGCCGCCGGGTCGATGCGCCGCCCCGCCGCCTTGCCGAGCTCCAGCAGCAGCTTGCCGGCGGAGGGGAAACGCCGCTCCGGGTCGCGCGCCATCAGGCGGCCGAGGAGGGCCGCCAGGGGCGCCGGCAGCTGCGGGTGCTCGGCGGCGGGCCGCGGCCGCTCGGCGCCGAGATGGAAACGCAGAGCCGCCTCGGCGCCGCCGGCCGACGGCAGCTCGCCGGTGGCCAGCTCGTAGAGGGTGAGACCGAGGGAGTAGAGGTCGGCGCGCTGGTCGTAGGCGTCCTGCAGGATCACCTCCGGCGCCGTGTAGGCGAGGGTGCCGCGGATGCGCGAGTCGAGGCCGCGGCGCACCACCTGGGCGAGACCGAAGTCGAGGATCTTGAGCCGCGGCGGACCGTCCTGCGCCGCCAGCCCGAGGTTGGAGGGCTTGACGTCGTGGTGGATCACCCCCTGGCGGTGGATGTGGGCGAGACCCGCCGCCGCCTGGATCGCCAGCTCGTAGAACAGGTCCCAGTCCCAACCGCCGCCCGGCGACGCCAGTTCCTCGACCCGCCGCGGCGACAGCAGCTCCATGGCGAGGAACGGGAAACCGCCGGGCAAGGCGCCACAATCGTAGACCTCCACGACGTCGGGATGGGGCGCCTCGGAGAGCAGGCGCACCTCGTGGCGGAAACGGGCCAGCTCCTCGGCGTCGCAGGGGGCCAGCGCCACCTTGAGGGCCAGGCTGCGGTCGCCGTGGGCGCCGATGCGCACGCGCAGCACGGCGGCCAGCGGCGTGCGCGCGATCTCCCCCTCCACCACCAGGTCGCCGAGATGGCGGTCCAGGGAGGAGAGATCCGGCAGGGCAGCGGGCGCCTTGCTCGCGGGCGCTCCGCTCGCGGGGGCTTCGGTTCCGGGGGCTGTGACGCGGGCGCGGGGCATCGCTCTTCGCGGACGGCGGCGGACCGTGGGTCCGGACGGTCGCCGGCAGCGATAAACTCGGGCCGGAGGCCGTCCCTGGGGCCTACGAAGTCTACCCCATCCGAGACCGTCGCGGGGCAATCCCTGACCCGCCCGGCGCCGGCAACGGGTTGACGAGCGACCCAGGTGGCCCCCGGCACAGGGTCAAGGATGTAACCGACTGCGACCAAGCGTCCACCGAGACGATCGAGAGAGCGAGCCCCCATGAGCGATCTGCCCCCCGCCCCGCCGACCTCCGAGCCGAGCCCCGCCGAGAGCGCAACGGCCCCCCGCCCCATGGGGCGTCAGGCCACCATCTTCGTGGCGCTGATCATCGCCGCCGCGGCGGTGGCCCTTTTCTGGCCGCGGGGGGACGGCAGCTTCGAGGCCCCCGGCGGCTTCCTCACCGACGGCGCCGGCCGTGCCCAGACCCTCGGTCCGCGCATGGCGCCGGTGACCCTGGTCCATTTCTGGGCCACCTGGTGCCCGCCCTGCATCAGCGAGATCCCCACCCTCGACCGCCTGGCCGACGATCTGCAGACCCACCCCGAGTTCCGGGTCGTGATGGTGGCGGTGGAGGACGACGTGGACAAGGTGCGCACCTTCCTCGGCGGCGACGCCGAGGGCGTGCTCTACGACTCCACCTGGGAGGTGGCGCACCGCTACGGCACGCGCCAGCTGCCGGAGACCTACCTGGTGGTTCGCGGACAGGTGCAACAGAAGTGGGAGGGAGCGCAGGACTGGAACGACCCCGAGCTACGCCAGCGCGTCAGCCAAGCCCTGGCCGAGGTCGGCGTCCAGGTGGCGAGCTCCGCGCTGCGCTGACCGTCCGCTATCCACGGTGGTACGACTCGCGGGGTCTGCCGAACCGTTCTTCGGCAGGCCCCTCCGAGCCCGCCAGGGCTCGGCGGGCGCAGCCCGACATTGGGGGTGAAGTCCCAAGAACCACGCTTCTTGGGACGAGGGGGGCTGGGACAGCCCCCCTTCTAAAAATGCACCGCGACGCCCACCACACCGGTGCCGAAGAGCGTGGCGTCGTCGAAGTCGGCCCAGTGGCCGGCCACCTCCACCAGCAGGTCGGCCTTGCGCGTCAGCTCGAACTCGGTGCTCAGACCGATCACCGCTCCCACCGCGGTCTGCGAGTCGTCGGCGCCGGGGAAGCGGGGATCGCCGTTCAGGTCGTAGGCGCCGACGCCGAGGAACACCCAGGCGCCGTAGTAGGTCTCCGGAAAGGAGTACTCGCCGGTGAAGGTCAGGTAGGTGAGGTCGGCGTCGTGCAGGGTGGTGAAGTCGCCGCCGTCGCCGAGCCCGAGACGGCCCAGGCGCACGCCCAGCCGGGTGTGGGGCTCGGTGATGTAGGAGAAACCGAGCTGAAAGGCGGTGTTGCTGAAGCCGTCGCCCGGCGAGGCGTCGGAGGAGCCGCCGACGCCGACGGCGGCGGAAAGCGAGTAGGTGAACAGCTCGGTGGCGGCGGCGTGGGGGGCCGCGAGGCCGAGCAGCAGAGCGACGGCGACGAGGAGAAGCGGCTTGCGGACGGCGTGGCGAGTCAAGATCTCTCCTTCACTTTGGGGAACGGTCACGGTTGGGGCGATCCTCATCGTCGGCGACGAGACGTTCGGGTGACGGCCATCCCTGCTCGCGGTGACGCGGCGGCAGGCCGGGCGGCAGCGGAAGTATAGCCGCCGACCCGGCGCCGCGCCGCCCTTTTGCCAGATCGCCGGCACTCTCTTGCGTCTAGGCGGGTGAAGGCCCTTGCTTCGGCGTCGCCACTTCTCACATACGCGGGAGGGACCCTGACCGTCACAGATCCGCACCGCCACTCGCTGCTCCACCTGCTGCTGCCGCTGCCCTGCCTCGGCTGCGCCGCGCCCCTGCGGCGGGTCGGCGAGGACTTCCACCTCTGCCTGCGGTGCCGCGGCCGCCTGCGCCCTCACCGCCCCGGCTGCCCGCGTTGCGGCGCTCCCTACCCCGGTGGCCGGCGCGGCGCCGAGCCCTGTGCCGCCTGCCGGCGCAGGGCGCCGGGATACCGCCGCTGCCTCGCCCCCTGGTGCTTCGCGCCGCCCCTGGACGCGGTGTTCCACCACCTCAAGTTCCGCCGCCGCGGCGACCTCGGCGAGCGCGTCGCCCGGCCGCTGGCGGCGTGGCTGCGGCAGCGCCGCGTCGTCGAGACGGAACGCCTCGACCTGGTGGTGGCGGTGCCGCTGCACCCGCTGCGCCGCCTGCGCCGCGGCTACGACCAGGCGGTGCGCCTGGCCCGTCCCCTGGCCCGCCACCTCGACCTGCCGACCGCCACGGCGCTGCGCCGGGTGCGCTCCACGCCGCCCCAGACCACGCTGCACCGAGAGGCGCGGCGGGCCAACCTGGAGGGCGCCTTCGCCGTCCGCCGGTCGTGGCGCCGCCGCCTCGCCGGCCGCCGCGTGTTGCTGGTGGACGACGTGGCGACCACCGGCGCCAGCCTCGACGCCGCCGCCCGCGCACTGCGTCGCGGCGGCGCCTCGGTGGTGGTCGCCGTCGCCGCCGCGCGCACGCCGGCCGCCGAGCGCTGAGGCCGAAACGGCAGAGCACCGATTCGACCCAGTATTCGACCAGCACCACGCCGCCGGCCAAAACCATCCGCCGTCGTGAAGCGTACGTGCGATTGACAGCCCTTGCTCCACCTACCTATACTTGCAAGTTACAAGGACTCTCATGTTCGCGTCGTCGACCCCAAGAACAGCCCTCGCTGCGTCGCTTCTGGCGGCTTTGGTGGTGGTGCCTGCGGCGGCCCCCCGGGCCCTCGCCGAGCCCCCCCCCTCGGCTGACCCCGGCGTCGCCGCGCAGCACACGGTGAGCGGCCTGGCCGGCAAGGTGTCCGCCCCGGCGTCTCCCCTCGCCTCGGCCCGGGTCTACGTCTACCGGCTGTCCGACCTCAGCCTGCAGAAGTCGGTGACCGACGAGCGGGGCCACTTCCAGTTCGACGACCTGCCCGCCGGCCTCTACAAGGTGATCGCCCACAAGCCCGGCTTCCTGCCCGCCGTGGTGCGCCTCACCCGGGCCACCGCCGAGGCCTACCAGTTCCTCGAGCTGGAGCTCGCCGCGGCGCCGCCGCAGGCCGCCGGCGACGACTTCTGGTCGCTGCGCTCGCAGGTGCCGACGGACGTGCTGCGCGACATCCAGGTGGCGGAGATCGCCGACTCGGCGCGCCAGGCCGGCAACCTGACGGCGCTACGCTCGGCGCGTCTGCTCACCGACGTCCACGCCATGACCGGCGTCGACGAGACCGGCGGCGGCGAGGGCCAGGTGACCCAGGGCGGCGTCGGCTTCCAGGGCCGCCTCGGCGACCTGCGTCTCGGCCTGCAGGGCGACTACTGGCAGCTCGAGCCCAGCCTGTCCGGTAGCGGCCCGGCCATCGGCACCACCGGCGAGGCGAGCGCCGTCTCCCTGTCCGTGGTCGGCGACCGCGACATGTCGGTGAACCTCAGCTCGCGCTCCAACCGCCTGGTGTCCGGCGCCGAGAGCGCCGCGCCGGTGGACTTCGAAAACTACCGGTTGGCCGTCTCCCACGCCGTCGGCCAGCGCGGCCACTCCGAGATCGTCGCCCAGTACACCAGCGAGAGCAACTTCCATCGCCACGGCTGGGTGGACCCGCAATCCATCCCCGAGGCGTCGCGGAGCTGGCGCCTGGAAGGCACCTACACGGCGGAGCTGTCGGACCGCACCAGCCTGCAGACCGGCATCCGCTACCGCCAGCGCCAGCTCGCCTTCGGTCTCGAAGACGACGTGCTGGCACCACAGCAGGAGCGCGTGGACCTCTTTGGCCGCGCCGGCTTGCAGGTGCAGCCCTCGGTGCTGGTGGAGTACGGCCTCTACACGACCCTGCGGGACGGCTCCCTGTCGCTGTCACCCCGCGGCGGCGTGGTGGTGCAGCTCTCCAAGTCCTGGCAGGCGTCGGCGGAAGCCTCCTACAAGGTGCACGAGGAGGAGCCGGCCGCCTTCCGCGACTACTTCTCCCCCGCCGCCCTCGGTCCCGTAGAGGCGGGAGAAGCCTGCGAGCGCAACGAGGCGCAGTGCTACCAGGTGACGTTGACGCACCGCACGGGCGACGACAACCTGGTCTCCATCGGCGCCACCCACCGGCAGTTCGACGAGACGCAGCGCCTCTACTTCAGCGATGACCTGGTGGACCGCTACGACAGCCTCTACCTGGTACCCGGCGACCGCCTGCCGGCGCTGGAAGTGACGGTCAGCCGGCGCCTCTCGCCGACGGTGCTGACCAAGCTCCAGTCCAGTGTCGCGGAGGGCGGCGGCGGCGTCTTCTTCGCCACCGATCAGGGCGCCTACGAGAACAACGTGCGCTACATGGTCACCTCGCTGGACACCCACTTCGACACCACCTCCACCGGCCTCTTCGTGGCCTTCCACTACCTCGAGCAGCAACTCCAGGCGCTGGACGCCCAGGGCGGCGGGCCGACGCAGCAGCTCGAGGTGGAGCGCCTGGAGCTCGCCGTCACCCAGGATCTGAACTTCCTGGTCGGCATGGCGACGGACATGGCGCTGCAGCTCAACATGCAGGTGTCGCGGGGATCCTGGCCGTTCCTTTCGGCGGCGTCCCAAGACGAGCGGGAGGAGCTGCGCAAGCGCCTTCTGGGTGGGATCGCTTTCCGCTTCTAGTACCGAGTTCTCCTGACAGTTTGTGAGTGGCTTCGACGGGCCGGGTTCGGGGGCTCCCGGGCGGGGACCGCGTCGGCTTTCTGGGACTCCGGAGGGGGAGCCGCCGCTGTGGGGGACGCCTCGCGCCTTCGGCTCTCGGCTCGACGGTAGGTCGGGGGCGCCAGAACCCCACCCTTTTGAATCTTTCGGATCAATCCGTTGGATTCAAACGGTTGAATTAGGTTCAGAATCTCGGAGAATTGGGGCGGAAATCCTTCCGGAATGGGGGTTTGGGAGGGGTTCGGGGGGCTGAACCGTGGCATGGATACTGCGTCTATAGGTACTGTTGAGTTGGGGAGATTGGTGTCTAAAACGCGCACGGTCCATGTCACGTTCCTGATCGCAGCCCTGCTGCTCACCGCCTGCGTGGCGGTGCTGGGGGGGCTGTCGGTGGCG
>Ga0055445_10000143_pt1 | contig 11142 bp, 11 predicted proteins | sample China_Galinas_PW_FD_57737 | JGI IMG/M metagenome (GOLD analysis project Ga0055445, IMG submission 57737) | Wetland microbial communities from San Francisco Bay, California, USA, that impact long-term carbon sequestration - China_Galinas_PWA_D1 | ecosystem: Environmental > Aquatic > Marine >... | reverse complement strand
TTCTATGGAGGAGCCATGTTTTCTACAAGCCACCACGGACTGGCCCCGTTGGTTGGCACCAAGACTTCGGCACCTTTAGTGGCGAGGACATCGGAAACAACAAGCCAAGCTTGGTGCCAACGCACCTACCTCAGCTTAACGAAGCTGTACTTAGAGAGTACTTGCCAAGCGCCACGCGGCTAACCTCTCCTGAGACGGCACCTGATCTAAGCGACTATTGGGACATCACCGTGTGGGTCGCGTTGACCGATGTCGAAGAGGACATGGGTGTTCTCAAGATACTGCCTGGCTCGCACAGGTTACGCTATCCAGTACGCCTGAACCCGCTACCAGATTCAGACTTTTGGCAGAATCCATTTGTCGGCATTCACAGCAAGGATCAGTTGGTGAGAGCATGCAACGATTCTGAGCTGGTTCTGGATGTCGATACCTCAAGAGTCTTGGATGGTGTGCCTGTGGAAGAGCTTACGTATGAGAAACTGAAAGAGATTATTCTTTCACAACTTTCTAACACTAGAGGTAGTCGTACGGTTCTCACTGGCGTTGACGAAGCTGGAATGGTCACGTTGCCTGTGAGAAAGGGCGACTACGTGATCTTCTCTGAGAGAGTTCTACATGGCTCCTTAGCCAACACGTCTGATTGCGAGAGGCTGGCCATCAACTTCCGCGTCACGCCATCTAGCACACTCGTCTATCCTTTCAGGACGAGAGGAGATTTTGTGGATGGATTCAACTTGGATGTGAGCCAACATAAAAACGTGTTGCTTTCAGGTAGGAACTTAAACCCACGAAACGTGACTCGCTCGCTATCTGCAAGACCATGAACGCAGCTCAGCTCGCCTCGCAACTGTATCGGCTTAATCGCAACCTGGGCCAAGACACGGCCTCCGAGTTGCGACGGTTTGCTCACGCCCATGCCACGCCGTTCTACATTTACGATTTGAGAGTGCTCCGCCAGCAGTGCGCGGAGTTTCGTGCCGCATTTCCGTACCGGTGGTTCCAGCTATTTTTCGCGACGATGGCTAACGACAGGGGGATCATCCTCACAGAGCTCGCGAGCCTTGGGGTGGGCGCCTGTGTGAACTCGGTCGCACATCTTGAGCTAGCTTTAGACTCGGGATTCCCGCCCACCAGGGTCCAGTACTCTTCGACGGGGCTTTCCCGATCAGACATGCAGCGGCTTGTGCGACTGGGAGTCAATGTAAACATAGACTCCTTGTCGCAACTAGATCAGTGGGCAGCTCTGGGCGGAACTACGGCGGGCCTTCGGGTCAACGCATCAACGCTGTCCCCGGACAGGCCAGAGGATCGAATAGGCATGAGCTTGTTCGATCTCGACACCGCTCGATCTATTGCGAAAGAGCGAGGTTTGAAAATCATCGGTCTTCACGTTTACATCGGCACCAATCTGCAGTCGCACAATCAGCTACTGCCGACTGTGACTCGATTCTTCCAAGTAGCCGAGCAGTTCAGAGAAGTTGAGTATCTTAACATTGGTGGTGGTGTTGGTGTGAACTACCGACATAAGGGGCCGGATTTTGATCTGCAAGCATACGGCCGCGCAGTCAGTGAACATCATAGGCGACTTAGCCGACGGCTTGGACGATGTGTCAGAGTCGTAGTAGAACCGGGTAGAAGGCTGACCGCATCGTGCGGGAAGATGGTGGCAAGGGTCACGGACGTAAAACTTTTGAATGAGCGCCGTTACGTGGCTGTTGACGCAAGCGTTGCAGTCTTCCCACGCCCGCTCATTCATCCAGAGTCACCGCATCGCATCTGGCTGCTGCCAGAGATTCAGTCGCACGACCACGAGTCTTTGTCAGAGGCCACAGTTGTCGGACGAACCACATTCTCGGGTGACATTCTTGGCACCGCGAGTCTCCCAGAAAGCCTTGAGGTCGATGACGTACTCGTTTTTGACGACGCGGGTTCCTACTGCCAATCGATGGAGACTAGGTTTCTGGGTCAATCAGCCGCAGCCATTGTGGTCATAGACGAAGCAAGGAGCTAGACGTCAATGAGTACAGACTCTCCGCTTCTTTTTCTTTCCAAGATGTTGCAGAGCCTTCGTACAGTACTTTGGAGCCGAGGCTTTGTAGAGTTGCCGACGGCATTAATTCATGAGCACGACGCCTGTCCTGTCTTTCAACGCGTCCGACTCGACGATGGCCGGTTTCTTAAAGAGTCAGGCGGGCTAGCCCTGCGGTGCAATCTTGCCTACGCTCCGAAGATCTTCGAGATTGCAAGCTGCGCACGTCGCGATCCGGTTGATCATGAGCATCTTCAGCAGTTTTTAATGCTCGATTTGTACGAAGCGAGAGCGACTCTGGAAGACGCAGTTCAATTGTGCCGAGAACTTGTGACGGCATTCTATGAGGGCCCAATCGCGACATGTTCAGTAGCTAATCATGTCAAGGCGAACCTGGGAGTGGATCTCGTCAACGACCCAGACTCAGAGGCCAAGCTGAGAACCGCCCTGAGTCGCAGGTACGAGGAGCAAGATGCAACACTTTACAGTCTTGTCAATGCGTACATGACGCGGGAGATTCAGCCGCTTTCGCAGGGCCAGTTGCTTATTGTCAGTGATGTGCCTCGTGCGGCTGAGTCAGCTGGGCGCCAGACGCCCAACGCAGTGGCCACCGCCAGGATCGCAGAGTTTCAGATCGATGGTATGGAGGTAGCGCAGTTGATTGAGGACGAGACAGATCCCGATCGCTACCTTGAGAGGGCGCAAGCACACGGTCACTATGGTCCCGAGGTCGATACAGTCTTGCGGCACCTTCGGGATGGAAGTATTCCGAGTCGTAGCGCTGGGTTTGGGATCGGCCTCGAGCGACTAGCTATGGCGGCGACTGGGCGGAAGGATATTCGCGCGTTTATGCCGTCGCAGGACTTCGTACGTGAGTTGCAAGATGGACACTGACCGTGATGCCAACACCATGCTAGAGCCAGAGAGAGGAGGTTGGGGGGGAGGCTTTCAGCGTAAAGGTATTCGGCCGCTTGTATGTGCTATGGAGCCGATTGTTCAGCGCATAAAGGATGGCGCAATGTCCAGAGAGGCAAGTCGTATGCTGCCATTCGACGAGATGAGTTCACTAAGCCAGACGGGATTCCCCTTGGCAAGGTTTCCGGTTGGCTCGGGAGGCCACAATGCCACACTCCCAGAGCTGTTTGGGCTTGTCATTTCTGTCGCAGAAGCCGATCCGAACGTAGCGCAGGCTCTTCGTTCACACTTTGGTTTCGTCGAGCACATCCTGACAGTAGCAGACGAAGAGCGACGAGACCTTTGGGAGGAGCGACTGAGTTCAGGGGATCTGGTCGCAGGAGCTGCGACAGAAGGGTGTGGAGCGCAGCTCGACTCATTCGGCACGACGCTGGACCAAGTGGAGGGAGAGTGGCGCCTGAATGGGGAGAAGGCCTACGCTACGGGAGCACTCTTTGCCGACTGGATTGAAGTGGAAGCCACTTGCGGGCATCAAGGAGTGGCCGTAATGGTCCACCGATCTGCTGAGGGTGTCGTTTTGAGGGACGATTGGGGTGGAGTGGGTCAGCGCACTTCTGCAAGTGGCACCGTCGAGTTCTGCGACGTCCTTGTGGAACCTAAGGACATCGTGCACGGAGAGCCTTTTCCTTACTTTGAGTCGTTCTACCAGCTCTTCCTTCTTGCTATACTGGCGGGAATAGGAAGGGCTGCAAGTAACGAAGTGGCGGCAATGCTGGCGTCTAGAGAACGAACATTCAGTCATGGATCCTCCGTGCTCCCACGTAGTGACCCACAGCTTCAGCAAGTAGTTGGTGAGGTCAGGAGTTCAGCCTACGCAGCGGGCGCCTTGGTCCTGCATGCTAGCCAGGCTCTAGAACGCGTCTATCAACGCTCTCTTACGGGGAGTGCTTCTCGTGAGATGATTGCGATTGCAGACATTGAGGTAGGGCAGGCTCAGAGAGTGGTCGCCGACTTGGTGCTGTCGGCTACGACCCGAATCTTTGATGCACTTGGCGGATCTGCCACGCTTCGTGATAGGGGTCTGGATCGCCACTGGCGAAACGCCAGGACCCTGGTGTCGCACAACCCTGTGGCCTTCAAGACGCGAATCATCGGAGACTATGCAGTCAATGGAGCTCTCCCACCAGAACCGTGGAGAGTGGGCGTTCCGGCAAGCAAGGAGACGAGGAATTGAGCTTTCACATAGGACCGGAGCGTCTAGGTCTAGGTGTGGTGAAGCGGCTTGCCAGAGGGGAGCCAGCACCATGAGTCGCTTGTGGATAACCATCAGCAGCCCCTGGCAGCCGTTCGGGAGCGCATGTGCGCGGGGAGGTGTTGGTGGTAGCAGTCAATTGAAATTTCGGGCAACGAGGCAGAAATGCGAACTCTCGACCTAGAGAAAGCCGACGCAGGTCGCTTGTCGGTGTCGAGATCCGACGGCGAACCGCGCGCCCCGGTTACCGACACCGCGCACCCCGCTGTACCTCGGGTAGCCGCCGATGCCAAGGTGCTCGATGGTCGGTCGTCTTTCTCGGCTTCCGCTGACCTCTCGTTCCTTCCCGACAGAGTTCCACAGTAGGGAGCCCCACGGACTCATCGTATCTGGCAAAGCTCGATCTGGAACCAGTTAGCAGCCAGTCAACTGGCCAAGCCGACCAATGCCAAGTTTGTACACCTAAACCACAAACAATTCAGTTAGGAGGTTGCCATGGACGTTGAAGCTCCTACAGTGCGGCGTGTGATAGAGAAACTTTCTGTTTCGCAATTGAGGAAGATCAGGCAACACGCAGATGCCAACAAGTTCAGCCACAGTTGGTATTGGCATGGCCCTGAGGGCGATGTTGGCATGAACTACAGGACCCTTGAGTTTGGCGATGGCCAGCTTCTCCAGCGAGCGTGTGTGTTGGCAGTTGCTTTTGACGTGCCGCCTTCAGGAGAGCCAGGGCACTTTTGGGGTGCCAAGGTCGGTAGGAACCTGTTGAATGCTATGGAGCACTTGTCGGAAGCCTCTGGGAGCGATGCCGGCAGTGTCAATTACATTCTTGAGTTGAGCAAGCTCTCGCACGAAGAGCTTGTGTCGATTGTTGATGACTCTTTGAATGGAGTCAAGAATCTGACGAGTAGTGACGTAGCAGAGAATGTTCATAAGGAGATCTTCGACAGAACGCCCCCTGATTTGAAGAGTATGAACCAAGCACCAAGGGTGAGGAGCGTTTTGTCGGCTCTGTCAAAAGAGCAGCTGGGCAGACTGCTGCGATACTCTATTGAACACAAGTTTCATCACGGTTGGTATTGGTTCGGGCCAGAAGGTGCTGTAGGAGTGGTCTCCGATGAAGAACGCTTTTGCAGGGAGGGTTGGGGAGATCCGTTAGCAGTTGCTTTTCAGCTTACGCCGTCGCGTGACAGGAGGAGCTGGAGAGGGTGCAAGTTGGACGACAAGTTTGTTGACGCGCTGGAGTTTTGGGCGTTACATGCCGGTGGCGAAAAAGGTATGGAAGAGTATGTGCTTGAACTCAACGCCTTGGGCAGCGAGGAGCTTGACAAACTGATTCGGACTGTGGCGGCAGAAGCTCTGTCGGTTTAGTAATGGACAGTTAGTGTAGGCGAGCGATGGCATGAACAACAGGGTCTGCTTGTTGCCGAGAGCGCACTGCGCACGCGGCCGAAGAAGGGGCGTCGACGACGTGATAGCCGAGTCCGAGGGCACTCTCGACGCAGAAGTGACCGCGTACGGCGGCGGTGTGATCTGGAGTCAGTATCACTTGACGGGTGATCGGTGGTATACTACGAGCATGGAACACGATATTCATGAGTGGTTAGAGGGTGTTCTGCAGACGTCCAAGCACGAGTTTCTTGTGCTGGAATCACATATCCCTTCTGAGATGCACGATGCGAAGGGAGAGGCTGACAAGTGGTCTGCGAAGGACGTGTTCGCGCACTTGACCTACTGGTTGGAGGTTTTTGCGTTTAACATTGAGGCGCGCGCCAACTCGCGAAGGCTCATTGATACAGATAGATACGAAATCTTGAATTCGGATGCCTGGGAAGCTCGACACGCATTTTCATGGGATAGGGTTCGGCTTGACCTCGATCGAGCGTTTGCAAGCGTTCAATCTCAGGTGCATCAATTGAGTGCCAAGCAGTTGACGGATGCTACATGCTTCTCATTAAGCGGCCGACCGCTCGTTGCTGACTGCATGTACGAGCTTGTTGAGCACCCTATGCATCACTGGATGATTCTTTATAGAAGGGTTGGTGCAGAACATATGGCATACGAGATGCTTGAAAGGGTGGAAGGGCGCGTCAGTCAGAGAGGGCTTATGAAGTGGTCTCTGTCGGCAAGGAAGAAGATTCTTAGGCATCGCCAGTCTTTGGTGACCTAACTCGACAAGGTGTCGTGGACGTTTGGTTGTGGAAGTACAAGCCTGACTGCTCGCACTTAGTGCACCCCCGTGTCAAGTTGCTACGTGAAGCTGCTTCGCGCGGCAGTGACGCGAGCCTGCGTAGTCAAGCGCCTGCTGAGGCCGCTGGTGGTAGTACCGGCGGATCCACCGCTCACAGGTGCTGTGGGCGTGCTGGAAGTCGTCGAAGTTGTACCGGAAGACGCATTGCTCCTCTAGACTTCGGAAGAAGCGCTTGACCAGCCCATTTTGCTCGGGCGCGTACGGGGTGATGAACTCTTAGTGTATTCGGTATAGGCGACACGCTCTGCGGAGCCGCCGGCGTGTTGGCAACGGTCCAGTCTGCCTGCAGCAGTTCGGGTGGAGTTGGCCCGGTTTCGTGGACAGTTCATCCTTTTGCGGGGAGGAGGAGGTAGCTCTCGCTGCCGGAGAGCTGTCCGCCGAATGCCCCGGAGTTCCGGCGAAGATGGTTGAGTAATGCGAGCGGGTCGCTCGACGGACGAGCTGTGGCGGTAGGTCGAGCCGACTGGCTCAGTCGGTGGGTAGGTGGTCGGCCCAGGCCGATCGGTGCAGGGGTTGGCTCGGCGCGACGGCCGAGGAAGGCGCTAGCGAGGTTGAGTCTTGGCGGGTAGGGAAGCGTCAGAGGAGGTTGTCACTCCGGGGCTGAGATGTTTTAGCACTACCTGTTCAATCGCCGAGGAGTCTACGCCACCAGCTTCGCAAACGCCCCGATTTCCTGCCCGAGCAAGTTCCAACTCTCGCCCACTAGGGCTATTGACTGCGCCTGCCTTCGCTTGGCTACGCTCTCTTACTCAGAAATACTCTGTGGCCCTACCCCAAACCTCCTCGCCGGTTCAGCATGTGTGCTGGCGCCCGTGCCGCCGGCTGCAGCAGTAGGAGATGGCGGCCGAGTGACTGAGGGCCGGCAGTCAACGGTCGGGCAGGACCGGTTACGGGATTCACTCGACAAATTCACCGATTATCGGTACATTCGTCGAGTGAATCCTGGCTCCAACGGTTCCTCCGCCTCTCGGCTCCTCCGCGACTGGACATCTCGTGGCCGCTACCATTTCTCGACGGAGGAGATGGCGGACGGGCTCGGCGTTTCCCTGACGGCGGCACGATCGGCGCTCGGGCGCCTCAAGAAGAAGGGGCTGGTGGCGTCGCCGTACCGCGGCTTTCACGTCGTAGTTTCTCCGGAGCACGTGCGGCTCGGCTGCCTACCTGCCGAGCAGTTCGTCCCCCAGTTGATGGAACGGCTGGGGGTTCCTTACTATGCGGGCCTCTTGACGGCCGCCCGATTCCACGGAGCTGCGCACCACCAGCCCCAGATCTTCCAGGTCGTAGTCCCGAAGAACCGCCCGCCGATCCACTGCGGGCTCGTCCAGGTCAGCTTCGTCGCTCGCCAGAATGCGGCGGCGATGCCCACACAGATCGTGAACACTCCCCGAGGCTTCCTCAAGGTCTCGTCCCCCGAGACCACGGCCTACGACCTCGTGGGGTACCCCGAGCACTGCGGCGGCCTCGACAACGTGGCCACCGTGCTCGCGGAGCTTGGAGAGAAGCTGGACTCCGAGCGTCTCGTCGAGATCGCGGATCTGTCGCCCATACCCTGGTCCCAACGCCTGGGGTACATCTTGGATCTCGTCCAGCACTCTTTCCGCACCGAGACCCTCGCCGGCTTCGTGGCCAGCCGCGCCACGGAGACGGTTCCCCTGGTGCCCGGCTCGGAGCACGATCCAAGCCGGCGTGACGACCGGTGGAAACTCTGGGTCAACGCCGATCTGGAGCCCGATCTTTGATCCCCGCCGATTTCATCGCCGAGTGGCGAGGCCAGGTCCCGTGGGTCCAGAGCTCACAGGTCGAGCAGGATCTCGTCATCAGCCGGGCCCTCGTCGAGATCTTCGCCGACGACGAGCTAGCCCGCGCTCTCGCTTTCCGCGGAGGGACCGCTCTCTACAAGCTCTACCTGACTCCGGCGCCCCGCTACTCGGAGGACATCGACCTCGTCCAGAAGGCCGCCGCGCCGATCGGCCCGACCATCGACCGGCTCCGCGACCGACTCGACCCGTGGCTCGGTTCACCGAAGCGAGCCTTCAAGGAAGGGCGTGTGACCCTCATCTACCGGTTCCTTTCGGAGGATCCGGAGCCACTTCCTCTGCGCCTGAAGGTGGAGATCAACTCCAGAGAGCACTTCACGGTTCTGGGCTTCGAGAGCAGGGGCTTCGCTGTCGACTCTCGGTGGTTCTCGGGAAGCTCACGGATTTCCACCTACGCCCTTGATGAGCTGCTCGGCACCAAGCTGCGCGCCCTCTACCAGCGTAAGAAGGGCCGGGACCTGTTCGACCTCTCGTGGGCATCGCAGCAGACCGAGGTCGATCTCGATCGTGTCATCCGTTGTTTCGGTGAGTACCTCAGCGCCGATGGCCTCCGGGTCTCTCGGGCCGAGCTCGAGGCGAATCTGGAGGCCAAGCTGAGAGATCCCAGGTTCGTTGCCGATCTCCGACCCCTCTTGGCACCCAGGATCGAGTGGGATCTCGGCGTCGCCGCTGGGTGGCTGACCGAGGAGGTCACACCCAGGCTCGGGGGTGATCCGTGGAAGGGTGGGGGAGAGATGGGCCTTGGCCCGGCCTGAGAGGACCTGGCCGAAGAGCCCGAGAGAACTACGCTGCCAGCCTGGCTAACGCCCCGACCTCACGGCCGAGCGAGTTCCAACTCTCGCCCACCAGGGCTACCATTACCGATCTCTTTGAGGCAGAAGCACTTAGCGGCACGTTGAATCGGCTTGGGTTTCGCGCCACAAGCGTAAACTCCCTGCATTCAGTCACTTGGCAGAGTTCGACGTTGTTGTGGTCTAAGCCAGAGCTCGCCCGCCTCAGAGGCGCCGCTCTGCGGTGAGGTCCAGAATCACCTTCCCGTCGGGTTGGCCTTTCTCCACCTGCTCGTGTGCCGAGGCGATGGCGGAGAGGGGATAGCGGTCGAACCTCTTGAAGGGTCGCCAGCCCTCCGCGAGGGCGTCCGAAAGCTCCTGCGCGGCACGAGACTTGGCTTTGGGCGAGAAGTCGTCGCTGCCGAGGAAGTGGATGCTGACGTTGGCGAAGACCAACGGCCAGAACGGGAGCTCGGGGCGGGGAACATCGGTGGCGTAGGTGGCGATGCTGCCTCCATTCCTGAGCACCGCCAGATCGAGCTCGAGGTTGGCTCCGAAGGCGACCTCGACGATGTGGTCGAGTCCCTCCGGCGCGAGGGAGCGGAGGCGCTCTTCCAACCTCTCACCCACCAGCAAGACCTCGCTCGCGCCCGCCCGCCGCGCCGTCTCCTCCTGCTCCGGGCCTCGCACGGTCCCCAGGACCCTGGCGCCTCGCCGGCGCGCGAGATGAACGGCACAAGACCCCACGGCGCCCGCCGCTCCCTGCACGACCACCGTCTTGCCCGCGAGTGGGCTGGCCACGTCGACCGCGCGATGGGCGGTGATCCCGGGAATCCCGATCGAGGCCGCCTCTTCCAGGGGAACCCCATCTGGAAGCTGGGCGATCCTCTCCTCGGGAACGACCGTGAGCTCGGCTGCCGTTCCGAACGCGCGGTAGCTCTGCGCCCCGAAGCACCACACCCTTTGGCCCAGCCACGCGGGGTCGACTCCTTCGCCGACGGCGTCCACCCGACCGGCCCCGTCACTGTGCGGGATTATCAAGGGGTAGTGCAATCCCGTTCCAAGGGTGTCGCCACGCTTCTTGACGTCTCCTGGGTGGAGGCCCGAGATGGCCATCCGCAGCCGGACCTCGCCGGCACCGGGCGCCGGATCGTCCTGGTCTCCGACCTCGAGGACCTCTCGGGCGGGACCTTGCCGCTCGTACCAGGCTGCACGCATGCTTGGGCTCCCGAATGAAAACAGCGTTCCGCCAGCGCCAACCGGGTCTTGGCAGGCAACCGCTCGGCATCGAGACGTTGGGGGCGACCAGCACGAGCGGTGTCACGACCTCATGGACGCAGCCCGGACGAGGGTGAACAGCTTGGCGAGCGAGAACCGTAACACGGCAGAGATGCCCGCGAACACCAGGGCGACGACCACCGGCAGCACTGCACCAAACGTGACCGTCATGCCGAGCACAAAGCCGAGAACGTACTCGCCAAGGTAGGCGGGAAATACGAGGGCCATCGGAAACATGCTCAAAAACAGGTAGGAAGTCGCCGTCTCGTGGCCGCTGGCGAAGGTAGCCGCCAGCACGGCTCCAAACAGCAGAGAAGAAAGGAAGCGAGGTAGCACGCGAGGGGGAAGATGTAGAAGGCGACCCGCGGCTTGCGAAGGCCGCACAGTGCGACTCAGGATCCGCCCGGACAGAAACCACGCAAGGCCGGGAAGCACGACCAAACCCCACCAGTTGGAGATCGCCGGCAGGTCGGGGCGATGCAAGATGTGGTGGCTGTCAACGCCACCGTGGAAGAGCTCCCAGCCCAGGTGGGCCAGCTCAAATGCTACGACGAGCGCCGTGAGCAGAAGCCGCATGGAGGATCGTTGGGCTGTGTTCACTACCCCTCCCTTCGGAGATCTCGACTCTCGAGGGCGTCGCCTATCTTACCGGCGTCGTGGACACCGAGGAGGCCCGACGCGAGGCCGGCCGGGTCGCATGGCGCACCGAAAGCGTCACCGCGGTGATGAACGAGCTCACGGTCGGGGAGCGGACGGTCGGTAGCAGGCTCGACTGTCACGGCGTCGTCCAAACTCGACCTTAGGGGCGGCGAAGTTTTACGACCCCCCGA
>Ga0055445_10000141_pt1 | contig 11204 bp, 8 predicted proteins | sample China_Galinas_PW_FD_57737 | JGI IMG/M metagenome (GOLD analysis project Ga0055445, IMG submission 57737) | Wetland microbial communities from San Francisco Bay, California, USA, that impact long-term carbon sequestration - China_Galinas_PWA_D1 | ecosystem: Environmental > Aquatic > Marine >... | reverse complement strand
GCTCCCGGCCCCATGCGTACCAGGCGGCGCATCTCGACCTCGAACAGCGTGCGCAGCAGGTGCCGACCGGCGTCGTCCGCTAGTCCCTTGGGCAACCGTGCTGCGCCGTCGGCGAGCGCCGCATCGAGCTCGGCCAGCAGCCGCGGGAAGGCCGCCCCCGTCCCTGCGCCGCCCTTCAAGGCCGAGCCTCCGTGTCCCGTCGCCGCGCCGTTGCGCCGCTCGTCGTCCGCATGGCGGCCATGCTATCCGTCGGGCTCGGCGCCTCGCCATCCGGGGCTCGCCGGCCGCGGCGCCGCGGCGCGGGAGCGGGGGAGCCGTGCAGGCCCCGGCGCGCTCCACCCCGCTCTGCCGACTCGCACCGGCGGCCTGGCGGTAGCAAGATGCGAGGTGGCAAGATGGGACGTGGCAAGCTCCAGGCACGGCCGTCAAGCCGTCGTCGGGACCACGTCACCGCACGCGCGAGGAGACCGTCCATGTGCCGATTCGTCGTCTACCTGGGTCCGCCGGTGCTGCTGTCGTCGCTGACCACCGAGCCGGTCAACTCCATCATCCACCAGAGCTTCCACAGCCACGAACGGGCGGAGCCCTTGAACGGCGACGGTTTCGGCCTCGTCTGGTACGTGCCGGAGATCCGCGACGAGGCCGCCCTCTTTCGCTCCGTCAGCCCGGCGTGGAGCAACCAGAACCTGCGCCACCTGGCGCGCATGACGCGCAGCGGCTGCATTTTCGTCCACGTCCGCGCCGCCTCCCCCGGGATGCCGGTCACGCAGACCAACACGCACCCCTTCTGCTGGCGCAACCTGGCCTTCATGCACAACGGCGAGCTGGCCGGCTTCCAGGCCGTCAAACGCCCGCTCCTCGACCGCTTGTCGGACACCGCATTCGCGATGATCGAGGGCACCGGCGACTCGGAGCATCTGTTCGCCCTCTTCCTGGACCGCGTCTTCCGGCAGGTGGGGGAGGCGGTGGACGGGCTCTCGGTGGAGGTGATGGCGGCGGCCCTCGAAGGTGCCGTCGCCGACGCCCTGGAGCTTGCCCGCGAGGCCGGCGTCACGGCACCGTCGTTTTTCAACCTCGCCGTGACCGACGGACGCCAGGTGGTGGCCTGCCGCTTCACCGACGGTCCCCCGGAGGGTGCCCAGTCGCTCCACGTCCACCGCGGCAAGCTCTACGTCTGCGAGCGCGGCGTCGGCCGCCACCTCGAACCGGACCACGGCGATCACGCGGTGATCGTCGCCTCCGAGGCGCTGACCGACGACCCCGGCTGGTCCGTCGTCGAGCCCAACACCCTGGTGCTGGTGGCGGAGGACCGTTCGGTGGAGGAGAGACCGATGCTGGCGCTCGGCTGACGGCTCCCGGCTCCTTCTACGGCCCGGCCCCCAGCTCTTCGAGCATCTTCGCCGCGTTGGCGTTGCCCGGGTTGAGGGCCAGCGACTTGCGGTACAGCTCGACGGCGCGCTCGCGGTGGCCGGCCGTCTTGTGCGCCTCGGCCAGGGAGTCCCAGACGTTGAAGGACCCCGGGTACGACTCGGCGTTGAGCTCGAAGACCTTGATCGCCGCCTCCACCTGCCCCTGGGCCAGCAGGGCGTAGCCGAAGCCGTTCACCTGCGGCTCGGTGACGGTGGGGCTGCCCTGCTTGAAGTCCCGGTAGGCCGCCTCCAGGGCGTCCGGGCCGCCCTCCGCCAAAGCGTTGGAGAGGGTGGCGACGAGGGACGGCAGGGCGATGCGGCGCAGCGAGCTCCTCGGCCGCACCTGTTGGCGCTGGGCGAAGGGCACCAGGTAGTCGTTGACGTAGAGGAGGTTGCGGTTGGCGTCGAAGGAGATGCCGTTGGGGGAGGAGAAGCTGGCCTCGGGGCCGGCGCCGTCGGCGCTGCCGAAGCTGCCGTCGCCGGCCACCGTCTCGACGTAGCCTTCCACTGACGCGTCGAGCCCGACGCGGACGATCTGGTTGCCGCGGAAGACGGTGGCGTAGAGATCGCCAGCGGCGAACACCACGTGACCGCCGCCGAAGCCGGGCAGCGTGGCGTGAACGCTGACCTCGCCCTCCGGCGTCACCTTGAGCAGGCGGGTGTCGCGGAAGTTGAGCGCGTAGAGGTTGCCGTCGGCGTCGCGGGTGAGGCCGTTGGGGCAGTTGAGAAGATCCGAGCGGGCGTGCTCCGTCACCGCGCCGTCGGTGCCGACGCGGGCGATCCAGTTGCCGCGGCAGTTGGTCACGAAGATCGTGCCGTCGTTGCCCACCGCCACCCCCACCGGCCCTTCGAGACCGGTGGCGACGCGCTCCACCCGGCCGTCGCGGTGGATGCGGTCCAGGTAGTTGCCGTGGAAGCTCGACTGCAGCAGGTTGCCCTCGGCGTCGATGGTGTTGCCCGACGAGCCGTAGAGCCCGGTGGCGAAGACCTCGACGTCGCCCCACGGGTTGACCTTCCACACCTTGTCGCCGAAGTCGGCCACGAAGACGTTGCCCAGCCGGTCCACCGCCACGCCGCCGACGGCGCCGTCCAGCTCGGGGGCCGGGGTGGTGACCTGGAGAGGGGGGGCGGCGGTGGCGTGGGGTGCCGCCAGGAGCACTGCCGCGGCGAGGAGGAGCGGTGCCCCGAGCCTGCCAGCCTGTTTCAAGGTGCCTCTCCCGCCCGCCGCCGAAGCCAAGACCGGTGCCATTCGCAGCATGTTCCGTCCCTTCCCGAGTGATTCCGGGGTGATCCCAGGTTCTTCAAGGTGCAGACGATGGTTTGCAGGGGAAGGTACGGACCGGCGGGCGCGAGGTTGCCGACACCTCGACGGCGAGGTGCCTTGACCGCTCGCCCAGCGGCGGCTAGCGTGGCCGCCATGTCCGCGCGTCGTCCTCGCCTCCATCCGACCCTGGCGGCGGTGGGTCTGTTGCTTCTCTTGCTGGTCGTGGCCGGCCTCGGTAGCGGCCAGTCGGTGCCGCCTACCCCGACACCGGCTGCTCAGGCATCGCCTACCCTGGCGCCCCCCGAGTCGCCGCCCCCTGCCCCGGCACCGCCGGTCCCGTCCGTCGCCGACCTGCCGCGCCTCACCGAGATGCACGTTGCCGACGGCACGCCGCCGGTGTTGCGCGCCCGTCTCGACGCCGCCGTCGCCGCGGCTGCGACCTGCGACCGCATGTGGGGGCTGCTGGCGATGCACGACGGCGAGCTGATCGTCGAGGCCTACTTCAACGGCATGCGCGCGACGACGCCGATCAACCTGAAATCGGTGACCAAGAGCCTCAATTCGGCGATGGTCGGGGCGGCGATCGACCGCGGTCTCATCGGAAGCGTGGACGACCCGGTGGCCAAGTACCTGCCGGAAGCCTTCGCCGGCCATCCGGACAAGGCCGGGGTCACCCTCCGCCACCTGCTCACCATGTCTTCCGGTCTACCGGTGGTGCCCTACGGCGCCTTCCAGCGGGCGCCCAACTGGGTGTCGGTGCTGCTCGAAGGTCCGTTGCGCCACCCGCCTGGCGAGCGCCACCTCTACGACACGCCCCACACGCACCTGATCACCGCCGTCGTCGCTGCCGCCAGCGGCATGTCGGCGCGTGCCTTCGCCGACCAGACCCTGTTCGACCCCCTGGGCGGCGAGGTGGCGGACTGGCGGCGCGGTCCGCAGGGCATCGACATGGGGGGCAACGACTGCTACGTCACGCCGCGCCACCTGATCCGCCTCGGCGAGCTGTACCGTCGCCGCGGCGCCTGGGAAGACCGCCGCGTCCTCTCCGCTGAATGGGTGACGGCGTCACTCACCCACCAGATCGACCTCCCCGACCCCACCATCAACCACGGCACCCTGCACGCCACCGGCTACGGCTACCTCTGGTGGCTCCTCGACTTCGACGGCGAGTCGGCGTTCGCGGCGTTGGGCCACGGAGGGCAGGAGCTGATCGTGTTTCCGCGAAGGGACCTGGTGATCCTGTTGACGTCGAGGTGGCGCGGGGTGTCGTCGACGGAGCACTACCAGCACTTGGCGCTGCTCCTCCGTGAGCACTTGCTGCTAGCGTTTACAGTGGGGGGCGACAATCCAAGCGAATGACACTGAGCATGTGAAGAGCAGAAGGTATCCGATCCCTGTTCTTTTTGGACTTCTATCGGAGATCTACTGAGAGGAGGTTGAGGTCCGTGAACGTGTGGACATCTGCGGTGCTAGCTTTGTTGGGTGCAATCTTCGGTTCGTTCTTGACCTATCACAGAATGAGACACTCATGGCGTCAGAGCCGTGCTACGACGTGGGGTTTTGGTGCAGAGTCACCGCAGTCGCTATCTAAAGTGTAGGATTCCCGGCCCAATGAATAGATATCTCGATTGTACGCGCAGGCGAAAGTACGCGTAAATCGTTGCCGGATGGTCGGAGCTGATCCAGTGGGCTACCGATCCTCCCTCGCGACCTGCGAAGCTACGTCGCCTCAGCCGTCCGCCCCACGGGCTCGCGGCCGTCGAGCTGCACGAAGGCGTTCCAGCGCTCGGAGCGGCTCTCGGCGAGGGTCGGAGCGTCGGCGTCGTCGAGCGGCCGTCCCTCCAGCACCTTCTGCCGCTGCCCTCCGGAGCTTGCCCCATCCTTGTTCATCTGTTAGCTTCCGGCAACTTATGCGACGACTCTATTTTGCGTGCTTGCTGTTGCTTTTCATCAGCACGGTACTCGGTGCCGAACCCGGCGCCGGCTATAGCCTTACGGTTCGGCTCGACCTACGCGGCGCAGGAGAGGAGGCGGAGGGAGTCAACGGCCGTCTCCGGCTGTCCGCCCTCGATCGGCCACAGGATCCTCCGCTGGAAATGGCGACGGACGGCACGCTCACTCCCACCGTGATGCTGCCATCCGCCGGGGAGTGGGAGATCTGCGCCTGGGCGAAGGGCTACTGGTCGCCCTGCCGGCGGGTCACCCTGACAGCGGACGAAGAGCTCGTCACTACCGCCGTCGTCTCCCTGTGGCCCGCCGCGGACCTGACGGGACGCCTCGTGTGGCCTGACCAGCGCCGCGGCAACGGCGAAGCCTTCCCCCGCTGGCTCCGGGTCCAGTTCTCAGCCTCGGATCGCACGCCGGAGGCGCTGCCCGCCAGCGAGTCGAGATGTCCGGTGGATGAAGAAGGCCGCTGGCGATGCTCGGTGCCGGCCGGTCGGCTGGATCTCGTCGTCCGGCCTCTCGGCTACGTTCCGGACTACCGCTGGGACGTGGCGGCCGGCGCGGGATCGAAGATCGAGCTCGGCGAGATGGCGCTGCGCTCCGGCGCCTCCGTCTCCGGCAACGTGCAGGTCGAAGAGGCCGACTTCGACGCGACCCATTGCGAGGTTGCCCTGATCCCTATGGTCGCGCCCGGCGCCGGCTCCAGGGAGGCCGAGAGGCTGGCCGCGGTGCGCTACCGGGGTGAGGTGAGCCGGCGAGGCTTCTTCCAGATCACCGGCGTTCCCCCGGGCACCTACGTGGTCGAGGCTCGCCAGCCGGGCTTGGCCCCCGGCCGCCAGGCACCGATCCAGGTTTGGGAGGAGTCGGAGACCGTGCTTGGCGAGCCGGTGGAGCTCCGCCCGCCCCTCACCCTGGTCTTCGAGCTCCGGCCGCCCGTCGATTGGCTCGGCCGCCCTTGGAAGGTATCCATGGTGCCTGCGACGGGCTTCACGGGCCAGGACGTGGGCCTGCGCCCGGAAGAAAAACCGGTGGCGGAGGACGGGGTGGTGAGCTTCACCGAACGTGGCCCCGGCGTCTACCGCCTCCAGGTCTTCGATGCCCTGGGGCAGAGCTTCTACATCGATCCTGCCGTCACGGTTCAATCCGCCGCTGATACTCGGCGCAGAGTCGAGCTGCCCATCGTCTCGATCGACGGCCGGGTGCGCATCGGCGACGAACTGCTTCCGGCAACGCTCTACTTTGGCGGTCGCTTTGGCGGCTTCCGTTCCGAGATCGAGACGGACGACGAGGGAGAGTTCGTCGGTGCCCTGCCCAAACCGGGTCTGTGGCGCGTGCTCGTGGAGGCGGACGAGCCCGAGATCTCGACGCAGGTCGAGGTGGACGTCGATCCGGGAGATTCCACCCATGCCTCCGTGGACGTGGAGCTTCCCGATACCGAGGTGTTCGGCCGCGTGGTGGACGCCGCGGAAACCCCAGTCGCTGGCGTCCGGGTGACCCTGCGCTCGGCCGGCCTGGGAACCGGTGCGACGACAGACTCGACCGGTAGCTTCTCACTCCGCGGCTTCGAGCCCGGCGCTGTCTCCCTGACTGCCAGGCATCGCTTTGAAAACCGGGAGCTGGATGCCGACACCCTCCTGGCCGACGTTGCAGAAGGCCAGGTCGTGGGGCCCCTCCGGCTCCAGCTCCTCGGCGTCGAGACTCGGGCGGGTCGGGTGGTCACGACGGCGGGGGTTCCGGTCGCCGGAGCCGTGTTGCAGGTCTCCACGCTGCACCCCGAGAACGCCACTTTCTCCGCCGCGGCACGCAGCGCGCTCAACGGCAGCTTCGAGGTTTCGGTGCGCGAGGGCACCATGTCGCTCCAGGTCCTGGCCAGCGCTGCCGGCCACGCCCTCACCGCCGTCGAGACGGCCCCCACGGAGCCCATCGTCGTCGAGGTTCCCCTCGAGACTGGGTTGCTGGAAGTGAGCTTGGGGACGGTGAGCGGTGGTGCCAACGAGACGATCACCATCTTTCAGAACGGTCTCGCCCTGCCCCCGCCGCTGCTTTCGAGCTGGGCGCGGGCCCACGGTGAGAGCTTCGACCGGGATTCGGGCCTTCTCCGGATTCCGGCGCTGGCGCCCGGCCGCTATCAGGCCTGCCGGGGAGCGCCGAGCCGCCTGACCGCCGCTGCGATCCAGCAGGGCGACTGGCGGCGCGGCTTCGACCTCTGCGCCGACGGTTTCTTGAGCGCGGGATCCGAGCTGCACCTGGATCTCGATTCCCGTCAGGACTCATCGATCGACGACAAGGAGTCAAACAAGTGACCAGAATCATGCTCGTTCGAAGCACCCGGATCGCCATCTTCGCAGGTCTTCTGATGGCCTGTCTCTCTATCCCCGCTGGAACCGCCCAGGCAGACTGGGGCTGCTTCAACTGCGTGGTCGACTACAACGACTGTAGCTTCCCGGACGGCGTGTGCTCGAACAAGTGCGAGCAAGTCGGGCACAATGAAGAAGGCGACGGGATTCAGTGTTCCGAGGTTCAGTGCTGGGGTGGTGCCGGGGGAACGGAGTGCTCCCTCAGCGGCGGTTCCTGCACCCACACCGAGGTCAATGGCAACCAGGACCCGCCCGGCTCCGGCAACTGGTGCCCGGACGGCGAGGTCTGCTGAGAGCTTGTGAAGAGTCTCCGGCCGCAGCGAGGGCGTCCTCCGGGCGCCTCTCGCAAGGCACGGTGACGCAGGCGTAGCGGGGGCCTACGTGGAGGAACCGCGACGCCGCGAGAGGCGATTCGGGGATCCCGCAGCCGGGCGCAGATGGGAGGCTCGGGCTGTGCTCAAGGGGAGTCGATCGGTACCTTTCTCGCCACCCGCCAACGCCGCCACTTCTCACCCACCCCCCACAGCAACAACACCGGCCATAGCAGCAACACCCCCAGGAACCCGAACGACGCCCGCGTCGAGAGCGTCAAGAACGCGTTGCCGCCGAAGACGTTGTCGTTGACCAGGTAGGTCCAGGTGGAGGAGGGGGCGCGGAGGCCGGCGGCGTCCCAGTCGACGCCGTCGGGGGTCACTTCCAGAGCCTCGAAGGTTTCCACGACCACCTCGTCGATGCGCTGGATCAGGGCCTCGAAGGCGGCGCCGGCGAGGCGGTAGAGCTCGGCCAGGGGGTCGCGGCCGTCGAGCTGGACGAGGTGGATCTCGTCGCGGGCGGCTTGCAGGTCCGCCAGGTGGTCGCTCCAGCAGCGGTCGATGGCGGCCAGGGTGACGCGGCGCTCGACCTCGCGCAGCAGGTCTTCGCCGCAACGCGCAACCAGGTCGTTCCAGCGCTCGGGGCAGCTCTCGGCAAGGGTGGGGGCGTCGACGTTCTCGCCGCCCCGCTCCTCCAGAACCGCCTGCCGCCAGCCCTGGACCGCCTGGCGTTGCAGCTCCAGCAGGCGCGCGTAGGAGAGCAGGCGGCGGCGCACGTCGCCGTGCTCGCCTTCGACGATGCGCTGCACCCGCGCCACCTCGCGGCGCACCCGGGGGTGGTCGATGGATCGCGCCGGGTCCGCGTTGCCGCCGTCGCCGTCCGCGGCCACCTCCTCCCGCAACCCGGCGTCTCGCAACCCGGTGTCTCGCAACCCCTTCGGCAGCAAGCGGTCGATACCGTAGCGGCGCAGCAGGTTGTCGTCCAGGCTGAGGAAGAAGCGCGACGCGCCGGGGTCGCCCTGGCGGCCGGCGCGGCCACGCAGCTGGTCGTCGATGCGGCGGCTCTCGTGGCGGTGGGTGCCGAGGACGTAAAGACCCTCCAGCTCGACGACTCGCCGCCGTTCGGCCTCGTCGGCGCCACCGAGGCGGATGTCGGTGCCGCGGCCGGCCATGTTGGTGGAGATGGTCACTGCCCCGGGAGCGCCGGCCTCGGCGACGATCTCCGCTTCCTCGGCGTCGTTCCTGGCATTGAGGACGCGGCACGGCACCCCCGCCGCCGCCAGCTCGGCGGCCAGGCTCTCCGACTCGCCGACGCTCACCGTGCCCACCAGGATCGGCCGCCCGCTGGCGTGGACGCGGGTGATCTCGTCCACCACGGCGCGGCGCTGCGCCGCCCGCGTGGCGTAGATGCGGTCCTCGTGGTCGACGCGCACGCAGGGGCGGTGGGTGGGCAGGGTGAGCACCGCGAGGCCGTAGGTCTCGCGCAGCTCGGCGGCGGCGGCGCGGGCGGTGGCGGTCATGCCGGCGAGGCGCGGGTAGAGCCGTAGCAGGTCCTGGATGGCGAGGGTGCCGAGGATCCTGCCCTCGGCGCGCAGGCGCAGCCCCTCCTTGGCTTCGAGGGCGGCCTGCAGACCGTCCGGCCAGTGCCGGTCCTCGGCCACGCGGCCGGTCAGCTCGTCGACCAGCTCGACGCGGCCGCCGCGCACGATGTAGTCGACGTCGCAGTGCAGCAGGGCGGCGGCGTGGAGGGCGTTGCGCAGCTCGGCTTGCAGGCGCACGTTGGCGGCGGAGAAGAGATTGCCGCAGGCGAGCAGCGCCTCGGCGCGGTGGACGCCGGCGTCGGTCAGGAAGATGTTGTGGCCGTGCTCGTCGACGGCGAAGTGGACGCCGGCGTCGAGACGGCGGGCGACGGCGGCCAGGCGTTCCAGGTCCTGCGCCGGCTCGTCGACGTCGCCGGCGATGACCAGCGGGATGCGCGCCTCGTCGATGAGCAGCGAGTCGGCCTCGTCGACGAGGGCGAAACGGAAGGGGCGGTGCACCTGGTTCGCGGGGTCGAAGCAGAGGCCGTCGCGCAGCAGGTCGAAGCCGGCTTCCTTGACCGTCAGGTAGGTGACGTCGCAGCCGTAGGCGCGCTGCCGCTGGCGCGGCGTCATGCCTTCCTGGATCGCCGCCACGGAGAGACCGAGACGGCGGTAGACGGGGCCCATCCAGGCGGCGTCGCGGCGCGCCAGGTAGTCGTTGTAGGTCAGCACGTGGGCGCCGCCGCCGGCCAGCGCCGCCAGCGCCACCGGCGCCACGGCGGCCAGGGTCTTGCCCTCGCCGGTCTGCATCTCCACCAGGGTGCCGCGGCGCTCGGGGTCCGATGCGGCGCCGCGGCGCGCCGCCGGCTCCCGGACACCCAGCTCGCCGGCGGGCCCGTGCAACGCGATGCCGGCCAGCATCTGCTCGGCGTAGGGGCGTTGCCCCAGCTCGCGGCGCGCCAGCTCGCGCACCAGGGCGAAGGTCTCGGGGAGGAGGTCGTCGAGAGGGTTGCCGCTCTCCGCGAACCCGGCGGCGCGGCGGCGCAGGTCGGCGGCGCGGGCGTCGAGACGGCGGTCGCCGACGGCGGCCAGCGGTGGCTCCAGGGCGTCGACGGCGTCGAGCCAGGGGAGGTAGGGGGCGAGGGCGGCGTCGGTCTTGGCCTTGCCGGCCTTGGCGTTACCCCTGGAGCGCCGCCACCAGGGCGGCGCGGCGTCGCCGGCGGGGGGTCGCACGGCGGGCCGCGCGGCGCCCAGGGGCAAGCTGCCATCAGGCTGCGGTGCGGGCGGCGCGGGGTCGCGGGTGGTCGCGGCGGCGGTCATGGTGGAGGCGTCCGTGGCGATGGCCGCACGCTCAGGCGCGGCGGCGCTCCATGGCCGCGCGCAGCGGCGCCAGCTCGACGTTTTTCAGCTCGGCGGCGTAGAGGACGGCGAGGTCGTCCAGGTAGGCGAGGTAGCGCTCGTAGCGCCGCACGGCGGCGCCGAGGCTGAGCCGCGGCAGCACGCCGCCGGCCAGCTCGCGCACCATTTCGTGGACCGCCGGGTCGTTCAGGGTGGTGTCGGACAGGCCGGTGTCCGACAGGTCGAGGCCGCGCAGTGCGCCGGCCGCCGTTTCGGCGTCCTCCAACCGCCGCCGCGCCGCCGCCAGCAGGCCCTCCACGCGGCGCCGCTGGGCGGTGACCAGGCGCAGCACGTCCAGCGCCTCTTCCATCACCGCCTCGGTGATCACCCGCTCGCCGAGCACTTGGAGTGCTTCCACCGCGGTGAAGAAGCGCTCCACCGCCGGCGGCAGGGCGAGGTCGCCGGGCAGCTCGGCGAGGCGCTCGAAGACCAGGTTCCACATCGCCACCAGGGCGCGCTTGAGCTCGAACTCGCCACCGTCCAGCGTCGGGTCGGCGGAGAGGACGCAGAGGTTCAAGAGGTAGGCGGCGAAGCCCTGCGGCGTCGCCACGAAGCGCCGGCCGCCGGACTCCTCGGTGCCGCGCAAGGCGCCGATCTGCGCCAGGTGCGCCACCGCCCGCTTGACGCGCTGGAAGTACACCGGCCCGAGGGGCAGGTGGCCGCCGAGGCGCCGCAGCTGGCGTTCGAGGTCGGCGCGGCGCAGCCCGTCGCCGGCCACCCAGGGCTGGGCGAGCAGCAGCACCCCCAGCTCCAGACCGTCCAGCTCGACGCACCACGGCGCCACCGGAGCGACGAGGTCGGGATGGCGCAGCAGGAAGGCGGGGGAGGGGTGCATGGCGTCAGTATGCCGAGTGTTTTGACAGTTGTCAATACGTACGGCAGGGCGGGATCGCCAGCCGCACCCGTGCGCGCGACGGCGCACGGCGACGTGCTGGAAGTGCGCCTCGGCGTACGCTGGAACCTGCGCCTGCCGCTGGCCGCGGTGCGGGCGGTGCGGCGGG
>Ga0055445_10000140_pt1 | contig 11237 bp, 9 predicted proteins | sample China_Galinas_PW_FD_57737 | JGI IMG/M metagenome (GOLD analysis project Ga0055445, IMG submission 57737) | Wetland microbial communities from San Francisco Bay, California, USA, that impact long-term carbon sequestration - China_Galinas_PWA_D1 | ecosystem: Environmental > Aquatic > Marine >... | reverse complement strand
GTTAGAGCATCCGGCTCATAACCGGCAGGTCCCTGGTTCGAATCCAGGTGGACCCACGGTCTGTTGGAGACATCCTCTCTATGTCGGGAAATCTAGACGCCATCGTTCAGCTCCACCACACCCTGGCCGACCTCTACGCTGCCCGCGAGCGCCTGCACGGCATCCCGGACTGGATGCGCGAGCTGCACGACGAGCACGAAAGCGCCCAGGCGGCCATCACGGAGCTGGAAGAGGCCATCGCCAAGGCGCGGGCCGAGCGGAGCGCCGCGGAAGGTCAGGTCGAGGAGGCCAGGGAGCTGCTCAAGCGGTACCAGAAGCAGATCAACGAGGTGTCGACACAGCGCGAGTACGGCGCCTTGCTACACGAGATCGACACCGTCAAGCAGCAGATCAACGAAGGGGAAGAGCTGGCCCTGGCGGCCATGGAGCGCGCCGACGCCGTGGTCAGCGAGCTGGAGGCGACGCGGGAGAGCTCCCGCGACCTGAGCACCCGCTACGAGCAGGAGCTCGAGAAGTGGGAGGCCGAGAAGCCGACGGTGGCGAAGGAGGTGGCGGTGCTGGAGCAGCGCGCCGACGAGCTGCGCGCCGAGCTGCCGCGCGGCGTCGTGCGCCAGTTCGACCGCATCGCCGAGCGTCTCGACGGTCCGCCCCTGGCCGCCATCCGCCGCGTCGAGCGCCCCGGCGGCCGCGGCCCCACCGAGTGGCACTGCGGCCAGTGCAACTACCGCGTCCGTCCCCAGGTGGTGGTGCAGATCAGCAACAGCGGCACCATCGTGCAGTGCGAGAGCTGCAAGCGCATCCTCTACGTCGAGAACGAGGGGTAGGGGACCGGCCCACCCCACGGGCCGTCATCTCGTTTCCCCTCTTGGGGGTCTCCATTTAACCGGAGTAGCCCTGGCCGATCCGCCTCCACGGTCGTTCGGCTGGTGGACGATCGAGGCTGGGCGGGCTGCTCCTCGTCCCTGGCGGGGTGGGAGGGACTTTTCGCGTAGCCGCGCTTGGCAAGCCCGCTGAGGTAGTCCAGCAGTCGGCATCGGTCCGGAACCAGGCCTGAAACTCCCCAACGGACCTCGGGTAGTGCGTGCCGGCACGGGGGTAGCTCACCCCGCCAGTTTACTCCGGTTGAATGGAGACCCCCATCCCCTCTTATGCGCCGGCGTCGACAGGGCGACGCCCTGGCTCGCACCGCAGTGCGCCTTCGAGACCTCCACCGTCACCCACACCTTCCCCGCCCCCGGCACCTACCAGGTCACCGCCACCGCCCGCAACTGCCGCGACGGCCAGCAGACGAGCCAGCCCCTCGCCATCTCCGTCGGCGACCCCAACGTCATCGAGCTGTTGCGCTTCGAGGCCCAGGGCTGCGAGGCGGGGTTCTGCATCTTCCAACGCGGCCAGCCGATCAACTTCCTCGTCGAGGCCAGCGCCACGCCGGAGCGGTACCTGTGGGACTGGGACGGCAACGGCACCGTCGACGAGGTGACGACGGTGCCGGTTCCCCACGCCTACGGGGAGTACGGGATCTACACGCCGCGGGTGACGGTGGAGCGAGGAACGGGCAGCGATACGCTGGTGCATGGGCAGTACATCTTGGTGGACTAGGAGGCCGGGGGGGCGCTCCATCCAGCGGCAGGCCTGTCTCGACCGGGCGAGCCGGTGGGCTATCCTTACGCGCTATGCCAGCCGACGACGATATCCAGCGTTCAGCAGCCTATTGGGACGCCCACAACGTGACTCCTTCGGAGGACGTGCGGTACTGGCTGGCGGTGCTTGAAATCCGGCGCTACGTCAATAGACGGCTCACGGGCAAGCCGGATGTCCTCTACATCTCGGAGTTCGTGGAGGGACTGACCAAGCCGGTCGAGCGGGTTCTCTCGGTGGGGTGCGGAGCCGGGGAGCTGGAGCGTGGAGTAGCGGGGCACGGCATCGCACTGGCCATCGACGGCGTTGACGTGAGCGAGGCGTCCCTCCGCGAGGCGGAACGGCTCGCAGAGGAACAAGGTTTCGGTGAGCAAATCTCTTACCACCGCACGGACGCTGCCGGTTGGCTTCGACAGAAGGGCGAAAGCAGCTACGATCTCATCTTCTTCCACGGCAGTCTGCACCACATCGAAGCCCTGGAAGACGTGCTGTCTCTCTCCGCCCGAGCGTTGCGAGGGGGCTCTCCCGGTCTCCTCTATGTGGATGAGTACGTCGGGCCGTCGCGCAACGAGTGGTCCGACGTTCACCTCGAACTGGCGGCGCGCCTCTTTGCCCGCGTGCCTCAGGAGCATCGCCGCACTCCCGCCGTGTGGGCGCCCATCGCCATGGAGGACCCGACAGAGATGATCCGCTCCTCCGAGATCGATCCCATCCTCCGCCAGCACTTTGAGGTGCTCGACCACCAACCCTACTTCGGCAACGTTCTCTTACCTCTCGTCTCGTCTATTCGCGGCAGCTCGATCGAGAATCCCGAGATCGCAGCCATTCTGCGAGACGCAATGGACCTGGAGGAGGAGCTGGCGCAGGCGGGGACTCTCCAGCCGCTTTACGCAGTTTTCGTGGCTCGCCCCAAGAGACCCTGAGGTCGAGTTGTGTTGCCTGAAGCATCGACTCCCAAGCGTTCGTTGCTTCTGAGAGAGCTCCCACCGCACCAAGTGGGAATGGCCAGGTGAAGAGCCATTCCTCTTCCAGGTAACGTGCTACTATCATGTACGGTTCTCCACGATACCGTCCAGATCGAGGACTAATCCTAAAGACGACCGTGGTAGAGTCGCCTATCTGCTGTGAGTTCAGGACACAGGCGCCCAGGCAATAGTCCTGAGGGTTCTGCGACATGCTACTCCAATCACCCGGTGGATTAGGAACAATCTTGATGAGTTGAGGTGGAAAAGAGCAACTAGCTTGCGACCGCAGCAGTATCTGTAGTCCTTCAAGGAGTTTACTTGCCGCTGGCACCGTCCCCAAAGCAGTGTCCAGATGCACATCTTGGACCTGACGTTGCACCGGCGTGCAGGATGCCAGAGAGAAGGCTATCAACATCAGAGTCATATATCTCATCGCGGAATCCTGTAGAAGATCGATCCGTTGCGCACAACTTGACCTGGCGAGTATCCTGGCACCGTACGCGGAGCTGATATTCGCTCTCGCCCACTCTTCTTGCCGCGATACTGATTGTATCCATGCGACAAAAGGAACTTAGCCTTATTGCCGGCACTCTTGAAGTTCCTTAGCTTTCCCTTGCCGAGATCTCCCTTTTGCGCTTGGCGAAGTTGCGCAGTCCAGGCATCGACTTCGTCGTAAATGTCAGCGAAGATCACTTGCCACTTCCCTTTTTTCCCTTCGGCAAACCCGAGCATGCCATTGTCCACCTGCACGCCGTGCTGGAATTCGTGAGCAAACCGGCTAGCCCGGGAACTCTTGCCGGAGGCTTGAGTTGGGTCGATATTAATGAATACCCTGGCCCCGTCAGATGTTATGCTTCCTTCATTGCTATTCCCTAAGTCCTCGATATTCACTACGTATGTAATATCAGAGTCTTCTAGCTGGAGAAGGTTCGCGTAGTCCTCGGAATCCTCGTCAAGGTTGTTCTTGTATTCGGTGTATGTCTTCTCTGCATTGGCGTCTGCGTACTCTATTATTGCTCCGGTGGGATCAACGAACTTCAAGGGATTGCTGAGGGCATAACCGTATCTATTCCACGATTGCGGCAGCCGTGAATTAATGCTGCCAGGTGAAGGATCCACGCTCATGAACCGCCCCAACACCGGATTGCAATATCGCGCATGCATGTAGTCCAGATCATCCCCCGGCCCGCCCGGGTCGGTGAAGTCCCGCTCATGGGCCGTAAACTTCATCCGCTCGGAGTCCTGGTTCCAGGCGGTAGCCTCCTCGCCGTAGGGGTAGTAGACGTGGAAAGCGCGCTGGAAGGCGGCGTTGCCGGTGATGAGGCGTGGGGAGCCTAGGTAGTCGAGGGAGTAGTGCCAGGTGTTGACGCCCGGCTCGATACCGGCGAGAAGCTGGCCATCGCGGTAGACGTATTCGCGCTCGATGGTCCAGCCACCGGCGTCGGAATGGTAGTGACGCAGGACGTTGCCGTCGAGGTCGCGGATCGTCCAGTCGGAGCCGGATTTGTGGTAGCTCCAGAAGCGTTCGTCGTCAGCGGTGTAGAAGTAGAGCCACTCTTCGAGGCCGTCGGGCTCATTGGGGACTGAAGTGGGGCGGGACTGGCGCCACATCATGCCGAAGGCGTCGTAGTCGAAGCTCCGGCCGTTCCAGGCGGTCATGTTGCCTGCCGCGTCGTAGCTCGACGTGGGCGCGGACGAGCGGTTGGTGGCGGCGTTGATCGGTATGCTCCTGCCGCCGTCGCCGGCGATGTAGGTCAGGTTTCCGAAGGCGTCATAGGTATAGGTGCGCGAGGTGGTCTCTCCCCCTCCACCCCCGTCGTCGGAGATGGTGGCATCGATGTCGGCTGTCAGGCGGGCGCCGGCATGGACGGTGAAACCGGACGTGAAGACCACGCGGTCGGCAGCACGTAGGGTGATGTCGGCGCTCGACGCCACGGTGAGGTTGGGGCCAGCCTGGAGGGTGGCGCAGGACTCGAAGGTCTGGGCCGACGGCCCGGTGAGGGTCTGGTTGGCGAGCACCGTGTCCCCCGAGCAGCCGTCGTCTTGCTCCAGGGACACCTCGGCCGCCACCAGCCGGCTGACGCCGTCGTAGGCGAAGCGGGAGCTGCCGATCTGGGTGATGTTGCCGGCGCCGTCGTAGCGGTAGGTGCCGGAGGCCCAGTCCGAAGTCGCTCCACTCGTCGAGATGGACCGCGGCCGCGCCATGCCGGAGGCGTCGAGGGCCAGGGTGTCAACGACCCCATTCGGGTGGGTGACCTGGTGCACCATTCCGTTGGCATGGTAGCTCACAGAGCCGAAGCCGGGCACGCTGGTGAGGAAACCGTGGGTGTAGCCGAAGGTCACGGTGTGATCCACGCCGGCCGTGCAGGCCGCGTGGGTGCACTTCGGGTAGTCGAGGGAGGAGAGATCCCCGAGGTCGTTCCAAGCAAAGCCCTGCGTGAAGCTCTCCCGGGCGACGCCGGCCACCCACATCTGGGTGTCCCGCTTCGACGGCGACCCGCCGACGCCGGCGTACTCATAGGTCTCGCGCACGCGCACGGTAAAGGCGGTCCCGTTCAAGGAGACGTAGTTGTAACGATCGGCCCACTGGAGCTTGCCGTTTCGCTTGTCGGCGCCGTCGTTGGAGTCGGCGTACTGGAAGACCTTCATGGGCCGCTGCACTGTGCCCACCTGCTCGTTGACCCGCACCAGCCGACCCGCCCGGTCGTAGAAGTACCGCAGGTCGAAGGGTCCGTCGACCTTCTTGCCGACGTTGCCTAAGGGATCGTAGCCGGAGTAGGTGACGTAGCCGTTGCCGGTGGCGCCCTTCTCCGGGTGACGCTCGGAAAGGAGGAAGCCGCGCTGGTCGTAGTCGAAGAGGCGCGTCTGGTTGACGCCAGCGCTGGTGCTGGCCCGGGACAGGCGGTTGCCGATGTCATAGCTGTAGTTGGTGGTGACGTTGGCGCCGCCGGCACCGGAGGGCTCGATCACCTGGTAGAGGCGGCCGTGCCGGTCGTAGCGCTCGGTCACCTGGTGCTTGGTCTCCTGGCTCGGCGAGGCGCAGCCTGCCGCGTTGCCGCAGATCAGCGTCTCGCGCTGCATCACCCGCTCGCCGGTATACCAGAAGAGAGCGCGGTGCGCCGGATCGTCCGGCGGCACGACGCGCCCCGGCCGGCCGAAGGGGTCGTAGTCCTGGAACACGGTCAGACTGTCGGGGAAGCCGGTCTGGCGCTCGGAAACCGAGCGCTTCCAGCCGGGAGCCGAGTACACGGTGTCGACGGACGACCACTGGCCGTCCGCCTCCTGGCGCTGGTCGCGCCACGGGCGGCCGAAGGCGTCGAGGTAGACGCGGCGCTGGGCCAGCACGGTGCTGCCGTTGTTGCTCTGCCTCTTGACCTCGACGTGAGCCAGGTTCGACGACGAGACGGCCCGTGTGTAAACGTACTGGGTGCGTCCGCCCTGGCCGGTCTGCGGCTTCTCCAAGGTCGGGCGTCCCGAGGCGTCGTAGGTGTAGTCGACGTAGAGGTCCGAGACGTCCGTGTCCCGGCTGGGCAGGCCGGTGCTGGCGTCGACGGTGCGGTTCAGGGTCTCGAGGAACACGGCGTCGGTCGCGGTGCGCCAGCTCGACGAGCTGCGCGCTCCGTAGGCGTAGCCGTGGCGCTGGCTGTAGGTGTCGGTGGAGGGGAGGGTCAGGTTGCAAAGGTCCGACCCGGTGCCGAGCGTGTCGCCATCGCCACCGAACCAGCGCTGGCGGGCCACGTTGCCCGCGGCGCTGGCCGTGGCGACCCTCAAGACGTCGTGGGTGCCCGGGGTGCTACCCGCCAGGGAGCGCTGCCGTTGCAGGAAACCGGTGGAGGCGTCGAAGCAAAACTGCTCCACGGCGGTCTCGGTGCCCTCAGTGACGCGGGTCTCGGTGAACGTGCCGAGCACCCAGGGGCTTGCCGATGGCCAGGGCGTGTAACCGCCGGAGACGGAGTTGTTCGACAGGTTGATGGTGTAGCTGCCGTTGCCGTCGTTGTACTCGGTGAGCATGGTGCGGGTGCCACCGCCGGGGAGCGTGCCCGCCGCCTGCATGCTGCGGTAGTGACCGAGACCGTCGAAATCGCTCCACGCCTGGGTGCGTTCGCGCGGGGTCGAGCCGTTCAGGTCATCCAGGTAGACCTCGCGACGAGCGCGCATCCGCCGGTTGCTGTTTTCCCAATACTCGGGGCTCGGGGAAGAGTTGGAGACCCTGTCCCGCTCGTAGGTAACGTAGACCTCGCGCACCAGCTCGCCGTCGGCCACCGTGCCGTCGTAGATCTGCTGCGAGAGATACCTCCCCTGGCCGTCGTCGCTCGCCAGGGTGAACGGCAGGCCGTATTCCCAGCCGGACCAGTCGGTGGTGTTGGGCCGCGGGTGGACGTCGAAGTAGGAGACCGCCTGGTGGCCGGCGGGCGAGGTGACGATGGTGCTGCGTTGGAAGATGCCGAGCTGGCGGTCCCAGGCGTAGTGCCACTCGCAGCCCACCTCGGGGTCGGTGGCGCTGCCGGCGCTGCCGAAGCTCTCGCACACGCCGGCGGCGTTGCGCATGCGCTTGCGCCGTACTCCCGTCGACTTGGCCAGGGAGAGCGTCCCGGTGCCCGGTGCCCCGGGAGCGACTCGGCTCGGAAACTCATAGTCCTGGTACGTCCAGTCGTAGGAGCCGAGGGTCGGCAGGGTCAGCTCCTGGAGCACCCCGCCCTGGTTGTCCGACGACGACAGGTCTTCGTCCTCCCCCTCGGTGTTCTCCTTGTAGTAGGTCATCCTCCACGACGAGCCGTCGGGCAGGCCGACGGAGGTCAGCAAGTACGCGTTCCGGTGCTCGCTCCCCGCGGCGGGATAGTCGTCGTAGCCGCTTTCCTCGATGGAGTGGTAGGCGTAGTGGAAGCCGTAGGTGGCCGTCGTCCCCCCGAAGGCGGCCAGCTCGACCCGATCCACTACCTTCCACGTTTCTCCGTCGATCCCGAGGTCCTTCAGGTAGACGTCGTGGCTGCGGTGGCCGTCGGACAGGTGCCACTGCAACGCGCTCGGGTAGGTCACCGTCAAGGTGTTGCCGAAGGCGTCCGCGATGGAGTCGAGATGAAACGGGCTCGAAGAGGACGAGCTGGCGCGCGAGAACCGGTGCAGCGAGCCGTCCGGGAGCTCCACCCGGTAGGCCGTACCGCTCTCGCGGACCAGGCGTAGGTAGGAGCCGTCGCGGGTGTACAGAACGCCGGACTCGTTCGTCTCGCCGAGGTGCAGCGTGTCGTAGAAGGCGTGGCGGGCGCCGTCCTGGGCCACGTACACCCACTGCGAGCCGTCGTTCTCCGGTAAGGCCGGGTCCTGCAGCTCGCCGAGGGTCAGCCGCCAGCCCGGACCGGCGTTGGTCTTCTCCAGCGACGCCACCCGCGAGCTGATGATGCCGCCGTCGGGCTGCCACCACTGGTAGTCGTTGAAGCGCCAGATGTTGGAGTTGTAGGTCAGGGTGAGGCCGTAGGAGAGGTTGCCGTTGACCGGGTAGCTGTTTCCCAGCGGCAGCACCAGGGTCAGGTTGCCGTTGAAGAGATTGACCGTGTCGAGCTGGCCGAGCTGATAGACCTTGTCGGCCTGGAAGCCGCGCCCCGTGTCCGGGTTGTCCTGGGCGGCGGTCGGCAGGGCGAGCACGAGCCACGCCGCCGCCGCGAGGACGAAACCCGCTCCGCGCCGGTGCCGCCTCACGACTGCCCCCCATCCGCCGGCGGCGCCGCGAGTTGCTCGGCGTAGATCTCCAGGCTCTCCGGGTCGACCCCGACCAGCACGTCCTTCGGTGCCAACCGGTCCGGCGCCGGTGGGCTACCGGCCAGCGGCCGCAGGTCAACGAAGCGCAGCGACAGGTTGTGGTCCACCTTGCCGTCGCCGTCCATGGGGCCGCCGTCACCAAGGCGCAGACCCCACACTCCCGACGCCTCGGCGCCCTCGGGGCCGGACGCCGGACGCACCAGCAGGACGTCCAGCCGGCGGCCTTCCTGGTCCAGGAACCGCGCCGCCGCACCAAGCCCGCGGGCCGGCGTCTCGATGCGCCGCAGCTCGGCCCCTTCCGGCGCCGCGACAAGGAGAGCCCCCGTCGCCAGGTCCACCACTACCCACACCGAACGCCCGGGGACCGTCTCCTCGTCCGGCAGCTCGAAGCGCGCCGATCCCGCCTCGTCCGCCGTCACCACCTGGTCGAAGCGCAGGGTCCGTGCCGTGTAGTCCACCCGGTTCCGGCCCACCCCGAAGACCGCCGCGCGGCCCTTGGCGGTGACGCCTTCGACGGCCAGCGCGGCGGTCTCGAAGGACACGGCCAGCGGCGGGGAGCCGTCCGGGGGTTGGGCGCGGAGAGGTGCGGTGAGACTTGCGGCCAGCGTCAGGAGGACGACCAGCCAGACGTGACGTGAGGACTTCCCCGGACCTCTGCTCCACATCCTTACCTCCCGCGCATGGAGTCCCTGCGTCACCGGTCAGGGGAGTCCGAGGCAGGAAGATCCGAGCTGTCGCCGCGAGCCTCGCCGCCCCATGCGGGCGAGCGGTCTTTCGGCGCTGCGGAGATCCGCTCCGGGCCTGAAAGCAGTGATCAGGGATTAATATATCTACGTTTAAGGAGTTTAGTGTACGTCCGGAGTATCGTCAAACTCGGCCGCGGGCGGGTTGGAGGCGCGGGGTGTGGGGCGTGGCGCTTCGGGGAGACCGCCAGAACAGCGGCGGGCTCAGGTGGCGTCTGAGGGACGCACGGTCCGTGCGCGCACGGTCTCGACGAAGGACCGCAGCAGCTCGGCCTGCTGCGCAGGGTCGTCGGATGCGGCGAGGTTCCACTCTTGTGCCAGAAAGAGAGCCGCCTCGTCGGCGTAGATGGAGATTTCGACTCGCTGGCGCCTGGTGCTCGCGATCTCGACGACCAGGTAGGTCTCGGAGTCGGCCCGAACCTGCCGGGCGACCCACTCGATGCCTGCCTGGCTCAACAGGGCTCCGATCTGATGACGGCAGGCGATCTGAAACGAGGTGAGGGGGCTCTCGTCCGCCGGACCGGCCCCGTTTGTGGTGGGGCTCATGGCTTGGCTCCCTTGTGAAGATCAGCCAGCGCCCGGACCGGCTACTCGGCTGTCGTCACCGGTCGCTCGTGCGGCGGGTGCTCTGAGGTTTCCAGCTGCCGCCGGATCTTCTCCAGCACCGCGGCGCTCACCGTCTCGGCGGTGACCGCTTGAGCCAGGAGGCGGAGCGAGGCGAGGGTCTCGCGGGCGACGCCGCGGGAGCGGAAGAGGGGGATGAGGTCGGTGGCGAGGCGGCGTAGCTGGCTCATCTTGCCGGCGGCGAGGAGGGTGTCGGCGAGGTAGAGGGACACGAGGATGGCGTCGTAGTCGCGGCCGAGCTCCAGATAGGCGTCACGAGTGGTCCGGAAGAACCCTTGCGCTTCGCCGCAGCGGCCGAGGCCCAGAGCGACTCGGCCCTGAAGCATGCGGCAATGGTGGGCCAGAAAAACATCGTCGCAGGCAGCATAGCTGGCGGCGTGGGTGGCGAGCAGTGGCTCGGCGTCGGCGGCGCGGTCGAGGTCACACAGGGCGTTGACGCGACCGGTCACGGTGCACACGAAGAGGTACGGCTCTACCTCGGCGTCGATCAGAGCCGCCGCCTGGGCGTGACGCACCAGAGCGTCGCCGGGGCGGCCTGTGGTCCGCAGGAGGTTGCCGAGTTGGATGCAGGTTCGCGCCTCGCCGTTGGGGTCGAGGGCACAGCGGAAAGCGCCGATCGCCCGCACCAGTAGCCTTTCAGCGTCGGAGAAACGGCGTTGGTCGATGCAGAGGGAGGCTTCGAGACTGGCTAGCTCAGCCGCCACGGCAAGGTTCTGGTGCTGTCGCTCTTCGCGCAGCCTCCGAAAGATGATCTCGGCCTCTAGCAAGTCGCCAGCTACGCGCAAGGCATTGGCTCGGTGGGCTGAGGACCGCGCCAACAGCTGCGGAGCCCAGGAAAGGTCGGGATGGGTCGAGGTCCATGCCAGGGCCTGCGGGACCAAGGCGGCGAGGGCGGCGGCTTGTCGCGGATGGCTGCGCACTCGTTCCCGGCACTCGGTGATGAGAAGCTCGGCAAAGGCGCGGGAACGAAAGCGCGTGCGGCCGCGGGCGACCCGGTCGCTCCAGCTTGCAACGGGTTGGCGAAGGAGGCGTTTCAAATCTTCCCGCGCCAGGCGGGCGGCCTCGCGTCGCCGGGAGAGACGGCGCTTTTGGCGGTCTGTCGCTGATCGCCCTAATGGAGCCACCGATGATCGGCATAATGGAGCCAGTCGGCGGCGCAGGGTCGAGGTCCCGGACAGGTAGATTGTCAGCTCTGCGCCCCCTCGGTGGCAAGAGGGGTGTTGGGGTTGTGGTCCTTGCCCTGCCCTAGGGCAGGAGCGGCACTTGCGCGAATTCTGGTCTTCTTGGTCTCCGCTTCCACCAGCGGCCGCGGCTTGCGGTGGCTCTCGCCGTCGAGGACGATGCGGTAGGCCCCGTCGCGCAGACGGTCGAGGGTGGCCGCGCCGAGGAGCCGGTTGGGGAAGGCGTCGCCCCACTCGGGGAAGTCGAGATTGGAGGTGACGAGCGTGGCGGTGCGCTCGTAGCGCTCGGCGACGAGGTCGTGGAAGTCCTCGTCGTGGGGCGCCCGCAGGGG
>Ga0055445_10000136_pt1 | contig 11525 bp, 8 predicted proteins | sample China_Galinas_PW_FD_57737 | JGI IMG/M metagenome (GOLD analysis project Ga0055445, IMG submission 57737) | Wetland microbial communities from San Francisco Bay, California, USA, that impact long-term carbon sequestration - China_Galinas_PWA_D1 | ecosystem: Environmental > Aquatic > Marine >... | reverse complement strand
AGGAGGAGGAGCTGATCTTCCGCGGCCTGCAGTACGCCGAGGCGATCCGCGTCTTCCAGACCCGCTTCGGCCGCTTGCCGGTGCGCCTCGAAGAGCTCATCGAGGTCGAGCCGCGCTCCATCCGCCAGTTGTGGAAGGACCCCCTCACCGGCAAGGCCGAGTGGGGATTGGTGTTCGCCAACGCCGCCGGCGGCGGTCCCGGCGGCCCCCAGGGTCAGCAGCGAGGCGAGCTCGGCGGCGGCGGGCTGACGGTGCCCGGCGCCACCGGCGGCAACCGCGACAAGGTGACTACCGGCCCCATCGTCGGCGTCTACAGCCTCGCCGAGGGAGACGGCATCAAGACCTTCTTCGGCAAGCAGAGCTACGCCGAGTGGCATTTCACCGTCGACCTGCTGTTCCAGGGCCTCGGCGGCGCCGGCGCCGCGCAGCCGGGTCAACCAGGGCAAGCGGGTCAGCCTGGACAACCCGGTCAGCCGGGCCAGCCGGGCCAGCCGGGTCAGCCCGGGCAGCCGGGTGGACCGGCCCCCGGCCTCGGCGGGCCGCAGCTCCAGCCCGGCCAGCTGCCGGACCTCTCGGCGCGCTGGATCGGCCGCCCGTGGCCGCCGGAGATCCAGGCGCAGATGAATCCCGGCGCCGCCCTGCCCGCGGGCAACGCGCCGGGCTCCGCCTTCGGCCAGCCGGGCTCGAACCCCTCCTCCGGGCTGAACCAGCCGGGCTCGAAACAACCGGGCTCGAACCAGCCGCGCCGGTGACGAGAGGCCGGTGAACGCCCGCCGGGAGACTCCGCCGGTGAAGGTCCGACTGCGCCGCGCTCCCCACGCCGCCGGGCTGCCGCTGCCGCGGCGTGCGTCGCCGGGCAGCTCCGGTTGGGACCTCCACGCCGCCGTCGTCGCGCCCCTGGTGCTGGCGCCGGGCGAGCGCGCCGCGGTGGCCACCGGCCTGCACCTCGAGATACCGCCCGGTTGGGAAGCCCAGGTACGACCGCGCAGCGGCCTCGCCCTGGCCCACGGCGTCACCCTGATCAACGCCCCCGGCACCGTCGACAGCGACTACCGCGGCGAGGTGCGGGTGCTGCTGGTCAACCTGGGCAGCGATCCCTTCACCGTCGAGCGTGGCGACCGCATCGCGCAGCTCGTCTTCGGCCGCGTCCACGAGGTGGAGTGGGAGGAGGCCGGCGAGCTGGCGGCGAGCGAGCGCGGCGCCGGCGGCTTCGGCTCGACGGGACGGCGGTAGACGGGACCCCGCACCGGCCGGCCGGTGCGGGGGGGTGGAGCGGTGGGCTAGTTCTCTTCCTCGTGGGCGCAGGCGGCGCAGAACTGGCCGGCGTAGCAGCTCGTGTTGCTGTCGTACTCGTCGATGAACAGGTTGTTCAGCGCCGGGCAGTAGATGTAGGCGTACCCCTCCGAGAAGCAGCTGTTGAGCGGGCCGGTCTTGGTGGCCGTGACGCTGCACGACACGTTGGTCCCGGTGTCGCTGCAATAGGAGCTGTCCTGGTAGGTGACGTTGTTACAGGTGCGCTGCGCCAGGGCGCGGGCGTAGACGGTGCACTGCTCGGTACAGTTGGTGGAGTAGGCGGCGGAAGCGGTACCGCGGGCGCCGCACTGGTAGGGGAAAGCGTCGGCGGCGACGGAGAAGGTGCGCGAGCAGCTCGCTGCGGCGCCGGTCACCTTGTGGGCGCCGCCTGCCACCACCGCCTCGATGTCCTCGATGACCGCCAGATGGCGGTCCAGCTTGGCGGCCAGGTCACCGTTGGGACGGTCGAGGAACTCGCGGCTGAGCATCTCCAGCTCCTGGCGCAAAGAAGGCAGCGCCCAGGCCAGGCCGGCCCTGCCTTCGATCCGGGTGCTCACCCGGCCGTCTTCGTAGGTGCGCTGCCACACGCCTTCAGCGATGGGCAACCAGGGCGGGCCGTCGACCGCCGTGCGGTCGACCTCGAAGGGGGCCTTCGCCGCGGCCGCCGGCAGGGCGGCGAGGAGAAGGGCACAACAGCACAGGACGGCGGTCAGACTGAGAGCTCTCTTCACTGCGTCCTCCTTGGAGTCTGTGGCCTGGGCAGGCATCCCAACCCACCACGCCGCGCCCCCCCGGGGAGCCGCACGCAGACCATGAAAGATTCAACGAATTACGATGACATTATACACGCGTGCCTCCAAATGGAAAGGCGCGCTATTGCGCTACGAAGGGCGCAGGGTGGGCGCCGTCAGGCGGGCGGTGAAGGCGGGGGTGGTTGCGGCGTCCGGCGCCGGCTCACGGCGTCTTCTGGTCGCCCGCTAGCGCGTCCTCGGCGCCGGGCGGCGGCTCGGCTACCGCAGGCGCGGTGTCGTGCGGGATCGTCTCTGGGTTCGCGGTCGGCTCGGCAGTCGCGGCCGGTTCGTGGGACGGCGTCGGCTCGGGGACCGGGGTCCTCTCTCGATGCGGGGCGGGCGGCGCCGCCGTCCCCGGCACCGCCTCGTCGCCGCCTCGCGGCAGGCGCACCAGCGCCGCCACCAGAGCGAGAAGGGCGCCGGCCAGGGTGTAGAGCACGAACCAGCGCCGGGTGAGCCCCCACCACGGGGCGCGCGGCTGACCGCCGTAGCCGACGGCGGTCATCACCAGCAGCGGACCGCGGAACACCCAGGCGATCCAGCCGCTGAGCAGACCGTTGAGCAGACGCGAGCCGCCGCGCCCGTCGACGAGGAGGAAGAGGGCGGCCAGGGCCAGCGCCTCCAGGGCCCAGGTGGCGAGGACGGCGACGCCGGGAAGGCCGCGGTCGCCGCCGTGCCAGCCGACCAGGGGGCCGAGGTCCGGCTGCAGACCGACCACTTCCAGACCGAGGTTGAAGAGGGCGATGAGGATCAGCAGCAGGGCGAGCGCGAAGAGTAGAAAGCGGGTCAAAGCGCGACGATGATAACCCAGAAAGGGGACGGTCCGCGGCGGTCGCGTTGCGGAATCGGCGCGAGAGAAAGCTTCAACACGATGATATGTTCGTGCTCCCGCAGGTAGGAAACTCGATCTTCACAACCCAACCCTCGCAACGGAACCCGGACACCCTCACCATGCCGAGACATGCCTTGCTTTCCGCCGCCGCCCTGCCCCTCCTCGCCGCTGTCGCCGTCCTCGCGCCTCTCCCCGCCGCCGCCGAGATCTCCGGCGTCGTCACCTCCACCAGCGGCCAGGCGGTGGAGCAGGCACGGGTGGAGCTGGTGGGGCGCGATCGGGTGGCCTTCAGCGACGCCCGTGGCCGCTTCTCCTTCCCCGACGTCGATCCCCCCGCCGAGCTGCGCGTCAGCCACCCGCGCTACCGCGACGCCGGGCTGGTGCTGGCGGCGGCGGACGCGGCCGGCGCCGTGACGGTGTCCCTGGAGGCCAAGCAGGAGATCTACGAGGCGATCTCCGTCACCGCCACCCGGGCGTCGCGGCAGGACGGCACGCCGCCCACCCTGGCGGCCAGCTCCATCGATCCCCTCACCCTGCCGGCCGATCCCGTCGCCCTCACCGACGTGGTGCGCACCGTGCCCGGCGTGGCGGAGAACGGCCAGGGCGGCCTGTTCCAGGTCTTCTCCATCCGCGGCGTCTCGCGCCAGCGCGTCCTCACCCTGGTCTCCGGCATGCAGGTCACCGGCGAGCGGCGGGCCGGCGTCAGCACCTCGTTCCTCGACCCGCGGCTGATGGGGGAGGTGGACGTGGTGCGCGGTCCGGCCTCCACCTGGTACGGCTCCGGCGCCCTCGGCGGCGTGGTGGAGATCTTCCCGCGCCGCTTCGACACCCTGTCGCTGGAGACCGGCTGGGCGTCGTCGGGGGACGAGACCTACGTCAGCGCCGGCTGGGGGGACGAGACCTGGTCCGTCGGCCTCGCCCACCGCCGCGCCGGCGACGCCGAGAACCCGGACGGCGAGCGCATCTTCTCGCGCTTCGAGCGCACCGCGGCGAGCCTCGAAGGGCGCTGGGGCGGCGACCAGCGGACCTGGGAGCTGACCGTCCTGCCCAGCCTCACCACCGGCATCGGCAAACCCAACGCCAGCTACCCGCAAACGATCACCGAGTACCCGCGGGAAGAGCACCTGATGGTCAAGCTGTCGACCGTCGCCGCCGACGGCTCGCGGGTCTACGCCTGGATTCACCCCAGCACCCTGCAAACCCGCGACACGGAGAGCGACGGCGGCGCCCTGGTCGACAACGAGAGCCTGGACCTGGGGGTCGACCTGCAACGCGAGGTGGCCCTCGGGGAGCGTGTGTCGGCGCGCCTCGGCGGCGAGTACTTCGGGCGCCGCGGCGTCGACGCCGAGGAGCACGGCTACGACGCCGCCGGCCGCGAGATCTCCCGCGCCCGCACCCTGGACGGCGCCGAGCTGGACGAGGCGGCGGCCTACGGCTCCCTGTCCTGGGCGGCGCGCGGCGCCACGCTGTCCGCCGGCGGCCGCTACACCTGGCAGCAGCAGTCCAACGGCGGCGCCGGCGCCAGCGACGACGACGCCTGGAGCGGCTTCCTGGGCGCCGCCGTGCCGCTGCCGGCCGGTTTCCAGGTCACCGCCAACGTCGGCACCGGTCTGCGCTTCCCCAGCCTCTCGGAGCGCTTCTTCACCGGCACCACCGGCCGCGGCCAGGTGGTGGGCAGCGAGAACCTCAAACCCGAGCGCTCGCTGAACACCGACCTCGGCCTCGCCTGGTACGGCGACCACCTGTTCCTGCGCGGCCACCTTTTCCGCAACGAGATCAGCGACTACATCGACCGCATCCGCCTGCCCAACGGCGCCCGCACCTTCGTCAACCTGATCGAGGGCAGCATCGAGGGCGTCGAGCTGGAGGGCAACCTGCAGGTGGCTTCCGGCTGGCTGGTGACCGCCTCGGCGCACCGCATCGACGGCGAGGACGACGGCGGCCAGCCGCTGGCCGACGTGCCGCCGGACCGACTGCGGCTCGGTTTCACCGCCGAGCCGGCGGCGGGCCTGGCCGGCGGCCGCCTGGGCTTCACCGTGCAGGGAGAGTGGCGCGACGTGGTGGACGAGCCCGGCAGCGGCGAGCTGCCCATCGACTCCGCCTTCCTGCTCGAGGCGGCGGCCAGCTACCAGATGAGCGACGCCCTGCGCCTCACCCTGCGCGGCACCAACCTCACCGACGAGCTCTACTTCCCCACCGCCGACGACCTGGCGGTCCCCGCCGCCGGCCGTTCCGTAGGGCTTTCGTTGGGCTGGTCTCGATGATTCATAAAGAATTCAGTTCCGAACAAATAAAGGTGACGCAAATTCGTCAGTAATTCGTCAGGAAAGGTTCACCCCGCCGCTTCGCCGGTGCCCCCCCACGACCCCTCTCCGGCGCCGGAGGTCTGTCTCAGGGTTCAATGGTGACAGTGGTTTTCGTGGCTGTCACACGATTGTCACACGCTTCTTGTCTACGCTCTGGACAACGAGAAGCATGTACATATAATCCACTTGGTTCCAGGTACAGAGGTATTCGTAGTTGCGGCTCCCCGGCGGCGGGTCCGACCGGCGGCGTGCGGACGGCGAAAGAGCGCCTGGGGCTCGTGCGTGAGGCATTGATTTGCTGGTTTTCTTGGAGAGGTACGTCGATGAGAGGCGAAGATCTGGTCAACGCCGCCCGGCAGCGTGAGCGGGAGTACAATTACCGCCGCTTCCGACTGAGCCACTTCCAGTGGGATCCGATGCCCGGGCCGCGTCCCGGCGAGCGGGTGGAGGAGTTTTCCATCCGCCGCCTGGACGGCGGCGAGCTACGCCTGTCGCAGCTCGCCGGCCGGCCGCTGGTGATCGAGGCGGGCAGCTACACCTGCCCTCAGTTCGTCGCCAACGTGGAGCGCATGGGCGCTCTGCAGCGCCGCTTCCCGGAAGTGGACTTCCTGGTCCTCTACAGCCGCGAAGCCCACCCCGGCGGACGCATCGGGCCGCACAAGAGCCTCGATGCCAAGCTGGAGCTGGCCCGCCGGGCGCGCCAGGTGCAGGGCGACGGCCGCACCTACCTGGTAGACGAGCTGGACGGCCGGCTCAACCTGGCCCTCGGTGGCATGCCCAACGCCGTCTACGTGCTGGACGGCACGGCGCGGGTGGTCTACCGGTCGCTGTTCACCTGGCCGCCGGAGGTGGCGGACGTGCTCGCCGAGCTGGCGGCGGGGACTGCCCGGCCGCGCAACGGCTACGGCTTCGTGCCCGCCGTGCGCCACCTGGTGCCGGTGTTCCTGCGCGGCGGCTGGCGGGCGGTGTGGGACTTCGCCGTCGCCATGCCCGGCACGATGCAGTTCCACCTGCGCATGTTGCGGGTGCAGCGCGAGTGGCGGCGCGAGGCCAGCGCCGGCCCCGACGGCGTGCCCGAGATGGCCTAGCACCCCGACGACTTCCACCACGGGCTGCTAGCCGTAGCTGTCGCGGGCGGCTAGCGGCGCGGCGTCAGCGCCTCGGCGGCGTCGGCGACGGCGGCGAAGGGGAGCCAGAAGCGGGCGCGGTCCAGGTTCACCGACAGCTCCGGCAGGCGCCGGCCGAGGTCGCGCAGCCGCGACCAGGTCGCCGGCCCCACCGGTTTGCCCCCCTCGGCGTAGAACCACACCGCCTTCTCGTCCGCCGCCCGCCGCGCCCAGTCGAACACCGCGTCCACCGCCTGCTCGATCTCCTGGCGCTGCAGGCGGCCGTCCTGATTGGCGTCGAGCTGACGCAGGATCTCGGGGCGGCTGGCGAGCAGCGCCCGCACCCGGCTGCGCGCCGCGATGCTCCCCTCGGGCCGCGGCTCGGGCCTTTCAGCCTGTGGCTCGGACGGCGGCTCGGGGGGCGGCTCGGCAGCTTTCTGCGCCGCCTCGTCCGCGGCTCCGGCGGCTGGAGGCTCCGCCTTCTCCTCGCCGCCTTCGTCGCCGCGGCTCGCGGCACGGCTCCCCGTCTCACGGCCCGCCCCCCGCGGCTGGCCGCCACCCTCGCCGCCCCGCGCGACGCTGCGGGCGCCACCGCCGCCCGCACCGCTCGCACTACTGCCGCCGTCGCCGCCCTTGCCACCGCCGCCCTTTCCGCCGCCGCTGGTTCCCCCGCCGCCCGTTCCCCCGCCGCCCGTTCCACCACCGGTGCGCTGCATGTGGCCCAGGTACTCGGGCAGCTCGATGCCGACGTTCTTGGTCAGCTCGTGGAGCGGCGGTAGGGAGCCCACCAGGCCGGCCAGGAAGTCGGCGGTGGCGGTCTTGCCATTCTCGCCACGGCCGCCTTCCCACACCGTGACCTTGTCGATCTTCAGGTTGGAGATCGCCTTCACCTGCTCCTCCACCAGCTTCGGGAGCTGCTCGGTGACCAGCAGCAGGGCGGCCAGCTCGGGCAGCCCGCGGGCCGCCGCCACCATGCGGTCGAAGCCCACCGCCTTGCGCGACAGGATGGCTTCGAGACCCGCCGCCTCGGCTTCCATCACCGAGCGCAGACCGTCCGCCTCGCCCTTCTTGGTGCGCCGGGTGCGCTCCGCCTCGGCCTCCGCCAGGGTCTCGATCTTCTTCTTCTCGATCTCCGCCGGCACCACCACGTTGGCGTACTGGGTGGCCTCCTCGCGCCGCGCCCGCTCACGCTCCGCCGTCTCCTCGGCCTTGTAGGACTCCTCGAGGGCCTGTGCCGCCTTCACCTTCTCGGCGGCTCGGGCGGTGCGTTCCGCCTCGGCCTCCGCCTCGCGGCGCCGGGCGTTGGACTGCGCCACCGTGATGCCGGCTACGTTCTCGCCCTCCACCGCCGTGGCGCCGGCCTCGGCGACGCTCACCCGCTGATCGCGCTCGGCGTTGGCGGCGCCGATGGCGCCGTCGCGCTCCTTTTCCGCCACCTTCACCCGCGCCTCGTTGATCGCCCGGGCGGCGGCTTCCTTGCCGAGGGCGTCGATGTAGCCGGACTCGTCCGTGATGTCCTGGATGTTGACGTTGATCAGCCGCAGGCCGACCTTTTTGAGCTCCACCTCGACGCCGGAGAAGATGTTCTCGATCAGCTTGTCGCGGTCGGCGTTGATCTCCTCGATGGGCATGGTGGCGAGGACGACGCGCATCTGGCCGAAGATGATGTCGCGGGCGAGCTCCGCGATCTGCTTCATGTCCATGCCCAGCAGGCGCTCGGCGGCGTTCTCCATCACCCCCGGCTCGGTGGAGATGCCGATCGTGAACGTGGACGGCGTGTTGACGCGGATGTTCTGCAGCGACAACGCCCCCTCCAGCTTGATGTCGATGGTCAGGGGGATGAGGTCGAGGAAGGCGTAGTCCTGCAGCAGCGGCCAGATGAAGGAGGCGCCGCCGTGGTAGCACTTGGCCGACATGCCGCCGCGTCCGCCGCCGGCGATCTTGCCGTAGACCACCAGGATGCGGTCCGACGGGCAGCGTTTGAAGCGCCGCGTGAAGGCGACCAGGACGACGAAGAGAAGCAGGACGACGACGAGGACCGGGAAGATGAAATCGAACATCTCAGCTCTCCTTGCTGGCTGCCGCGGCCGGCTGCAGCGGTTCGACGAGTAGGGTCTGCTGGTCCAGGGTGTCCACCACCCGGACGCGGGTGCGGTTGGGGATCTTCGCGGCGGAGCGGGTGAAGGCCTGCACCACCGCCAGGCGCCCTTGCACCAGCACTTCCACCTGCCCCGGCCCCCCCATGTCGCCGGGGATGGGCAGATAGACGTTGCCCACCACGCCGATGGCGTTCTTGTAGTCCAGGGTGCCGGAGTACCGCATGCCGTAGAGGATGCGCATGAGGCCGAGGATCATGGCGGTCAGGGCGCCGCCGGCGACGGTGGCGACGACGGTGGCGGCGAACACCGTCAGCCCCTGTCGCAGGGACACCACGCCGCCCCAGCCGAAGCCGGTGAAGAAGGCGATGACGGAGCGCACAGAGAGCACCGAGACGCCGCTGTCGTGGCCGTCCAGCACAGCGCCGTCGCCATCGAAGCCGCCGCCGTCGAAGCCGTCGACGTCGTGGTCGAGGCCGATCAGCGACAGCACCAGCTGGAGGAAAAGCAGGAACGTCGTGACGATGGCGATGCCGTAGTAGATCTGCAACGGCGTACCGAGGGTGTTCCACCAGGCTTCCATGGAGCTCCTCCGCGAGCTGGGGACGGCGACGCGTGGTCGCCGATGACTTTCGTGATGCTGGAGCGATCATACCTTCCCTGCGGCCCTCACGCCGTGAGCGCGGCGTCGCGGCGTGCAACGGGATCTTGAAATATTGCACCGGGCCGGCGAGTTGGCTTGCGTGGGTAGCGACTGCATCCGCCATCCCCTACGACCATGCATCCCAGTCCATTCCACCCACGGCCCAGCGCTCCGGGTCCGCGCCGTCGCTTCGCCGCCCTGGCGGCGCGTCCCGACGGCGAGATCGACCTCGCCGAGGCGGCGTTGTGGATCAGCGCCGAGGAGAGCCCCGGCGTCGACGTGGAGCGCTGGCTCGCCCACCTGGACGCCCTCGCCGGCGAGCTGCGGCCGCGCCTGGCGGCGCTCGCGGAGCGCCCCGGAGCGGACCTGGCGCGCCTCGAAGCGCTGCGCGCCTTCCTCTTCGAGGAGAAGGGCTTCCGCGGCAACCGGGACGACTACTACGACCCCGCCAACAGCCTGCTCGACCAGGTGCTGGCGCGGCGCGTCGGCATCCCCATCACCCTGGCGGCGGTGATGATGGAGGTCGGCCGGCGCCTCGGCGTGCCGCTCGTCGGCATCGGCTTCCCGGGCCACTTCCTGGTCCGCCACGCGCGCCATCCGGACCTCTTTCTGGACCCCTTCGCCGGCGGCCGCCTGGTCACCGCCGACGACTGCCGCCACCTGCTCGACCGCATGTGCTTCGGCCTGCCCTTCCATCCCCGCCTGCTGCGCCCGGTGAGCCACCGCTGCATGTTGCTGCGCATGCTCACCAACCTGCGCGCCATCTACCTCGCCGCCGGCGAGCCGGCGCGCACCCTGGCGGTGCTCGACCGCATCCTGCTGCTGTCGCCGGACGACGCCGTGCACCTGCGGGAGCGCGGCCTGCTGCGCCTGCGCTGCGGCGACGTGGGGGGCATGGAGGACCTCGCCCTCTACCTCGACGTCGAGCCGGAGGCGCCGGACCGGGAGGCCTTGAACGGTCTGCTGGGCAGCGCCCGGGGGCGCTACCTCACCGTTCACTGACCCGTTGGTCGCGAGACGGGAGGCGCCGCCGCCGTGCTGATCGTCGGGATCTCCGCCTTCTACCACGAGTCCGCCTGCTGCGCCCTGCGCGACGGCGTGCTCCTCGCCGCCGCCGCCGAGGAGCGCTTCAGCCGCATCAAGCACGACGCGGCGTTGCCCGTCGAAGCCTTCCGTTTCTGTCTGCGCGCCGCCGGCGCCGACCTCGCCGACGTCGACGCCGTGGCCTACTACGAGCAGCCGGTGGACAAGCTGTCGCGCCAGCTGTGGGCCGGCGTGCCGCGCGGCGATGGCGACCTGCCCTGGCTCGACCCCGGCGCCGCGGAGCGCGCGATCCGCCGCCGTCTCGGCTGGGCCGGGCCGCTGCTGACCTTTCCGCACCACCTCTCCCACGCCGCCAGCGCCTACTACCTCTCAGGCTTCGCCGACGCCGCGCTGCTCACCGCCGACGGCGTCGGCGAGTGGGCCACCACCACCTACGGGCGCGGCGCCGGCGACGACCTGGAGCTTTTCGCGGCGGTGGACTTCCCCCACTCCCTCGGCCTCCTCTACTCCACCCTCACCGCCTACCTGGGCTTCGCCGTCAACTCCGGCGAGTACAAGGTCATGGGCCTCGCCCCCTACGGCACGCCGCGCCACGCCGACGCCCTGCGCCGGCTGCTGCGCTGGCGCCCCGGTTTCGCCTCCGGCTCCGGTCCCGGCTTCGAGCTCGACCTCGCCTTCTTCGACTTCGTGGGCGGCGGCCGCATGTACTCGCCGGCGCTGCCGGAGCTGCTCGGCGCGCCGCCGCGGCGCCGCGGCGGCGCCATCGAGCCCTTCCACTGCGACGTGGCGGCGAGCCTGCAAGCGGTGCTCGAAGAGGTGCTGCTCGCCAAGGTGGACTGGCTCGCCGGCCAGGTCGACTCGCAGAACCTCTGCCTCGCCGGCGGCGTGGCGCTGAACTGCGTCGCCAACGGACGCATCCGTCGCCACGGGCCGTTCCGCCGCCTCTTCGTGCAACCGGCGGCGGGGGACGCGGGGGGCTGCGTGGGGGCCGCAGCCCTCGCCCACCGCCGCCTCGCCGGTCGCCGCCCGGCGCTCGGCGCGCCGGGTGCGCCGCTGCGCAGCGTCGCCCTCGGCCCGGCGTGGAGCGGCGACGAGATCGCCGCGCTGCTCGCCGCCAGCAGCCTCGCCGGCCAGCCGGCGGTGGTGGACTACCGGGGGCGCACGGACGAGCTGCTGGCGGCGGTGGCCGAGCGCCTGGACGGCGGACAGGTGGTGGGCTGGTTCCACGGCGGCATGGAATTCGGCCCGCGGGCTCTCGGCGGGCGCAGCATCCTGGCCGACCCGCGGCGCCCCGACATGCGCCAGCGGCTCAACGCCCGCATCAAGCACCGCGAGTCCTTCCGCCCCTTCGCCCCCGCCGTCCTCGCCGCCGCCGCCGGCGACCACTTCGACCTCGCGGCCGAGGACGACGGCA
>Ga0055445_10000133_pt1 | contig 11756 bp, 13 predicted proteins | sample China_Galinas_PW_FD_57737 | JGI IMG/M metagenome (GOLD analysis project Ga0055445, IMG submission 57737) | Wetland microbial communities from San Francisco Bay, California, USA, that impact long-term carbon sequestration - China_Galinas_PWA_D1 | ecosystem: Environmental > Aquatic > Marine >... | reverse complement strand
TTCTCATTAATTTCTAGGCTGGTTTCTTCAGGGTCTTTGTTGTATTTCTCACTGATAGCGATACGAATCAGATCCTCATCGCTCTGTGTCGGTTCCTCGCTGCTGTTTTGATCGTTAAGCTGTGAAACCGCCTCGTCGCTGCCTGACGGAGTCTGAAGCGAAGTTTCTTGGGACGAGGTCTCAACATTATCGTCATCATTATGTTGCCAGACATAGACCCCACCGCCCGCCAGCACTCCCGCCAGCACCACGGCCATAATCGTTATAAGTACGTTTTTACTCATTTTGCTCTCCTAGTTTTTTGCTTTTTTAATTCTAACATTATCAGCAAGCGCGTTAACGGGATTTTTAAAGCCAGTCTTTGATGTTATGCTTAAGAGCAAATAAGGGATGAGCATGAGATGAGTAATATGTTTAGAAAATTTGCCGCTCGAATTTCCTCAATTATGGGTAAGCCGATAGCCTTCTTGGCGGCTTTGGTAATTGTCGCCGTGTGGGCCATCAGCGGACCGGTCTTCGGCTTTTCCGACACCTGGCAGCTGGTCATCAATACCGGTACTACCATCGTCACCTTCCTGATGGTCTTTTTGATCCAAAATACCCAGAACCGAGACAGCAAAGCCATGCAGCTAAAGCTGGACGAATTGCTACGCTCACAAAAAGGGGCGCGTACTTCGTTTGTCGAGTTGGAAGGTCTACAGGATCAAGAGTTAGAAGCGCTGGCTGATGAGTTTAAGAAGATGCATGATCGCTACTCGGTCAAACTGACAGCGCTGCTGCAAGAGCAAATTCAAGCTGAAAAAGAACGTCGGCACCGCAAGCATATACTCAGCGGTGTCGGTTCGGCTATCGGCCGGGCAGCTCATCCGCTAGGTGGCGCCCAACACGACGAGTCAGAAGTCAAGAAGAGCTGAACAATCTAGTCGGTGATATTTCCAAGAGTATCGCTTTGTCTGAGACTAATAAAAAGTAGGAGAGTGTTTAGTGTGGTTTTGTCACCGTTCAGGCTGTTTAGCTAACAGTGAGGATACAGCTTCCAGACCTACTATCTCGTCCAGTACCACTAAAGCCTCTCGAACTTGCCAAAGCGATTCAAGATCCGACTGCCGCACCTCGGTACCGTTAATTTCCACGACCGCGGAGCTATCGTCATCGGTCTCCGTTGATTTTATGATCGCGGCTGCCAAGTCAAAATAGGGTAGTGGTTTTTCGTAGGTGATCGACCTCTCGGGTCGTTCGGCTTCGGTCATAGCGTCTCCTGATTGAGTTGAGTGAGTTATGTTCATTACCATAGCATATTGTTGTTAGGGATAGTTTGTGGATTTGTTTTGGCGGGTCCGACCGGATTTGAACCGGCGATCTCCTCCGTGACAGGGAGGCGTGTTAGGCCAACTACACCACGGACCCTCGGTTTGCTTCCATAAAACCCGCTAGTTAGGCTTTTATGAAGACTCCATCTCCTCTTTCTGGATCGTTCTGACCCATGAGGTTCCTTAGGGAATCGCAAGCTGTCTAGTACAAGCAGTCGTCTGTTTGACCTGAAGCTATAATTTTGCGACGGAGTCATACTAGCAGTTATCGCCCCTGTTGGCAACGGAGAAATAATGATGTCTATGCTTGTGTTCGGGGACATTAAAGGTTAAATTTCTTTTAAGAGGAGACGAGATAGAATGCATGTACGGGAAGTTCCCAGACTAGTTTTTGAAAAGTTGGCCAACGATAGAGAAGAAGTGGTACCGGCGGTCGTTGCGCAAGAAAGGTACCCGGTGACTTTTAGTCGTAATTCAGATGCCTACTCTAGACAGACCCATAAGATAGGTCAAGCGGCAACGGATGTATGGCTGGGCCTCATGGATAACCCGGATACTCCAATAACCACGCTCGGTGTTTTTAGTAGCTATGATTCAGCGGCTCTGCATCCGACTACGAACGCTATCGCCGAACTTAGTGCCGGCTCACGGTTCACCGGCGGTTGGAGTGTCGATAAGGGCGCCAGAGTAGTAAGTGAAGTCTGGGTAAATTTCCCCAGAAACAGAATTGAACTGTTAGACATCAATGCTCTTCATGTGTTGACAATTATCGGCAAAGAAGCGCTTGAGTTGGTAGAGTCGGGCAATATTGAATACTCTGTTTTTGGTTATAACGAACTAATCATCGAATCAAAAGAGACAAATCAATAAAGCATGGAGCCGGTGGGCGGGGTTGAACCGCCGACCTACGCTTTACGAAAGCGCCGCTCTACCACTGAGCTACACCGGCACATCAGGCAATATACTAGCAGATTATCCTTAGTTCTTGTTAAATTACCGAACTGCTAAATTGTTAAATTCTCCAGCGTAGCGCTATAATATCTCTCGCTAATGGACGATAATTCACAACCATCACCCAAACCACAGAAGCTCATTTATAAAGAGCTATTTCAAGATAGAGCTTTGGTATCTCTGATTGGCGCCGGTACCGTGCTGGCAGTAGTTGCTGTAATCCGGGTGCTACTAGGTATTCAACATTACGACATTGATATTCCCGTGCGCTACACCCAATTCGGCGGGGTAGACTCCTATATTTCCGGCGATTGGTACACACACTATGAGTTCGTAGCCTTCGCTGTTTTAACCCTGCTAGCTAATAGTTACCTGGCGCTCAGAATCTATCGCCATCGTCGCTGGATCAGCATCAGTATCCTATCGCTTCAAATCGTGATTTTAATATTTCTACTGGTGATTTCGGGAGCAATTATTGATACTTTGCCGGTAGCGGCGTAGGGCAGACGAGTAGCTTGTAGCGTAAACATGCTACAGGGTTACGACTAGTCAAGAGCCTTAAGAAGTTCCTCTTTACTAACTAGCTTGGGATGATAGCGCCCATAGGTGATATAGGCGTCAATATCAAAACCCTTAAGAGTACTAAGGGTGATTTCAGCAATCAGTTTAGTGGATAGGACTTGGTCGATATCAGTTAGGGCGGACATAATACCGTTCTCGATGGTGTTTAACAGCGCCCAGGCCGCTTCTGCGGCGTCCTGACGGTGCGAGAGGGTAGAAACCAGGCTCAGCAGCAGTTTAACCGGCTGATAGCCCTCAGCGGCGCGATTTCCACTTTTAGTGACTATCTTGCCGTTTAGATCAAATTTTTCTCTTGTGGTAAAAACCACTCCATCCAGAGTTTTACGACGACGCCATATTACATTCTGCCCTTTAAAGAAGCGTGAATTCACTACTTTTGCGTCTCCAATTCGTATCTGCATGTCAACATATTGACATGTAACTGGTGAAAATTCCAGTGGAAAACTAACAGAAATTGGTGGGAAAACAAAATACCCACCGTAATTCGGCAGATATTTTGTCGTTTTCTTCTTCGATGTGTTTTAGACGCGAGTACGCGATGGTCTTCGCAGTCTGGGCGCAATTCTCTCAGCGTAGGAGGGCTCAAACGGCAGTGCCTCATAGAAGAGACGAAAGCCTTCTAGAGCTTCCTTTTTACCTTCTGACTTAGAGTCAGTAGGGAGAGGATCGTCCGTGTCATTCTTGTGCTTCATGACAGTGCTTATGCTAACACAGAATCCTTGTTTAGTCAATTACTAGACCTTTAGAATCAACGACTGTCAATACTATTGACTATCGCTGATATACTCCCAAACGCATAGTAGCGTTGAGCTCGACCATCATATATGATAATTAGGTCTATGGCAAGTACTAAAAGTAAACCATTCTTTGAACTAAATAACAGTGGTAGAACAAGCGTGCGACAGGGGACGTTAAATTTTGCTGCCCAAAGCGTTAAAACACCCACTTTCATGCCTGTTGGTACGCGTGGAGCGGTAAAAGGCCTGACAAGCGAGCTAGTGAGCTCGACAGGGGCGAAAATCGTATTGGGCAACACTTACCACCTGCATAACAGCCCAGGCGAGACAGCGGTAGCCAAAATGGGTGGCTTAAGGGCTATGAGCCATTGGCCCGGACCGATGTTGAGTGATTCCGGCGGCTTTCAGGTTTTTTCGCTGGCTAAGATAAGCAAAATCAATGATGAGGGCGTAGAGTTTGTTTTACCCAGTAGCGGCGATAAACTGTTTTTAACGCCGGAAAAATCAATTCAGATCCAACATAAACTAGGGGCAGATATCATTATGGCCTTTGATGACGTAGTTAGTCTGGATAAGCTTTCCAGACCGCGCACTCTCGAGGCCATGGAACGTACCCATCACTGGCTGAATCGCTCGATAGCCGAACACAAGCGGCTTTTAGAGCAGCAAACTACTAGCTATCAACCACAAACTAGCTTTCCCAAGCTATTCGGGATCGTACAGGGCGGGGTAGACAAAAAGTTGCGCAAGAAAAGTCTGGAATTCGTTCAATCGACAGAGGTAGATGGAATAGCCATCGGCGGTCTGGCGGTAGGCGAGACACGTCAGGAAATGAATCATATGCTGGACTACCTCCAGTTACAGCTAGACCCCGACAGGCCGCATTATCTGATGGGTGTCGGTCATCCCATCGATATGCGCTACGCTATAGAACACGGCATGGATATGTTTGACTGTGTACTACCGACCAGAAATGCCCGCCACGGCTCGTATTGGTTCTTAGCAGATGGCCGTGACCACCAGTCCAATATCAAAACCAAGAAGTATGAAAACGATTTCTTACCTCTGGAAGAAGGCTGTGATTGTTACACTTGCCGAGGCGGCTACCAGAGGGCCTACTTGCGTCATCTAATCCGTCAGGGCGAAACTCTTGGCGGCAGCCTGCTGTCCATCCACAACATCCGCTATCTAATGCGAATTGTCGAAAATTACCAAGCGTAAGCTTGACTTCTACCCCTGTTTGTGCTAGGGTAAAGCAAGCTATAAGCTAAAACAAAAACATCAAGTGAAAGAACAAAAACGCATCGTCATTTTAGGCGCCGGTACAGCTGGTACTTTGATGGCCAATAAACTCGCTAAGAAGGCAAGGAAGAACAACTGGCAAATTTCCGTGGTAGATCAACATGACCGGCATTATTATCAGCCGGGCTTTTTGTTTTATCCCTTCGGCCGCTACAAAGAATCGGACATCGTGCATAGTCGACGTAAGTACATGCCTAAACGGGTAACCTATATCCAACAACCAATTGCCACCGTTGAGGCTGAAAAGAACAAAGTTAATCTGGCAAACGGTGAAAAACTAGACTACGACCTGCTAATTATCGCTACCGGATCACAGATTGCGCCGGAAGAAACGACCGGCCTAAAGGGCGAGCAGTGGCACAAGTCGATTTTTGATTTCTACACCTTTGAAGGTTCCTCTAAATTACGCGAGAAACTTAAAGAGTTTAAAAAAGGCACGTTAGTAGTCAACATTGTCGAGATGCCTATCAAATGCCCAGTGGCACCACTGGAGTTTAGCTTTTTAGCCGATGATTATTTCAAAAAGTGCGGTCTGCGCGAGCAGATAAATATCAAGTATGTCACACCGCTAAGTGGGGCTTTCACCAAGCCCAAGGCAGCTAGTTCGCTGGGCTATTTACTAAAGGAAAAAAACATCGAGATTATTGCGGATTTTGGCGTCGAACATGTTGACGATCAGGCTAAAAAACTAGTTTCCTACGATGAGAAAGAAGTTAAATATGACCTTCTGGTAACAATTCCGACCAACAAGGGCGATTCATTGATGGAACGTAGTGGCTTGGGCGACGAACTTAATTTTGTGCCAACCGACCATCACACTCTGCAGTCGAAGGCCCATGAAAATATCTTTGTAATCGGTGACGCCACTGATGTGCCTGCCTCCAAGGCTGGTTCGGTAGCGCATTTTCAGGCTGATACGTTGATGGAGAATATCCGACGTTACTTTGAAGGACGTCCATTGGAAGCCAGTTTTGATGGTCATGCCAACTGTTTTGTAGAATCCGGTGCTGGAAAGGGCTTACTGTTAGATTTTAATTACGAAGTCGAACCACTTGAGGGTAAATTCCCATTTCCACTGATAGGACCACTCAAATTGCTGCGCGAGAGCCGGCTTAATCACTTTGGCAAATTAGCTTTTAGATGGATTTACTGGCACCTCCTGATGCGAGGATGGCCGATGCCCGGAATTCCTAGTAATATGAGTATGTCAGGCAAACAAAAATAAAAAAGAAAGGATAAATTATGGCAACACTCGGCGGAAAAGAAGTTGAAGTAAATGACGAAGGCTATCTGGTAAATCCCGACGACTGGGATAAGGCCGTGGCCGGAGATTTAGCAAAAGAGATGAATATCGAACTGACGGACAAACATTGGGCGGTAATTGACTATCTACGCGCTCAACACGACGAAGGGGTGGAGATGACCATCCGAAAAGTCGGTAAGTCCGGAGTCGTAGACATTAAGGGTTTTTACGAGCTATTTCCCGGCGGACCGCTGAAAAATGCTTCTAAAATTGCCGGATTATCTCGTCCGACTAGCTGCGTATAGGAGAAAATTATGGCTGAAGAAGATAACAGACCAGTAAAAAAAATAATGTTGGTTGTATCCAAAGGATCGTTAGTTGATGTGCTACCCGGATTGGTTATGGGCAACGGCGCATTGATGGAAGGTATGAAAGTGGACATCTTTTTCACTTTCTTTGGCTTAGACGCGATTACTAAAAAGCAAAAAGGTAAACAATCGGTGGCAGCAGTAGGGAATCCATCCCTAAGACTGCCGGTGATTAATATGCCGCTGCCTAACATTCTCGGGGTTATCCCCGGAATGTCACGGATGATTACCTGGATGATGAAGCGCAAAATCGAGAAGTTGGACATTCCCACAGTTGACGAGTTTTTGGATATGATCAAGGCTGGCGGCGGGGGGATTTATGGCTGCAAAATGGCTATGGACATGTTCGGTCTCGATAAGTCCGACCTGCGTGACGATATTGACGACGTTTTAACTGTCGGCGAGTTCTACTCCAAAACAGAAGAAGATACCCAGATTATCTTTACTTAGTACTTCAATCTAGCATTTTTGCTACAGATTCCCGGGTGGGGTTGTATCATGGATTTGTTTAAAGTCAGATGAGAAATGAAAAACACCCTGAGCATGGGTGTTTTTTGGTGGGTCCTAGAGGACTTGAACCTCTGACCTCCACAACGTCAATGTGGCGCTCTAGCCAACTGAGCTAAGGACCCGTGTGAGATTACTATAAGCTAGGCTAGCTGGCCTTTCAAGAAGGGAAAGTATCGGTGGTAGGTAACTAGCAGTATAGTACTAGTATTCAAAGGATAGTTTAGTCTATGACCAAGGTTTGCTATAGTGATGGGTAAGTATAAACAGAGGGCAAGTGCGGTGAATGACAAACAGGACAATCTTTACGCTATGCGGCACAGTTTGGCGCACATTATGGCAACGGCCGTAATGAAGCTTTGGCCAGAAGCCAAATTAGGCGTTGGGCCAGTGGTAGAGAATGGTTTTTACTACGATATTGATGTTGAAGGCGTGAATATTTCCGATGAGGATTTTCCTAAGATTGAACAGGAAATGAAGGTTGTTATTAAGGCCGACCAAACTTTTGAGCGCACGGATAAAGCAATTGATGAAGCGATTGAATGGGCTAAAGGCGCTAAACAACCCTATAAAGTCGAGTTACTCAACGACCTTAAACGGGCTGGTACCACGCTAACAAAGGATTTGGATCCGGCTGAGCTGGGCACAATTGCTGGCGCCGATGTTAAAAAAGACAGTGCTTCTTTTTATACCAACGGTGACTTTACAGACCTCTGTCGTGGACCTCACGTTGAATCTACGGGCAAAGTCGGTGCTTTCAAACTGATGCGTGTAGCCGGGGCTTATTGGCGGGGCAAAGAAGACAACCCTCAGATGCAGCGGCTGTATGGCGTGGCTTTTGAGACTCAGGAAGAATTAGATAAGTACTTAAAAATGCTGGAAGAAGCTAAGGCTCGCGACCACCGACGACTGGGCAAAGAGCTGGACCTGTTTACATTCTCCGAAATGGTCGGCTCTGGCCTGCCGCTGTTTACACCACGCGGCACAATCCTGCGAGAGCTACTGGGTCACTATAGCCAGTCACTGCGTGAAAAACGTGGTTTTGAGCAAGTTTGGACACCGCACATGACCAAGAATGACCTTTATAAAAAATCCGGACACTGGGACAAATTTGGTGAGGAGCTGTTTTTGGTACAGAGTCAGGAAACCTCTGATGAACTAGTCCTAAAACCAATGAACTGCCCGCACCACATACAGATATTCAACTCCCAGCCGCGTAGTTATCGAGATCTGCCGATTCGTTACATGGAGAACACCACTGACTACCGCGACGAGAAGTCCGGCGAGCTTCACGGACTAAGTCGGGTCAGGTCGTTGACGCAGGATGACAGCCACGTCTTTTGTCGTGTCGACCAGATAGAGGACGAAGTCACTAGTTTGGTGCAGGCTGCTGATGAAATGTACAAAGAACTGGACATGGAGCTGAAGTTTCGCCTGTCGTTTAGAGATGATTCAGATGCCTACCTGGGTGACAAAAAACTTTGGACAGAGGCCCAAGCCAAACTAGAGAAGTTAGCCAAAGATAATAAATTGGACTATTACACCGAAGACGGCGAGGCTGCTTTTTACGGACCAAAAATCGACTTTATTGCCGTTGATGCCATTGGCCGGGAGTGGCAAGTAGCGACTGTCCAACTAGATTTCGTGCAGCCGGAGAGATTTGAGCTAAGTTATACCGATAGCGACGGCAGCTTTGTCCAGCCTATCATGATTCATTGCGCACTACTGGGTACCATCGAGCGCTTTCTGAGTGTCTACATCGAACATACAGCTGGACGTTTTCCGCTATGGTTGGCGCCAGAGCAGGTGAGAGTGCTACAGATTAACGACCAAGTGGCTGAATACGTCATGAAGGTTAAACAAATACTAAGCGGCGTAGTACTTATGAAGCCACTAAAATATAACGAACTACGTTACGAAGTTGACGAACGAAACGAGTCGCTGGGTAAAAAGATCCGCGAAGCTGAAGTTATGAAGATTCCCGTGCTGCTGATTGTCGGACCTCAAGATCAATCAGCTGGTACTGTCAGCGTACGCACCCAAGATGGCGAGAGTAAAATTAAGTTAGATGAACTAGGTGGGTGGCTCGAGAAACAGTCTGGCTGATGGCTGTAAGCGAGGTCGAGTTACCGGTTTACCCCGAGGAGATTTTGAGGCTGTCTGACGGCAAGCCTATTCTTGGTGTTGACTGGGACGACGACGTGGCGCCATTCGATAAACCTTTCCGTCAATTTGTCAGACAAACTAAGGGCGTCATTCTGGAAAATCCTCTGGAAGGCAAATTCTCTTATCACGAAGCTTACCCCTGGATAAACATAACTCACGAAGAATATGTGGAAATGATAGCGGAGTTTAGCTTGGGGCCAGCCATTGATTTGATGGAGCCTTTTCAGGGAGCAATCGAAGCAATCGCTGAACTTTCCAAAAGGTATGATATCCACATCATCACGGCACGGCCCAGCGAGCAGCGTCCAGCCACAGCCAGACTGATAAATAAGCATATAGGCGAATATGTGACTTGGTTACATATGCCGAATAGAGGCGAAGACCACCTGAACGCCGATAAAGGCACGCTCTGCAAACTGCTTGGTGCGGTAGCTATGATTGATGACGCTGACCACAATATCAACATGGTCATTGAAAAAACCCAAGGACAAACAAAGGGTGTTCTGCACAAGAACGACTATCACAGGCATAATGGTTTTGATTTACATCCTGAGGCCATCATAATCCCTAATCTGATGTCATATGTAAAAGTTGATGATTTCATGCGCGAGGAAGGGCATTGGCCCACGCAGAAAGAGACGGATGAGCTATCATTAGCTGCGTGAGGCTATCATGACAAAAGACGATTTTAAGAGTCATATTTACGAGTTGGTTGCCAGAATCCCTGAGGGTAGAGTAATGAGCTATGGACAAATTGCGGCGCTTTGCGGTCAACCGCGGGCTGCCCGGGCAGTGGGTATGATTGCTCACTTTGGACCGGAAGATCTGCCTTGGCAGAGGGTAGTTAACAGTCGTGGTGGTTTGGCTTCGGGGTTTTGGGGAGGTAGGCAGGCTCATAAGGCGCTGTTAGAAGCAGAAGGAATAACCGTAAAGAACTATCAGATTGATATTAAGAAGTTGGTTTGGTGGCCATAACATGAAAGGCGTAGCTTGCAGTATGTAGCAAGCGGCAGACTTGCTACAATTTCAGCAATGAAAAAGCGTACTACAAAGCACAAATTAGATGCTCCACTGATTGTGATTGTTGGTGAGACGGCTAGCGGTAAGTCAGGCTTAGCGATGAAAATAGCTCGTCGTTACAGGGGCGAGATTATTAGTGCCGATAGCTGGGCAATTTATAAAGGTATGGATATAGGTACGGCCAAACCGAGCGAGCAAGAACAGGCTGAAATTCCACATCATCTAATAGATTTAATTGAGCCTGATGGGGAATACACCGCAGCGGTATTCAAAGACGATGCCCTGAAGGCCATAAAAGACGTTAGTTCTCGCGGGAGACTGCCAATTCTGGTCGGTGGCACCGGGCTCTACATCGACGGCGTGCTATATGATTTTAGTTTTCTCAAAACCGGCGATCGGGAAAAACGCAAGCGATACGACTCGATGAGCGTAGAAGAACTAGTTAAATTAATCGTGGCTAAAGGTTATGATCTCAGCGCCGTGGACATGAGAAACAAACGGCGGCTGATTCGTGTGCTGGAGTCCGAGGGTCAGAGTCCGCGCCGCGGTGAGTTCAGAAATAACACTTTAATGATTGGACTTAGACCAAACCGCAATCAGCTACGAGATAATATTAAGCGTCGAGTGGAAATAATGTTTAGAAGTGGCCTTAAAAAAGAAGTTATAGAAATTGCCGATAAATACGGTTGGGACTGCGAAGGATTACAAGGCATTGGCTATAAAGAATTTAAAGCTTGGCACGACGGCCAACTGAGCATGCAAAAGGTGAAAGCCAAAATTGTTTATAACACGCTTCAACTAGCCAAACGCCAAAGAACTTGGTTCAAAAGAAACAGCCATATTGAATGGTTTGAGGACGTAGACAAAGCTATGAAAAGAATTGGGCAATTCTTGTTCGAGAATAATTACAACAGTTAGCTATCTGATACAACATTATAAACTTTATTAGATTGTAAAATTAACAGATGTATTACAGTACAATTTTGTTGTGCAAAGTGCTATTGAACATAAGCTTTATGAACAATAAAATCTTAGCTCAATATAGTGGGCAAGAGCCTGAAACACTGCTACAATATAGACATGGAACAGCTATTTGGTTCTAAAACCAGAGTCAAACTTTTGCAACTATTTTTGCAAAATCCAAACCGAGCATTCTATGTTCGCGAAATTACTAGAAAAATAGATGAACAAATTAATTCAGTTAGACGTGAGCTAGCTAATCTTTTGAACATCGGGATTTTGATTTCTACGAGTAAAGACAACAGGCTTTATTATGAGGTTGCTCAAAATTATGAACACTATGGTGCACTGAGGGCTTTATTCGCTGGGGCTGAAATTGAAACAGGCAAAACTGATGCTAGCAGTGGCACTAATCAGGAAGTAGCTGACAGAATCAAAGGTCTCGGCGCTGTCGAATTAATGGTTTATTTGGGTGTCTTTACTGGTGATAATCGCGCTGGAGTTGATATCTTAATCGTTGGCGACGTTAATAAGACTAACGTCAATAACTTCATATCTGATTTGGAAGATGAAGAAGGTAAGGAAATCAAGTACGCCGTGATGGGAGTGG
>Ga0055445_10000130_pt1 | contig 11799 bp, 8 predicted proteins | sample China_Galinas_PW_FD_57737 | JGI IMG/M metagenome (GOLD analysis project Ga0055445, IMG submission 57737) | Wetland microbial communities from San Francisco Bay, California, USA, that impact long-term carbon sequestration - China_Galinas_PWA_D1 | ecosystem: Environmental > Aquatic > Marine >... | reverse complement strand
CCGCCGGCGTCAACAGCACCGGCAGCCTGGACGTCTACCTGGCGCCGGCGGACGAGCGGCGCGGCTGAGGATCTACGAGGATCTCGCGGCGGCGGCTCAGACGTTGAAGCGGAAGTGCACGACGTCGCCGTCCTGCACCACGTAGTCCTTGCCTTCGAGGCGCAGCACGCCCTGGTCGCGGCACGCGGCCAGGCTGCCGAGGCGGAGCAGCTCGTCCCACGGCACCACCTCGGCGCGGATGAAGCCGCGCTCGATGTCGGAGTGGATGGCGCCGCCGGCGCGGCGGGCATCGGTGCCGCGGCGGACGGTCCACGCCCGCACCTCGTCCTCGCCGACGGTGAAAAAAGCGATGAGCCCGAGGAGGTGGAAGCTGGCGCGGGTGACGCGGGCGGCGGACGGCTCGGCGAGACCCATCTCGGCCAGGAACTCGCGCTGCTCGTCGGTCTCGAGGCGGGAGATCTCCTCCTCGATGGGAGCGCTCACCACCACCGTCTCCCGCGCCGCCGCGTCCGCCACGCCGTAGGCGGCGGGATCGGCGCTGGCGACCTCCGCCTCGCCGACGTTGAGCACCACCAGCATGGGTTTGGCGGAGAGTAGCTGGAAGCCGCGCAGACGGCGCTGCTCGTCGGCGTCGAGCTGCAGACCGCGCAACGGCCGCTCCGCCTCCAGGGTCGGCAGCACGGTCTCGGCGAGCAGCTTGATCTCGCGCTGCTCGTTGGCGTCGAGGCCGCGTTTCTTGGCCTTTTCCAGCTTGTCCAGACGCCGCTCGACCAGGGCGTGGTCGGCGAGGATGAGCTCCAGGTCCACCGTCTCCACGTCGCGCGCCGGGTCCACCGAGCCCTCCGAGTGCAGCAGCTCCGGATCGTCGAAGGCGCGCACCACGTGCATCAAGGCGTCGACCTGGCGTAGCTTGTCGAGGTCCAGGCTGTCGGTGCTCTCGCCGCGCTCCATGCCCGGCACGTCGACGTAGCGTACGGTGGCCGGGGTGTACTTGCGCGGCTCGAAGAGATCCCGCAGGCGCACGAGGCGCGGATCGGCGACCTTGGCCGTGCCGACGTGGGTCTCCCCGGAACGGGTGAACTTGTCGGTGGCCTGATGGCCGCCGGTGAGGATGTTGAACAGCGTCGTCTTGCCTACCTTGGGCAGGCCGAGGATTCCCATCTCCATGGCCGGGGTATCAGAACGCCCTTCGCCCGCCAGGTCAAGGGAGACCCGCGAGGCGGGGGGTGGGGAAGCGGGGCCGGGTGGGGGAGAATGGGGGCCATGCCGTCCGCCGAAGCGCCGTCCCCGTTCGCCGACCTCGACCGCGCCGCCGTCGCCCGCGCCCTGTCGCAGATGGTGGACCGGCCCGGGGACTGGGCGGACGCCTACTTCGAGCGCCTGGAGGAGGTGGAGCTGCCGGCCGGGGAAGCGGGTCCGGGACTGCTGGCGCGGCGTGAGGAGGGGTTGGCGGTGCGCCTGATGCGCGGCGGCGACGTGTGGCTCGCCGCCCGCGACGGCATCGGGCCGGACGCCTTCGCCGACGCCCTACGTCACGTCGCCCGGGTGCTGCCCAGCGCCGCCACCCCGACGCCGTCCCTCGCCGTCGCGCCGTGGGACGGCGCCGCCGCGGCGCCGGAGGTGCTGGCTTTCCCCAGCCTGGTGCTGCGCGGCGTGCGCCGCCGCCGCGCCGCCTTCCCCCTCGCCCTGACGGTGCGCCGACACCGCCGCTGGTTGCAGGTGGTGGGCAGCGGCAAGGTGGTGGCGGAGGCGCAGCGGGAGTGCTTCTACAGCGTCGTCGCCCAGACCTCCCGGGGACGCCGGGGAGCCCTCTTCCCGGGCCTCGGAGAGGTGCAGGCGGAAGAGCTGGCGGACGACCTGGTGAGCGCCTTCCGCGGCCGCGACGCGACGTCGCCGGAGGCCTGGCGCGGCCCGGTGATCCTCGCCCCGGCGGCGGCGGCGGTGCTGCTCCACGAGGCGGTGGCCCACGCCCTCGAAGCCGACCTGCTGGCCCTCGGCGGCGACCCCGAGGCGGCGGTGGGGGTGTCCCTGGGGGCGGCCGCCCTGAACGTGCTGGACGACCCCGCCACCGCCCCCGAGACGGTGCGCCGCGACAGCGACGACGAAGGACAGCCGGTGCGCCGCCGCTGGCTGCTGCGCGCGGGGACGGTGGCGGAGCCGCTGGCCGACGCCCGCTGGTCCGCCGGCTCGGAGCTGCTCGCCCCCGGCGCCGCCCGCCGCGGCGGCCGCCACGACCTGCCGGCGCCGCGCTCGTACCACCTGGAGCTGCTGCCCGGCGAGCTGGCCGCCGCCGCCCTCCTCGCCGAAGCCGACGGCGGCCTCTTCCTGCCGGCGGCGGAGAGCGGCTCCCTGGACCCCCTGAGCGGCGTCTTCCGCCTTCACTTCGCCGGCGGCTCGCGGGTGCGGGGCGGCGAGCTGGCGGAGCCGGTGGGGCGCTGCCGCCTGCTGGGGCGGGTGGCGGATCTGCTCGCCGCCGTCGTCGGCGTCGGCGACGAGGCGCGGCCGGCGGGCGCCGGCTGGTGCGCCAAGGGGGGGCAGAAGATGCCGGTGTGGGCGACGGCGCCGGCGCTGCTTCTCGAGGGCGTCGAGGTGACGCCGTGAGCCGCCTGGCGGAGACCCTGGAGGCGCTTTCTCGCGCCGGTTTCTCGCACGCCGAGGCGTACGCCAAGCGCGGCCGCTCGCGCCGCCTGTCCGTCGGCGTCGGCGGCCGCAGCGCCGCCTTCCATCAGGAGGAGGGCTGGGCGGTGCGGGCGACGACGCAGCGCGCCTCGCTGTTCTACGCCGCCAGCGGCGCGCCGCGGCCCGACGTCGCCTGGCCGGAGGCCGACGGCTACCCCCTGGCGTTTCCCGACCCCGACGCCGCCGGCGCCGCCGCCCCGTGGAGCGAGCCCTCGGACTTCGAGACGCCGCTGGTCGGCGAGAGCGAAGGGCTGCGGCTGCTCGCCGCCGTCGCCGCCGCCCTGGGCGACGAGATGCCCACCGCCCGCTTGCTGTCGGCGGTGCTCGAAGACGGTTCCAGCGAGTCCCGGTTGCTCTCCAGCCGCGGCGTCGAGGCCCACTGGCGGCGCCGCGTCGCCGTCTTCCACGCCGAGGCGGCGCTGGGCGAGGTGCGCGCCCGCGTCGACCTGGCGCGGCGCGAGGCGCGGCGCTTCGGGCCGGCGGAGCTGGCGCGCCTGCTGGCCGACCGGCTGGCCGCGGCGGCGGGCGGCGCGCCGCAGGGCTTCAGCGGCCGCGACCGCGGCGAGCTGGTGCTCGCCCCGGCGGTGGGCGCCCACCTGCTGGCCGCCCTGACCCCGTACCTGGTGGGAGCGCCGGCGGCGGACCTCGCCGCCGCCGTGGCGGACCGCCGCGGCCGCTTCGCCGCCGCGGCGGTGACGGTGGTGGACGACGGCCGGCACCCCGGCGGCGCCCTGGAATCGGCCTGCGACGGCGAGGGGCTGCCCACCCGGCGCACGCTGCTGGTCGAGGCCGGCGTCTACCGGCAACCGCTGCTCTCCTGGGCCGAGACGGCGGCCGGGGTGCGGCCGGCGGTGGGCGGCAAGTCGGCGGCCCGGCCCGGCGGCTGTGCCCGGCGGGCGAGCTGGCGCGACCCTCCGCGCCCCGCTCCGACCCACCTCTACGTGGTCCCCGACCCGGCGCTTCCGGCGGCGGCGCTGCTCGCCGACCTGGCGCGCGGCTATTACCTGCTCGACGTCACCGCGCCGCCCCGCCTGGACCTGGCGGAAGGCGCTTTCCGGGTGCCGGTGTGCGGCTTCGCGGTGCACGGCGGGCGCGCCCGCGAGGCGGTCTCCGGAGTGGAGCTGTGCGGCACCGTGGGGGCGCTGCTGCGCGGCGTCCAGGGGGTCGCCCGGGACCTCGCGTTCTTCCCCCTCGACGGCATGATGGGGGCGCCGACGATGCGGGTGGGGGGGCTGGAGCTACGCGCCGCGGGGCGGTAGTCTTGCGCCATGGCAGACCCCATGACTGGCCGCGAGCGCGCCGCCGCCGACCTCGAGGAGCGCCTCGAACGCTCCCGCCTGGGCGGCGGTAGGGAGAGGATCGACAAGCAGCACGCCGCCGGCAAGCTCACCGCCCGGGAGCGCGTCGAGCTGCTGCTGGACCCGGGCTCCTTCGTCGAGGTCGACGCCCTGGTCACCCACCGGTGCACCGATTTCGGCATGCAGCGGCAGCTCATCCCGGGAGACGGCGTGGTGGGCGGCTACGGCACCGTGGACGGCCGCCTGGTGTATCTCTTCGCCCAGGACTTCACCGTCTTCGGCGGCTCCCTGTCGGAGACCAACGCGCGCAAGATCTGCAAGCTGATGGACCTGGCGGTGGAGAACGGCGCCCCCATCGTGGGTCTGAACGACTCCGGCGGCGCCCGCATCCAGGAAGGCGTGGCCTCCCTTGGCGGCTACGCCGACATCTTTCTGCGCAACACCCTGGCCTCCGGGGTGATCCCGCAGATCTCCGCCATCATGGGGCCGTGCGCCGGCGGCGCCGTCTACTCGCCCGCCATCACCGACTTCATCCTCATGGTCGAGGACACCAGCTACATGTTCGTCACCGGGCCCGACGTCATCCGCACGGTGACCCACGAGGAGGTGAGCAAGGAGGAGCTCGGCGGCGCCGCCACTCACGCCGCCAAGAGCGGCGTCTCCCACTTCACGGTGGCCAACGACGCCGCCTGTCTGGCGGCCATCCGCGAGCTGCTCTCCTTTTTGCCGTCCAACAACCTGGACGACCCGCCGACGCGGCCCGGCGACGATCCGGTGGACCGCGAGGAGCCCGCCCTCGACGAGCTCATCCCGGCCGACCCCAACAAGCCCTACGACATCAAGCGGCTCATCGTCGGCGTGGTGGACGACGGTCGCTTCCTCGAGGTCCACGCCGCCTACGCGCGCAACATCGTGGTCGGCTTCGCCCGCCTCGGCGGCAGGAGCGTCGGCATCGTGGCCAACCAACCCGCGTATCTCGCCGGCGTGCTGGACATCGACGCCTCCTTGAAGGGCGCCCGCTTCGTGCGCTTCTGCGATGCCTTCAACGTCCCGCTGGTCACCTTCGAGGACGTCCCCGGCTTCCTGCCCGGCACGCAGCAAGAGTTCGGCGGCATCATCAAGCACGGCGCCAAGCTCCTCTTCGCCTTCGCCGAGGCGACGGTGCCGAAGATCACGGTCATCGCCCGCAAGGCCTACGGCGGCGCCTACTGCGTGATGGCCTCGAAGCACATCCGGACCGACGTCAACCTCGCCTACCCGAGCGCCGAGATCGCGGTGATGGGGCCGGAGGGGGCGGTCAACATCCTCTACCGGCGCGAGCTGGCGGAGGCCGGGGACGGCGCCGCCGAGGTGCGCGCGCGCAAGGTGGCGGAGTACCGGGAGAAGTTCTCCAACCCCCACGTCGCCGCCGAGCGCGGCTTCGTGGACGCCATCATCCATCCCCGCGAGACGCGTACCCATCTCATCCGTGCGCTGCGCCAGACCGCCGCCAAGCGGCAGAGCGTGCCGCCCAAGAAGCACGGCAACATCCCACTTTGACGTGTCACGGCGGCCGAGGTCGGGGTACACTACAGCGCCGTAGCATCGCACGGCACACCGCCGTCGCACCGCACGGGCCGCAGCGCCGCACGGCGCGCCGTTGTTCACCCGGCGCGTCTTAGCCACGAGGAGACATCCGTGAGAGAGAAGGACCGTAAGCTTCGCCGTCGTCGTCAGCGCCGCAACAAGCGTCTCAAGAAGCGGCGTCAGCAGGAGATCGCACAGGGCTCCGGCACCACTGTCGCCAAGACCAGGTCCAAGCGCCGCACCAGCAAGGCGAAGCCGAAGACCGCCAGCAAGGCCAAGGCCGCCGCCAAGGAAGAGACCGCCGCCAAGGAGGAAACCGCGGCGAAGGAAGAGACCGCGGCCGAGAAGCCGGCGGCCAAGGCCGAAGAAAAGAAGGGCAAGGAGAAAAAGGCCGAAGAGAAGAAGGCCGAAGAGAAGAAGCCGGCGGCGAAGGCCGAGGAGAAGAAGGGCGAGGACAAGAAGGCCGACGACGAGAAGGGCGAAGAAAAGCCCGACAAGAAGGCCGACAAGAAGGCCGAAAAGAAGGACGAAAAGAAGGCCGAGAAGAAGGAGACCAAGGCGGCCGCCAAGCCGGCGAAGAAGAAGACCAAGGCGGCGGCCAAGAAGAGCGCGGCGGCGGACGACGAGGACGCGGCCGAGGCCGCCGACGAGGGCGAGGCCGAAAGCGGCGAAGAGGAGTAGACGGCGATGAGCTTCCATCGCGACCTGGCCGCCGCCGACCCGGAGATCCACGCCGTGCTGGCGGCCGAGCGGCAGCGCCAGAACGATGGGCTGGAGCTCATCGCGTCGGAGAATTTCGTCAGCCCGGCGGTGCTGCGCGCCATGGGCAGCGTGCTCACCAACAAGTACGCCGAGGGCTATCCCGGGCGCCGCTACTACGGCGGTTGCGAGCACGTGGACGTGGCCGAGACCCTGGCCATCGAACGGGCGAAGCAGCTCTTCGGCGCCGACCACGCCAACGTCCAGCCGCACAGCGGCACCACCGCCAACACGGCGGTGTACTTCGGTTTCCTGCGCCCCGGCGACAAGCTGATGGGGATGGATCTCGCCGCCGGCGGCCACCTCACCCACGGCCACCGCCTGTCCTACTCGGGGCGCGATTTCGAGGTGGTCTCCTACGGCGTCGACCGCGACAACGAGGAGATCGACTACGACGCGGTGGAGGAGCTGGCGCGGCGCGAGAAGCCGAAGCTCATCATCTGCGGCGCCTCGGCCTACAGCCGGGTCATCGACTTCGCCCGTTTCCGTCAGGCCGCCGACACCTGCGGCGCGCTGCTCATGGCGGACGTCGCCCACATCGCCGGGCTGGTGGCGGCGGGGGTGCACCCGTCGCCGGTGCCGTACTGCGACTTCGTCACCACCACCACCCACAAGACCCTGCGCGGCCCCCGCGGCGGCCTCATCCTGTGCCGCGAGGAGCACGCCAAACTGATCGACCGCGCGGTCTTCCCGGGCCTCCAGGGCGGCCCCCTGATGCACGTCATCGCCGCCAAGGCGGTGTCCTTCCGCGAGGCTCTGGAACCGGCCTTCGCCGGCTACCAGCGGCGCATCGTGGCCAACGCCCGGCGCCTCGCCGCCCGCCTGACGGAGCGCGGCTTCCGCATCGTCGCCGGCGGCACGGACAACCACGTCTTCCTCCTCGACGTCGCCTCCCGTGGGCTCACCGGCAAGGTGGCGGAGGAGGCCCTCGGGGCGGCGGCCATCACGGTCAACAAGAACACCATCCCCTTCGACCCCCAGCCGCCCCTGGTCGCCTCCGGCATTCGCCTCGGCACGCCGGCGCTGACCACCCGCGGCATGGGGGAGGAGGCGATGGAGCAGGTCGGCGACCTCATCGCCGAGGTGCTGGCGGCGCCGGAGGACGGCGCCGTCCACGCCGCGGTGCGCGAGAAAGTGCACGCCCTCACCGACCGTTACCCGCTCTACGGGGAGCTCGACTAATTGCCCTCCACCGCCCGCGCCGGCCGCCGCCGATCTTCGGTGCGAGGCTGGTTGCGGGCGAGCCTCCTCACCCGGGTGGCGGTGGCCCTGGCCGCCGTCGGTCTGCTTCCCCTCGCCGCCGCCACGGCGCCGCTTCTGAGTCTCAACCGCGACGCCATGCAGGACCAGGTGCTACGCACCAACCTGGTGGCGGCGAGCACGGCGGCGGCGCGGGTAGCGGACCTGGTGGCCGGGCGCCGCGCGGTGCTGCGGGCGGCGGCGGGTAGCCGCGCCCTCGCCGCCGAGCCTCGCTCCACCGCCACCACCGACCTGCTGACCGGCCTGCTGGCTGCCGATCCGGCGCTGGTGGCCGTCGTCGTCCTCGACCCCGCCGGCCGCGAGGTGGTGCGCGCCCAGCGGCCGGGCGCCGCGGCGGCGGTCGAAGCGGCCGACGGCGGGCGGCCCGGCGAGCCCCGTTTCGTCGCCGCCCAGGGCCGGCGCCTGCTGGTGCTGGAGCTGCCCCTCGACTTCGCCGCCGGCAGCGTGCGCGGCCTGTGGGAGGCGGCGGCGGTGGAGACGGCGGTGGAGCCCTTCGCCACCGGCGAGCAGGCGAGCCTGGTGCTGGCCGACGCCGCCGGCGCCGTGCTCGGCGAGGCGGCGGACCTGTCGCGGCTGCCCGCCGCGGTGCTCGCCCAGGCGCGCTCGGCGCGGGTCGCCGGCGCCGCCCGTTTCGACGTCGCGGGCGGCGCTCCGGTCCTCGCCGCCTACGACACGGTGCCCGGCACGCCGTGGTTCGTCGTCTCCTCGCAGCCCGCCGCGGCGGCGGAGGAGGTGGCCCTGCGCATGCGCCGCGGCGCCTGGCTCGCGGTCGGCCTGGCGGTGCTCCTCACCGCCGCCCTCTCCGCCGTCGCCTACGGTTCCCTGGTGCGTCCGCTGCGCCGCCTGGTGCGCACCCAGCGCAGCCTGGCGGGGCTGTCGCCGCAGCCCGGCGGCGGCAACGAGATCGAAGAGCTGCGCCGCTCCTTCGCCGCCCTCGAACGCTCGCTGCGCGACCGGCAGGCCCTGGAAGAGGTCTTCCTCGGCCGCTACCAGGTGCTGGCGGTCCTCGGTGAGGGAGGCATGGGTACCGTCTTCCGCGGCTGGGATCCGCGCCTGGAGCGGCCGGTGGCGCTCAAGACCCTGCGCTTCGAGGCCGCCCGCTTGCGCCCGGGAGACGCGGACCAGTTGGTGGCGGAGGCGGTCCTGGCGGCCCGCTTCCAGCACCCCAACGTGGTGGCGGTGTACGACGTGGAGGACACGCCGGAGGTCTCCTTCATCGCCATGGAGCTGGTCGACGGCCTCTCCCTGGAGGACGTCGTCGAGCGCCTCGGACGGCTGACGCCGGGGGACGCGGCGCGCATCGGCGCGGCGGTGGCGCGGGGGTTGGCGGCGGCGCACCGCCGCGGCGTGGCGCACCGCGACGTCAAGCCGGCCAACGTGCTGCTCGGCCGCGACGGCTCGATCAAGGTGACGGACTTCGGCATCGCGGCGCTGATGACCCGTCTGGCGAATTCGGAAAACCGGGTCTTCGGGACGCCGGGTTTCGTGGCGCCGGAGGTGCTGCGCGGCGAGCCCGCCACGCCGTCGTCGGATCTCTTCTCCCTCGGCGTGGTGCTCTACACTATCCTCGTTGGGGACCCTCCCTTCGTGGGGCGCAGCTTGAAAGAGATCCTGCTCGACACCCTGCGCCGGCAACCGACGCCGCCGGAAGATCTGGTGCCGGCGGTTCCGCTGGAGCTGTCGGCCCTGTGCCTCGCGCTGCTCAGCAAGGACCCCGCCCAGCGGCCTGCCGACGGAGAGCAGGTGGCGGCGCGGCTGGCGGCGATGGCCGATCGCCTGGGCGCCGAGGGCCTTCTGGAGTGCCTGGCCGCGGTGGACTCGGACGGAAAGGAGACGAGCGATGGGAGCAGCGAAACGACGCAGACGGCTTGTTATCTGGTCACTGGCCGCATCCCTGCCGTGGATCGCGGCCGGCGCAGCGGTGCAGGCGCCGGCCGCTGACCCCGCCGCCGCCGCGGGCAGCGAGGTTCTGGTGGTGGCCGCCGGGGAGCGCCTGTCGGTGGTGGCGGGCGAGGCGGTAGGCAACGAGGCGGTAGGCGGCGAAGCGGTAGGCGGCGAGGCGGTAGGCGGCGAGGCGGTGCCGGGAGAGCCGCTGTGGGTGGAGGCGGCTCTGGACGGCGGGGTGATGCTGCCGGTTCCCGGCGGCGTGGTGGAGGCGCCGCGCCAACCGGGCGGCCACTGGCTGGCCACCGTCACCCGCGACGCCGCCGGCACCACCTCGGAGGTCCGCTGGGTGCGCCTGGTGGTGGACGCCGATCCGCCGCGCCTCGAAATCGACCTCGAGCCGCCGCCGGTGCTGCGCGGCGAGCGGTTGTGGACGGCGCCGGCGGCACGCGCGGTGGCGCGGGCCTGGGACGAGCCGGCCGGCGTCGCGCGCTGCACGGTGCGCTGCGGCGCCACCCAGGTCGAGGCGCAGGCCGCGGGCGACGGCGAACGGGCCGAGGCCGAGTGCGCGCTGCCCGCCGTCGCGCCGGTGGTGGTGGTGGCCAGCGCCGAGGACCGGGTGGGCAACCGTTTCGAGACCGAACGCCGCGACCTGTGGATCGACGCCGCGGCGCCGTGGGTGAGCCTCGACGTGGACGGCTGGACGGTTGCCGGCGCCGTCGGCCCGGTGCTCGCCCCGTCGGCGCGCCTGGTGGTCGGCACGGGGGACGAGGAGAGCGGCGTCGCCGCCGTCGAGATGCGCCTCGACGGCGAGACGGTGGAGAGCCTCGGGGAGCTGACCACGGGGGAGCACCGGGCCGAGGTGGTGGCGGTGGACGCGGTGGGCAACCGCTCGCCGGCGGCGGCTCTCGACTTCGGCTACGACGCCGAGGCGCCACGGCTGGAGGCCGGGTGGGTGCTGGCGGACGGTGCGCCGGTGCGCCTGCGGCTGCGCGCCGAGGACGCACCGGCCGGCCTGGCGGCCCTCGAGTGGGCGCCCCTGGGCGGCGGCGGCTGGAATGCCGTTCCGGCCAGCCTGGCGGTCACCCTGGCGAGCCTCGACTCCGCCGGCGTGCGGCGCAGCATCGAGATCGAGATTCCGGTGGCCGGTACCGCCGGTGCCTCCGGGTCGCCCGTCGCGGTACCGCCGGGGGGTTTGCGTCTCGCCGCCGTCGACCGGGTGGGCAACCGCAGCGAGACGTCGCTGCCCTGGCCGGACTCTCGGCACGGGGCGATGGAGGACGAGACGACGCAAGGCAGCGCCGCCGGCGACGAGGGAGGTGGACGATGAGGTGGACGAGGCGCCGGACGGCGTGCTGCGCGCTACGCCGCACGACGCGCTGCACGACGCGGCTGTGGCAGTGGACCGGTGCGGCGACCCCGGCGCTGTGCCTGGCCGTGCTCGCCGCCCTGGCCGGCTTGCTGCCGGCGGTGTCGGCCGCCGCCCAGAGCGCCGCCCAGAGCGCCGCGACCGCAGCGAGCGGCGAGGAGCGTAGCGGCGACACCTACGGCTGGCACGTGGTGCGCGTCGGCGAGACCCTCTCCGGCATCACCGAGCGCTACCTCGGCAACCGCTCCCTGTGGCGCGAGAACTGGAAGCTCAACCCGGACGTCGCCGACCCCGATCTGCTGCTGCCGGGCCAGCGCCTGCGGGTGATCCTGTCGCGCCGCCTGCCGCCGCGCTCCGCTGCGGTGGAGGAGGTGGGCGGCCGCGTGGAGCAGAAGCCGCAGCCGCAGCCGTGGATCCCGGCCCGCGCCGGCGACCTGCTCGCCGAGGAGGACGGCGTGCGCACCTTCGCGCGCTCCTCCGCCGGGCTGCGCTTCGACGACGGTGCCCGCCTGCGCCTCACCGAGGGCTCCCTGGTCTTCCTGCGCCGCCTCGGCCAGAGCCTCACCGGCGAGCTTCAGGACCAGGTGGAGATCGTCGACGGACAGGCGGACCTGACGCTGCGCCACGGCGAGCGCAGGGCGGACGTGGAGATCGTCTTCGGCGACGCCACCGCCCGGCCGCGCCCGGGCGCGGGCTCCGGTGGTGGCGTCAGCGAGAGCCGGTTGCGGCGCGAGGAGGGGCGCGGCCAGATGATGGTCTACCGCGGCGCCGGCGAGGTGGCGGCGGCGGGGCAGGCGGTGACGGTGGCCGAAGGCATGGGGACCACGGTGCCCGACGGCGCGCCGCCGACGCCGCCGGAGCGCTTGCTGCCGGCGGTGCGCACGGTGGCGCCGGCGGCCGGCGAGCGCTTCCCCTTCGCCAACCCGCCGCTGCGCTGGCGGCCGGTGCCGGGGGCGGCGAGCTACCGCGTGGAGGTGTGCCGCG